>SPKZ01015861.1_pt1 | contig 10833 bp, 9 predicted proteins | sample 2456571 | NCBI WGS metagenome assembly SPKZ01 (sample SAMN11192286, study PRJNA482655) | marine metagenome | biome: ENVO:00000447; feature: ENVO:00000244|ENVO:00000211|ENVO:00000569|ENVO:00002023; material: ENVO:00002151; isolation source: ocean water from marine abyssalpelagic zone ...
CACACTACCCTAGAGATGGCTAGTGTGATAGAACATTTACGCATGAGCACTATTCATGTAATACGTAATCAATAACTTTATGCGTGCTCAATAATTCTAGGTAAATTTTCTTGCTCTTCTGCTCGTAACGTTAGCACTTCTACACCTGTCTCGGTAACTAATAACGTATGCTCGAACTGAGCCGACAAAGAGCGATCTTTGGTAACCACTGTCCAGCCATCGTTATTAGCCATTTTACTATGGCGCTTACCGGCATTGACCATAGGCTCAATGGTTAAGCACATGCCTGCGACTAATTTTTCACCAGTGCCTGCTTTGCCATAATGAACGACTTGTGGATCTTCGTGAAATTCACTGCCAATACCGTGGCCACAATATTCACGCACGATAGAATAGTTAAAGCCTTCACAATATTTCTGAATGGCGCTGCCGATATCGCCAAGACGTACGCCTGGTTTAACCATTTTAATAGCGATATATAGGCTTTCTTGCGTGGTACTAATTAAACGGTTCGCTAAAATACTTGCTTGGCCAACAACAAACATTCTGCTGGTATCACCATGATAGCCATCTTTGATAACGGTAATGTCGATATTAATAATATCACCGTCTTTTAGTTTCTTGTCTGCTGGAATACCATGACAAATAACGTGATTAACCGAGGTGCAAATAGATTTGGGAAAACCATGATAATTTAACGGGGCAGGGATCGCATCTTGCTCTTCTACGATGTAGCGATGGCAAATCTCGTTTAGCTCGTTTGTGGTTACGCCTTTTTTGACAAATGGTCCGATCATCTCTAATACTTGAGCCGCTAAGCTACCAGCCACGCGCATCTTAACTATTTCGTCATTCGTTTTAATTTTTATCGCCATTATCTTTCTCTTTATTTATTGACCCAAAAATAGGTCAACGCTTGATTTTAGTGCGTGTTTTTGGTATAAAGCGCGCCGGGGAATTTATTCAACCATCACTTAAAACTGGTTTATTAACTAATTTTAATGATCTTGTGTAAAAGAACCAATAAAAATTTACATTTATCTTAAATCACACACGTATTGTGAACTGATTTCGGGGTGCTTGCTCAACTTTTTTGCGCTAAGTTCGAAATTCAGGATACGTGGAGGCCTAACCCCAAGAGGAAATTTATTATGGCTACAGTTTCAATGCGCGATATGTTAAAAGCTGGTGTTCACTTCGGTCACCAAACTCGTTACTGGAATCCAAAGATGAAGCCGTTCATCTTCGGTGCTCGTAACAAAGTACATATCATCAACCTTGAGCAGACTGCTCCAATGTTTAACGAAGCATTAGCAATGTTAAACAACGTTGCTTCTAAGAAAGGTAAAGTACTTTTCGTAGGTACTAAACGTGCTGCTGGCGACGCGATCAAAGAAGCTGCAATTTCTTGTGATCAGTTCTACGTTAACCATCGTTGGTTAGGCGGTATGTTGACTAACTGGAAAACAGTTCGTCAATCAATCAAGCGTTTAAAAGATCTTGAAGCACAGTCACAAGACGGTACTTTCGATAAGCTTGTTAAGAAAGAAGCGTTAATGCGTACCCGTGAAATGGAAAAACTAGAGAAGTCTCTAGGTGGTATCAAAAACATGAACGGTCTTCCAGACGTTCTTTTTGTTATCGATGCTGATCACGAGCACATTGCTGTTAAAGAAGCTAACAACCTAGGTATTCCAGTTGTTGCAATCGTTGATACTAACTCTAATCCAGATAACATCGACTATGTAATCCCTGGTAACGATGATGCGATCCGTGCCATTCAATTATATGTAGGTGCTGTAGCAACTGCTGTAAATGAAGGTCGTAACAATACTGTTGCAGCTCAAGCTGAGCAAGACGGTTTCGTTGAAGAAACTAAATAATTTAGGCCATTCAATTTTTTATTGAACCTAAAATTAGTTAATAAGGTATCAAGGTTAAATCTTGATACCTTTTTTAAATACAAAGGAAATTATAATGGCTATTACTGCTAAGCAAGTAAAAGAACTTCGTGATCGCACTGCTGCGGGCATGATGGATTGTAAAAAAGCACTAATCGAAACTAACGGCGACATCGAAGCTGCAATCGATTTTATGCGTAAGAACGGTCAAGCTAAAGCGGCTAAAAAAGCCGGTCGTATCGCTGCTGAAGGCGCAATCTTCACTAAAGTTGAAAACGGCGTTGCTACCATGCTTGAATTCAACTGTGAAACTGATTTTGTTGGTATGGATGCAAGCTTTGTTGCATTAGGTAATGCTATCGTTGCTGCTGCGCACGCTGTAAAGACTAGTGATGTTGCTGTAGTAAACGCACTATCTTTAGGTGACAACACGGTTGAAGAAACTCGTGCTGCACTAGTGGCTAAAATCGGCGAAAACATGACGGTTCGTCGTGTAATCACTGTTGAAGGTGAAAACCTAGCAACATATGTTCACGGTGGCAAAATTGGCGCAATCGCTAGTTTAGTTGGCGGCGATGAGGCTCTTGCTAAAGATATCGCAATGCACGTTGCAGCGGCAAACCCTGAGTTTGTTAAGCCTAGTGACGTTGCTGATGAAGTTGTTGAAAAAGAACGCAAAATTCAGATCGATATCGCTGTTGAAAGTGGCAAGCCACAAGAAATCGCTGAAAAAATGGTTGCTGGTCGCATGAAGAAATTCACAGGCGAAATCAGCCTAACTGGTCAGCCTTTCATCAAAGATCCATCACAACTAGTAGAAGCATTGCTTAAAGCAAGCAGCGCTGATGTTACTGGTTTCACTCGTTTTGAGTTGGGTGAAGGCATCGAGAAGAAAGAAGAAGATTTCGCAGCCGAAGTTGAAGCAACTATCGCTGCACTTAAGAAGTAATTTTTTTTTAACAGCTTACTGTTGACAATAGATCAAGACCGCCGCTATGCTGCGGTCTTTTTAAATAAATGACTGATTTTAAATGTTAATGCCAGTAAACACTGACCATAACATTTAACATTAGAAACAACATTGCCCCAATGTGCAATAACCTGAAGGTACCCCTAAATGCCTGCAAATCCAAAACCTGTATATCGTCGAATTCTTTTAAAATTAAGTGGTGAAGCACTTGTAGGTGAACAGGGCTTTGGCATCGATCCAAAGGTATTGGATCGCATGGCGCAAGAAATCAAAGAACTCATTGAATTAGGTGTTCAAGTTGGTATCGTCATTGGCGGTGGTAATATTTTTCGCGGTGAAGGACTTGCAAATGCAGGCATGAATCGCGTTGTTGGCGACCAAATGGGTATGTTAGCTACGGTAATGAACGGTTTAGCGATGCGCGACGCATTACACCGTGCCTATGTTAATGCTCGTTTAATGTCTGCCGTGGATCTTAAAGGTGTCTGTGATTCTTATAACTGGGCTGAAGCAATCAGCATGTTAAAAGAAGGTCGGGTAGTCATTTTCGCTGCCGGTACCGGTAATCCATTTTTTACCACCGATTCAGCCGCTTGTTTGCGTGGCATAGAGATTGAAGCCGATATTGTACTAAAAGGCACCAAAGTCGATGGCGTATATTCTGAAGATCCGGTAAAAAATCCAGACGCTGAAATGTATACGACATTGGATTATAGTACAGTGTTAGATAAAGAATTGAAGGTGATGGATTTAAGTGCATTTACCCTAGCACGTGATCATAATATGCCGATCCGAGTATTTAACATGAATAAACCAGGTGCGTTACGCAGTGTTATTATGGGCGAAAATATTGGCACGCTAATTCATAACCCTAACAAAAAAAGCAATTTATAAATAGGAATTATAACGTGATTAACGAAATTAAAGATGATGCGGCTAGCCGCATGAGCAAAAGTGTTGACGCACTAAAAACACAAATGCAAAAGGTGCGTACTGGCCGTGCTCACCCGAGTTTATTAGATTCTATTACCGTGCCGTATTACGGTGCGCAAACGCCGTTAAACCAAGTTGGTAATGTCGGTGTTGGTGATGCAAGAACGTTAACTATTACTGTATTTGATAGCACAATGATCGCCGCTGTTGAAAAAGCAATCATGAGCTCAGATCTTGGCTTAAATCCTAGTTCAGCAGGCGCATTAATTCGTATTCCTCTTCCACCGTTAACCGAAGAACGTCGTAAAGACTTAATCAAAGTGGTACGTGGTGAAGCTGAGAAAGGTCGAGTCGCTATTCGTAACATTCGCCGTGATGCCAATGGCGATCTCAAGAGCCTAGAGAAAGAAAAAGAAGTGGGTGAAGATGAAGCACGTAAAGGCGAAGAGCAAGTTCAAGAGCTAACGAACAAATACATCAAAGAGATGGATGCTTTATTAGCTGAGAAAGAAAAAGAACTGATGGAAGTCTAATTGTCTATATCGTGATTGCATTTTAGGTCGCGATTAATTAGATAGTGTTCAAGCGCTGTGTTGGGTTATACTACACGGCGTTTTTGTTGCTTAGGTGTTAAAGCCTTAGTTGTTATATCAATGCTCATTGGCGAGTGATTCGTTAGTGTAAATTGGTATTAGTCATGGAGCTGTGATGAGTGAACAGTTGAAGTCTGAAATATTAGCAAGTAATAATCTGCCTGCTCACGTTGCGATCATTATGGACGGTAACGGCCGCTGGGCCATAAAACAAGGTAAAATGCGCGTTATCGGCCATAAGGCTGGTGTTGATAAGGTTCGTGAAACCGTTAATCTGTGCGATAAATTAAATATTAAAGCGTTAACACTTTTTGCGTTTAGTAGCGAAAATTGGCAGCGTCCTACCGCCGAAGTTTCCGTGTTAATGGAAATTTTCTATACCGTGTTAAACCGCGAAGTCAAACGCCTAAATAAAAATAACGTACGATTAAAAATCATTGGTGATGTGTCTCGCTTTAGCAATAAGTTACAGAAAAAAATTGCCGAATCACAAGCGCTAACCGCGAATAATACCGGGTTAATCTTTAGTGTTGCGCTCAATTATGGTGGCCGTTGGGATATTACTCAAGCGTGCAAAAATATTGCAGAAAAAGTTGCCAATGGCGAGATGTCGAGCGAAGATATCTGTGAACAGTCTATCAACGATAATATTTGTACGCATGACTTACCTGAGCTAGATCTACTTATTCGTACTGGCGGTGATTGCCGAATTTCTAATTTTCTGTTATGGCAATGTGCCTATTCAGAGTTTTATTTTACCGATACGTTATGGCCTGACTTTGGCGAGAGTGAATTGCTCAAGGCGTTGGCGAAATATGCCCTAGCAGAACGTCGTTTTGGTTGTACCAGCGAGCAAGTGGTTGCCGCAAAAAAATAATAATAAAGGAATCTAGTTTGTTAAAACAAAGAATAATTACCGCCTTAGTATTGGCACCGCTAGCCTTGGCTGGTGTATTTTATTTGCCGCTTAGTTTATTTCCATTGTTTGCGGCAATCGTCACGTTAGTTGGCGCGTGGGAGTGGGGCGCTTTTATTGCCAACAAAGTCAACGTTGAAAGAAAAGCATCTGACACCAAGGTTTACCGCCTTGTTTTTACCTGCTCAATGGCCTTGTTATTAGCTAGTTTTTCAATATTAGTACCGGTTGACTCTATTTGGCTAAATGGCTTGCTCCATCCTATTTATCAGGCGGCATTAATCATTGCTGCCATATGGTGGTTGCTGAGTATTGTCATGGTATTTTTATATCCAAAGGGACATGGCTTGTGGCAGGACAGTGATTTCCTCAAAGGCCTATTCGGCCAACTTACCTTAATTCCGTTTTGGATTGCTCTAATTACGTTACGCAGTTACGGCTACAATAACGATCCTATGTTAGGCGGTTTCCTAATTCTTACTATCTTTGCCATTGTTTGGGGCGCTGATGTTGGTGCTTATTTCGTTGGCAAAGCTATTGGTAAACGTAAATTGATGCCAAGAGTTAGTCCAGGGAAATCTATTGAAGGTATGTTGGGTGGCTTGGTCGCTGCATTGGCTAGCATTATGTTAACGCACAGTTTTTTCTATAACATTGAGTTGTTACCATTAATTATTTTAGTCTTTATTACCGCTATTGTTTCGGTGTTTGGTGACTTAAGTGAAAGCATGTTTAAACGCAGCAGTGGCATTAAAGACAGTGGCACCATATTACCAGGACACGGTGGTATTTTAGATCGCATCGACAGTTTAACCGCTGCCATGCCGATATTTGCCGTAGGTTATTTTTATTTGGTGGCGTAATGAGTAAACCACAGCAGTTGACTATCCTAGGAGCCACAGGCTCTATTGGATCTAGCACGCTTGATATAATCCGATTAAATCCACAGCGCTATCGTGTATTTGCTATAACAGCGCAGCAAAGCGTTGAAAAAATGCGTTTGTTGTGTGAAGAATTTTCGCCAACCTATGCGGTACTAGTTGATCAGGTTGCTGCAGACGCCTTACGTACGCAACTTGGTAAACAGTCGACCACGGTTGTATTGGCTGGTACAGATGCATTGTGCGATGTTTGTCGCGACGATCGAGTCGATACTGTGATGGCCTCTATCGTTGGCGCAGCGGGTTTGTTGCCGACATTAGCCGCTATTGATGCCGATAAACGCGTTTTGTTGGCGAACAAAGAAGCATTGGTGATGTCTGGTGATTTGTTCATAAAGCGCTTACGCCAATCCAGGGCTATATTATTGCCGGTGGATAGCGAGCACAATGCAATCTTTCAATCTCTCCCTCTTAAGGCTCAGCAACGACTCGGTTATTGTTCGTTAGAAGAGCTAGGCATTAACAAGCTCTTATTAACTGGCTCTGGTGGGCCGTTTTTAAATGCGCCGCTTGCATCATTAGATGGTGTGACGCCTGAGCAAGCTTGTAATCATCCGAACTGGTCGATGGGACGTAAAATTTCGGTTGATTCTGCCACCATGATGAACAAGGGCTTAGAGTATATTGAAGCACGCTGGTTGTTCGATACCCGTCAAGATCAAATAGAAGTGGTGATCCATCCGCAAAGTGTTATCCATTCCATGGTGCAATATATTGATGGCTCGGTGATATCCCAAATGGGATTACCGGACATGAAAACGCCAATAGCCTATGCTATGTCATACCCTGAGCGAATCAATTCAGGTGTTAAGGCATTAGATTTTAGTTTGCTTAAAGACTTTACCTTCCAACAGCCTGATTTCGAGCGATTCCCGTGTTTGAAATTGGCCATTGATGCGTGTTATCAAGGGCAAAGTGCAACGACGGCATTAAATGCCGCCAATGAAGTTTCTGTTGCCGCGTTTTTAGCTCATCAAATACGTTTTACCGATATTTCGAAAATTAATGAGCAGGTATTACAACGCATTGGTCATGGGCACACACCTTCGATTGAAGATATTTTAGAAGTTGATATTAAAGCGCGCGAATACAGTCATACAATCATCGCTGGAGTAACAACATAGTGTTAGAAATTTTACGAAATATCGCAGCGTTTGTTGTAGCGCTCGGCATATTAGTCGCTATTCACGAATATGGTCATTTTTGGGTGGCACGTCGTTGCGGTGTGTTTGTTGAGCGTTTCTCCATTGGTTTTGGCAAAGTATTGTGGCGAAAGATGGGTAAAGATGGCACCGAGTACGTTATTGCTGCTATTCCCATGGGCGGTTACGTTAAAATGCTCGATGAGCGTGTTGATGACGTGCCAAAAGAGCGATTACATCTAGCGTTTAATCGCAAACCCGTATTAGCACGCATCGCGATTGTTGCAGCGGGTCCTATCGCTAACTTCCTTTTCGCTGTTTTTGCCTTTTGGTTAATGTTTATCATCGGTATTAGCAGTGTTAAACCAATATTGGGTGATGTAACCTCAGGCTCCGTCGTTGCTAGCAGTGGTTTACAAGCGGGCGATGAAATCGTTGCTATTGATAATGTTGAAATTAAACGCTGGCAAGATGTCAATATGGCATTATTTGGCCTGATTGGACACGATAGCAGCACTATTTCTGTCATACGCGATGGCAATACGATGGCGACTACCCATGCGATTGATTTACGCGGCTGGAGTTTTGACCCTGAAAAAGAAAGCCCCATTACGACAATAGGTATTGTGCCGTATCAAGGCGTATTAGTGGTTGCTAGCATTGAAGATGGCTCGGCGGCGCAAGTAGCAAATTTGCAAGCCGGTGATACATTATTGAGTATTAATGGTAAAGATATAAAATCGGGACAGACATTTGTCACAATAATTAAAGATAACCACGGAACTTCTGTTGACTTGGTCTATCAAAGAAACGGTAACAAGCACGCAACAATCTTGATACCCGTTACAAAACAAGCATCTGATGGTACTAAGTATGGTTATGCTGGTGTAGGTTTAACGCCTTCATGGCCGGATAAGGTTAAGATAAATTTAAACTTTGGTCCGCTAGATGCCATTGTTCCAGCAACAGAAAAAGCTTGGCAATTGATCGTACTTAGTACAAAAATGATCGGTAAATTACTGACAGGTGAATTATCTGTTAAAAATTTAAGCGGTCCAATATCAATAGCACAAGGCGCTGGTAACAGTGCGTCCTATGGTGTTGTTGCATTTTTGGGCTTTTTAGCGCTAATTAGCGTCAATTTGGGAATAATTAACCTATTACCGCTGCCAGTGCTTGATGGTGGCCACTTGATGTATTATTTTATAGAACTTTTAACTGGTAAGCCCGTACCGGAAAAAATACAGGAAGTAGGTTTTCGAATTGGTGCCGCACTTTTGTTTATGCTAATGAGCATAGCGATATTTAATGATTTTACTCGACTGTAAAGCTGTCGAATAATAAGGATAACAAAATACAGCATTATGAAGTATTTTAAGCTTTTGGCACCTATTGCCTTATTAGGGACTTGTTTTAGCTCCTTAGCCGCAGAACCGTTCACGGTTAAAAATATTCGTATCGATGGATTACAGCGTGTAGCACTTGGTGCTGCGTTGCTCAACCTTCGAGTTAACGTTGGCGATCGCATAGACGATGTCGCCATCTCCCGTATGATCAAGTCATTGTATGCATCGACTAATTTCGATGATATTCAAGTCTTTCAAGACGATGGGATTCTTATTGTTCGTGTTAAAGAACGACCAACCATTTCAGCGATTAATCTTGACGGCAACAAAGATCTTAAAGATGCTCAACTTAACGAAAGTTTGAGGAGCTCTGGCATTAAGGTCGGCGAACCGCTTGATAAAACCATAATCACCGAAATTGAAAAGGGCTTAGAAGACTTCTATTTTAGTGTTGGTAAATATTCCGCCGATGTTGAAGCGACTATTGTGCCTTTAGCACGTAACCGCGTTGAAATTAATTTCACCTTCAAAGAAGGTGATGCCGCAGACATCGAGCAAATTAACTTGGTCGGCAATTCTGTTTTCAGCGATGAAGAGCTAAAAGAGCGTCTCGCGTTAACTGACCATGTAGCATGGTGGAACCTTTTTGGTGAACGTCGTTATCAAAAACAGAAACTGCAAGGCGATATTGAAGGCTTGGAATCTTTTTATAAAGATCGAGGTTACATTCGTTTTCAAGTGAAAAGTACGCAAGTATCGATGACACCAAATAAAAAGGGTTTGTACATCACCCTTAATTTGGATGAAGGTGAAATATATAAAGTTGGCAAGGTTAATTTAATCGGCAATATAGAAAAGTATCGAGAGATATTAGAGAAAATGGTGCCGATTGCCAAAGGCTCAGTCTATAGTGGCGGTGATGTTACCTATACCGAGGAGGCGATATCTCGTTTTCTTGGGCGTTACGGTTACGCTTTTCCGAAAGTAACTACCTATCCTGATATAGATGATGAAACCAAAGAAGTTACGCTTAATTTCAGTATTGAGCCTGGACAACGTGTCTACGTTAACCAAATTCGCTTTAATGGTAACGTCAGCACGTCTGATGAAGTTATTCGTCGTGAAATGAAACAACTTGAAGGCTCATGGCTTAATAATCAGTTGCTTGAAAGTTCAAAATCGTATATTAATCGTTTGGGATTTTTCGAAGACGTTGAAACGGAAGTGATACCTGTTGCCGGTTTTGATGATCGAGTAGACATTGACGTTAAAATTGTAGAAAAACCAAACGGCTCATTTCAAGCCGCAGTTGGTTATAGTGAATACGGCGGTTTAAATTTCAGTATCGGCGTGCAACAGGGTAACTTCTTGGGCTCTGGTAATAACGTTGGCATTAATTTCAGCACTAATAAATTTTCTAAAAATGTTAACTTGTCATATCGTGACCCATATTTTACGGACGATGGTATTAGCGCAGGTGGTAATATTTATTGGTCCGAGTTTGATGCCGGACAAGCGAACTTAGAGCAGTATAATAATAAATCCTATGGTATCGGTTTTGACTTAGGTTTCCCAATTAATCCGATTAGTCGTATCTCATTGGGTGTCGCATTTCGTCACAGTGATATCTCACAACTTAATGCCTATGAGCAGGTCACACCGTTTTATGATGTTTATCAAACCGCTGGTGATGGCAAAATATCGTTTAACAATTTTGAGCTAACCGCAGGTTGGAGTCGTAGCAATCTTAATCGACATACCTTCCCGACATCAGGTATGTCAACACAATTTTCAGGTAAGATGACGGTGCCGGGCAGTGAAATTCAATACTTTAAATTGTCATTTATTAATAAATACTATATACCGCTTACCCGTGATCATCGTTACTCATTTATGAGCAAGATTAAACTGGGATACGGTAATGGTTACGGTAAAGTCAATGGTCACGATCATCTGTATGCCTTTAATGAGAATTTCAGAGCGGGTGGCAGTGACTCATTACGCGGTTTTAAATCAAATACTGTTGGGCCAAAACCAATTTATTTGCAAGGGTATCCAGAAGCGGGACCGGTTAATCCGATTGATGTTATC
>SPKZ01004288.1_pt1 | contig 10824 bp, 9 predicted proteins | sample 2456571 | NCBI WGS metagenome assembly SPKZ01 (sample SAMN11192286, study PRJNA482655) | marine metagenome | biome: ENVO:00000447; feature: ENVO:00000244|ENVO:00000211|ENVO:00000569|ENVO:00002023; material: ENVO:00002151; isolation source: ocean water from marine abyssalpelagic zone ...
CCGATTCCTGACCGCGTCGCTTGCCTTGCTGCTCGCCGCTGCGCCAGCCCTCGCCGCTTCGGACGAACACGGCGAGAGCACCCTCGTCTGGTACTCGATCAATTTCGCGATCCTCGTGGTCGTCCTGGTCGTGGTGGCTCGAAAGCCGATCCGGACCTTCTTCGCCGATCGCCGCGACGAGATCTCGGGCGAGATCAACAGCGCCTCGGAGATGCTCAACGAGGCCGAGGTGCGTTACGCGGAGCTCCAGCGAAAGCTGGTCGAGCTCGACAACGAGCTGGAGGCCCTGCGCGCTGCGTCGCGGGAGCGCGCGAACGCCCAGCGCGACCGCATTCTCGCCGACGCTCGCGCCTCCGCCGAGCGCATCAAGGCGGATGCCACGGCGGCTGTCGAGCGCGAAGTCGTTCGGGCCCGCGAGCAGCTGCGCCTCGAGGCCTCGGAGCTCGCCATCGAGCTGGCGGGAGGCCGTCTGTCGAGCGAGATCACCGAGGCCGATCGCGATCGACTGGTCGACGAGTTCATCGGCCGCATCGAGGACACCCGTTCGATGCGTCCGTCCGGTGGTGGGGGGTCTCGATGAAGAGCTCCGCGGCCGCGCGCCGCTATTCGAGAGCCCTCTTCGCGATTGCCGAGGAGAGCGGAGCCATCGACGCGATTGGCGGCGAGCTCTCCGACATGGCGTCGCTCCTCGACGCCCAGCCCGCCCTCGCCAACTCGTTGTTTCGGCCGCTCCACCCGGTCGCGCAGCGGCGCGCGCTCCTGAGCGCGGTGTGCGAACGCATCGGTTCGAGCGCCTCGGTTCGGAACTTCTACGCTTTTCTCATCGACCAGCGACGCCTCGTCGACTTTCCGGCGATTCACGACGAGTTCGGACGCTTGGCCGACGACGCAGCCGGCCGCACGCGCGCCGACGTCGTGACGGCGAGCCCCCTCTCCGACGCGCAGCGCAGCCGGCTTACGAGTGCGCTCGCGGCCAGCACTGGCAAACACGTGGAGCTCGACATCCGAGTCGATTCGTCGCTGCTCGGAGGCGCGATCGCCACCGTCGGCGGGGTCGTCTTCGACGGCAGTCTTCGCACGCAGCTCTCGCAGCTGCGCTCCGTACTGAACCGTGGGCAGTGAGACCCCAGGACATCACGCCAACCGCACACCGAAGGGACGCCTTTCATGGACATCAAGCCCGGTGAAATCACCGACATCCTGAAGCGCGAGATCAAAGAGTACGACCGCGAGATCGACGTCGCCGAAACCGGCACCGTCCTATCGATCGGTGACGGCATCGCGCGCGTCTACGGGCTCGACCAGGCCATGGCGGGTGAACTCGTCGAGTTCCCGGGCGAGGTCAACGGCATGGTGCTGAACCTCGAAGAGGACAACGTCGGCATCGCGTTGATGGGCGAGGCCAACCACGTCCGCGAGGGCGACATCGTGCGCCGCACCGGCCGCATCATCGAGGTGCCGGTGGGCGAGGCCATGATCGGTCGCGTGGTCGGCGCGCTCGGCACTCCCATCGACGGCAAGGGCCCGATCGAGACGAGCGAGTACCGTCGCGTCGAGCTCAAGGCGCCCGGCATCGTTGCTCGCAAGTCGGTATTCGAGCCCCTGCAGACGGGCATCAAGGCCATCGACGCGATGACACCGATCGGTCGCGGTCAACGCGAGCTGATCATTGGCGACCGTCAGACGGGCAAGACCGCCATTGCGGTCGACACGATCATCAACCAGAAGAACACCGACGTGTTCTGCATCTACGTTGCCATCGGGCAGAAGCAGTCCACGGTGGCCCAGGTGGTCGACAAGTTCGCGCAGCACGGCGCGATGGAGTACACGATCGTCGTCGCCGCCTCGGCGAGCGAGCCGGCGCCGCTGCAGTTCATCTCCCCCTACACGGGCGTCACCATCGGCGAGTGGTTCCGCGACAACGGGAAGCACGCCCTCATCGTCTACGACGACCTCTCGAAGCAAGCCGTCGCCTACCGGCAGCTCTCGCTGCTGCTGCGCCGGCCGCCCGGGCGCGAGGCGTATCCCGGCGACGTGTTCTACGTGCACTCGCGGCTGCTCGAGCGCGCCGCCAAGATGAACGACGACCTCGGCGGCGGCAGCCTCACCGCGCTGCCCATCATCGAGACCCAGGCGGGCGACGTGTCGGCGTACATTCCCACCAACGTCATCTCGATCACCGACGGTCAGATCTTTCTCGAGACCGACCTGTTCAACGCAGGCATCCGTCCGGCGGTGAACGTCGGCATTTCGGTGTCGCGGGTAGGCGGTGCGGCGCAGACCAAGGCCACCAAGGCCGTCGCGGGAACGCTGAAGCTCAACCTCGCCCAATACCGCGAGATGGCCGCGTTCTCCCAGTTTGGCAGCGATCTCGACAAGGCGACACAGGAGCAGCTCGCAAACGGCGAACGCCAGACCGAAATGCTCAAGCAGCCACAGTACGCGCCCATGCCGATGGAAGAGCAGGTGGTTTCGATTTACTCGTGCACGCCGCCCGAAGGTCGCGACTCGTGGGTTCGCGCCTACGAGCTCAACGACCTGGCGCGCTACGGAACCGAGATGCTCGAGTACATCCGCAACAGTCACGCCGATGTCCTCGAGGCCATCCGCGACAGCGGAAAGCTCGAGGAGGACGTGGTGAACAAGCTCGTCGCGGCGCTCGACGCCTTTGCGGATATGTTTCAACCGTCCACCCAGGGAGCCGCGGCCTAGCCTCGTGCCCAACCTCAAAGACATCCAGCGCCGTATCGGCAGCGTCAAGAAGACGCAGCAGATCACCCGTGCCATGCGCATGGTGGCGGGCGCAAAGCTGCGCCGTGCGCAGGAGGCTGTCGAGTCCGCGCGCCCCTATGCGGAGCGTATGCAGTCGACGCTCGCGGAGATCGCGAGGTCGAAGGGCGACGCCGAGCATCCGCTCCTCGCCGCCCGCGAGGAGGTGAAGAAGCTCGAGGTCGTGGTGGTCACGTCGGACCGCGGCCTGTGCGGCGGCTTCAACTCGAACGCCATCAAGCACGCCCAGAAGGTGATCGCCGCCCGCGAGGCCGACCTCGACGCGCTCACGATCACTACCGCGGGCCGCAAGGGCAACGACTTCTTCAAACGCCGCCGCGCCTCGCAGATGGGCGAGTTCACCGCGCTCGAGGGATGGGTGACGTACGAGCAGGCGGCCGAGATCGCGTCCCGGCTGTCGACCCGCTACGAAGAGGGCGAGATCGACGAGGTGGTGCTCGTGTTCAACGAGTTCGTCTCACCGATGTCACAGCCTCCGCGCGACATCCAGCTGCTGCCGTTCAGCCCGGGTGAGGACGCCGCCGGCGGCGAAGAGGCCGAGGCGCTGCCGTACGAGATCGAGCCCGACCCACAGGCGCTGCTCGCAGCGCTCGTTCCGAAGGCGGTGGAGGTCGCCGTCTTCCGCGCGTTGCTCGAGAACCAGTCCGGGGAGCACGCGGCGCGCATGGCGGCGATGGAATCCGCGACGCGCAACACCGAAGAGCTCGTCGAGAGCCTGACACTCCAATTCAATCGGGCGCGTCAGGCTGCGATCACGAAGGAGCTCGTCGAAATCGTCAGTGGCGCAGAGGCGCTGTAACGACAATCGGCTCTACCCGAGAGCGGTCACCCGCTGAGGAGCAATTTCCAATCATGAGCAGAGAAGGAGCAATGGAAAACGGACGTGTCGTCCAGGTGATGGGTCCCGTGGTGGACGTGGCGTTCCCGCCCGGCTCGCTTCCCGAGATCTTCACCTCCCTCACGTTGACGAACGCCGGCATCGACGAGCGCGTGGACAACCTCGTCCTCGAGGTCGCCCAGCACCTCGGTGAGAACACCGTCCGAACGATCGCCATGGACACCACCGACGGACTCATCCGCGGCCAGGCGGTGAAGAACACCGGCGACGTGATCCGCATTCCCGTGGGTCCCAAGACCCTTGGCCGCATCATGAACGTGATCGGAGAGCCCGTCGACGAGCGGGGCCCGATCGAGAGCGACATCAACCTGCCGATCCACCGGCTCCCGCCCGAGTTCGTCGACCAGTCGACGAGTGTCGAGGCCTTCGAGACAGGCATCAAGGTCGTCGACCTGATCGCGCCGTATCCGAAGGGCGGCAAGGTGGGCCTGTTCGGCGGTGCGGGTGTTGGCAAGACCGTCGTCATCATGGAGCTCATCAACAACATCGCGAAGGAGCACTCGGGCTACTCGGTGTTCGGTGGTGTGGGTGAGCGCACGCGCGAGGGCAACGACCTCTGGCACGAGATGATGGAGGCCGAGCTGTCCGACGGCACGACGGTGCTCGACAAGGCGGCGCTCGTATTTGGCCAGATGAACGAGCCGCCCGGAGCACGCGCGCGTGTCGGCCTCTCGGCTCTGACCGCCGCCGAGTACTTCCGAGACGAAGAGGGCAAGGACGTGCTTCTCTTCATCGACAACATCTTCCGCTTCACCCAGGCGGGCTCGGAGGTGTCGGCACTTCTCGGCCGCATCCCCTCGGCGGTGGGCTATCAGCCGACACTCGCCACCGACATGGGCGAGCTGCAGGAGCGCATCACCTCGACGAAGAAGGGCTCGATCACCTCGGTGCAGGCCATCTACGTCCCCGCGGACGATCTCACCGATCCCGCGCCGGCCACGGCGTTCAGCCACCTCGACGCCACCACGGTGTTGTCGCGCGCCATTTCGGAGCTCGGCATCTACCCCGCCGTCGACCCGCTCGACTCGACGAGCCGGATCCTCGATCCCCAGGTCGTGGGCGAAGAGCACTACACGGCGGCGCGTGACGTCCAGCAGCAGCTCCAGAAGTACAAGGACCTGCAGGACATCATCGCGATTCTCGGCATGGATGAGCTCTCCGAAGAGGACAAGCTCACGGTGGCCCGCGCGCGGAAGCTGCAGCGCTTCCTCTCGCAGCCCTTCCACGTCGCCGAGCAGTTCACCGGAACGCCCGGCACCTACGTGTCGCTCGAGGATACGATCCGCGGCTTCAAGGAGATCCTCGAGGGCAAGCACGATGAGCTGCCCGAGCAGGCCTTCTACATGGTGGGCACCATCGAAGAGGCCGTCGCCAAAGCAGGGAAGATGTCGTAGCGATGGCGTTCGCCCTCTCGATCGTCACACCCCAGGGACTCGCTTACGAGGGAGATGCGGAGAGCATCGTCCTGCCCGGCAGCGAGGGCGACTTCGGTGTGCTGCCCAACCACGAGCGCTTCCTCACTCCGCTGCGCGAAGGCGAGGTCGAGATTCGCACGGCGAGCGAGACCCTGAACGCCACGATCGCGTCGGGCTTCGCGGACGTGACGGGCACCGAGGTGACGGTGCTCGTGGACTCCTGCGAGTTCGTCTAGTTCGGCGGGCGATCGGCGGGCGACGCCCGCCTCTGCGCAGCGAGCTGAAGGCAGGAAGTCGGACGAGCTAAGCGCGCACACGGGCCGCGCGCAGCTTCACTTTCCCTTCCTGAACCACCACCTTGAAGCGGAAATCTGCGTCGCCGAAGCGCTCGCGGAGCGCGGCTCGCTGTTTGTCGAGGACCCTCTCGAGCTTCTGCGGGGTTAGCGAGCTCGTGTCGTGGCCGCAGGCCTTGCGGGCGTCCACGTAGGCGTCGAAGAGGTCGCTGGACGGCGGGTTGGGGGCCGTCGGGCCGGCTTCCGCCGCGCCGCCGGCCCGGCTTCGTTGGTGGAGATCGGCTTTGAAACGGTGACGGACGTAGCTTCCGTCCTCCATTCTCCGCAGTGTGTCGTTCCACTGGCGCTTGTAGGCCTGGTAGCGTGAGCAGATTCCGTTGAATTTGAAGCGTAACCCCGTGTTCTGAATAGGGGAATTGACGAACCTCAGGATCGCCTTCTGGACCTCGGTGCGCAGCTGCTGGGGCTCGCGGGGCCTGCTACCGAGGAAGTACTGCTCGTAGGCGAGCTTCAGCTGGCTGAGCTTCACGTCGAGAATCTTGAGGGTCTCGTCGGTGCTCTGTTCGGGGGGGGCGTGCATCTCGGGTCACGAATCGGTGCCCGGTCCGAGCCACTTGAGGGGTTAACCACACATGTCGATGACCGCCTTCACCGGCGCACGCGTGCTCGATCCGGAACGCCCCGAAGCCGTCTGCGAATCCCTGCTCGTCGCGTCCGGGCGGATCCTCCAGCGACTCCCGGCGGATGCCGCCCTGCCAGACGCTGCGCGGTCCGTAGCGCTCGACGGGCGCTGCCTGGCCCCGGGTTTTCTCGACCTCCACCACCACGGGGGCTGGGTGTTCGACCCCGCACCGGCGACCCCTTCATCGCTCGCTCGGACGAGTGCGTCATTGGTGCATCACGGAACGACGGGGTTCCTGGCCACGACACTTGCCTGGCCCCAGGACGAGCTGCGCGAGCGGATTCCGGGCCTCGCGGCGCTCGCCGGAGCGGCCTCGCTGCCGGGCGCCGAGGTGCTCGGCATCCACCTCGAAGGTCCCTGGATCAATCCCCGGGCCGCGGGTGCGCAGCCCGGGGGCATCCGCGAGCCCGCGCCCGCGGAGTTCGACGAGCTCCTCGCCCTCGCCAGCGGAACGCTCCGGATGGTGACCCTCGCACCGGAGATTCCCGGGGCCGCCCAACTCCAGGCGCGACTGGCGGAACGCGGAATCGTGACTGCCCTCGGGCACAGCCTCGCCGACGCAGCCGAGGTCGCCGACGCCATCGATCGAGGCGCGACCCACGTCACCCACCTCTTCAACGCCATGTCGCCCGCCCACCACCGCGAGCCCGGCCTCGCGGGCGCGGCACTCGCCGACGACCGCCTCAGCTGCGACCTCATCTGCGACGGAGCCCACGTGCATCGCGACATGGTCCGCGTCGCCGCGCGCGCAAAGGGAGAGGCCCTCGTCCTCATCACCGACCAGATCGAAGTTCCGCCCGCACGCGCGCAGACCGGCTTCGCCTCCTTCGGTTCCGGGGGGGTCTACGACGACGGCACCGCCGTGCGTTTCGAGGACGGGCGCCTCGCCGGCAGCTCCGTGACCCTCGACCGGGCGCTTCGAAACTTCAGCGAGTACACGGGCGCCTCGCTCCTCGAAGCCGTCGCCGCGTGCACGCTCCGTCCCGCGCGAGTGCTCGGCATCGAGAACGAACGCGGAACGCTCCGCGAGGGCGCGCGCGCCGACTTCGCGATCCTCGACGACGCCGGGCGGGTCGTGGAGACCTGGATCGAGGGCCGTCGCGTCTTCGGGGTCCCGATCCCCGCATAGCCCGGATCGACCCGCCTATTCTCGCCCTCGCCGCCGCGCAGCCACCGGGCGCTCGCGTGTCTCGCGAGTCAAGCCGCTTTCGCGTCGAGGTCCCGCCGCAAGTGCCCAGCTGCCACCCAGTTGTGCGCGCAGCCCCACAGCGACGTGACGCCAATGAGGAGCAGCGAGTAGCGCACGGCTTCGTCGCCAAAACGCGGCGCGAGGGCGTCGTTCATGATGCCCACCGCACTCGGGCCGAAACCGAGGCCGATCAGATTCATCACGAGAAGCAGCAGCGCCGAGGCCGTCGCGCGCATCTGGGGCTTCGCGAGGCTGACCGCCATGGTGATGGTGGGGCCCGCCCAGAAACCGCCGAAGAACGCCGCCACGGGGAGAAACCAGATCGCTACCGCGGCGTCGGGGTACAGCAGGAAAGCGAGAGCCGGCGGTACGTGGAGGATCCCGCCCAGCGCCGGAAGCCACTGGTACCAGCGGACGTCGCGTCGGCCGAGGGCATCGGCGATGAAGCCCGAGATTCCGATCGCGACCATCGAGAACGAGGCGTTCAGCAGGGCGAGGGTCGCGCCGGCCTCGGCGATGCCGAAGCCGTGCACGCGCATCAGGAACACCGCGTTCCACGACGCGGCGCCAATGCCGGCGAACGAGTGGAGGCTCCCGGCGAGAGTGAGGTGCCAGTACGAGGGAAGCCGCAGCAGGAATGCGAACACCTCGCGGATCGACGCGGGCTCGACGCGCGTCGCCGGCGGATCGAAGGCTCCGCGAACGGGCTCGCGTACGGTCAGGCGGATCAACAGCGCGAGCGCGAGCCCCGGCAAGCCCGCCGCCAGGAACGCCGTGCGCCAGCCGTAATGTTCCGCAACCCACCCGCCAATCAGGAGCGCGGCGATCAGTCCCAGGCTTCCGCCCATCGCGTGGAGACCGATCACTCGCGCGCGACGCTCGGGGGGGAAGTAGTCCATCAGCAGCGAGTGCCCGGGCGGCGCCCCCGCTGCCTCGCCGACGCCGACCCCCACTCGCGCCAGCGCCATCTGCCAGAGATTCTGGGCCAGACCGCAGCTGATGGTCATCAGGCTCCAGAAGAACAGGCCGAGCGCGATGATCGAGCGGCGAGTGCCGCGATCCGCCCAGCGCGCGATCGGGATCCCGAGGACCGTGTAGAAGACCGCGAAGGCGAAGCCCGCCAGTAGACCCATCGAGGTGTCCGACAGGCCGAGTTCGGCTTTGATGGGCTCGATCATCAGGCCGAACAGAAAGCGGTCGGCCTGACCGAACGCCGACACCGCGAAGAGCGAGGCGACGACGAAATAGGCGTATCGCCGGGTGGGAAGCTCGCTCGGGATCATGGCGGCATCCTACGGGCAATCTGCAACTCGTGTCGCGCTCAGCCGCACCTCGGGACCGCAGTCCTGGATTTCTCGGCATAGGTTCGCATGTCGCTCCGGCGTGGTGCACGATCCCCGAACGTGCTTGGAACTGCGCGAATGACGCGGCCCTTCCACCCGATTCTGATCGCCTGCTATCCCGTCCTGTTCGTTGTTGGGGCCAACATCAGCGAGGTCGACCTCCGAGAAGTCGGTCCCGCGCTCGCCGCGGCGCTCGCCGCGGCCGGGGTGCTGTTCCTCGTTGCGCGGCGGATCATCTCCGATTTTCAACGGGCCGCATTCCTGGTCTCGACCGCGCTCGCCGTCGCCTTCCTCCACCAGACCATCGTGGCGTGGGGGGAGCGGACTCTGCGCGAGTCCGTGGCGGAGATCTGGCCCGAGATCTCGATGGCGCTCGAACTCGGCGCGCTCGCCGCCGCGGCCGTCGTGTTCCGCCGCCATCCCGAGAACGCCGCGCTGTCGACGCGCGTCGTCAACGCTGTCGCCATCGTGCTCGTCGCGTTTCCCATGCTCGAGATCGCTACGTTCGTCGCGGAAGATGTGGCGGGTGGCGCCGCGCCTCGGGTCCGCGAGGGCTCGGACCCGCGCCCTTCCGCTCCGCTCCGACTCGTCGCGCCCGACGACCCGCCGGACATCTACCACATCGTGCTCGACGGCTACGCGCGCTCGGATGTACTGCGTGACCTCTTCCTGCACGACAACACGGAATTCGTCGCAGGCCTGGAATCCCGGGGCTTCTTCGTGGCCCAGGACAGTCTGACCAACTATCAGCTCACGGATCTCGTGCTTCCGAGCGTGCTCAATTTCCAGTATATCGAAGTAGTGACGGCCGGGATGCGCCGGCCGAGAAACACGCGTCCGCCGCTCGAGATGTTCGAGCGCAACCGCGTGGTCGATGGCCTGCGCGGTCTCGGCTACCGCATCGTTTCAATTTCGTCGGGGGTCGAGCGCTTCCGCATGCACGGCGCCGACGAGCAGCTGCATTTCGCGTCGGGTGGCGTGGGGCCCGACGGTCTCTTGAGCGTTCTCGTCGACATGACACCGATCGGGTCGCTCACCGACCGCGTTCGTTTCGGCGGCGTGGCTCCGGGTGGGCGTCGCCGGGACCAGATCAGCTGGGCGATCGCCCAGCTCGGAGAGTTGGCGTCGCAGCCGGGGCCGAAGTTCGTGTTCGCCCACATCCACTCGCCCCACCCTCCGTTCGTTTTCGGGTCCGACGGGGTGACGATCAAGATGTCGAACTTTCGCAGCTACAGCCAGAAGCAGGTCCGCCGAGTCGCTCGCGCCTATCGAGAAGAGGTGGAAGCCGTCAATCGGCGGGTCATGGAGGCCGTGGACCGCATTCAGCGCGATTCGCTCCGTTCCCCGGTCATCGTGATCCACGGCGACCACGGGCTTCGGCTGTTCTGGAAGCGCTGGCCTCAGACGACCTGCCTCGTCGAGTCCTTCGCGATCCTCAACGCCTATCGGCTGCCGGGCGTCGCGCACGACCTTCTCTACGACTCGATCTCTCCGGTAAACACGTTTCGCGTGATCTTCGACAGCTATTTCGGCACCGACCTCGGTCTGCTGCCGGATCGCCAGTACTTCGCCACCGGTCGCTTTGGGATCTACGACTTCAGCGACGTAACGAAGCGCGCCCGGTCCTGTACTGGCGTGACGCCGACAGAGCAGGGCCCCGTTCTCCTGGGACGCTGACGCGGAACGCGCGAAGCGGTTCAGTGGCTCGGGGATCGAAGTGCGCGGAGATCGATCGCATCTGAGCTCGGAACCGCACCGGGTGCGAGGGGTGGAACGATCCCGATGAGGCGCGCGCCGAGGCTCGCGGTGAGCGAGCCGAGATTCGCCGCGTCGGAGTCGCCGAGGGGGCCACCGGCGTGAGAGATCACGACGCCCGCGACGTCGAGGTCGCGCCTGGCGGCTGCCTCGAGGGTGAGCAGCGTGTGGTTGATGGTGCCCAGCGCCGCGCGCGCGACGATGATCACCGGGAGACGGAGTTCCTGCGCGAAGGCCGCCATGGTGAACTCCTTGGCGAGCGGTACGAGCAGGCCGCCGGCTCCCTCGCTGACGACGAAGTCGTGCGCCGAGCAAACGCCCGCGTACGCGGTACGAATCGCATCGAGGTCCACGGAACGGCCCTCGGCGGACGCGGCGACCGTGGGCGCCGCCGGCATCGCGAACTGCTGGGGACAGATCAGCGCGAGGTCGTCTTTCGCGCCCGCGGCATCGCGAAGC
>SPKZ01016372.1_pt1 | contig 10817 bp, 10 predicted proteins | sample 2456571 | NCBI WGS metagenome assembly SPKZ01 (sample SAMN11192286, study PRJNA482655) | marine metagenome | biome: ENVO:00000447; feature: ENVO:00000244|ENVO:00000211|ENVO:00000569|ENVO:00002023; material: ENVO:00002151; isolation source: ocean water from marine abyssalpelagic zone ...
CATCGACGCGGCTGCAAACCAACCGAATCCCTCGGCCCAGAAAGCGATGCTGCCCTGCGTCTGGCGTGCGGTAACGACCAGCGGTGCCGCGAGTAGGACCAGCATCGCCCCTCCGAAGATCCGGAGACGCCCGGTGGTCGCGTACATCAGGCGCCGTTCGAAGCCGACCCAGGCCTCGGGTGCGACGAGCAGCGGGCCTCGGAAAAAGATGTAAAAGGCAGCCCAGCAGGCGATGACGATGGCAAGCGGGTCCATGCGAGCCTCCAGGAAGGCGGGACGCCCAAGACGCACCACCAGGATAGCCCGCGTGAATCAGGCCTTCCGCAAGCTGCTTGCGCCGCTCGAGCAAGATCAGCCGTGCAACGGTCGTTTCTCGTATCCTAGAAATCCTTTCGCCAGACGCCGGCTCACCGGTGGATCGCAACTGGAATCGCCCAGCCGAGGAGGCATGCGGGCACAATGGCAGTGCGCAAATCGGCCGGATGGAAAAAACGCGTGCCGCGCGCAAGTCGCGCTGGACGGCATCCCACCCATGTGATCTCGGCACGCGGTCAGCGCGTCCTCGCGCGGGTGCGAGCGATCTGCATAGCGCTCCCGGAAGCGACAGAAAAAGAGGCCTGGGGGGCGCCGACGTTCCGGGTGCGCGACAAACTTTTCTGTCACTTCCGCGACAACCACCACGGCGATGGGCGGATCGCGATCTGGTGCAAGGCGGCGCCGGGCGATCAGGAACTTCTCGTCGAGAGCCGACCCAAACTGTTCTTCGTGCCGCCCTATGTCGGGCCCAGCGGCTGGGTGGGCATGGTGCTCGACCGACCGGACTGGCCGCTCGCCACGGAGCTCTTGACCAACGGCTACCGGATGAACGCCTCGAAGCGGCAGCTGGCACTGCTCGAGGGGTTGGACGCCTGAACGGCTCTCGAGTCCGCCTCACGGCTGCGCTCCGGGATCAGACGCCCAGGCTGGTTTCCGATCCACGCCCGAGCCGGCAGCCTCCGCGACCCCTTTGGAAAAGTACTTGACCAATATATAGCCGATATCCTATATATAGGCCCATGCAGCCCTTCGGTGCTCTCGCGGACCCGACCCGAGCGCGGATCGTAGAGGTCCTCGCGGCGGGGCCGCGCACCGCGAACGAGATCGTCGACCTGTTCCCGATCACACAGCCTTCAATCTCGCGGCACCTGCGCGTCCTGCGCGAGGCGGGCCTGGTCGCCGTGCAGCCCAGCGGCCGCCAGCGTGTCTACCGTCTCGACCCGGGGCCCCTGCGCGAAATCGACCGGTGGCTCGATCGCTACCGGAGGTTCTGGACGGATCGGCTCGACGCCCTGGAGCAGCACATGGACCGGAAGGAGTCATCATGACCCGACTCGGGGAGATCACCCCCTGCTACACGATGCGCTTCGAGCGCGCGAGCAAGCACCCGGCCAAGCGCCTCTGGCGCGCGATCACGGACCCCGCCGAGGTGACGCAGTGGATGGGGATGCCGAGCGCGCGCATCGATCTCCGCGTAGGCGGCGACTACTCCGTGGAGTTCACCCCCAGCGAGGCGGGGATGCTCGAGGGCGTGATCGTGCGCGTGGAAGCGGAGCGGACTCTGGCCTACGTCTGGGGCGTCTCGGTGGTCGAGTGGACGATCTCGCCACTCGATGACCGCTGCCGTTTCACGTTCGTCCACCACGGCCAGCCTCCCGGCATGGTCGACGAGGAGGCGGGCATCGCCGCGGGCTGGCACGAGTGGCTCGACGACCTCGACACGTATCTACACGGCGGCTCGCCGGAGCATACCCCCGCCCGCGCGGAAGAGTTCAAGCAGTCGTACACGATGCGCATCGCCAGGGTCCTAAACCCCTAGGTCTGAAGAAACAAGCGGGCTTACCCCACGGCGTTACCGAGCCCTAACCCAGATTCGGTCTAACAGAACGTCCTAGCCGGAACTCGCGCTAAGACCCCGAGTCCGCTCACTTCTCCGACGCTCGGAAGCAGGCGTGCTCTTCGTGATCGGAAGCGACTTTGGCACCGGCACGACCATCGACGGCAGCGCCCTGCTTCCGTAACGACGGCACCGCCGTGTTCAGGCTAGCTGGCGAGGGCCTGAACTTCGTCGATCAGCACGCCCATCGAGTCGTAGCTGCACAGCAACTGCGCGGCATCGGCGCCGGGATTCGAGAGCAGCTCTTCGACCCGCCGCTGAAATGCCGCGGGTTGCAGCTCGAACTCCCGCGTCGCCGCCAGGCCACCCTTGTCGTGGCTGAAGTAGCGCCCGTTGAGCGCGTGCAGCACCTGCACCAGATAGCCCGCACACTGGAAGAGGCAGCCCGCCCCGTAGAACACATCGCCCGCCCTGGCACCTTTGCGACCGTTGTCCAGCATGAAGCGCGCGTCGACGCCGTACCTGCGCACGATGGTCTCGCGCAGTGCCGCGGGGTAGCTGGCGACGCGCCGCCTGACGGCCTCCAGGGCGCCCTCAGGATCGGCGAGCACGATGCAGTCGTGGCTCTCTGCGAGATAGATGTGGTTGTGAAAGCCCTGGACGTAGCCGAGGCAGTGGTCGCAGCTCACGCGCCCGGCGAAGCAATCGTCGAGCACGCGCTGCACGCGATCGAGGTCGCGGTAGAGCCAGTCGACGGGCGAGCCATCGATCCGGAGCCAGGCGCCTCCGTTGACCCATGGCCCCCACGCTCCGGGCTCGGTCACCACCTCGCCATCGCCGCGGTCGTCGAGTTCGGCGGCCAACCCGCGAAGCGCCCTCATGTCGGGCTCTTCGCCGGCGCGGTAATAGATGCCCAGGTCGAGATCCGAATCGGGGCGATGTGTACCCCGCGCCCGAGAACCACCCAGCGTCACCGCGACGACGCCGGGGACGTCGATCAGGTGTTGCGCCACATCGCTTGCCAGTTTCTCTGCCTCGGCGCTTTGCATGGCAGAGGTGTAGCACAGCCGGCCCACGGCCCCGTGCGGGCCTAAGCGATCTTCTACATAGCAGGAGGGACCCTCGTGGAACCGGACTCCGTGCCCGAAAGTCCGCTTCTCCTATTCTCCCGATCGCAGGCGCGGCTTCAGAACTGGAAGTAGATGAAGCCGGCGCCACGCCCCGCGACGAAGATCGTCAGCCCGAATAGGATCCCGAGCGAACTCGCTTCGAGTGCCCTGCCGTAGACGGACCCGGTCACGAAGGCCTCCAACGCATCGACGCGAAGTCGCAGGCCGCGCTCGGCCACATGAAGCACCGCGCAGAGCAGGACGATGCCGGTCTGCAGAACAGGCCAGGCTGCCAGGTGATTGGGATCGACCAGGGCTGCCAGGAATCGGAACGCGGTGTCGAAGTCCGCGGCGCGAAAGAACACCCACAAGACGCAGACCGCGTGAAAGAGCAGCAGGATCCTCGGGACATCGCGCCACGCCAGCGATTCTCGGTCAGCATCCGCTGAGCCCTTGCGAGCGAAAGCCCGGTGGATGCCCAGCATCAGGCCGTGAAGACCGCCCCATGCCACAAAGGTCCAGGCCGCTCCATGCCAGAGCCCGCCCAGCAGCATCGTCAAGAACAGGTTGAGATAGGTACGAGCGGTTCCTTGTCGATTGCCCCCGATCGAAATGTACAGGTAGTCGCGCAACCACTGCGAGAGCGTGATGTGCCAGCGGCGCCAGAACTCGGCCGGGTTTCGAGAGAGATAGGGCTCCTTGAAGTTGAACGGCAACTCGAAGCCCAAGAGCTTTGCCATGCCCCGAGCCATGTCGGTGTAGCCCGAGAAATCGAAGTAGATCTGGAAAGCAAAGCTATAGGTACAAACCCAATGCTGCACCGCGCCTCCGACCCCGGCATCGGTGAAGCCCTCGTCGACGAAGCCCGCCAGCAGGAAGTCGGCGATCAACATCTTCTTCACAACGCCACTGGCCAGCAACCAGATGCCTCTGCGCGTACGCTCCGGGGTTCTCTGGCCGCCCCGCTCGAGCTGCGGCAGGAGTTGTCGCCCGCGGACGATTGGCCCCGCGATCAACTGGGGAAAGAAGCAGACGAAAAGTGCGTAGCGCCCGAAGCTCTCGACCGGCTCGACCCGCCCACGGTAGGTATCAATACTGAGCGCGATGATCTGGAAGGAGTAAAAGGAGATGCCGAGGGGCAGGAAAAGATCTGGAACCGGAAGGGCTTCGAGCCCAAGGCCTTTCAACAGGGGCAAGGCGCTCATCACTAGCATCGCCCCGTACTTGAAGGCGGCGAGCAGACCGAGCGTGAAGACGATCGACACGCCCAGTGCGAGTCGCGCGCGAGCGCCCTGGCCGATGGCTCGAAGCAAGCCATAGTTGACGACGATCGTCATGAGCAGGAGGACCAGGTAAGAAGGAATCCACAGCCCGTAAAAGACGAGGCTGCTTCCGAGCAGTAGCCTCGAGGTCCAGCGACGCGGAAGAAGGGCAACCAGGGCGAGAACGCCGAGCAGGAAGAGCGCGAACTGGGGCGAATTGAAGAGCATCTCAGCGCGCGTTCAGATCCTCGAACGCAGCCCGCAGTTCGTCCGTCAGCATCTGCGCGAGCATCGATGTCCCATTCACAGATCCTTCGGTCGTGAGATGCCCGAGGTGGTCCCTGAACGCGGCATCCGGTAAACGATCGTGGAAATCCAGGAAATGAGCGCCGCTGGTCTCGACCTCCTCGCGGATCGCGACAAGGGACTCGGGTAGCCGGCTGTGCTCCATGATTCCGAGGGATTCGAAGTGCTCGAGATTGAGCGGACTTGCGAAGACGATCACCTCGATGCCCCGCTCGCGGTAGAAACGCAAGAGCGCACCCAGGACCTCGAGGACCGGGTGGTCGCGATCCACGCCCTCGATCACAGGACCGAGCAATCGCTTGACGCCGAGGGCCGTCAAGCGCTCTCCGTCCGATGCAGTGTGACGAATCGTAAAGCTCTCGTAGCGGCTGAGTCTCATGTTCTCGGCGGCGGCTGGATCCATGATCTGCTCATCGAGCCACGTCGCCGCGAGTCGGACGGCCCGGTGAGCGCGAGCCTGGTCAAGCGCCAGTCGCTCCCAGAGAGCGTCGGCCCCGGTCTGCACCATGGCCACACGAAACAGCAACGCGTCCGCGGTGAGCCTGCGGTCGTAGAGGGGAAGCGTGAGCGCACGCGGGAGCCGAGCGGGTTCGACCCAGCCTCCCAGATCCGACCGCGACCACGCGTCCCGGACCTGTGGCGTGAAGCGCGCCAGATTGAGTTCGATCACGACGAGGTCCGGCTGCCACCCCGAAAAGATGTCAGCGAGCGCGTATAGATCAGAGATCCCGATACCGCGCCCCGAGAACGAGACCACCTTCGCTCGCCCCGTCCCCTTATCCCGCCTCATCCTGTTTTTCAGAAGCCCAGGAACGGAAAGCCGCCATCCTCTCCTCGAGGCCGCCCCTTGCATCATCATGGAATCGCCCATGATCAGCATTCTGCGATCCGTCGGACGCGGGTGTGCGAAGGACAACTTCTGCTCGTCATTGGCGAGAGAGCGGGCGAAACTGACAACGGGGAGATCGGGAGACGCAGGAGTAAAGTCCGGGTGCTCGAGCAAGCCATGAAGACCCATGTAAGTCAGACCTGAACTCAGGGCGAAGCAAACAACGATCGCACCGCTGCGCCAAATCTTCGGCATCGTAGAATCCGTTTCTCCCGCGCGACCTTGGTCATCCCGAACCTGCCGCGCACCCCTCCAGGATAGCGAGTCCCGCAGAAGCTCTCCTCATTGATCGAGCCCGGAGGTCGCGCCTCGACCCTCGCCCGAGCCCCACCTAGCTTCGATTTCGCCGAGCGGCCGGCAACTCGAGACCCGGCCACCACGGCGCGGGGAAAGTCGCGATGAAGCGCGAACCTCCGAGGTCTCACCTGGCGTTGAAGCACTCGGCTAGATCATCTGTCAGCTCCCGATGCTGCTTCTGATCCGCGTCCACCGAGACCACGTTCGCATCGTAGAGTTCTCCTATCCTCGAGAGAATTGGCAGACCCCCAGCTTGGCGTGCTAGTTGGGCAACTATTCGAGGTTCGAGTCCTCTCGACCACACCATGTCTTTGAGCCGGTGGGAGGCCTCGGGCGGCGGCGCTCAGTAACCGCCGTTTCGTTTCAGGGCAAGCGCAAGGCCGCAGACCTCCGCGGATTCACAACCTGGCCTCGACTGGCTTATGCCTTCGGACGATGCCCCGTGCTCGCGAAAGCCCACGCAGCCACATGCTTCGCGCTGGCCGAACCCATCTGCAGCCAGCGGGTGAACGGAAGGGCGACTTGGGCGAAGAGATTGAAAGGCGGGACACCCTCCGAGAGGACCCCCATCGGCTTGTCGCAGCGTCCTGGAAGGTAATAGGTTCCGAACAACAGGTCATAGAAGGGGAAGATGTTCGCGAGATTCTTGCCATAGGCGTCTGGATGGTCGGCGTGGTGCCATCGATGGAGTCGGGGAGACACCAGGACATATTTGAGCGGTCCATGACCGAAGTCGATGTCGATATGGACATAGCAGTTGAGGAGGGTGAAGAGCATCCTCCCGGTCGCGCCTATGATCGGGGGGATGCCGAGCCAGGTCAGCAGGATGACATAGGATGCGTCCATGAAGACGCTTTCGAGGAAGTGGATGCGATAGCTCGTCAGAAAATTCACATGCGTGTCGGAGTGATGCACTGCGTGAATGGGCCAGATCCAGCGCATATGCATCAGGCGATGGTTCCAGTAATCGGCGAAGTCCTTCAGCAGGACACTGATGAGCAGGAGGATCGGCCACGGCGCCGGCTCCCAGATCGAGGCCGGCAGGGCCGGGATGGAGAGGAGGCTGTAGAAATTCCGCATGGCCTCCATCGCGATGTATATCACGGGCGCCATACACCAGTTGATGGCCACCCAGCCAATGCTGGTGGCGAAATTCTTGAGAAAGAGAGGAGAAATGAGCGGCCTCTTGGGCTTGGGTCAGAGTTCCGGTAAAGAGCGTTCTGTTAGTTTTAAGCTGGGTTGGGGGTGGTCAGGACCGTGGAGTAGGCGTGACCTTGTAGTGGTTGGCGTGGGCGAAGCTGGTTAGCGCCAGGAGCAGCAAAACGACGGCTGCTGGCCAGGCAACCCATCGAGAAGTTGGCAAGGGCTCAGCCCCCGCAGTTGGGCGCTAGAGCTTCAGCCCCAACCCAGGCAACTTTGGTGCCGGACATCAGGAATCGGCAGCGCTTCGTGAAGGTTCATCGAGGCAGAGCGAAAGTTGGAGTCGGGCGCTGTGGAACGAGGAGGGGCCTTCGACGCGACTTGCGCGATTGCGGAGTGGGGACGGTCGCGCGAAGCGACAACCGACACCGCGTCGTGGTCGCCGGCAGCCCCGTACAGGCGGAGCCGAGCTTCTACCCGGTAGGACGGCCCCTGGTGGAACCTGACTCCGGGCCTGGAAGCCCGCCTATTTCGGGTATCCGCCGCCCCGGGGTCGGTAGGAGTAGAGGCCGTTCAATCGGCCACCAACCGAACATCATCGCCGGCTCGGACTCGTCCCGGCCTGCGGGGCTTCGCGTAGACGCCCAGGTTTCCGCCCGCTTCCCGAACCAGGGCACGCATCACCGATGGTTCCTTGCTCAGATCGTCGAAACCATGGGTCGTCATGACGCAACGCGGGCAAGCCATGATGACGTCAACCACGGCATCGCCAAGAGCGAGCTGTTTCCCGCACCACTCCAGTTCGGGGAACGGCTCGGATGAATCCAGATCGCCGACCAGGAAATTGGGGCGGAAACGCCGGGAGTCGAATCGGGCCTCCGGCGCCCTGGCCTGCATCGTGGCCAGCGAGGTCGTCGTCAACAGCAGAAGCGGAAATGCATCGAAGTAGGTTCCGGGAGGCGATGCAAACTGAAAAATCTCCGGCGGGAAGACGGACAGGTCGGGCAGAGGTTCGTCCGGAGTCCGTCCGAAGATCGCCCGCAACTCGGTCTCCATATCGTCGTGGGTCGGCTCTCCATGTCGATAATGATCTAATGCGTCTGCCGGTTGAAGCGGCCAGAGCGAAACCGGGTGTCCCAGCGCTAACGAGAAGCGTTCGGCGATATCCGGATCGGAGGTACGGGCCTGGGTCCCGTCGGGCAGCGTGATCTCGGCGGGGCTTGATCTGCCCGCGAGTGCTGGCCCGGAAAGACGCGACGAGAAGTTCATCAGCTCGGGAAACCTTTTGGCCCCGGTAATCCCGCCTCGTTTTTCGTCGCGCACCGCCCAGCTTCGATCGCCGGGAATCCCTCCGGGGGCGAGTTCGACCTGATCGAGCGATTCTCCGGCGGTGCTCTTGACCGGATACCTGTGAATCGCCTCGACTCGACCGACTCGCATTGTGTCTCCTTGGAATCCTCTTCTGCAGCTCGGCGAGGGCCGCGGGAATTCCGCCGAGGATAGGAGAAATAAGCGGGCTTTGGGGCTTGGCTTCAGGTTCCGATCAATTGCGTTCTCTCAAATGAAAGCTCAGTTTGGCCGGCGCAGGCCCTTGGGAGAACTCGTAACACGGGCCCTGAACAGAACTCTGGCGAGTAGGGCGAGCCAGAAGAGTCCAACTCCGAGCAGGCCCAGGATCGGAGGTTCCGGAATCGAAAGAATCGACTGGTGCAGGGCCCCCGCAAGCTTGGCGTGGCCCGAAGCGTTGAGGTGGATTTCGCCTGAAAAATCGCTTTCGCGGTCGAGCAGAGTGAAGGCGTCGGGTCCACAGCTGACCCCTGAGGTGGAACCACAGTAGTCGAACAGGAGGTCTCGATAACTCAGCAGTCTCGCGTGAGCGACGTCGAACTCCACACCCAGGGCAGGCATAGGCGGAGCGCTCAGGAGCATGACGAGAGAGGCGCCGTCCGCGATGAGCGTCTCGGTCAGGGAGACGATGTTCAGCATGTAGTCGGCGGGAGGTGTCACGGGCACCAAGAAACCGATTGCATCGTTCGTTCCGAGCATGACGGTAGCAAGGAGAGGGTTGGTCCTCTCGGTTCCGACAATCAATTTGACCTGCTCGTCGTACCAGCTTCCGGACCCCATGCAGGCTCCGGCGAAGAAGGTGTCAGCGCACGGAGTCATCGGGTTCCAGGTCAGGGACGAACTTCCGCCGGCTCCCGCGCCAATGACCTCGTACTCGAGTCCGAGCATGCTCGTAGTTAGCTCGACGAAGGAGAGCCCTGGAGGCCCACTCACAGTACCCACGGTGTGGGAATCCCCGATCATGATCACTGTGTGCGGCATAGCCGCTGCGTCCGACGCGGACACCGCTAGAGCCAGGAGCATCCCTAGAGCTGCAAAACCTATCCTAGAACCCATTTCGTAACCCAGTCTCAATGCTGTAAGGATAAACCGATTTCGGAATTCAGGAAAGCCTCTGTGCTAAGGTTTTCGGCGTGAAGCGACGAGCCGACCGGCCGCGAATCGGAGTTGTCGGAGCGGGACACTGGGGTCCGAATCTGATCCGCAGCTTTCATGAACAGGCGTTCAGCGAGGGGACGTGGGTCGCGTGCTGACCTTCGATGACATGAACCTCACCGAGCCGCTGCGAATCTACGGCAAGAAGGTGGCGGATACTCGAACGGTCGCAGAGTACGTGGATTCATTCGCCTCATTACGGTCGACGGTGCACGACGGAGACCTCGCGATCCCGAAGGTACCGATGGACGAGCCCCTTCGGGCGGACTGCGAGCACTTCGTCGAGTGTGTGGTCGAGGGGCGAACGCCACTCGCTGACGGGCGAAACGGCCTTGCTGTCGTTCGGGCCGTTGATGCCGTGCGACGCTCGCCGGCTGGCGGCGGGCGCCACGAAGCTATCTGAGGGAACGGAGGCGATGCAGCCCATTCCTCTGGTTGACTTGAGCCTGCAACACCGCCAGATCGTCGATGAGATCGAGCCGGCACTCCGCGAGGTGATGGCGAGCGGCAGCTTCATCCTCGGCCAGGAGGTCGCGGAGTTCGAGCGCGAATTTGCGGCGTTCTCGGGGGTTCCCCACTGCATCGGCGTCGGGAGCGGGACCGACGCGCTGGAGTGCGCGCTGCGCGCGATCGGGGTCGTAGCGGGAGACGAGGTGCTCGTCCCGGCCAACACCTTTATCGCCACCCCTCTCGCTGTCCTGCGGATTGGTGCCATACCGGTTCTCGTGGACTGCGATCCGCGCCACTATCTGATCGACGTCGAGCGGGTTGCCGAAAAGATCACGGCGCGGACCGGGTGTATCGTGCCGGTGCACCTCTACGGGCAGATGGCGCCGGTGGAGGCTCTGTCGACGCTGGCGGCGGCTCAGTCAATTCCGATTGTCGAGGACGCGGCGCAGGCACACGGGGCACGCTCGAGGGAGCGGGGAATCGGCTACTTTGGCGAGGTAGCGGGCGTGAGCTTCTACCCCGGCAAGAATCTTGGCGCCTATGGAGATGCCGGGGCCGTCCTGACGCGATCCACCGAGGTCGCGGAACGAATACGGAGACTGCGGAACTTGGGCAGCGACGTGAAGTACGAACACCCCGAGATAGGTTTCAACTCGCGTCTCGATACGCTGCAGGCCGTGGTTCTACGTGCAAAGCTACGGCGATTGGCGACCTGGAACGACCAGCGCTGCGCCGCGGCTGCGATCTACGGAGATCTCCTCCGGGATGTGGACGCGGTCGAAACGCCGACGGTCGCACCCGGAAACTCTCACGTCTACCATCTGTACGTGGTCCGAGTACCGGAGCGTGACAAAGTGTTGCACGCGATGCAGGGGGCGGGCGTCGGCGCGTCCGTTCACTACCCGGTTCCCGTACACCTGCAAGGAGCGATGCGCTCCCTCGGTCACCGCGAGGGAGATTTCCCCGTTTCGGAGTCGGCTGCGAGGTCG
>SPKZ01011466.1_pt1 | contig 10812 bp, 7 predicted proteins | sample 2456571 | NCBI WGS metagenome assembly SPKZ01 (sample SAMN11192286, study PRJNA482655) | marine metagenome | biome: ENVO:00000447; feature: ENVO:00000244|ENVO:00000211|ENVO:00000569|ENVO:00002023; material: ENVO:00002151; isolation source: ocean water from marine abyssalpelagic zone ...
AGTTTTCTCCTGTCTGCTAACACATCTTCGAAGGTCGGGAGATCTGCTCCTCCATACGTTTTCTTGTATGCTTCTATTGATTCCTGTAGCGTATTGATTTTCATCAGTTCAGGTCGTATCTTGTCTGCAAGAAATGGCACAGGAGTGATTAATACATCTACAGGATCTTCAGAAGGTAGAAGAAGATCGTCTACACTTATTTGATTGATTCCTTCTACAGGTCTCCCTGTACCTGAAGATCCTGGATCGCTAATCACGTCCTCTGTCGTAGGGTCCTGGTTCCTACTTGCTCGATCTAACGCCGCTGCTGTTTCTGGATCTGTAACTACTGGAGTACCAGTATCAAATCCTATGCGGTTCAGTGCGTCTCTTACCTTGTATCTGTGTCGTCTAGAGTTGACGGTTCCGAGTTCTAGGTATATCGCGTATTTAACACTGTTCTGTACAGTGAGAATATCTCCTGAGATTCCTGCTGTCCATCCTCGTCTAAATTTACCTGTTTCGACAACAGAAGCGTTTTTAGCAGTTCTTTCTGCAAGACTTACTAATTGCCTGTTTTGATCTTCAGAAAGACCAGATGGCAATTGGTAGCTATATCCGTATGCCATCTTAGTCTCCTTTATTTACGGGGCATCAGTTACTAGGTCACTAGATGAGAAGTTATATCCCACAAAATGAGCTGTGCCTATGATATCCTCAACAACACTTACGCTATCTTCTATCTCATAATAATGATCAGGCTCTAGGTAATTGGTGTTCATTGTTCCTACACCAGCAGCTAGTAGGCTTATATCTTGAGTTTCCCCGCCGTTATATATACCTGATATATTGCTTGATTGATCACTATTCCATATAGCAAGTTGATTTAACAATAAATCTCTAGGATAGTTACCACTTACCAATCGACCAAATCTATAGTTCTGCCCTATTATAGAATTGTTGAACCCGTTATTGCTATGGGTATTGCTGGTTGACTGTAGGGCGCCATCAATATATATCTTAAATCTGCTATAATAATCAGAAACACTTCCTGATGCTACTCCAGTAGTACCTCCATTGTAGGATATCATTACATGTTGCCATGTTGAGGGGCTAATTGATCCAGAAGGAGTCGTTAGTTGTAAGTGGTTAACATTCGTTCCATACCTAAATCTAATTCTTTTAAGACCATTATGGTTCGTTTGTTTTATCTCTATATGACCATTATTTACAATATCGCTTGCACCAAAATAGAATAAGGTCTGCCCGGAATTATTACTTGAACTCTTAAACCAAAAGGCTATTGTCCAAGCATCAGATGACCCTGAGCCATTACCACTTCTTTCTAAGGCTGTCACTAAGGCTGCATTGCCTCCTAGGTAAGATGATACGCCATCCTCAAAGTTAAGAGACTTAGTATTAGTATATACTGGCTCCACGACATTGAGGGTAACATTAAAAGACACTGAGCCACCTAATGCATTTGCTGCCTTACACTGAATAACATGAGAACCTATAGTATTAGGAGCTGTACCGTAAAAGTACCCAGTAGCCTGATTTAGCACAGCCCACGAAGGAGCATCTAACTCCCCATACTGATTTACTATATCACTTCCTGAATCAAGTGCGATAGGGACATTAAAAGCCATTCCCTTAGTAACATCAAATGACTGATTGCTTATATCTGGAGCGAAGAATAATTCTGGCTGAGAACCACCAGTAATAGATTGCTTACTTATAGATGGGATCTTATTGGTGTTCCCCGCATGAGTAACATACAAGAACATCTCACTTCCATCTCTATCTCCGTCTAGGGTAGCAACAACCTCATCATAGACCTGAGAATATAACTCAACGCTATTATCTGCCTTGTAGTGTATCTCCATCATCCCTATAGCTACACCGTTTGCGGGTTGCCATTGATCCGTACTTGAATTATAATGAGTGGCAGAGGTATTGAAGCTCCAACCAGATAGGCCGTATATAGATTCATTAGAACCTTGCCTAAAATACTCGCTCATATCCAAGTGCGGAATACTTACGCCAGTTGATGCACCTGTATAACTAAATGAGAAAAATGGAACCATCTGTATTTCATGATTTAAGTTAAGCATAAACTTCTCATTTGGCCCAATAGATATATTTGACTTAAGTACGGTATCTGCCTCTACTCCATCTATAATAGCCGTCTCTGAGTTATCGAAATCATGAACAATACTCCAAGGTGAGAACCTCTTAGTCATTACTGGGAATTTTGCGTTAGGCTGATTTTCTCCACCCATAAAGATAGTAACAGAGTCACCAGCTAAGACAGTATTTGACTGACCTATTAATATCCTGTCTCCATTTGATATATCATACAACTTAAGGAAGTTGTCAGTGTCATAAGATAATGCAAATACAGTATTGTTTGTGATGTTATACCCACTAGCATACCTACTTGCGATATCTACACCAACAGAAGTCTCTCTAACAACACCTAGTGGTCTTGAGAATTTGAAGTTATGTGACCACTTAGCGTTATATGTAATCTCCAACTCGTCACTAGTCTCCTCCTCTCCAGTATAGATACCTAGTATATAAGTGCCATTATTGTCGTGAGTCCATATATACTCCTCACCTCTACCAAGAAAGCTACCGTTATAGAACGGCTGCTTATTCTCGTATATAGCTACGATACTAGCGGCCTCTATTTCGTCTCCTGCATTCCCACCATAGGCTATGAACCAATCATTAGATATAGCAGGAAGTGTTGAGCCATTAATCATGTTAGATACATCTATTGCAATTACTGAGCTATCATTCATGGTAAGCTCTAAACTAGACCCATTTAATGATCCGCTAGATATGAACTTATTCTCATCGACACCCAGGGTAGTTACATCCACAGTGTATGATGTACCCTCTTGAAGTGTTATAGTTAGGTCATTGCCACTCAGAGAGAAGTCTGTAACTGGATTATCGGTACTAGCAAATCCGGTAGTATTGGTAAATATATCATTCAATTGAACTAGGGCATTAGATAAGACTGAGTTAACCATTGATCCATTTATAGAGCATCCAGAAACAGGGACTATGAACTGTATCTTATTAGACCCCTTAAGGACTACTTGAATATCTGAGCCATAGGCAAGCGCCTGTAATTCATTTACACTATAAGGATTAACTTTACTTCCATGCACTCCTTCAGTTACATTGATGTTCCCCGTATTGGTCACACTTATGTCAACCTCATTGAGATTCATAGAGTGATTGCTAAATGGTAACTCAAAGTAATTCCCATCCAAAGGATCTCTTACTGACTTAACACCTATATTTTGATAGGAGTTATCCCCAAGTGAAACTCTTAAGTTAGAGACATCACATTCGCTTAGATCAATAGCATAGTCCTGACCTATGAATCCAACATCGTCAACCTTAATAATATTCTTATCATCATTTGGTATTGATCCCATGCCGCTTGTTAAGAGAAATCCTATTCTTTCAGTACTAGAACCTATCCCGGTATAATGGACCTGAGTGTCTAATATTTCAGCAAGGAACCTAGAATTAGGGTTCAGACTGAACGATGTAGCTAGGAAGCTGTATGCGTCCTTTATCTGTATGCTGGCTCTTGCGTCACCTACATTACCTATTCCGTTATATTTCGACCTGTTATTGTCATACAGACCACAGTCCCTCAAAGTATAGTTAGCTGATCCCCAAGCACATGCTCCGGCATTCCAGTTACCTTTAACTTCATTCTGACTAAACTTGTTGTTTATGCCTCCGATACACAATAGTCCGTTGTTGGCATTATATGCGGACACATTAATAGCTACTGTGATGTTTTGACATCCTCCTAGAGAACCAGTAGCAAGATATATTCCAGACTCTATGTTAGACACAGATCTGTTCTCTATTAGAAAGCCACCACCTCCTATACCGCAATCCTGAACTCTAAAACCTCTGAGATTGTTTTCTGCTCTACACTCTCTTATGAGAGGGTTCGTACATTCCTGAAGTCTGACTGCGCCTCCGTTAGATGCGTTAGATCCTGCGTAGAATGCCTGTAATGATGCTTGATCAGAATCATATCCTAAGAGTCCGCTTGTAGAGGAATCTAAAACAGTATTTAACTGAGTCCCGTTCCATCCGTTATTGTAGAATTTACATGATCTAAGTTCAACTGTGTTAGTCTTCTTTATAAGAAGTCCGTACCCTCCTGCATTCCTGAACGTGATGTCACTAAATACGAATGTATTACTTCCATCTCCTTCGAAATTAAAGATGTCTCCGTTCGAGTCGCTGTAAGATGAGTACTTTATCTCAGCGTCGTTAGATCCGTAGAACCGAAGACTATGAGGTAAAGTTATTTCATATGAGACAGTACATGACCCTTTGATTAAGATAGAGTCTCCTTGCTGAGAAGAAGAAATAGCTGTACTTAAGTCAGAGTAAGGCTGCAGAGAAGATCCTGACTTCACTGCTCCCGTGTATGACGAGTCTACATGAATGTCATATCTATCTAATGCACTGTCTTTTATATTATCAACAGTTACTGCATGATCTCTTACGTGTGTCCAGTTACCTGAAGCATCGTAAATAAGTTGATCATTTTGATTATATTGAATCCCGTTATATGTTCCTGCTACGGCTACAAATACCCAATCTCCAGCATCTACAGATAGAGAGGCGAGAGTAGGGATGTTAGAAGATGCGTCCCATAGTCCTTGGTACGTTCCTGTACCGTCAAAACTCAAGGTCTTGCCTAACTCTACATTCAAATGAGAGATTATCTGGTCTCTATCATAATTGTAAGGTGAGGAAGTAAGATCGTTTCCGTCTTTGTCTTGGATTCTGTTTATGTTTAATTTTTTAAAGAATACACGAGGAGATACCCCGTCGGGTTTATATAAAGTACTACTTTTTATAACTACTCTGTCAGAGAGCGTAGGATGTGCTTCTACATAACACGTAGTAAGGTCTTGAGGACGTATTCTTGATCCGTCAAAGAAGATAGTAGCAGACTCTAAATCTGAATATATTTTTACTTTAGCCATGTTTATGCCTGTACATATAAAGTTAATGCTCGGAGACTGAATATACCGGACACTGTAGATTTTACCTGAAACTTAATTTTACCTGCGTCTCCGGGACCATTAGTATCAATAGTGTCTCCGACAAAGAAAGATATATTAGGTTCTGCTGTATAGTCTACAGACGCTCCGTGATCCATAGCTACTATTACTTCCTCTATAGGGAAGTCTGAACTAGGAGTAGTACCAGAATGTCTCTCAAACAACAGTCTAGCCTCTAGTTGTCCTCTATCCTCGTCGGGATCAAAGGACATAGAGGCACGTAAGCTTCCAAATGCTTGAATCGTTAAACCTTCTAGAGAGAATTGTTTAGTGGACTCATTATAACCTACTGGTTGAGCTATTCTCATTGCTTCAGGACGATAGTCAAATGTTCCTTGAGGATCTATGGTCAGATTGAGGTCTATCCATTGAGACTCGTCTGTATCTGTTATTACAGTAGTGGTAGCATCTCCTCCAAAATAGAAAGGAGTAAGTAGACCTAAATATCCTTGCATTTCTTGTTTGGATATTCCCGGATCTACTCTACGTAACCTCACATTAGAGTTAGCAGGTGCTAGTACGTCTTTGCCGTCATCTTCTTCTGATCCTCTATATGCTTCGAATATACCTAGACCTTGAATAATAGCGATTTGAGGGACTGCGAATTGGGTCCTCCTTACCTTATCTGCAGAATCAAAAAACAACTCAGTGAATTGTCTTTGATTTCTTAATAGATTTCCTATCATTTGTTGTCCTTCAATTATTGCTTATTATATCACTTACAGGAGTGCCTTGTTTGTTTTTAACCCCACCTGTAGGTTTTGAGTTGTTAGTGTTTGTGTCTTTACCTGAACCTGCTCCAGATATGGCTTGAGCTTTGTTTTCTGCGTCCCTGATTTGTTGTGCAAGATCTTCTCTAAGTCTCTCTACTTCTTCCCAATTCTGGCCCGCTTCTTCTGAAGGCAAGTCAAGTCTTTCGAGGATCTCTTTCTGGATCTCTTTGCTTGGAACGATAAGGTTAGCGTTAGCTACCTGAGATAAACTATTAAGGAAAGCTGCAACATCATCTTTCTCTAATCCCGAGAACTCTATACGAGGCATGTATTTCATGTCTAGTTTATTGAGCTTCCATAATGCAGGAATTGCTTCATCGTTCATGACATCTCTAAAATGCTCTACACACGGTTTCAGTGCCAATATAAATAGGTCTGACATGTCTTTGGAAAGTGCAAATGAACCTGAACTTGATCCAAGCTTTAGGAACTGAGAAAGCATGCTCTCTGCAATCAATCTCTCTTTTGATTCGACAATCGCTCTCGCTGATTCTGGTCGTGTGGTGCCAGAAGTACTTAAAAGCTCTATGTCGATAAATCTGTTGCCTTTATCATCGCGGTCAGATGGACGCAACATATAAGTCTGATTATTGAACTTGAGACTTGTTCCTGCCTTCTTGAGGTACTGAACGATAGATTTCTGATCTACAGAAGCGTCCTCACGGAGATACGATGCAGGTACATCAAATACTGGGACTCCTTCTAAATTTCTTTCCAAACCAACCAATTCTATATTGGAGGCTATTACTTTCTCCAGCCATGGCTCTATAGCACCTAAAAGGATACTTTCACCTGAAGGGGAGTCGTTCTTTGCAGTTGTTCTATAAATTAGTGCCCTGTCGCGAGGAATGTAGATTCTCTCTCCACTTAAGGTCTGTTGGTTTATTCCTTTGAGGTTAGAGTATCCTTCGCCTCTTGGAGTGTCCCAACGATATACTGAATAAGGGTCTATGGCTTTGAAATATTGCCAGCCAATAAGACCATCATTATATTTACTACGTCGCTTAGCATTTGCCTGCTCCGGTCCTTGTCTGAATTTAAATTGAGGAACTGATACATGAAATCCATGTACTAGCATGTCTAACTGTTGAGACATTAAATCCTGTAACGATCCTTGCATATCGCATACGAAAGAGTCTAGAAGCTCTAAGTGCCTATGTGCTTCTTCTTCACTCCAGTCTCCATCACTGATCTCTGCAGCGGCTTCTGAGTGCCACTTAGCCATCTTACATATGGCGTTGTACATCTGCAAAGAACCATTGACTGTAGGATCTTGAGTCATTCTTCTAAAGTATCTAGCTGCTGCTTGATTATTTCTTACTTGGTTAGGATGGTCTTCGTTTTTTACTTCGAATCCACTGTACATGTTAAGTCCTGCGGATGCTTTATCTTCAGGCAATCCTTTGGGAGTCTTAGGATACTCTTCACCTGTATTGCTTGAGTGCGTACGTGTACGGGACTTATCATTGAAAAGTTTCTTGATACGTTTTATCATAAGGGGGGGGTCCTTACGACCCCCCGTATTAGGAGGGTCTTACATTAAAGTTAAAGTTTAAGTAGTTTCTTAAATAATTCGTAGATCTCCAATACATCCGCATTGTGATTCTTCGTATGAGGAACAGGGAAAATACGCTTATAAGACATCTGTAGACCACGAGCACTAGGGTTCCTGGTCTTTAAAGTAAGCTTGATAAGAGTCAGGAATTTTGCTTTCATCATATGTTTACGCTTAATAGCATTCTTCAGTGCCTTCTCTATCTTATCTGTGATATCGTCTTCTTCAAAAGCATCAGTAGCTGTCTGAGCCGAAGGCTCAACCGCCGGTTTCTCGGAAGGCTTTTCAGCTTCCACCGGTTTCTCTACTTTCTCTACTTTCTTCTCTTCTTCATCTTTGACTTCCAATTTTGCTTTAAGTTTGGCTACACTTAGTCTTTTATACTTTTCAGTGTCATGACCTTTCTCTGCAAGTTTTGCAAGTAAGTCTTTCTTTTCTTCTGACATTGCCATAGCTACCTCCTTTACAATCCTGTGGCTGCAAGCCAAGGATTAGTTTCTTTAGTTGTTTTCTTTGACGGCTGTAATCCGAATACATCATATGCGTCTGATTCCTGCATCAGTGCGTCGAGTTCCTTCTTAGTAGGAATATCTATCTTGACTCCTGCTACGTCGAATACTTTCCCTAGGCATAGTTCTATAACTGCCATTACTAGACAGTCAACTTGGTCGTCATTCTTACCTACCGGGAACTTCTCAGTCTCCTCAGTAAACTTAACTACCCACGGATACATATTCTCTTCTGGAATATAAACAAAGCCTGCTTCAATAGAAGGCTGTGCGTCCAGGGCACGAGTAATTTTATCTTTCGATGGAGTTACTGCATCTACAGGAATCATTTCATTCTTAAGGTGCTGAATTACTCCAATGCCGGATTGCTTGTTTTCTACAATCACTTTCCTGGGTCGGTGTTTCTGGTAATACGCGACTGCAGCTTTCTGCAACATAGAGAATTCTACCTTCTTGCGCCATTGGTCAAGTAAGTAAATGCCTCCTGGCGTGTATCCCCAACATTGCATTACAGAGAAGTCATTACGCGTCTTCTCATCCCATGCTGTGTCCATTGTGATTATCTTGAATTGAATGTTGTCCGGTATTACTGAGTATCGTCTGAAGTCTTTGGTCTTGATAATACCACCACCGTCAGGATTCGGGACCTGCATGTACTGTCCACTGAATACAAATGAACCTACGCCTTCGATGCCTTCAGATACAAAGTCTCCACGGTCTTCACGGTGATCATTCAATGTCATCTTCCAAGGCCACAGAGGATATTCATCTGCTTCTTGGTCGCCTTCTTTAAAGGAACGTGTGTCTCGTGGATTGATACCTATGTCGTTACAGAAATCTCTGAGTTCTTCGAACGTCAAGATAGCAGGTATAGATAAATGATCCCATCCAGCTGCGATGGCCCACCCTGACGGGTCTACCTCTGATAATCGCTGCATGACCATGATTCTTGGTACTTGTGGGTGGAATTTACGTGACTTCAATGTTTCCGACTGGAAGTCTGTTGCCTTGTTTAGGGCTGCCTCTCCTTGAGACTCACTCGCCTTTAGGGGGTCATCCGTTATGATTGCACCTGTGTAAGGTCTTACACCGTTGATAGTCTTGCCTGACCCGGCACGGAAACCTGTTACAGAACCTCCCGTACCTACGGCTAAGACTTCACCTTTAGCTGTCGTCTTAAAGTGTTTCTTGGCTCCGGTCGACCGGTCCATCGGAACGCGGAATAGATCCTGATGCCATGGCGCAGTAAGGATTGCCTTAGCTTGCGCGGTAAAGTTTTCGGCTACCGGCGCCAAGGTGTAGGATGTAACAATCATCTTGTTACTTGGGTCCATGCCCATGGTGTATGCTGTCAGTCCGATAGTAATCATCTCAGACTTACTAAAGCCCGGCGGTATATTGATTACAGTGTCTTTAGTGGAAATTGTTGTTATGATATCTTCAAGCTTGTGTGAGATAATTTGAAAATGCCAGTTTTGCTGGAAATTAAATCCGTACTCACAGAAGAACCTCCAACGAGTGTAAAGCATGTAATCTGATTTTACAAAGAGTTTTTCTACATCTGTCAGTCCCGAAGGACCAATGGTAATTTCTTCCATACTGTCCTCCTGGATTGAAATTAAGAACGTCCCTACATCCTTACATACCGCTAAGGGCAGAGAGGGAAAGCGAGGGACAAGGTGAAAAGCCAGCCAACCCGAAGGTGACTGGCGAAGATGTTGCCCGACGACCTAAAAGGTGACGAGCTAAGATAACTGTTCAGGCAGGATTCGAACCTGCGACTTATCGGTTAACAGCCGACTACTCTACCACTGAGTTACTGAACATTAGTGTGTCCTCCAGATCAGGGAGGACTTCTGAGCACTTAATTTGAGTCGTATGTGCGTTGACTGAGACTGTACTGACTATTCCATGTCTCCCCAGTAAGGAGAACTAACCGCCGTTAGTATCTCACCATAACTATATGCTTCTTCATCTCCAGTCATCCAAGAAAGATCGTACTCTCCTATAGAGGAATCACTGTGAACAATGAATTCTTCTCCGTTCACACTTGTTCTCTCTTCTCCAGGAGTGTTTCCGTAAAATAATATGTCAGGTAATTCTGAATAGTCTGAGTAAGTACATATATAATAATAATAATAACCCATGCCCTTTACACCTTGTCATTGGCTCTAGCTGCTATCTCGCTATCCGTTAAAGCCCTGTCATAAAAGTATATGTCGTCAAGCTCTCCGTTAAAAAGGTGAAATCCGCTTGACGCACCTACTTGCAGAGATCCAGTACCTGTAAGATCGTATGTCTGCATTACCACATCTATATTTTTAATTCCGTCTATGTATATCGCACCTGTAGATACTGACCCATTACTGACAATTGCAACATGTCTCCATGTATTATCTGCTAAGTTGACTCCTGAACTAGTCTTATTGTTAGACGATGTCCTGAATTGTAGCTGACCAACACCGTCCACCCTAAATCTGAATTGATCAGAGCTAGCTCCTGTTCCAGTAGCCAAGATAACCTGCCTAGAAGATACAGAAGTTTTTATTCTTGCTGAAATCGTGAATGCACCTGTACCTACAGCAGTTAATCCTAAATCAGATGATGAATATCTTTGATCTACGCCGTTGAAGCTTGTTGCCTGCTCATCAGGAAGTCCGATTCCTGTAACTATAGAGGGTGAATTTATAGGAGTCAGTGCAGATTCTGTAAAGTCTCTGTATGCAAATAACCAACCCGGAACTGGGTCTACATATCCACCTCCGCTTTCAGACTCCAATAATGGAATAGGCATAGGTCTAGATCCTCCTAGACCGAATCCGAAGGATCTCATTATGTGTACACTACATATTTTACGGTAGACGCAGTGACTGATA
>SPKZ01012621.1_pt1 | contig 10809 bp, 6 predicted proteins | sample 2456571 | NCBI WGS metagenome assembly SPKZ01 (sample SAMN11192286, study PRJNA482655) | marine metagenome | biome: ENVO:00000447; feature: ENVO:00000244|ENVO:00000211|ENVO:00000569|ENVO:00002023; material: ENVO:00002151; isolation source: ocean water from marine abyssalpelagic zone ...
ATGAGCAAGCCCTCATGCTAGCCTATAAAGATAACAACAGATTAGGTATGAATCCTAGACAGTCTCTAATATTAGCAAAGGAGCAAGTTGCAGCTGCGACTATACCCCTGACAGGTGACAGCTATACTCAATTCTTTGGTAAGATAAAATCTACTGTGGCTAGCTCTTACTCTAAATGGTTTGACGGTAAGGACTCTATACCACAGACGGAGACAGACAGAGCAACTAGCATTATTGAGCGAAGGGCTAAGGTCTGGTATAACGTCTTGAAGGATGAGGACAAAGCTATCAGTAGAGCTACTGCTGAGTTTCAAGCTACTAATCACCAACTGTCAGACGGTACATTAATAAATGGCAATATGAGCTTGATAGCAGCTAAGATGAATGTACCTAATAATCATGAAGCAGTAGACAGAATACTCATCTCACTCCCTGAGCAGATAGCAGGTCTAACAGATATGGAAGGCTTTGAGAACTTTGTCACAAATACAGCTACACCACCAGAGGAGTGGACTAAGCATATAACCAGAGATGGAATGATTATCTTTAAGGATGAGTACGGGGCAGAGATAACACAGCCCATAGCTCTTCATGAAGCAGCAGGATTCTCCATTGAACAAATGGTAAAGAAGCGTAACGAGAATATTGCTACACTCAATGAGCAACGTGAGAAAGCTCAACAATTGCAAGCCAAGCCAAGTGGAAGCTTACTAGGTAAATGGTTAACTACTAATGTTAAAAGACAGGTCGATAGTGATAACGTTGACTAGTCTAATTAAATAGACTGAGGAGATATAATGGGAACAGCATCTAACAACGATACAGGAGCCACTAATAATACATCAGGGCAATTGGTCCAAGGTTCAGAGATAACCCCTAGAATTGACGCTGAGGAGTTGTCAGTGGGTGGGGCTGACACTAATCTTGTTGCAGCTTATGGGACAAAGACTAGTGCAGAATTAGCGGAGGTCATCACTGTGCCTCTTATGGATAGTGAGACTAGTCTTATAATGGGGGCAGGTACAGGTAATACTCTTTATAATAACCCACTGTATACAAGTCACAGAGAGCAAGCTCTACTAGAGTCTGCTAATCAGGAAAGGTATGAGCAAGTAGGTGATGCCACTCGATTCAAGAATGCAGCTAAGAATGAGTTTGTTTACTATGCTGCTGAACGTTGGTTAGAAAGGCAAGGAAGACCAATTGTTCCTGAGAAGGATTTTGTTATCTCTGATGAGGGGCAAGAGCTCCTTATAATGAATTACAAAGAAGATGAGAGAGCCTATCTTAATGAGTCAAGAAGCGAGCAAGACTTTAAATTCAAGATGGCAGACATAGAAGAAGACAGGAAGAGAAACCAACTAGCAGCTGAAGGTGGCTTTGGTTGGACCTTGGCAGCTGCTATGCTTGACCCCTCTGCATTACTGTTAAGTCTTGCTACTGCTCCTCTTACTGCTACTGCCAAAGCCTCACGACTAGTAAATGCTCTTCGTACAGCAGGCGTAGTATCCACTGAGTCTATGGCGATAGAGTATGCCTTACTACAAGGTGACACACAGAAAGACTGGAAAGATGTATACATAGCAGGTATAGCTGGGGGAGCATTCGGTAGCCTCTTTGGTGCGGCTAGGAGGACGGGACTAACTGAAGAAGGTATATCCTCCTTGAATGATATAATGAAAAAAGAGTCATCACGTAAAGCCTATAACCTTGAGAAGGATAAGCTAACCTCAATAGAATCAGAGTCAGGCAGCTTCAAGACTGTGCTCAATGATGTACAAAGGGCTCTTACTGACTTAGCCCAAAAATCAGAGGGCAATGTATTCATCCCTAAAGTTATACATAAGATAAATAAGACTATAGACAGTACTGTGGTCAGAATTAATAAGTTGAAAGGTCAGCGTCAAGATGAACTAGATGTGATACAGGATAGCATTAGTACAGCTAACCCTAAGAACATCTTAAGTCGTTCAGCAAAGAAAGCCATAGACAAAGATGTGAAGTCCCTCACAAAAGAGAAGAACAAACTAGTAGCAGAGAGGGATGAAGTAGTTAAAGATTTTTGGGGGAGAACAGGAGCGCCTAAGAGTCGTACACTTGACGTAGTTACAAGGGACCAAGCAGAACGGTTAGCAAAGAAGTTCGATGAGCAGATAGCTGAGCTAGATGCAAAGATTGAGGTACATGAAACTTCAAGAAGAAAGAGTACTCTTGCTGTTAAAGCTTCTAAGGCAAACAAGACTAAGAATCCAGAGCTAATAGCTAAGAGAGCAGCTGAGGCAATGGAGGAGGTGAGTGCTAGGTATGATGCTGAAGTAACTCGATTGGACAATCAGATAAACAGATATGCAACTAAGCTAGATGACAATAGTACGCTAATAGCTGACAAGGCTGAATTAGAGAAAGTCAAGAAGATGTCAGAAGAGGAAAAGATAGCTCACTTCTCTAACCTCAGTGTAGAGAAAGCTGCTGATGCAATAACAATAAGCAAAAGGCTTAAGGAGCTGGCTAAGGAACTAATAGGAGAGGATGAGGCTATCTTCACTAAGTATAAGCCTGAAGAGCCTGAAACAGAAGCAGGGGGCAAGTCAGTTGGTGCGGCTGTGAACATAGACCAAGTAACTAGATTATTCCCTGAAGCTGAATTGCTTGATATGGATGAGGCTATAATGGATGCAGCAATATCTCGCTATGTGGCTTTTGAAGATAAGCATGGTAAGAACTGGACTAAGTTAATTCCTAAGATTATGCAGTCTACTTACTCTATTGTTAACAAGAGTGATGACATGGGTATATTAGCTCTTAATCATTTATTACTTGATAACCCACAACTAGGGGATGCTCATACAGTTTCAACCATAGCCCAGTTAAACGACCTTCGTATTCGTAGAGCAGGCCACAACTCAATAGACAGAGGCTTTGAGATGTATCTGTCAGAGCAAGGGCTTAACTCACTGAATGGTCACTTGAACGCAGCACACCGTACAACTTTTGAGAAAGCTGTTGCCATGTCAGTAAAAGGGATAGGGGATGACTCTCAGTTATCGGACGCTATAAAGTTAGCTAGAGATGGTGTACGTAATCAACTCAAGGAAGCAGGGGAGATAAGAAAGCTAAATAGAGAAAGAGGTTTTGAGGACCTTAGTAGTGATGCTAATTACTTACCAGACATAATGGACTCAACTGCAATCAATAGACTTAACGATGAAGGTTGGACAAAGGATAACATCATTGACCTAATCACAAAGGGCTATGAACATGGAGGAGCAGACCTCACTGCTAAGCAGGCCAGAGCCATAGCTCATATTAAGTATGACTCTATATCGCAGCAGTGGTTATCTTCTGAGGATGCCTTCAACGTCTTTAGAGCTGACAGAGTGACTGATGCACAAAAGATACTCAAGGATGCTAATGTACCTCAAGAGTTAGTTGATGACTTCTTTAAGGATGTCTTTGCAAAAGAGGACTGGGCTTCTATATCTAAGAGAGCTAGGAAATCTTTATTCATCGACTGGGAATCTTCTATTGTGGTTAATGGAAAGAAGACCAAGGTAGCGGATATAATGAACACTAATGTATCTAAGCTAACTGAAGCATATACCATAGACTCTTCGTTCGGTGCTGCATTGGCTGAGCTGGGTATCAAGTCTGAAGGCCAGCTTAATAGAATAATGGATACCATTGAGAAACAAGCCATAAAGACAGGAGTTGACAAGGGCCAGATTAAAGCCCATATGAAGCTACTTAAGGATAGCATAACTCTATTGAAGGGAAGACCATTAATAGATTACTCTAAAGATGTGAATAAGGCTGGTCGTGTCGCACTAGATATAACAGCTCAACTTAGACTTCAACAAGTAGGTTTTGCTTCTATACCTGAGTTCGCCCGTATCATGTCAGAGATAGGAGTAGCGGAGACCTTCAAGGCTGTTAAGGCTAGTGGGATGTTCCGTATGCCTAGGTTTGGTAAGACCAACAAAGGGATGGTAGCTGGTCGTGATGAACAAATGAAACTCTATCAAGAAGAGATGGAGTCTATTGAGGAGATGATAGGCTTTGTAGGTGAGGCTGACTTTAATAGAACTTGGAATGTGAGGAGTGACGACCTAGGCTCGGAGATGTCAGGGACATTTATGCAGGGGCTTGATTCCGCTTTAGAAGGAGGCAGGAGGATAGGCGCTTATCTAAGTGGGCATCAAACGATACAGGGAGGTCTTGCTAAGGTTTCAGCGCTTGGGACTAGCCGTAGGCTACTTAAGGCGCTTAATGGCACGACAGAGCTTCCAAGGAGCTTACGTAACCAGCTGAGGATGACAGGTATCTCAGATGAGAGATTAGAAGAAATATCTAAATTCATAAAGGCTAACAATAAGACTACTGACTTTAAAGGGAGAGAGATACCTGTATGGAATGTAGAGGCTATGCGTAAGCTAGATAAGAAATTAATAGATGAAAGAGAGGAGTCAATCATAAAGGCTAGTGAGGTAGCTGAGGAAGTTAAACAACTAAGAGCCGTGAGGAACAAGATACAATCCCGTGAGGCTCCTAATGAGGAAGAGCTGAATCAAGCTGAAGATGCTTTATTCTTCAAGAAGCAGAAACTTACTGAGATGCAGATAGAGATTGACAAGCCTGTCCCATCTATCGAGAGAGACATTCAAGTCACCTTACAACGGCTACTTAATAGGAGTGTACTTAAGGGTGGCGTAGGTGAGATGAATAATGCTTGGTTGGGTGGCTTTGGTAGGTTCTTAACTCAGTTCCGTACTTTCTCTCTCAACTCTTTAGAGAAACAACTCGTAGCAGATATGAGAGGAGATGCAGCAAGTATGCCTTCTAAGTTCATGCTAGGTACTGGATTAGCTAGTGCGGCTTACATGGCACAGATGAACTTAAGAGCATTAGGTATGCCAGAGGAGGAGAGAGCCGCCTACCTAGAGAAGACTACAACGGGAGCAAACTTAGCTTGGGGTGTGTTTAATAAGCATTCTCAACTAGCTGCTGCTGGTGTAGTTGCTGATGCAATGGTGTTATCAGGCATGATGCCTAAAGAGTTCTACGATGGTACTCGATATGGTTACATGAATTCTAACATAGATGCTTTTGTGCCTGCGTTAGGTATGGCTAATGATGCACTACAGGCAGTGAGCGCTACTACAGGTCTGGTAGGTTCTATGACGCCGATAGGTGACAAGACCACAGATGAAGCATTAAAGACATTTAAAAAAGACGTACTTGATATAACACCCTTCTCTAATACTATAGGATTCGGTGAGTATTTCAAAAACCTTTAACAGTCTATTTAATTAGACCAAGGAGATATAATGGTAGATTTACATGAGCTACTGCATGGTTCCCTTTCCCGTAATGAGGAGGGGTTCTATTCATTCAGTACAGCAGAGGGTAATGGGGTTGACGTTACATTTCCTTTCGCCTTTGTGGGAGTAGGAAAAGCATACCTAAGAGAGTCAGACATTCATGTCTTCTTAAGGGACTCAGACCCTACAAGTCCCACGTATCAATCTTTGACAGAGATTGTGGAGGACTTTGCATTCCCTACAGAGAACACGATTACTATGCTTACAGTTGTGGATGCGCCCACAGATGGAAGTAACAATATTGTAATAAGGCGGATAATGCCCAAGGATACTATCTTCGCCAATGTAGAGACAGACTCTATATTCCGAAAGAGAGTACTCAACAATTCATTCCTTCAGTCTCTCTATGTAGTACATGAGGCGCTAGATGGATTCTTAGGAGCCAACGAGAGTGTACCTGTACAGATAGCAGACTTGCATGACAGAGTAGAACACTGCTTGAGAGTCAACAGGGACGACACAGTAGACAATGCTAATCTTGTGTTACCTTATGACCGTACTAATAAGTTTATAAGCTTTGACAGTGAAGGTAGTCTCTTTTTAGTTGACATCTTGTCAGTTGACCCCAGTACAGTAGTCGAGGAATTTCAAGAGCTAATTGACGGTCAGCTTGTAGTTGACTTCACTAGTGTGACAGTGACTAGTGGCTCCATCTACCTTAGTGATTCAGGGGAAGATAGAGGCAGGTTAATAAGAGGTGTAGATTATGACGTGACTGGTGAGAGACAGATAACACTCATTCAGTCATCAGCAGGAGGTACAAAGATACTCTGTGTCAATAATGAGCAGCTGGGTGAGGGAAACAAGCAAGGCAGCTTGACTCATGACTTTCCTAGTATATCGGATGGGGATAGCAGCTCCATAGTAGTTCCTGTTACAGGAGTGCTTGTCGGTGACTTTGCTCTTGGCTCCTTCAGTGAGGATATACAAGGGTTAACTATGACAGCAGCAGTGAACCTAGTGGGTACAGTTACAGCTACCTTAACAAACAATACAGGTAGCCCTGTTGACTTGCCAAGTGGTACGGTAAGTGTAAAGGTAATACATAAGACCTAATTAATTAACAGCTCCCTGCAAAGGGGGCAAGAGGAGTAGAGATGAAAACATTTGAAAATGTAGATAAGATGAAACTAGCTAAGGTACGAGAGGGAAATTATGTTGAGACTTTTGGCTATTACACAAAAGGAGAGGAAGGCGCAGCAAGATACCTGATAGTTGCTCCTCAAGCTTTTGACACATATGGAGACCATGAACTAGCTAATGGCAATATAGCTGTGCTAAAGAGTGCCACCAATGCCGCACAGTTTGGGATAGTTACAAATGATGGAGTTACAGATGTAACCGCGAATGTAGAGGCAATGAAAGGTCAGATAAGTTTTGACAAGAGCCCAACAGGTTACAACATAGCTGATACGGTTACTGTGGGTGATGTCACTTGTATGTTCAGTGGGGCTAATCAATTAGTAGGCACAGCTGACCTCAAAGATATTAATGGAATACTTATAGTTGATGGTGTGTATCAGGGGTATGCTTTCAGCCCTGAGCTGAGAGGCAATCAATTTGAGGTTATCTCAGGGACCATAAGAGCTCAAGAGGACCAAGATGTACTGTCTTTTACATCAGTAGGTACTGTAGGCACTGTAAATCAAGTGGGTCATGACTATCTTGTAAATGAGTATATCTATATAACTGGTGCAACAGACTTCAAGTTTCTTGGTACTTTTCAGATACAGACAATTATTGATGCGGATAACTATACTGTCATTGTTTCTGCTAGTGGGGCGACATCAGCAGTAGGCACAATAGTGGCTAAGAATCCGGGATTGTGGTTTGTTATTAATGATGCAGACCATAGCCCAATAGGTATAATTGATACAGTACCTATAAGGACGGATGGTACAGGACTTGGATTAGTTATCAATTTTGAGAAGACTTACAGCCAAGTAATAACTATGTTGGTAGGGCCAGATGAACAAATATCAGCTGCTCAAGGAATGTCTGTGGGCGCTTCAGTTTCAGTAAGTGCCATGCAAATTAGAGCATCTATTGATAAAACTATAGGCGCTAGGATATTGTGGGATAGTGTGCTTAGTATATGGCAGGTCACACCTGACCCTGACCAAGGTAAAATCTTTACTGATTTGATTACTCTGTCAGGAGGTAATCTGACCATACCTCACTCCTTCTGTCCTGGTCGCGGTGTCATATGTATGCCAGATAGTGCAGGGGGAACAGTAGGTCAACCTTACTTACCGTTAATGAAAAGCCCCCTTGATGACAAGTTTATAATAAACTTCACGGATGTAGTGGATGGGTCATTTGTTATTACTAGCACACCAGATACTCGTATGTCTTTTCAAGTTGTTAAGAACTTTTCTGGACTGATATACTTTGATGGGAGAGACAGGAGTGGTGAGGTAGGTATGAACTTTGGTAACTTATGGTTCCAAGGGTTAATGATGCTTTAATCTAATATCATTGGAGTTAGCTTAGCTTTCTTAAAGGAGGAGCGAGAATGAAAGATGTTAATGAGATATTGGTTTGGCTGTTGGGTGTAATTTGTAGCATATTATTGGTAGGATGGCGAATGGAAAAGAAGAGCGACAAGGAAAAGTTTAAGTTATTATTTGAAAAGCAGAATGCCTCCTCTGTCAAACTGGGGGTGATAGAGAATAAGATAACAGCTATAGAGCTATATAGTATTAATATGATAGAAGAGATAAAATTGCAGAATGTAATAATAGCAGAGGATATAACAGAAATAAAAGTAGCACTAGCTAGCCTTCCTAAAAGAAAGAAGGCCAATAAACGCAGAAGGTAAACAGGAGATAGTTGATGGCTGATTCAGATATACAGAATAAGAATGCAGCCTCAGAGGATGACCTAGGTACGGTACATAGGCTTGTCACTCAGGGGATAAAGATGAAGATAGCTGCACAAGTAAAGAAGGCAAAGAAGTCAGGAAAGGTTGACAAGATTAGCATGAGAGACCTCTTGGCTGCTGGGAGCTGGTGTCGCTATAATAATGTAGTAGGTAAGTCCTCAATAGACGAAGAGCTAGGGGATGTAGTTGATGAGCTGGATGCAATACGTAAGAGACAGCGTAAGCATAAGGTAACTGCTGTAGGGGAGTAGTATATTGAGACCAAGGACGGTCTATTTAATTAGACTGAGGAATTATCATGGCTAAAGACTTAGACGCAAAGAAACAAATAAAGATGTGGAAGGAGCTTGAGAAATTACAAGATACCTTCCCTTATACACTCAAGGGCTTCCTTGCATTCGCGGCTTACATTATAAAGTTGCTTATCAAGGGAAGCCCTGATATTACCATGACTCAATTAGATGTAGCTAAGTTCCTATTTCTAGGACAGAGATTAAGAATGATACAAGCTAATCGAGGTTTAGGTAAGACGACCATATGCGCCATCTATGCAGTGTTCAGAATTATACATGACCCTTCAACTAGGGTACTTATATTCTCTGCTGGTGGTAAGCTCTCTAAGGAGATTGCTAACTGGTGTATTCAGATTATAGAGTACACACCTATACTTCACATACTAAGACCAGACACTAACAACGGAGACAGAGCCTCAGTAGAAGCTTATGATATTCACTGGGTATTTAAGGGGGCTGTGATGAGTCCTTCTATAAAGTGCCTAGGAGTCGATTCTCACAGTGCAGGTAGTAGAGCGGATGTATTGATAGCAGATGACATAGAAAGTCCAAAGAATGCGCGCACAGTGATGATGAGAGAACTTATAGTGGACTTAACTAAAGAGTTTGAATCTATCTGCCAGTCAGGTGACATTATCTATCTGGGTACACCTCACTTCTTTAACTCCATATATAATGATTTACCTAGTAGAGGATTCAAGGTAAGAGTGTGGACCGCAAGATACCCTACTGTTTCACAGATGGAAGCGTATGAGGGATTCCTTGCCCCTATGCTCCGCAAGAGAATAAAGAAGAATCCTAAGTTACAGACAGGTTATGGGATAGACGGTTTACAAGGAGAGCCTACTACTCCTGAGATGTTTCCTGATGACTTGCTTATAGAGAAAGAAGTCTCACAAGGAAAGGCTAAGTTTCAACTACAGTATATGCTGAACACTAAATTAGCTGATGCTGACAGATACCCTCTTAAGTTGAAAGACTTCATAGTAGCTCCCTTTAATAATGAGCAAGGTCCTGTCTCACCTATATGGACATCAGACGACAGATACAGGATACATAAGAAGCTATTCAGTAGTCAGGCCACAGATAAGTTATTCGCGCCTATGAAGGCAGAGTATGAGGTTAGGCCATTTGAGAGAAGTCTAATGTATCTTGACCCTGCTGGTGGTGGTAAGAATGGAGATGAGACAGGCTATGCGATTATTCGTACACTGGGCTCTTACGTCTACATTCACAAGATAGGTGGGGTGAAGGGGGGTTATGAGCCTGCATCAATGAATAGGATAGTTAATATAGCTAAGGCTTATGACATAAAGGAAGTATGGTTTGAGCAGAACTACGGTAATGGTGCATTAGCTGCAATACTGAGACCTATCTTTCAGAAAGAGCATCCTGTTAAGTTGGAGGACCACTGGGCCACTGGACAGAAAGAGCTACGTATCATTGATACTATAGAGCCCTTACTCAGTAGCCATAGGCTTGTGATACATCCTGATGCGATAGACCATGACCTTTCGTCTGTTGACATGTATGCAACTAATCATCAGAAGACTTACTCAGGCTTATTTCAGATGAGTATGATAACAAGAGAGAAAGATTGTCTAGTACATGATGACAGAGCGGATGCACTACAAGGCGCTTTGTTCCAAGTAACGAAGCAGATTGATTTTGATAATGAAGCAGAGATGAAGAAGAGGAGGCTTAAAGAACAGAAAGACTGGTTAGAACGATTACGGAATCCTCACTTACATAGAGAGGACGTACCAATAGGCTCAATGAGTAATACACTTGGCTCTCAGTTTAAAGCGAGAGGTTGGTAGTGTACTTGTATTGATTCAATTAGCCTACCTATAGGATAAACATTTATCACTTGGAGAAACAAAAATGGCAAGACCTGAGAACCTCTTTGACTTAAGAGACGTACGAGCTTACAACAACCATAAGACAATTAATGCTATTCGTAATAATTGTGTGAGGGCGAAGGAGCTAGATGACCGACAACAATCTAATCAGCAGGGCTCATACTTTGTAGCTATGAAGACCTTGGCTATTGCTATCTTACAGGAGTTAGATATAGCTACCCTTGATGAAGAGAGTGGCGCTGAGTCTGGTTCAGATGCAGCACTACTTGATAAGGTAGCTCTATATAAGACCAGAAGTGAAGAGCAAGAAGCTGAGCTTGAAGAGCTAGATGCAGACATAGAAGCTAAGGGTAAGGAGATTGATTCTCTTAACTCTGCTGCGAAAGGCATGG
>SPKZ01013150.1_pt1 | contig 10809 bp, 10 predicted proteins | sample 2456571 | NCBI WGS metagenome assembly SPKZ01 (sample SAMN11192286, study PRJNA482655) | marine metagenome | biome: ENVO:00000447; feature: ENVO:00000244|ENVO:00000211|ENVO:00000569|ENVO:00002023; material: ENVO:00002151; isolation source: ocean water from marine abyssalpelagic zone ...
AATAATATTTTAAAATCGCCAGAAAAGCTAATATTATCGACATATTCTAACTCTAAATCACGTTTAACTTCTGATGTTAAATTACTTCTTCCAGTGATTTGAGCCAAACCTGTAATTCCAGGTCTAGTATTAAAAACTTTAGAAGATAAAAAACTACTTTCATAATTTTCTCTGACACCAGGTCTGTAACCAATTAAACTCATATCTCCAGCAAGAACATTAAACAATTGAGGTAGCTCATCTATACTAAGTTTCCGAAGAATGCTTCCTAACCTTGTTATACGCTGGTCGCCAATCAAAGTTCTTGTAGGCCCCAGTTTATCAGCATTTACAACCATAGTCCGAAATTTGAAAACGTTGAAATCTTTTGCATACTTTCCCACTCGACACTGCGTATAAAAGATTGGAAAACCCGAGTCAAAATAAATAAAAACACTAGCTAAAAAATAAACAGGAGAAACTAAAACTATAATCACTACAGAGAGTAATATATCCCCTAAACGCTTTCCAAACTGTTCGTACAAACTCATAAACGACTCCAGGAGCTAAATGTTATTGAGGGTAATTAAGAAAATCTTTTAAGATGGAAAATTATTTTATAACAAGGAATTATCATGCCAAAAGATAGTATAACGAGGATAACCTCGACACTAAGTAAAGAAAACAATGTAACAAAAGTCAAACAAAGTAACTGAAAAATAATCATTAAAATTACATATTTAAAAGGAGAGAAAAGCCCCTCGAAAGATACAACAAGCCTCTGATACAAAACTAACGTAGGGTATTGAAACATTATTAAGATGGTAAAAAAACTTAAATAAAGTATCTGAGATAATTCATCAAAATTTGATTGACCATACTCAAAAACAATTAACCATAAAACAGCTAAAAATACTGAATAAGCAATCACAATGCAAGTTAAAGTTAAAAGGTATTTCCTTAAGACTTGAATTGATTCCTTTAATTCCAAGTTTTGAATCTGTGAATAATATTTAGTTATTATTACAAATAATAAAGTACCTTTGAATGCATCGAACAACTTAAAACCATAATAATAAAGAGATAGACTGCCTTCAGGTAAGAATGAACAAAAGAAACGTCCTAAGTATATTGAAAGTTGAAATGATGGTCCTATTGACATTTTTTTAAAACTTTCAAAATTTAACTTTTTAAACTCTGCAATTGGAAATTTCAAATATCTAAAAATGAACTTATAATCATAAGACTTATATTTAAAACAGTAAAAATTAAGGTACATAAACCTCAACATAAAGCATGTAGAACTAATTATTGCTAACGTTTGTACTTCTACGTTGAAAATTGAAAGATATAACACTACAGGTAAATTTATTAAAAGATTACTATAGTAAATCTTTTCAATTCTTCCTTCAGAAATAAGTATAGATGATGAATATTCCGCAAGTATTGAGAATATTAATACAACAGCTGAAGTGATAATCAAAATAATGTAAAAAACTGAAAACTCTTCCTCTCTCAAAAGCATTAAAAATGATAATGAAATCGAAAGAAATGACAGGAAAAAGCTAATAATTATAAAGAAATACAAAAAACCAAGTTTAACTTCTGAGTTACAATCCTTACATACTGGTACCACCCACAAATTAACAAAAGGTACAACTAACGATGATATCAGAGCTGGAATGGTTAGGAATAGGATATATGAATCAAATTGAGAGGAAAAACCAATGTAATAGAATGTAAGTATATCTCTTAATAAGCCTAACCCCTTAACTAAAAAAGCTATAGAAAGACCTTTAATAAAAAAACTTTTCATTAAAACCACTATTTATAAAAATTAAATGTTTTTTCTTTTAAAACTTTTAAATGAGAGCCCTAAAAGAAAACAAATTAAAACAAAGACACGGGAATCGGAGTAAAGTGTTTCAACCATACCTAACACCATAACTATTGCGACTTGATAAAACAAAAGATAATTCCCTTGTTTTATGGAAAAATATAACCAAGAAAAAAAGAATGATAGAATTGAGAAAAAACCAATCAAACCAGAAGTCAATAGAACTTGAAGATATATGTTGTGTACATGTTTCATCTCATGATCCAGCACTAGGGAATATATATGAGTAAAATTGTAACCTAGTCCTACAAAATAATTACTAGAAGCTAAAAACTCACTAATTCCTACTGACCATAAAATCAATCTAACTTGATCTGAGTAATTATTGAACTCAAAAAAAGTACTAACATCTATCAAACCTGTACTTAAACTGAAATAAATTGGAAGTATAAAAATTGGAATAAGTAGTAAAACTTGCGATAAACTCGGTCGGTTCAATAATGATAAAATAGTAGTTAGTAAAACTATTGCCATGCCAGCTCTAGAGCCGATTAAAAACATTATAAATATTCCAACGAAACCAATTAACAACTTACTTTTCCCTTCATAATTTGCCAATACTGCTGGAAACAAAAATGCTAATATTGTCATTGAATTATTCTGATCTGGTAAATAAAATACTCCATTTCCTCTGACTTCTGGCCCCCAGCCAAAAACATATAACTGTATCATTAAGAACGTAGTAAAAAATATAAATATTAAATTAAATATTTTCAAATAATTATCAAATCTTAACGAAAAGCCAAAACTTAACGCCAAGATGTAAAATATAAATTTTAAGTCACGAGGGTCTGCTGAACCTAACTTAATAGTTGAAGTAATAAAACTAAAAATAACTATAAGACTAAATAAAATAACTGAAATAAAATGAATAACTAATATTTTTGAAAAGCTCGTCCTTATTAATTGCAAGACAAAACCAACAGTTACATATAACATTGCTATAGGAGGCCATGTAGCAAATATTAAAATTGCACCAATTGAACATGATCTAACCCTAATATTCTTAATAATCATATTTAATTATTTTTTACGATTTAGGTAATTTTGAATTGATTCAGCAACAACAAAGTCCAAATCTTCATCAATATCAATCGAACTATGTTGGCTCATTAAATAACCATATGAATTTTCTTTGGTAATAAATGATTTTTCTTTTTCCAAAACCTTCACTCTTACTAAATAGATAGCTCCATTTAGTCTATAAAAATCTTCCAAATCTTGGCTTCTTTTACTAGTTGCTGAGTTATTTAAAAAACCCTTCATGGAAGAATTTGAAGGTAACTTACCAGCCCATAAAGGGGAGTGTTCACATTTGCATATAGATACAATTGAATCAGCTTTTTTGTCATCAATCATTTGTATCGAATTATCAATATCCTCTGCGGTTCTTAAAGGGGATGTTGGTTGCAAAAGCATAACAAAATCGAACGTTTTTCCTATAGACTCATAATAATTTAAAACATCAATAACAACATCAATACTTTTAGCTTCATCTGTAGACAAATTATCAGGTCGCAAATAAGGTACTGTTGCACCAACAGAAGAAGATAATTCAGCTGTAACCTCACAATCTGTTGATACAAATACTTCCGATATGAAATTTGATTTTAAAGCTTCTGTAATTGTCCACTGAATAAGAGGTAAACCGTTAAATGATCTGATGTTTTTATGAGGCAATCGCTTACTACCGGCTCTAGCCGGTATTATTGAAAGTATACTATGTTTCAATGGCTTCATCCTAATATGTAAGTGAGTTAACATTTAAATTAATTACTAATCTTAATAACATTTACCAGGTTTTAAATAAGTAAAAGAATCGATAATACTCATACTAGGGACAGAAGAAGAAATTCCCAAATGCGAAAACTCACCAATTATACAATCATGGTCAACACATACATTTGAATTAATAATACAGCCATTACTAATAATGGTACCATTAGCAATTATCGCTCCAGGTAGTATAGCTACTCCCTCGCTAATCAATGCACCTTCAGAAACTATTGAAGAAGGATGTACAATACTAGGCAATTTAAATTTATTTATCTTTAAAGTTTTAAATAATTCTGATCGTACAATACCATTCCCAATTGCAATTACTATATTTGCTCCCTCTTTACAAATGTCATTTATATCATTTATTTTACCAATGATAGGTACTCCTTTAACCAAAGAACCCATTTTTGTTTGGTCATCAAATATACCTACCAAATTATACGAAGATAACTTAATCATTTCGATCATAACCTTTCCATGACCGCCGGCTCCGCATAAATAAATATTTTCACTTTCGTCCATAATCTTCCCAAAAATTATTACAAATAATTGTAAAACGAACCTAATTTTTATATTGAGTCATATAATCAGAATATAATTTATCTTTTGTAAATAAACACTTTACTCTTTCCAAAGCATTAACAGAGAAGCTTTGATAGTTTTCACTACTTAAAATATTTGATAATTCATGATTAAAATAATCAAAAGATGAATCAAGTTCAATCAGCTTACCAGTTTCTTTTGATACAACTTCTGGTATCCCACCAACATTTATAGATAAGACAGGAAGGCCTCTAGCCATAGCCTCTATTAAAACCATACCAAATGTTTCCATATCAGGAAGATGAATGAATAAATCAGATTGATCTATCCACTTAAATACATCAACTTGCTTTCCAACAAATTTGACATTCCCAGAAAGCCCAAGCTCTGAAACTCTTTTAATACAATTATCTTTTGTTATCCCATCACCCACAAAAACCATTTCAAAATCAAGAATATCTTTCAATTTACCCAAGTATTCAATAATTCTTTCTTGACCTTTTTTTCCAGTGAACATTGCTATACTTATAAACTTGACTTTTTTGACATTCCTATTATTGTTTTTCTCTATAAGATTGCTTATTTCTATTAACTTATCACTTGGTATTATAGAATTATATATGACAGAAATTTTTTCATCTTTTACATTATTTAAAACCATTTTCTTTTTAACAGAATTGGAAACGGCAATATATCTAACAGGTAAGAATTTTAGGAACCTTTCTTTTCCGTTTCCTAATACCGTATTAAATACTTTTATTTTATGCTTTGAAAAAACTGAAGCTAAATAAGCAATAACTGCAGCATGCGCATTAAAAGTATGAATAATTTCTATATTATAAAAATTAAGTAACTTATAAAGTTTATAAATTGCCTTAAATGTGTTTAAGAAACTACGATTTTCTATTTTCAACTCATTAACTAAATTATGTTCTATACTATTAGAAACAAATTGCTCGACAAACTCACCACCACCTGTGGCAACATACACATTATTAGATTGCTTTAATACATTGGCTGATTCAAGCATTAATTTTGCAGGCCCAGCTAATTTCACATCAGAACGACAAAGAAGAACATTCAATTTAGTTACCCCGTAAATTTATTCTTGGAAATAATGACTTATTATCACTTAGAAACTAATACAACTTTTTCATCAAAACCATTAACGTTAATAGAAATATCTTCAATAGCCAAGCATAATCTCAACTTGTTAATTTCAAGAGCTAAGTCTGCTTTGTAGTTGCTATGAAAAGCTCTAGATAAAATTACACGCTGCGATTTTAATGACATATATTTTGCTAGAACTAAATCACCTGAAATGTCACCGCTATCCATTGCTGCAACCCCGCCAATCCCATACTCTATTTCGTATTTATTTAACTTCTCGACAAGATAAGTCACAGTGCCATTATTTAAAAGTTCAAACATATGCTTTAAACCATAATCTAAATGTAGATCATTTAGACCTATATGTATTTTATTGAGTACATTTAGATCAAGAATTTCATCTATATTCTCAACTGCCGCTTTTGTCTCCAGAAGTGGAATAAAGTCAGCTCTTCCATCAATCAATTCATGTACAGATTTTATTTCATCAGCAGTTTTGAACATCGGTAGCATTATAATATCAGCACCAAATCTTATAGCATCATCAATTTCTTTCGCCGTATATTTACCATAAGGATTTATTCTTACTAATAATTTTGCTGATGTTAATACATTACTTATTTCTTTTACATCTTTGATTGAATGGTCACTTATAACACTATTCAAATGACCCTGACGTTCAACTTTCCCAATAATCTCTAGATCAATAAAAATTATATCTACCCCACAAGCTTCCGCATAGGAGGCATATTTAGGGGTATTGGTTATTAACATTAAGTTCATATTTAACTTCTTTAAATTAACTTCATTCAAAAACATTAACATAATCGGTTTGAGCACGATTAAAGTCATCTTTACGACCAATATCTAGCCAATACTCATGTATTGGAAACATTAATAACTTATCACGCTCAAGCATGTGCTGTTCTAATAATGTTGGCATATCTATTGATTGATTTTCCTGGACTGATTGAAACACTCTTGGTGAGACAACATATATACCAGCATTAACAAAATAGCGTTGGATAGGTTTTTCAACCATGCTGGTTATTTTGTTTCCTTTTCCATTGATTACACCATAAGGAATTTGATATTCATACTCTCGCACACACATCGTGGCATCAGCATCATTCTCTATATGAAAATCAAGTAAGCGTTCAAAATCAACTTTGGTTAAGACGTCTCCATTCATCATTATCAAAGGTAAATCTTGGGGTAAATCATCAGGCAACAGACCTAATGCACCCCCAGTTCCCAGAGGAGTGTCTTCATAAACGTAGGATATCTTCACACCAAGAGCTGATCCATTACCAAAATGTTCTCTAATTTGCTCTGGTAAATAATGTGTAGATATATAGAAGTTTACAAAGCCAGCCTTTATAAAACTGCGCACCACAGTCTCTAAAATTGGCTTATCACCAATTTTAAGCATAGGTTTGGGACAATTATCAGTTAAAGGTCGAAGACGAGTCCCAAATCCACCAGCCATTAAAAATATCGGATTTTGGTATGTCTTCTTTTCAGATAAATGGTGCAGTGTTTCAAGTCCAACAACTGTTCCTTTCTCATCCAATAATGGTACTGAAAGAATGCTGTTAGATTCCATTAATTCTACAAGTTTCCCACGAGTTGTTCCAAGAAGAGCTGTAACAGGAGTGATATTCATCACATCTGAAACATACGCTTCGAGTGACAAGTTATTCAAGATACCGCGTCGAATATCACCATCTGTAACAACACCTAGCAAAGTATTATGTTCACCTACAACCATTGCAATTCTCAGCGCTTCTTTATCAATTACTTTTAAAGCATTTTTTATCGTAGATTTGGTGGTGATGAGAGTACTTTTCCAACTATGACTCATAACTAACCTTCTTGTTTAATAATGTTACGGTTTGGGTAAACAATTTGTTTCGATTTAATAGAACAGGTTACTATCGATCCTGCTCCTACAATGGACAGTCTATCCAATTGAACATTTTGGATAACTGTTGCTCCCGCTCCTACATAAACGTCTTCTTGTGTAGTTACTTGTCCGCACAATGTGGCTCTAGGGCCAATATGATTGTAAGCCCCAATGGTGCTATCATGTTCCACGATAGCACCAGTATTAATAACACTGTGCTCACCAATTGTAGCGCCTGCTTGTATCACTGCATGCGGTAGAACTTGTATTCCTTCACCCAATGTAGCAAAGGGGGATATCAATGCACTTGATGCTATGACACTACCGAAACGATAACCAAGTGATAAAAAATGGTCATTTAATATTCTTTTATTTTTTGTTCTAGGCATCATGCCAATACCATTTATCAATAACACATCACCTGGTGCAAAGGCCAAAACATCATGATCATTATCAAGATGCTTAATACCAGCAAAGACTTTACGATTTTTAATAGCATCATGGCTAATTATCGCTAAAATCTTTCGATTTTGTGCCCGCAAGATATCAACTAACACACTTGCATGCCCGCCGCCGCCAATGACAACAACTGGCTTTAACTTCGTGCTACTCAATGATTAAATCCCCAACTTGATAATCTTTCGTTGCTGGCCGATTAATTAGATCCCAGTAACGATATGGTGACATTCCTGAACCAGGTCGTTTAATGGTTAGATTGTGCTCTGAAAAAAGATCACCAGCTGCAATCACCTTAGAAGCAACTAAGCTTTTGCGTGCAACCTTCTTGTTCTTCACTTCCGAAACCGTCGGGCTTTTAACACCAACGCCAAGTGCAACTTCTACCTGACGTATAGCTGCTACCATAGCTGCTAATTCTTGAGGCTCCAGCGAGGCTTTATGATCAGGACCTTCCATATTTTGATCTAGTGTGAAATGTTTTTCAATTAACACCGCACCTCGAGCTACTGCAGCGATTGGGATAGTTATTCCTTTACTATGATCGGAATAACCAGCTGGTAGTTCAAAGGCTTGACCTAGAGTATCCATCGCTTTAAGGTTGATTTCGGCCATAGGCGCCGGATATTCAGTCGTACAGTGCAGTACTGTTACTTTTTCTTTGAGTGCCTGCTGTCCGACATTAGAAGCATAAGCTTGTTGGAATGCTAATTCATTAGGTTTCGCTTTTTCATCTGAAGTATAACCAAACGCTATTACACCCAATACAGCTTCAACCTCAGACAAAGTGGCCATGCCCGTTGAAACAATTAAGTCACAACCAGTCCGAGCATGCTCTAGCACTAATGGTGCATTAGTGATTTCACCAGAAGGGATTTTGAGTCGAGTTAAACCCAATTCATTTACCAAAAAGTCTAAGCTTTCTGAATCAAAAGCCGTGGACAAAAATTCAATTCCCAATGAGTCACAATATTTCACTAACTGATGGTGCACATCATAGGAAAGTTCTAAACGACTCAACATCGCTAATTGTGACTCTTTTTTCTGAGTGTTTTCCACTTGATATTCAGCTTGTTCGGCATCTGCCGTTACTAATTTATTCGCTTTGAAGGTTTGAAATTTTACTATGTCAGCACCTGCTTTAAATGCTGCATATACCAATTCAAAAGCCAGCTTTTCATCACCATTATGATTTACGCCCGCTTCGGCAATAATTAGAGTCATGTTTATCTCACTTTACATCGTCAAAAGTTATATCGTAGAAAGTTTTACTCGATTCAAATTTCAACGACTTAATCATCTCTATTACTTGAGTACTTGCATCCCCTTGCCCATAAGGGTTATGAATTTTCTCATTTACTTCCTTATAGCTACGCATAACCGATATTTTAATTGCTGCAGATATGGATTGTTGATCTGGCTCCACGTTTAAAACACTTTTAGCCGCTAAACGTCCTTTTTGCCTTGCGCCAATATTCACAGTTGGGACATCAAATGCTGGTACTTCAATAATGCCACTTGATGAGTTACCAATTACTGCTGCTGCGTACTTAATTGCGCTAAGATAACGAATTTGTCCTAATGATGGAATGGCAAGTACACGAAGGGGATGTTTACGAGCATACGTTTCGAGAATAGGAATAATTCTTCGCCCTCCATCATCTGCGTTTGGATAAGTCAGAATAATCTGATGTTCTGGATACTCATCTAACGCGTCAAGTAAAGCTTGGAAACTAAGTTCAGGAGCTTCATTCCCTAAGGTTACAGGATGATAAGTGACAACGAAAAACGGCTTATCTATTTTAAAGTTGAGAGATTCGGAAAGCTCATCAACATTAATGAATGTAGCTCGTTCTAGATGGTCCAAGCCAATAGCACCAACAGTCTTTACTCGCTCAGGAGCTTCACCAAGCTGGATTACTCGCTGTCGATACTCTTCAGTTGAAGTACCATGTAAATAACTTAATTTTGTAATAGCATGGCGAATAGCATCATCATAAGCACCTTCAGTGATCTCACCACCATGTAGGTGAATGATGGGAATACGTAGAATCATTGCAGTTTGTGCGGCTGCTAATGCTTCAAATCGATCACCTAGGATTACTAGTACATCTGGCTGAAGGCGGGATAATGCATCAGAAAAACCTAAAACTCCTAACCCCATGCTTTTGGCGGTCCCAACAGCTGAATCCGACGAAAGAAGAATCTCAATTTTTTCATCAATGATAAAACCATCTTTCTCTATCTGCTGATAAGTTTCACCAAATTCGGGTGATAAGTGCATGCCCGATACCAGCAACTGCAGATGCAATTCTTGATCGTTTTGAATATCTTTTAAAAGCCAAAAAAGCAGACCGTACTCTGCTCTTGTGCCGGTGAAAACAGCTACTTTCATATTCATGAATGGCTTACTCACTACTTGCTTATTCATCGTAAATCGGTCTTTCCTATTGTTACCATCCTAGATTAAAGAGATACTGGGCTACTGGGTAAATTAATCAAATGCGCTTCAATATGCTCTGAATGGGTTAGATTTCCACGAGGTGCATCCTTAAACATCGGCAAACGGTGCATTAACTGCCAAATTGGCCGAGTCATTACACCGGCATCATTGGTCTGTTTCAAAAATTCATTACGAGCTTGGACTGAAGGACAAATTACCGCATTGAGCCAATAATTTGATTGTGCGTATTCAGGTTCTAGTACAAATTGGAAATCACTCTCACCAAAGAATCCATGATAACGGTTAGCTAACACACGTTTTTGTGCTAGATACAGCCCTAACACTTCCATTTGCCCGCAACCTAATGCTGCATTCAAGTTTGGCATTCGGTAGTTGAAACCCGCCTCATCATGGTAAAACTCATATGGGTGCGGCACTTTAGCGGTCGTCGTTACATGTTTAGTTTGTGCGCCAAGCTCTGCAGTTTTACATAAGACCATACCGCCACCACCAGTGGTGATTATTTTATTACCATTAAAGCTCACTGCACCAAAATCACCCAGGGTACCTGTGTGTTTACCTTTGTAAAATGAGCCTAAGCTTTCAGCAGCATCCTCAATTAACGTAATATTCCATTTCTGACAAACTGTGATCAGTTCATCCAATTCGACCGGATGACCAAAGGTATGCATAGGC
>SPKZ01001250.1_pt1 | contig 10804 bp, 9 predicted proteins | sample 2456571 | NCBI WGS metagenome assembly SPKZ01 (sample SAMN11192286, study PRJNA482655) | marine metagenome | biome: ENVO:00000447; feature: ENVO:00000244|ENVO:00000211|ENVO:00000569|ENVO:00002023; material: ENVO:00002151; isolation source: ocean water from marine abyssalpelagic zone ...
CCATTATAAGCAGATGATAATCTATCTGCAATACAATAACCTACTGCTTTTGCTTCAACCCCTCTATGACAAGGTGCAACACAGTTAGAAATACAAACTACTTTAGGAGCTGTTCCTTCTTCAATTGAGAATTGCAATTGTGTTTTAACACCACGTGCTGGTAAACCAACAGGAGATTTAAAAAGTTTAATATCGTCTGCTTTTGCATTTAAAAGTATTTTCTTAAAATTTGCATGAGCATCACATTCATACGTTGCAATAAAACGTGTTGCCATTTGAACACCCGTACAGCCCATAGCAAGGTATTTATCAATATCATCTTTGTTCCAAATACCACCTGCTGCAATAATAGGCATAGAACCCCAATTTTTTGCTTCTTCAATAACGGGACCAATGATATTTTCAAGTTGAAATTCTTCTTGAAAACATTGTTCATAAGAAAAACCTTGATGTCCTCCACTTAAAGGACCTTCAACAATAACAGCATCAGGAAGTTTATTATAACGCTTCCATTTTCTACAAATTAATTTTAAAGCTCGTGCTGATGAAACGATAGGTATTAACGCAACATCAGGATAATCTTTTGTAAATTCTGGCATATTAGTAGGAAGACCAGCTCCCGTAATAATCATATTTGCTCCTGCCTCACAGGCATCTGTAACTGTTCTTCCATAATCGTTGGATGCATACAGTACATTACATGCTATAGGAGCATCTCCACATATTTTTCTTGCGTTACGAATAATTGCTGTTAAACCTTCTTTTGAATAAAAGTTTAATGCATCTTTTGGTTTACCACGTACTAGTTTTTCAGCATAAGCTCTGTCTTCATAATAACCAGTTCCAACAGCAGATATTACACCAAGCCCACCTTCTTTACTTACCGTACCAGCTAACTGATCCCAGCTTACACCGACACCCATTCCACCTTGGAATATAGGATGTTTTATTTCATATTTACCTATTTTCAAAATTAGCCCTTTATTATAATTCTAGCGAAACTTTTTTTACCTTTTTGTAAAATGTACTCGCCTTTTTCTAAATTTAATTTCTCATCAGAGATTTTTTTCTGATTTAAAGAAACTGCATTGGCTTTAACATCACGTCTTGCTTGAGATGTAGATTTAACCAAATTACTGTCTACTAATACTTGACAAATCCATGCTCCATGTTCAAAAGTGAATTCAGCCATTTCGCTAGGAATATCTTTTTTCGTAAATATTTTTTCAAATTCTTCTTTTGCTTTTAGACCACTTCCTTCTCCGTGATACTTTTCAACCAGTTCCATAGCTAAATCTTCTTTGACTTTTTTAGGATGCAAACTTTTGTTTTTCACGCCCACTTGTAAATCTTTTATTTCTTGAATAGATTTTTGTGACAACAATTCATAAAATCGCCACATTAATTCATCCGATACAGACAGTATTTTTCCAAACATATCATTTGCTTCATCTGTAACGCCTATATAATTGTTTAAGGATTTAGACATTTTATTAACCCCATCTAAACCTTCTAAAATTGGCATCATTAATACTGCTTGCTGTTTTTTACAATTATAGGCTTTTTGCAAGGTTCTTCCCATTAGTAAATTAAACTTCTGATCCGTACCTCCAATCTCAATATCGGTATTCATAGCAACAGAATCATAACCTTGTAATAAAGGATACATAAATTCACTTACGGCTATTGGTGCTTGTTTAGCATAACGTTTTGAAAAATCATCTCTTTCTAACATTCTAGCAACAGTAAGGTTGGATGCAAGATTAATAATTCCCCCTGCACCTAATTCTTTTAGCCATTTTGAATTAAACATTACTTGTGTTTTTTCTGGATCCAGTATTTTAAATACTTGTTCTTTATAAGATTCTGCATTTTCTAATACTTGTTCTTCACTTAATACTTTTCTGGTTTCGCTTTTCCCTGTTGGGTCGCCAATAGTTGCAGTAAAATCTCCAATTAAAAATTGAACAATTCCTCCAAATTTTTGGAATGTAGCTAATTTTTGTATTAAAACAGTATGTCCTAAGTGTAAATCTGGAGCAGTTGGATCAAATCCTGCTTTTACATAATAGTTTTTACCTGTTTCATAAAATTGTTTTATTAGTTTTTCAATTCGTTCAAAATCAATGATTTCAAAAGAACCTCTTTTAATTTCAGCTAACGCTTCTTTTATTTTATTTTCCATATAACCTCTTTTAATAAGTGTGATATTATACTATGTAATCATTAAACTGATATTATGTTTAAACAATTCGTAATTTGCTACATCTATGCGTTGCTTTAGTATTTATAAAAACTACATAAAATAGTATTAAAGTAATAAAATGTCAATTATTTGTATGCATCTTTTTTAGAGAAAAAATCAATTACTTTTGATTTTTTTTCAATAAAACTTCTTACTTTTTCAATATTAGGGTCATTGATTTCAAATTCAATATCACAGTATTGTCTGTAAGAATGTTTTTCTCTTCCATACTCTATAGATAAAATATAAAGATCATATTTAGACATATAACTTAATAATTTGGCTAACTCGCCTTTATTATTAGGTAAAGAAACCAGCATTTTATACGTATAATAGGTATCACCCATCCATTGCGCGTATAACATTTGATCTTTATTTTTTATTTTATTGTAGGCTTTATCACACATTTTATGATGAATAATTGCTTTTGTACCTTCTTTAAAAGTAACAATACCATCTCCAATTTTTGGATGACAGCAGTGATCAAATTCTATACTAGAAATTGTAAAGTTTGAAGTAAGCAAAACATTATCAAATTTATAGGCTTTTAAATTTGAGGTAAACATCTTAAACATTGTTACAAAACCCGCTTTTTTATTAATATTTTTTTCAATGGTTTTTTTAACATTTTTTAAATAAGACAAATCAAGTGGAATTTTCTGTAAAGAACTTACTGGATACGCTTCTATTATATTTTCTTTGTATCGTGAAAAAATAGTATTAATTATATTAGCACCTGTTAATTCATCTAATTCTTTTTCTCTATGTGAACATAAAATTTTAATTTGTTTTTTTGCTCTGCTAGTTATAACCATATCTACCCATGAACATCTGGGAATATCATGATCAAGCGTTTTAATCGAAACAATATCAGAACTGTGTAGTTCTGTTAAAAGAGGTTTTTTAACCTTATTTATATAACATTCACTGGCTTTATTTCCAACATCAGTATGAATCATATAAGCATAATCATAAGCAGTTGAACCTCTTGGAAGGGTGAAAATTCCACCTTTAGGTGAATAAACTACTATTTCTTCAGAAAAAAACTCTTGTTTGGCTTCATGATAAAACTCTTCTACATTTTCATTTGAGTATTCAAGTGATTTAAGCCAGTTTAAATTTGGACCTTTTTTATTTCCACCTTTATATTTCCAATGCGCAGCAATTCCATATTCTGCAACTTTATTCATATCAAAGGTTCGTATTTGTACTTCATGAATTTTAGAATTATAAAAAACAGTGGTATGAATGGTTTGATAACCATTTTCTTTAGGTGTTGAAACATAATCTTTAAAACGTGCAATTAGAGGTCTGTATTCAAGGTGCATAAAACCCATTATTTTATAACAGTCAATTTCATTTTCAACCATAATTCTTATTGCTAAAAGGTCTAATACTTCATCAATATTGACACCTTTTCTTTGCATTTTTAAATAAATAGAATAATAATGTTTAATTCTTGATTTGATTACAATTTTACCGTCTTCATAACCATTTTTTTCCAATAGTTTTTTAGTAGAAGATATAAATTCATTAAAAGTAACCGTTATTTTATGGGCATGTTCTTGAATGAAATCATCAATTTTTTTGTATTCTTTGGGATAAATATATAAAAAAGACAAATCTTCAAGGGCATTTTTGATAGAAGAAATACCAAGTCTGTGTGCAATTGGGACATAAACTACCATAGTTTCTTCAGCAATTCGAAGTTGTTTTTCAGGACTTAAAGCTTCAAGGGTTAACATATTATGCAATCTATCACATAATTTTACAACTAAAACTCGTGGATCATCAATAGAAGCTATCAACATTTTTCTAAAAGTAAGTGCGGAGGACATAAGTTTTGTATTAGTAGATGAAGGAATAAGTTCATGTTCTCTTATTTCATCAATTTTGGTTAAACCATCAACCATATGAGCAATTTCATCGCCCCATTGATTTCGTACGAAATCCAGATTGTATTTTGTATCTTCAACCACATCATGCATTAAAGCAGTTGCTACTATATCTTCATCATTAGAATAATTAGCAGCTATACAGGCTACTAAGATTGGGTGAATAATATAAGGTTGTCCACTTTTTCTTTTTTGCCCTTCATGGGCTTTTATTGAAAATTTGAGAATCTCTTTAAGTTTTGGGCTTAATTCTATTTGTTCTTCTAAGGCTTTAAGTGCATCATCAATTGTAGAGATAAGCCCAATTTTTTTGATAAATGCATCCACGTTCTAAGCCTTAGTATTAAATTTAGATATTAATTGAAATTATTTTTTGTCAACTAATCCATCAATTACTAATAAACCAGTAGCTATTTCATCAATTGCTATATCAGTATATTTCATGTTTAAAGTATTTTTTTCTAATAAAGGTTTAGCACCTTTGCTTAATTCATCTGCTCTTTGACCTACAGCTAATGCTAAGATATATCTGTCATTGTCAACTTTTTCTAATGCATTTGAAATTCTTTCTTCTAGTCTCATATTAATCCTTTAATTTTTTACTACAGAACACTTAGAATAATCACCTTGGATGATTTTCAATAAGTTTCCTTTTTCATTCATATTCATAACCACAATTGGAAGATTATTTTCTTTTGCTAATGCAATAGCTGTATCATCCATAACTTTTATATTGTCTTCTAATGCTTGATCATACGATACCACATCTAATTTAACAGCATCATTATATTTCATTGGATCTTTATTATAAATTCCATCTACTTTGGTAGCTTTTATTAACATACACGCACCAATTTCATTTGCACGTAAAGTAGCAGCTGTATCTGTTGTAAAATAAGGATTACCAGTTCCTGCTGCAAAAATAACCACTCGACCTTTTTCTAAGTGTCTTTGCGCTCTTTTTACAATAAAAGATTCTGCAATTTGTTCCATTTTTATAGCTGTTTGTAATCTTGCTTTTAAACCAATATGCTCTAATGCCTCTTGCATAGCAACGCCATTTATAACAGTTGCTAACATACCCATATAATCCGCACTTGTTCTCTTAATAACACCATCAGCAGCAGCAGTAACACCTCTAATAATATTTCCACCACCAATAACTATCCCAACTTGGATGCCATTGTCAACTAATTCTTTAATTTCTTCTGATATATAATTTAATATTTTTGTATCAATACCATATCCTGCATCGCCTGCGAGTGCTTCACCTGAAAATTTAACAAGTACTCTTTTATTATTCATAGGTATCCTTATAATAATTTTGCAATAATAGCAAAATTAAGATAAAGCCTTAATTAAGCAAAATAAGATTTATGTTTTACTGTACTGCCCATTCATAAAAAGGCAAAACTTGGATGTCTAAATTTTCAACCGTAAAATGTTCTGTATTTCCAATCGTTATAATAAATACTTCTTTTAAATCATACTTTTTAATAATAAGAGAGAGCTTTTTTTGCAGATTTTTAATTAAAAAAGGATTGAAAAAAGGAATAGATAAAATTACAGAGTTATTTTGTGGTAAATAAAAATCAATATTATCTAAATAATATATTTGTTTATAACGCGTGAATAATTCTAAAAAAATCATATTTGAGAATTCATTCTTAAATTTTTTATTATGTGAAATAGCAGGCAAAAAGGCATGATTGTAGGAATAAAGTTTTTTAACTGCTTTTTCTTGTCCGTATTTTTCTACAAAAAATATTAAAAGATTATCTTCATATTTTTTACAATATTCATAAAATTTATCTTTTGAGATTTTGTATTCTTTTTTCATTACTAAATAGAGTTGATAAATAGATTTTTTTTCATCAATATTTGAAAATAAAAGTTTTAAAATATTAATTTCTGTTTCATTTTTCGCATAAAGTTTAAGTATATTTTGAAGATTTTGTTCTTTTGAAAACTCTTCAGTATGAATAAGTTGTGGAATATTCCCAAATTTTAAAAACTGATTAAAAGCCCCTGTTGTATTTTGATGTTTGTGCTCATGCAATAAATACTCTTCAAAATCCAATGGCATTAAAAATAAACTTTTATAATTTTTATATTGTGTTTTTACAGCACTTGTAATAATAATGCTTTCGCAAACAGGTAGTTCAAAATCAAAATTAAAATTTTCCAATACAAGTATTTTTATTTTATTTTCTGTAAGAAAAATGTCCAAATCATTTTTATTTATTTGAGTATTTTTAAAATTCTCAAAGTCAATATATAAATAAGAACTTTCTATTTTTGTGCTTAAATAATCATATATAAGAAAACTTTTTCCTGCTTTTGGAGGACCTATTAATAAAGTATAATTGTCTTTTATTCTTGTTTTTCTCTCTAAAAAATTAACTTTTGAGAAGTTTAATTCATAACAAGCTTCCAGCGTTTTCATTTATCTTATAGCTTCTTTTACAGCATTGATATAAGATTTGCTGTTTATTTTTTTGTTTTTATACGCAATATCAAAAGCAGTTCCATGATCTACTGAAGTTCTTTTGATGGGTAAGTTTAATGATATATTAATACTTTCATCAAAATACAGAGCTTTTAAAGGAATTAATCCTTGGTCATGATACATAGCAACATAATAAGTGAAGTTCGCTCTATTAGATGGAGAGAAAGCAGTATCTGGAACTAAGGGTCCTTTAAATACTTCTTTTTTAAGTATAAGATTTGCTTTTTTGATGGCTTTTATTATGTACTTTTCTTCATTTCCTAAAACACCATTATCACTTGCATGTGGATTTAATGCTAATACGGCGATATTATCACTTTTTACACATTCATAAAAATTAAGTAAAAAAGTTAATATTTTTTTTGTTTTAATTTCTTTTATAACATCTTTTAATGACATATGTTCTGTATACAAAGATACAAACATTTTTTCGCAACCCAACATCATAATAGCATTTTGTCCAAATATATCTCTTAATACTTCTGTATGACCTTTATACGTAATACCTGCTTTGTTCCAGGATTCTTTATTAATAGGTAAAGTTACTAATGCATGGGTTTTTTTGTTTTTGCTAAGGCTAATAGCATCTAAAAAAGAAACATAAGAATATAATCCCGCTTTTTTAGATACACAGGAGGGTTTTATTTTAAATTCCCCCTTGCTTTCATGTAAAACAAAATTATCAGGAATAGGAATATTTAACAAAAAACTTGCTTGTTCTAACATTTTTTTATTAATACAGTAAATGGGTTGGCATAAGTTTGATATTATTTCATGTTGCGATAAAATAATTTGTATACCAATTCCATTTAAATCTCCAACTGAAATTGCAATTTTCTTTTTAACACTTTCCATAATTACTCTTTTATGCTTGGCTTTTTATAAGTTCTTTCATATCAATAATTGCTTTGTGCAAACCAGAAAATACAGAACGTGCTATTATGCTTTGCCCAATATTTAGTTCTTCAATATAAGCGATGTTTGAAATCTCTTGTACATTTTGATAGTTTAATCCATGTCCAGCTGCTACTTTTAGTTCTAATTTATGTGCTTGTTTAGAAGCTTTTATTATAGAATTAATTGATTTTTGAAGTCTGATTTTTAAATCATTTCTTGGAAGTTCTAATTCTTTTATACTGTGATGCGAATTGGCTAAGTTTCCATGTAACATGGCATAAATATTTGCAAAACTTCCCGTATGCAACTCAATCCATTCTACTAATAACTCTTCTGATAATTGTATCATTTCTTTACTAGGATCAATAAATAAAGAAACTTCGATTTCATGTTCATGTAAGGTTTTGATGGCTTTTTTAATTTTAACAAAGTTACTTTTTAAATCCAATCCACCTTCAGTGGTCACTTCTTCTCTGTTTTCAGGAACTAAGGTTACACGTGCTGGTTTTAAATCACAAGCTATGTTTATAATATCTTCATTTATTGAGCATTCTAAATTTACAGGTAAAGTAGAGTGTTTTATAATAGCAGCGGCATCATCATCATGAATATGTCTTCTGTCTTCTCTTAAATGTATCGTTATTTGAGAAGCACCTGCAAATTTACAAATACTTAGCGCATCTAGTGGGTTTGGGTCATTAATAGCTCTTGCTTCTCTTAGTACTGCAATATGATCAATATTTACACCTAGTTCCATTTTTTTCCTTTTCTTTTAAAAATTTATTTAAGATAAATCTTTCAGCGTTGCAATATTTGCAGCAAGTTTATTATGTACTTCTTGGTATTCCATTTCAGGCACAGAATCCGCAACAATACCAGCCCCTGCATGAAAAATGATTGTATCTTTTGTTAAAAATGTGGTTCGTATGGTAATAGCAGAATCCATATTTCCATCAAAACCAAAATACGCAATTGAACCAGAATAAAAGTTCCTTTTTATTCCTTCAAACTTGGCAATTAACTCCATGGCTTTTATTTTAGGAGCCCCTGTCATAGTTCCTGCTGTAAAAGTAGCTTGAAATAAATCAAACATATCGTATTGTGTATCAATTATAGCTTCCACATCAGAAACAATATGCATTACATGAGAATACTTTTCAATACGCATTAAATCACTTACTTTAACACTTCCCGTTTTTGCAACGCGACCTACATCATTTCTACCTAAATCAACCAACATAATATGCTCAGCTCTCTCTTTTGGATCGCTTAAAAGTTCTTTTTCAAGTTCTAAATCTTCTTCAAGCGTTTTTCCTCTTTTTCTTGTACCTGCAATAGGACGTAATAACATATGCCCATCTACTAAACGTATCATTACTTCAGGGCTACTTCCTGCAATTGAAAAATCTTCATATTGCAGAAAAAACAAATAAGGACTTGGGTTTTTTGACCTTAGCGCTCTGTAAAAACTCAAGTGATCTACTTTTGCTTTTTGCGTAAAACGATTTGACATAAGAATCTGAAAAACATCACCGGCTCTGATTCTTTCTTTACACGTAGCTACCATTTCAAAGAATTTTTCTTTAGAAAAAGCAAATTCGCCTTCATTTTGAATGCTGGCTTTTCCTAATGGCGTGAAAGAGTAAGAAGAAGAAAGTTCTGCTTCGATTTTCTCTAAGTCGTTTTCACAAGATTTAACAGACGTAATCATTACAAGTTTTGATGTTTTATGCGAAAATCCCAAAATGATTTTTGGTCGTATCATATCCAAATCAGGAATATTTAATTCATCTTCTAAATCATCCATAAAAGGCTTTAAAGAGGGTTCAAACTCTTTTCCCATATCATAACCCACATTTCCAATAAAACCATCAATTAGACCAATACCTAATTTAGAAGATTGTTCTTTGTAAAACTCTTTATCAAAGTTTTTGTAATAATTTTGTAAAAATTTCAAAGGGTTAGAATCAACTTCTTTTTTTATACCTTCTTCATTTAAAAAATAACTTTTATTTTTAATATGCCAAATACGTTCTCTTGCTCCTATAATAATATAAGAGTAATTTCCTACGCTTGAATTAATAGTACTTTCATAAAGAAATGTAATTTCATTTTCATAAAGTTTTTTAATCTTAGCATAAATAGAAACGGGCGTAAATTGATCTAAAAACAAGGTTTTAGTATATATTTTATTCATTCTTATCTTCTTTGTATTTTATATCTTTATAATCCACGCACCAGAACTTTTTAGTTTGTTTTGAATTGATTTTAAATTGGCTTTTGCATCGTTTCTATTGTTATATGGGCCTACTAATACTTTAGTAAAGGTTTTTCCTTTTACAAGTACTTCATACAATCTGTATTCATATCCTTGTGCAGTGATATTGTTTAAATATTTTAATGAAGGCTGTTTCGTAAAGGATCCTACTTGTACAAAATAACCAGAAGGTTTGCTGACAGGTGCTTTTTTAAGTACTTTTTTAACAACTTTTTTTACTTTTGGAACAAAAACTTTTTCTTCTTTTATTTCCATAATTTCTTTTTTGATTTCTCGTACTTTTTTTACTTCAACTTCATTGATTTTTTTTACCAATTTTATTTCATCGGCTTGTGTTTTTTCAATATTAATAGAGTCATTTAATTTAATGTTTTTGTCTTTAATACTTTGAAGTTTTTGATTAATTATTTTTTGATATTGTTCTTCAATATTATCATTATTAAGTACTTCTTCTTGTGAAATTTCTTCTTGAATAGGTTCTACAAAAGAGTTGTCTGTTGAGTCATTTGAACTTAATAATCTTATAGTTACTATGGTTAATAAAAACAATACTATTAGAATTAAACCCAATACTATGTATTTCTTTTTATTTGCGCTTTGTGTTCTAGGTGCTTGGTTATCTAACATAATATCACCCAGTTCTTTTTCTTCTATATCAATATTATTCATTTCATTTTGAAAAGCAGAACTTTCTTGCATACTTGGATTTGCTCGCTCAATTTCATCTAAACGCTGCTGAATTTGATCTTTTTCCTGTTTGATTTGTACATTCTTAATAAAATTATTACCTTTGATTTCCATAACAAACCTTTATATTTTAATCAAGCAGGTTTCCCTGCTATTGTTTTCTTTAGTACGTACTTTGAGTATAAATTACAAAGTTAGAAGCAAGAACTTTTACTTCTTCTTTAATTTTTTCTTGTAATTTAGTATTTGAAATATCATCTAAAATATCACACATATAATTTGCAATAATATCA
>SPKZ01001385.1_pt1 | contig 10799 bp, 11 predicted proteins | sample 2456571 | NCBI WGS metagenome assembly SPKZ01 (sample SAMN11192286, study PRJNA482655) | marine metagenome | biome: ENVO:00000447; feature: ENVO:00000244|ENVO:00000211|ENVO:00000569|ENVO:00002023; material: ENVO:00002151; isolation source: ocean water from marine abyssalpelagic zone ...
AAGTCGAAGGCCGCGCGCATCCGGTCGTTGACGCCGAAGACCAACACGTGCCCGTAGTCGGTTTCGACCTCGCTCCCTTTCAGGATCCGCAGCCCGAACTCGCGTGCGAGTTCGCTGTAGTCCGACTCGTCGTCGAACTGACGGTGCTCGGTGAGCACGAAGCCTTCGATCTGCAGCCCGCGCTTCCGGATCCAGGTGCAGTACGTCTCGACCCGAGCTCGTCCGTCGTCGGACTTGATCGAGTGGGTGTGCAGGTCCAGGATCATGCGGGCCGGAACCTCGGCACAGCGGTCTCCGCGTCCAGATCCTTGAAATCTACGACGACGTCCATTCCGATCTGCACCTCGCCGGGTTCGCACCCCACGATGTTGGTGAGAACGCGCACCCCCTCTGCCAGGTCGACGTAGGCGAGCACGTAGGGGACCGCGCCCCGGAAGGCAGGTGCCTGATTTTGGTGGGTGACGGTATAGGTATGGACCGTGCCCCGGCCGCTGGCCTCGAAGACCTCGACGCGGCTCGACAGGCAGGTCGCGCAGATCGCGCGCGGCCGGTGTTGGACCGCCGAGCAGTCCGCGCAGCGCTGCAACAGAATCTCGTGGCGACGGATTCCCTCCCAGAAGGCGCGCGTCTCCCAGTCGGAATAGGGTTTCGGGTGCTTGATCTCAGTCGGCATCAGTCGGATCCCAGAACCAGTGTTGCGCCGCTGTGCTGCGTGGTCAGGAGTCCGCCGGTTCCGTGCACGAGCGCGAGCGACGGGTCGGCCACCTGGCGCGGCCCGGACTCTCCGCGCAGCTGCTTCACGGCCTCGATCACCAGGAAGATTCCGCGCATCCCGGGGTGGTTCGACGAGAGTCCGCCGCCGTCCAGGTTGAGCGGGAGCTCGCCGGTTCGCGAAAGCCGCTCGCCCTCGACGAACGGCCCGCCCTCGCCGGGCTTGCAGAAGCCCAGGTTCTCGAGCGTCAACAGCACCGTGATCGTGAAGGAGTCGTAGACCATGGCCAGATCGATCTCGCGGGGCGTGAGGCCCGCCATTTCGAAGGCGCGCTCGCCGGATTGCCGCGCTGCGATCGTGAGAAGGTCGGGGCTCCCGGTCTCCTGGTGCCAGACCGCCTCCCCGCAACCGAGCAGCCTGACCGGGCGCTTGCGCAGGTCGCGGGCGCGCTCCGTACTCGTCACGACCAGTGCGCCGCCGCCGTCGGAGATGATGCAGCAGTCGAGCAGATGCAGCGGGTCCGAGATCACGCGGCTCGCGAGCACGTCCTCGATCGTGATCGGTTTTTGCATCTTGGCGGCCGGGTTCAGGCTCGCGTGCTTGCGGGTCTGGACCGCGATCTGGGCGAGCTGCTCGCTGGTGGTTCCGTACCGGCGCATGTGCAGCTGTGCGGCCATGGCGTAGCCGCCCACGGTGGTGAGTCCGTAGGGCGACACGAAGGCGGCTGAGGGTTCCCGGCCCGCCTGCCCGCCCGTGCCGATCGCCATCGCGTTCGAGGCCGCGGTGCTGCCGTACAGGATCAGGGCCACCTCGCAGAGGCCCGCGTGGATCGCGGCCGCCGCGTGGTTGACGTGCGCGACGAACGAGGAGCCACCGATGTTGGTGCCATCTACGAAGCGCGGTTTCAGATCCAGGTACTCGGAAAGCTGGATCAACCCGAGGCCGCCCATCCCGAGTCCGGCCGCAAGCAGGCCGTCCACGTCGCCCTTCTCGAGTCCGCAGTCCTCGAGCGCGCCGCGCGCGGACTCGGCCATGATCTGCCAGTCGGTCTTGTCGGGTGCCCAGCGGGCCGGGTGCTCGTAGACCCCGGCGAGTGCGACCTTTCCGGAGAGGCTCACTTCTCGAGCCCCTCCAGGAAGCTCGTGATCGCAACCGCGAGCGCGTCCGGCTGTTCGACCGGGATCAGGTGGCCGGCCTTCTCGATCGAAATCAACTCCGCGTTGGAAAGCGCGCCCGCGAGCGCTTCGGCGCTGCCTGAAGCATCGGCATTTTCGGCCCCCGAAATCGCGCAGACCGGCGTTGCCAGAGCAGCCAACTGCTCGCTCGGACGCCAGGCGTCGAGTGCCTGCAGGTCTCCGTAGGTCGCGCGCGGATCGGTCTGGAGTTCGCCCATGAACCACGAGCGCATGAGTTCCGGCGGCGTACCGGGTGCGAACAGTTCCGGGCGAAAGGGCCTGCCCTCCTTTCCCTCGGTCACGCGCCGGTAGCGTTCGAGCAGCGGCGCAGAAACCCCCTCTCCTGCGGGGGCTGAGACCAGGACCAGTGCTCGAACCGCGGCGGGATCAGCGAGTGCGTATTCCAGTGCGATTGCGCTGCCCATGTCGAATCCGACCAGCACCGGGCGAGCGATGCCAAGTTGCTCGACCAGCGCCCGGGTCAGGTCCGCCATGGCCACGATCGAGGACAGGCTGTCGAGGTCCCCGGAGCGGCCGTGGCCGGGAAGGTCGAAGGCGATGGGACTGTGTGTCGCCTCGAGCCGTTCCAGGAGCGGCTCGAAGATGATCCGGTTGCTCCCGGCCCCGTGGATCAGAACGAGCGCTTCACCTCGGCTTGTGTCGGGAGCAACTCCGGGCCGGGTGGTAGGGCCCGTATGGCGAACCAGCAGTGGGAGTTCATCCTGATAGAGGTACTTGAGAGGCACGCGGGGCAGGGTATCACGGTGGCTGTGCGCTCCGGCCTGCTCGCCTCGTTGGCTTCGTGCGCGGCCGCCCGGTGTGCGAACCAGCGCAAGGCGAGGCATCCTTGTAGCCGTGGGGGTGCCGGCAACAGGACGTCGCGACTGGCCGTTGGAGCAGAAGCGCGAGGGCGTCACGCGCGCGATCGTGCTCAGCGGCGGCGGTGCGCGCGGGGCCTACGAGGCGGGCGTTCTGCGATACGTGTTCGGCAAGCTTCCGGAGCGGCTCGGCTACGTGCCCCGGATCGACCTCTACTGCGGAACTTCGGTCGGGGCTGTGCATGCATGCTTCCTCGCGGCACACGCTGACGCGCTTCCGGGGGCGATCGCAGAACTCTCGCGCATCTGGGACCGGATGTCCTTCGATCGTGTGTACCGCTTCGGCTTCTCAGACCTCGCGAGCTTCACGCGCGCGCTACTCGGTATTTCTCCCGCGCGCCGGCTCGCGTTTGCCCAACGCCCGGAGCGGATTCACGGCCTGCTCGATACCGCGCCGCTCGAAGAACTCGTTATCACCCGAATCCCCTGGCGTCGCCTACGTCGCAACATCCGTTCGGGGTTGGTCGGTGCCGTCTGTATTGGGGTGACCGAGCTCGCGGGCGGTCGAACCGTGGTCTTCGTCGACGATCGCGAACACCGCCCGCCGCGCTGGACGCATGACCGCTTCGTGATCGCGCGTGCTGCCCGCCTCGGCCCTGTCCATGCACTAGCCTCTGCTGCCATTCCATTCTTGTTTCCCGCTGTCCGGATTGGCGACTCCTACTTCTGTGACGGCGGGCTCCGTCAGGCGACGCCGCTCTCCTCTGCCCTGCGCATGGGAGCGAACCGCATTCTCGCGATCGGGCTTCGCAAGGAGCAACCGGAAGCCGAGACCTCACCCGAGGGCGAAGTGGAGGAGCGCCCCTTCGTGTCGGCGGGTTTCCTCTTCGGCAAGGTCCTGAACGCCGTGCTGACCGATCGAATCGAGTTCGATCTTTCCCACATGCGCGTGCTCAACGAGGTTCTTCGCGCCGGAATCGAGGAGGAGGGAGAGCGTCATCTCGAGCGGGTGAACGCCCGGGTGGTTCGTCAGCGCGGGCTCGGCTTTCGCATTGTCGAAGACGCCTTCGTTCGTCCGAGCGAAGACATCGGCCGGATCGCGGCTCGCCACGTACACCGCGTACGCAAGGGATCGCTCGGAATCAGCTTGCGCGACATTGCATTCCGGATGCTGGCTCGGAGTTCGCCCGGGGAGGAGGCGGATTTGATGAGTTACCTGCTCTTCGACGGCCAGTACGCGGCCGAGTTGATGGAACTGGGAGAATCCGATGCCGAGCGGCACGAGGAAGAACTCGTCCGGCTCTTCTCCCCCTGAGACTTGAACCGGTCGGACCATTCTGCGACCCTCGGAAGTCGCTTCGAGGAGAACCTCGAATCTCGACTCAAGGAGAGCGGAATGAGTCTCGATCCACGCACCTCGGCCGGCGACCCACTGCCCGAATCACCTCCGACCGAAGCTCCCATCGAGTTCAGCGAGGAGCAACTCCTCGCCGACCCCGAGTTCGACGAACCCCTGATTGCGGCCGGTGTTCGTTGTCACGGGGGCTTCATCGATGGCGAGTACGTCTCGCCGCGCACGGTCGTCCGTGCACCAGCGATCGACGCCTGGCAAGCTCGGCTGCGCCGCGAAGGTTCCGGTGTGATCGACATCTCCAGCGAGTTCATGCCGCCCCAATACCCGAGTCTTGAGCAGTCGAAGCTTCTGCTCTGTGAGGGCGTACAGAAGCCCATCATTCGCAGCCTGACGATGATTTCAATCGTCGAGGGCTTCGGGGCGATGATTCGCGACGTGCCCATCCCGGATCTCAGAGCCGCGATCAAGGAAGACATCGCGGGCACCGCGCTCGCGCACCTCACCACCGGCCTCTTCGAAGCTCATGCGCGCGACGAGGCGGGACACCGGGACCAGGGTGGGCACAAGCAGATGTGGGAAGCGGCGCGCGATCTCGCATTCGAGAATCCTCAGATCCCGGGAGACGTGCTCGCGCGGCTCATGCAGGGACGCGGCCGGAGTCGCCGCCCGCCACTCTTTCCGACGCTCCCCGAGAAGGTGGAAGGCCTGATCGCGACCATGGCGAACGTGATGGTGATCGAGATCTTCGCGGACGGCATCTTCTCCTGGGGCGAGACTCTGCTCGGAGACCCGGAGGTTTCGGCGGCGCCAGCGGCGGCCTCGCAGATGGTCTCTTACATCCGGTCCGACGAGCATCCGCACGTCGAGTACCTGAGGACTGCACTCTCCGAGATCCGTTGCCGGACCCTGGTCACGGTCGACGGTGGAGAGATCCCGGGACGCGAAGTCGTGGACCAGATCCTGGTGCAGCAGTTGCGTGGGATCGCATCCTCCCGCCCCCGAGAGCAGCGCGAGGCACTCTACGACGAGATCCGCACGGACATCGAGGAGAAGAGCCTCGCGAGCGAGTTGTTGCGCAAGTTCAGCGCGCTCGATGAGGGATGGACCTTTCCGCGGGCCGAGGACGAGCAAATTGAGATCGCGCTCAGCTAGGAGCGAGGCCGTGATCGGAGAAGCCGTCGAGCGCGTTGTTCGATCGACCCGCATCGGGTATGCGGCAGCCTGTGTCTGGCTCCGGTACAAGCTGCCGAGTTGGCTGGACCGACTGAGCGGCCGCGATCCAAAGGATCGCAACCTAGACGGGATTCACCAGAAGAACGCGGACCAGATCTACCGCACCGCGACCGAGCTCCGTGGGCTGCTGATCAAGATGTGCCAGGTGATCGGGACTCGTTCCGACGTGTTTCCGCCGGCCTACGTGAAGACCCTTTCCCAGACTCACGATCGCCTGCCGCCGCGCGAGTTCGACGAGATCCGCCGCGTGGTCGAGGAGGATCTCGGTAAGCCCCTCGACGCTGTATTCTCCGAGTTCGACACGAAACCCGTCGCGGCGGCGTCGCTGGCGCAGGTGCACCGGGCGCGGCTCCTGGACGGTCGCGAGGTTGCGGTCAAGGTCCAGTATCCCGACATCGAACACATCGTGAAGACCGACCTCTCGTCCGTCCGCCGGATCTGCTGGATCTACGAGAAGTTCGATCCCCAACCGATGGAACTCCTGCCGCTGCTCGACGAAATGAACCAGCACTTGGCGCTGGAACTCGATTTCTGCCGGGAGGTCGAGAGTGGAGATCGGATCCGGTTGCTGTTCGAGGACAATGCGGCCGTCCTGATTCCCGAGTTCTACAAGGAATGGTGTACTGGTCGCGTGATTACCATGGAGTTCATGTCGGGGATCAAGGTCACGGATCTCGAGGCGCTCAAGAATGCCGGGATCGACTATCAGCAGATCGTTCAGGGGCTGATGGGGATATACACGAAAAAGATTCTGGCCTGCGGCTTCTTCCAGGCGGACCCTCACCCGGGCAACATCTTCATTCAGCCCGGTCCGCGTTTCGTTCTAGTCGACTTCGGTCTCGCGAAGGAACTCCCTGAAGGATTCGGCCTGGGTCTCTTCGAGTTGATGTTCTCGATGATGACCTTCAACGATCAGTCGATGATTCGAGCCTTCGACGAGCTCGGGTTCGTGACGAAGACCGGCGACAAGTCCACCTACGTAGAGATCGCGCGTCGCATGATCGATCAGAGCGAGAATCGCACCTTCGAGGGCGAATTTACCGAGGAGATGACGGACGAACTCTTCGCGGCGATTCGTGAGAATCCGATCGTGCAGGTGCCGATCGATTTCGTGCTGGTCGCGCGGGCGTTCTCGTTGCTTTCCGGGATCGCCCACACCCTCGGCCACCGCGCCAACGTGCTCGAAGCCATGGCGCCGGGTGCCACCCAGATCCGAAACTGAACGGCGCTAGTCGCAGGGGGCCGATTGCCAGTTGATCGGGCGTGAGCTGGGGCTCATCGCGACGTCGATCGGGAGCATCAGCGTGTCCCCCACCAGCGAGAGCGGCAGGTCGGCGACCAGCAGGACCGCACTCAGCGCTACAAGAGCTGCCGACGCGGCCGGCGGATACCCACTCGCGACGCTGGGCAGGCAGCGCCAGGACTTGAGGTTGAGGCGGACCCCCGGATAGAGGGTTCCGGTCTGGGGCTCTACAGTGGCGTCCAGCCCGGTGTGTGCGATCAGGCTGTTACAAGCGGTGAGCAGTGCCGCGATCATCAGCACGGCGATTCGGATGCCGGTCGAGTGTTTCCATCGCCGGAGCGCCAGCCCCCCCGTGCTCGTCACGAGCCACGGTACCGGGCCTCGAGCTGGGCGCGTTCGCGCTTCCGCTCGAGTGCGAGTTCGATCAGCTGGTTACAGAGTTCGGGCATCGGAATGCCGGTGGTCTCCCAGGCTCTCGGATACAGGCTCCCTTCCGTAAACCCCGGGAGGGTGTTGAGTTCGTTCAGGACGAGCTTCTGGGTATCCCGGTCGAGAAAGAAGTCGACGCGCGCCATGCCCCAGCACGACAGCGCCCGGAAGGCGCGCTCTGCCAGTTCGCGCACCTCGCCGGCTTTGGCGTCATCGAGCGGGGCCGGAAGCAACAACTCAGACTGTTCGCTCAGGTACTTGGCTTCGTAGTCGTAGAACTCGCCTCGGTAGACGATTTCTCCGGGTATCGAGCACTTTGGTGTGTGTCCCCCGAGCACCCCACACTCGATTTCGCGCGCACGCAGCGCCGGCTCCGCGAGTACCCGCAGATCGAATCGGGCCGCCCGATGCAGCGCGCCTTCCAGTTCCTGGCTTGTGCGCACACGCTCGATGCCGATCGAGGATCCGGTGTTTGCGGGCTTGACGAAGACCGGAAACCCGAAGCGTTCCTCGACCTGCCGCAGAAAGGACTCGGCCCCTGCCAGGAGTTCGCGGCGGGATGTGTCGAGGCAGGGAACGACCGGGATTCCCGCTTCCCGAAGTACGCGTTTGGATACCACCTTGTCCATGCAGAGCGCGCTCGAAAGCACACCGCAGCCCACGTAGGCCACCCCGGAAGTCTCGAGCAGGCCCTGGATTTCGCCATCCTCTCCGCCGCGGCCGTGGACCAACGGGAACACCACGTCGACCGGGGCCCTGAGTGCCGAGGCGTCTTCTCCGGCCCGGCGTAGGTCGAAGCCGCGCATTGGCGCGGGGAAGACCTCGACGGAGTCGGGATGGCCGAAGACCGCGTCGGGCAGCAGGCCGACTTCCGGTTCCGCGAAGCACCAGCCTCCGTCGTGGTCGATCGCCACCAGTAGCGGTTCGTAGCGCGCCGGATCGAGAGCCTGGGCGACCGCGGTCGCCGAGGCGATCGAAACCTCGTGCTCGGTCGAACGGCCCCCGAAAAGGACTGCTACGCGCAGCTTCTCCACGCTTCAAGGATAGCGTCGGCACGGGGTTCGTCATTGACATGGCTTCACCCGGCTCAGTACCTTGATGCTCGTGGATGCGCTGAAACACAAGGAAAAACGGCTGTTTGACGCGATCGCCGAAACTCGATCGTTGATCGTGGCCTATTCGGGTGGGGTCGATTCGGCCTACCTCGCGCATGCGGCGCATCGCGTGCTGGGCGATGACACGGTTGCGGTGACTGCGAAGTCGGCCTCTTATCCGCGCAACCACTTCGAGATGGCCGAGCGCGTGGCACGCGAGTGCGGCTTTCGGCACCGCCTGGTCGAGACCCGCGAAATAGAGAATCCCGAGTACGCGGCGAACCCTGTGAATCGCTGCTACTTCTGCAAGACCGAACTCTTCGACACGCTCGAGGGGCTTCGGAGCGAACTCGGGATCGAGGCGGTCGCGTACGGGGTAAATGCCGATGACATGGGCGACTATCGTCCCGGGCAGCTGGCAGCAGAGGAGCACCGGGTGCTCGCACCGCTGCTCGATGCCGGACTCTCGAAGGCCGAGATTCGTGCATTGTCGCGTGAGGCCGGACTTCCGACGGCCGGGATCCCGGCATCGGCATGTCTCTCGTCGCGCATCCCCTACGGAATGGAGGTGACGCCCGAAAAGCTCGGACAGATCGACCGCGGAGAGGACGCGCTTCGGGCACTCGGATTCCGGCAAGTCCGGGTCCGGCACCACGGCGAACTCGCCCGTGTCGAAGTGGCCTCTCCGGAACTCCCTCGCGCGCTTGCTCCGGAGATGGCCGCGCGGGTCTCGGCGGCGCTCAAGGAGGTCGGGTTCCGCTGGGTTTCCCTGGATCTGGACGGGTATCGGACGGGATCGCTGAACGAGGTTTTGGAAATCCAGCCTCCCGGGCCCGCACGCTAGGCCGGTGCTTCGGACCCAGGGCGCGCCCAGAGACGCTGGAATCGATCAGGGTCGCGCGCTTCGCCATCTGATCCGTCGGGCCGCTGCCGCCAATCGCGCCAGGTACAGCCGTGCGAACTTCCGCAAGACCAGACGCAGTGCGTCGCCCGAACTCGGCCTTCCGCTGCTCCGCTTTCTGCCTCAGCATCATGAGCGGCTTCAGGGGATCGCTTCGGGAGCCGGGGTCTCGCTGTCGGCTCTGGAATCGCTCGAATTGGTGCCGACACACTCGGTCGGCGCGACCGCGAAGGGCGCCGGGGTCGAAGCTTCGTTCCGGACCCCGGATCCCGCAGCCTGGCCGCTCCTGCTCCGCAGCAGCGATCCGGACGTGGGCGGATTCCCGTCCGTGGAGTTGACGGCGGCACCCTGGGCGTCGAGCGTGGCCGGCGTGAACGCACACGGCCTGGCAGTGCTCTGCGTCGACGGCCAGCCCGGCGGGGTCTCGAACCGGTTTTTGGTGCAGGAGTTGTTGCTGCGCTCCCGCGACTTCGCGGGTGCGCTCGATCATCTGCGGCGCCGCGCGCCGTACGCCGGAGCCCGCGGTACCCTGTTGCTCGCTTCTCCGGACCACGAGCCCGCGCGGGTGCGGATTTTGCCAGACGGGCTCTCGGTCGATGCCGCACCGGAGGGGGCGCCGTCCGCCGGGCTGCCGCGGCTTCGCATCGATGCCGCCGCTCGGACCCTGGTCTGGATCGCGGCCGACGGGTCCGAACGGGTTGCGGAGCCGAGCCCGCCGGACGAAGTGCTGCGTTAGGGAAACGGGATCCGGTCCGGGTCAGTGAGACCTGCGCGCTCCGAAGCGTCGAGCTGGAGCCAGAGCTGCCGGTAGCGATGATGAGCCAGCCGCAGCGTCCGTCGGTGGTTGACCCCGACCCGGGGGCCGTCGGAGAGCACCAGCAGCGCCGCGCGTGCGAGGTCGCGGACCGAGCCCGGGCGCGGCTCCTGGTAGCGTTCCCAGATCTCGAGCAGCGAGGCGCGCAAGCGCGACGGGCTCGAAAAGGCCTCGCGCGCTAGGCCGATCGTGCGACGACCGCGAACCAGCCTGAGGTTGGCGCAGGCCAGACCGTCGCAGACCGCGTAGGGGTCGGCGCGCACCTGTACATCCGCAGCGAAACTGAACCCACCGGCGCGAAGGTCGCTGAGCGCGGCAGCGATTTCTGCAGCGTGGTCGGGCCGAAGTGAGGTCTGGCAAGCAGCGAGCAGCGCGAGCAGCGCGACAGCGCCCGACCGTTTCACTCGGCTAGCGACTGCCCGGGGCACGCCGCCGGCGTCGGCGACGCCGCCCGGCGGGTGGTTCTCCGTCCCCGTCGTTCGAGGCTGTCGGCGGCGCGGGTTCGCGCGAGCCAGGCGCGGTCGCGGGGTCCGCATCCGCCGCGGCGGGCTCCAGGCTGGCCGGCGTCGATACCTCGGTGTGTCCATTCAGGTACTGATACAACACCGCGGCGAGATCCTGCCTGCCCTCCTCGTCTGCGAGCAGACGTTCCACCACCGGCAGGAACTGCTCCTGGCGGATTTGCCGCTCGCGCTCGGGGAGTTCGCGGAGTTCATGCTCGATCTGGACCCGCACCCGTTCTGCGTTCTTTTCAACCAGAGAGGCTTCGTCGGGAAGCGGCCGTTCGGGGATCGTCATGCGGTTCACCTTCTCCAGGTTTCGAAAGTTTCCGATGTCGAGACCCGAGACAAGCGAGATGGCGGTTCCCGCCTTTCCAGCGCGTCCCGTACGTCCCGTGCGGTGCAGGTAAATTTCTGGAGACTCGGGAGTGTTGTACGAGATCACGTGCGAGAGGTCGCTGATGTCGATCCCGCGTGCGGCCACATCGGTGGCGACGAGAAACCTGAGTTTCCCCGCCTTGATCCG
>SPKZ01021558.1_pt1 | contig 10799 bp, 22 predicted proteins | sample 2456571 | NCBI WGS metagenome assembly SPKZ01 (sample SAMN11192286, study PRJNA482655) | marine metagenome | biome: ENVO:00000447; feature: ENVO:00000244|ENVO:00000211|ENVO:00000569|ENVO:00002023; material: ENVO:00002151; isolation source: ocean water from marine abyssalpelagic zone ...
CATTGCAATGGGCTGTCTGGTTTTCGGTTTAGTCGAATCGTCTCCGTCTGTGCTTTTCCCATTTGCTATTAAAAAACTTCCCGTTCCGTCACTCTTTGCACCGAATGGGCAACAAGCGATATTCCCCGCTGGGTTCGCCCATAGTGGATCGTTACCAGTACCTAATGTTTTTAAGAATTGCCCCAAAACACCTGCGCCTAAATTTACTATATTGCCCGATCCATTAACATAAAAAATATCACCTTGCGACAATGTTAAACCGCTAATGTCTGTCAACGCTTGATCAATAGGCTGTTTACCGTCAAGGGCTGTTTCTAGGTCGGTTTGATCTGTTAACACTCCAGAAATCGCACCCCAAGCCCCGCCAGCACTTGAGCCATTGGCTGCTGCGGTTACTAACCCTTTGGCGTTAACCGTTATGTCGGCATTAGTAAATGATCCTACATTTGAATTAACTGTAGCCAATGTTAAAGCTGTTGATCCTGTTGCATCTCCTGTATGGTTCGCGTTCGTTACCTTAGCAGTATTAGCTGACACAGAGGTATTATTGCTTACTTCTGTGTCGAAGTCAGAGATAGTACTGGCTAATTGCGTTCCTGTATGGTTGGCTCTTGCTCTGTCTGAGGAATGAAAATGCAGTGTGCTATCTCCCCCATCAGTTAGGTCTGTCGCATTTACATCGCTAATATTGTTCACCTCTGCTAGTGCTTCTATCCCTAAAAGCTTGGTAATATCTGCTGCTGTGGTGAACTTGTTGGTAGTACTTGAATCGTCAATGTCATCTGCATCAATTCCGGTAGGGCTGTTTACTACTGGCGATGTCAATGTCTTATTTGTTAAAGTTTGGGTGGCAGTAAGCCCTGTAAGCTGCTCGGCTATATTAGCTGCATCATATACAGCCTTAGTCATGTCACCACCACTAGAAAGCATTATTACTGTTCCTGCCTTATTCTTAGCATAGAAGCTGCCACCATTGTTGTACATGGCTAGTTTCCCTGTGGGGATATCGGCTATCCCAGGCTCGCCTCCATCAGCCCAAATCATTAATCCGTCGCTCATTATATACACATCCTTCCGTTTAGATTTATTTGTCCGTCTAATTCAAAAGTTCCGCAGCCTATTACTGCAAAGTCTGCTGGTATCTCTAAGGTGTCTCCAGGCCTTACCCTATAAGGCATTAGCCCTGTTCCCGAAGTGCTTACACTTAAATCTACTATCCCTGTTCCGCCTACTGGGGAAAGAGTAACGCTTGCGTCTGTACTTGTAAGCTGTGTAACTCCCCCTACCGCGCCTCCAGTTCCTCCACCTGTCTGTAAGGTTATCTTGTCTGTAGTCTTACGTCCGTCTTTATAAAGTTTAGTTATAACAAGAGTCCCGCCGCCTTGCTTCTTTATAGAGAAATCTGATAGGGTACGGTCTTTAGATAGCTCTCTGCCTATTGTACTAAAGATACGTTCATAGTCTACTACTGATTCCTTACCTTTTTGGCCTTCCTTACCTCTGTTACCTTGTATACCTTTGTCGCCTTGGGTGCCTTTCTTGCCGTATTCTCCCTTAGCTCCTTGTACTGACTCCCCTTTGTCCCCTTTATGACCCCTTAACCCAGTTACTGAGTCACCTTTGACCCCTTTAATGGTATCGCCCTTGATACCTTGTTCGCCTTTCTCGCCTGGGATAGGTTCGGGGATAGCTAAGATAGCTTCTGAGATAATGCGCTCGTAGTCTACGTATACTCTTGAGGGTTTAGCTATAATTGGCTTACGTGCTTTGGCTCTGACCTGCATTACTTCACCTGGTTAAGGTTGCCGTCTGTGTACACGAAGTCTATACCATTAATAGGATATACTAACCCTTCTTGGAAACCGCGTTCTTCCTCTTCTGGCTCATCTACAGGAACTTCTTCTATAATGTTCTCTTGGATGGGCTCTTCTACTTCGGGTTCTGCTTGGAAGGTTTCTTGGATCTGTTTAGCTCCGAAACTTAATTCCATCTCTTCGGCCAAATCACCGTTAGCTTTAATAGCACCGTAAACAGAAGTAATATCTTCTTCTGGGCCTATCTCAATAGCGTACTCGTCAGAAATCCAGCCTTGTTCGCGCATCATTATATTAGCTTGGACATCTTTAACAGGATCTACCCACGGATATGAGCGAGGAACCCAGCACTTCTTTGAGTACTTAATAAAATTAGCAGGCTTCAAAGGGGCTAACATTTGAGAAGCTCCCGATAAGGCTCTGTTAAGGAAGATGTCAAATACTGGGTTGTTGAAAGTATTAAGCTGTATAGATTGATCTATTCTGAAGTTATCGCGTTCTGCTAACTTGCCTAAACGAGAGTTCGAGAAGTTAGCTTCTGTTATATCATTAGTAAGTGAATCAAAGGCTATATTAAACCCTGCTGAGATTTTGCGCAACAAGCCGTTTCGCATTTCTTTCATCTGGGTAGTAGGATGGTCTATAGAGATAGGTTCTATTTTACCGTTAGAAGCATTATGAACCATTGCAGGCTCTGCTGCGAACATCTGGTTACCGTTCTGCTCTGGTAGATCTCCTGCGAACTCTGTACCTGGAGGAGGTACTATCTGAAACATCATACAAGCGGCTACTCTTGAGGCGGCTATCTCTGCTTCGTCGTAAGCGTCTAATGCCTTTAGATCTTGCATACAAGAAGCGAACTCTGTTATACCGCGTACTTGCCCAATACGGGTAGGCTTGAAGCCGTGTAGTATCTTAGCTGCTGGTATACGCTCATGCTTAAGTCTTGTACCTTGGCGTAATTGTATAGCATTGGGGTTAGAACTGAACATCCAGTACGCTACAGGTCTGTCTAGGCTATCTAGCTCTACACCCATACGTATACGGTTCCCGCTATTAGGGGCTTGTCTGTCTAATAAGTAATCTAGTAAATCTGTCTCTAAGATCTGTAGCTTGAAGCCGTACTTGTACCTTGAATTAATATCTATACGTACAAGGAACTCTCCATCGCGCTTTCTTGAACGGAGCGTTAGTCTTTCCAGGTCTTGGAAGCTGTAACGCCCTGTTACTTCGCAGTTCTCAGGTTTGCAGAAGTCTGCCCATGCTTCTTCTATAATGCGTTTAGCTTCTTGGTCTATCTTGCCATCTGTATTGCGTGGCTCTGCTCTTAAGCGTTGACCTTTGCCTATTACTTGAGTCTCTAGGTAGTCCAACCCATGTAGAACCCAGGAGTTATTACGCTCTAAATCACGTGCTCTATTACGAGTTAGTTGTATCGCTTGAGAAATCTCTTGGTTCTGGGTGTTAGATGAGGATAGCCAGTCAGCGGTTAAACGGTTCGCTATGCTTGAATCGAATGCTCTTACTGCTGCTGGGATAGGTATAATTCTTACGGGATCTTTTTTCTTCTTGAATGGGTTCCATTTCATATTTAGCTCAGTGGTGTGAATTTGTAACGGCCTACACGATTGTTACCGCGTCCGTTATCAATATTATTCTCTTGCTGCTCTGCTTCACATATACGCCTAAGACCTTCTAACCATGCTAATTTCTGAGAAGGTGACATCTCTGATACTTGGATGCCGTCTATCGTATACGCTAGCTGGGTTGCGTCTGCTGTTCCTGCCATAGATGATTCTAAAGCGTCTAAAGCTTGACACGACCAAGAGCGCGGGTCTGTTACACTACCGTCTGAGAAATCTTGTACGACTGTCAATTGCCCAGTGATCGCTAAGTGTGTATCTGCCAATGCTGCGTTTACCACTATCCCTTGATAATGGTAAAGAGCTGGAGTATACAGAACTGTAACTGCTTCTTCTACGTCTACTGTATGAACGTTGCTTACGTTCGTTGTTACTATACTAAAATCTACTGGTGTTGCTGCTGCTTGGACGAAGTAGTATGTTAATACCCAGCCGTCGTCTGGTTTAAAATCGGATAAGTCTTTTTCCCACTGCCAACTAATCCCTGCTATGAGTGACTCTGGTTCAGTGGTTGGTATGGTAAAAGCCATAGTTGCCTCTGTCGTTTATAGTACTATAATGATCATTAAATGTACTTTAGTTCAGATGTTACAATTTTGCAACTAAAATATATAATATTTATTAGCTAAACTATTTTAGTTCTATGAAGTGCTATAAAGTGTCTAATACTACTGACATTATGTACCTATAAGTGTACAGCATTAGACGTTATGTCTTATAGCTCATATTATACCTCCAAAGGGATATTAATACCAGATAGAGGTCATAAAATACCCCATAAAGGGTATTATGGGTTATAAATGCTTCTTTTATTACCCATCTTTTGAGACGAATACGGGGTATAGTTTGTCTCATAAAAAAGCCCGTATCAGATGTGATACGGGCAAGGTGTGTGCAACTATCGTGAATAGTCTATTTTAAAGTAATCTATTATTAATCATTGTCAAGGATCTCTAATATTCTTTCTGCTAGTTCTCTGCGTACTACTGTATCTGCCTCTACCTTTCGAAGAGTTCCCTTATGGTCTGCCTCTTCCTGTTGCTGTGCGTACATGATCTGCGCTTCTGCGAATCCTTCTAGCTTCTGTAAGATGTTTAGCTTTTTCATTTGTACTCGTATTCCCCTATGCGCTCCTTTAGCTCGTCCAGTCTCGGAAGGTCGTTCCTGTCCCATAAATATACATCCTCTTGGATCTCTGCGCAAAGGATCTGCTCGAAATAGCCGAAATGCTTTATAAAGATCTCTGCTCTACGCATACCTATTAAAATATGCCCTCTGAAGGTAATAATAGGCTTCTGTATACGGTTCTTAAGTACTGATTGTTCTAGCTTGTCGTAGTCGGCTCTGTGCTCTGGCGAGCGTTCTTTGTACGGTCTATGTACGAAGTCAACATGAGAGCCATGATAACCTAGCTCGAAGTCGTCTGGGTATAAAGAGACTATCTTGTATTCTATAGGGCCTTTCATTGGTCAGCCCACTCCTGGAGCTTGTCCCTTATCTCTCTTGATATTATGTACAGCGTAGCTTTCTCTGAAGGGTCGAAGCTTAAAGCTGCCCTTTCATTTAGATCGTCTACATAAAGCTGTAAGCTATCGTGTGCGTCTATTGAGTTCATGGCTATACGTCCACCGTCTAAGTCGTCTTCTGTGAATTCTAGTACTATCTTTCTCATTTGGTACGTCCCATTGTTGAATTCATTGCCCAGGTTAGTAGAACTATACCCAGAAAGGGTAAAGATCCTATTGTCTGATATACGAGTACCGCTCCTATACAGCCTACCCCTATAGTGATGTTGTTTAGTATTCTATCTGATTTCTTCATTTTTGTTCTCCTCTGTTGAACCATACTAAAGCTACGACCCCGCAAGATGCTGGAACGCCTATAGTATATATTAAAATTGCTACACCTGCTACTGGTATAATTAACTCCATTAAACGTACTAATGTTCTGCACTTAAGTCTCATGCTATATCCCATTGAGAAGCTATTAGGAACTGCGCGTTGTATACGCATTGCTCTTTATCTTTCCATCCTTGGTGAGATCCTGCTATTACGTCGCGGTCTGTTGTGTACACTCTCCACCAGTGCTTTCCGTCTGCTCCTGTGTAGTACTCTAAATATGTCTCTTGCTTATTGTATAGTTTAATCATAATTCCCTCGCCTTTTGGTAGATACTATCGCATTGTTTATGTATATAGTCAAGCTCTATATCTGTTAAATCAATTGTTATATCTGCTGGGTACTTGTTCTCATGTACCTCTAGATCCTCTGTGAAGTACACGGCTGAGACGTAGCGCTTATATCTGTATATGTGCTCGTTAACCATATGGTAGTACCAGCAGCACTTATGAAAGCGGGAGTCATCGTATACTCCTCTATTCCACCCCATCCAAGGCTCTAATAGATTCTCTCCCTGGTTGTCTGTATCTCCGTACCACTTGCCTTTAAGCAGAGACTTGATACATTGTACAGGCTCCCGTATAATCCATATAAACTTAGCTCCTGGGTCTACTCTTAAAATAAGGCCTATCATGTAAGAACTCTTAAAGTCTACTACAATAGGGGTATCTAGCTGGGCTTTATACTTAATCATTTCCTTAAGGGTGTACGACTCTACGCCTGTAAGCCATCTAGTCTTTGGTTCGTCTGTGTACCAGGGTTCAGGCTCATGTACGCCGCCGAGCTCTTTAGCTAGTGATTTAGTACCACATCTACCTGTACCTACTCCCCATATCATAGCTTGTACCTGTACACTGAAGCAGAAGTAAAAGGCTCCTGTTCCTCGTCTAAGGGTAGCCACTCAGAGTTCGGGTACTTGTACTCTACGTGAACGTCTCTGTACTCTGTAGGCTTCTGTATACCGCAGTCCTTCTGCCATAGCGTCCACTTCTCTTTCTTGGGTTTGGGTTCTTGTTTATAAATATACCATTCTTTTATCTTTTTTGCTGCTGCTACTTCAAGCCACTCTTTTATTGTTAGCCTGTAATCATCTATGTCTACATCTGTATAACAGAAGCCAATAAGGCTTAACTCTCTATCGTAATAGTGGGACCCTTTTGGTATTTGTTGATCGTTCTCTACTCTTAATCCTAAAGCTATCATTACCTCTAGTGCCTCTAAATAACACATTCTCATCATCTTATTCTCCTTTGGTTATGTTTTCCAACTGTTAACCCACCCCCCCTTTACAGGGGTATGAGTACTGTACGGGGTACTTTTCCTTGCAGGGGCTGGCGTTTTGCCGTCTCCGTCCAGTAAGAGTTTTTCGCCATATATATCCACTAACAATAAACACATCTTCTCACAATCAAAATAATCATGTCGCTTACCCCCGTAAGGTATCCAGTTCTCGTAAGACTCTCCCTCTTCGCCTTTCCTGGGATTAGGAACATATGCTAGTAAATGCTTCCAGTAGTCACTCCACCGAGAACCCTTAGCTCCTATCTGTTTACCGTACTCTCTCTCGGGAAGAAAGAAGTAACCTTCAGATCTATCAAAGCTCTCGTATAGTTTCTTTAGTAAGAGTACATCATAGTATCGAGCGTCTGCCATTACCACCCCTGCTTGCTGCTTATGCCAAGAGTATTGGTCTTTCTGGGCTGCTCCACGATAGCCTATAATATTGCCTTCTCGAGCGCATTCTTTTATTAACCTGTAGATCTTCTTGCGATCATGTCCGCCTGTATCTACTATAGTGAACTTCTTAGCTATAGAACCCCAGTCTTCTTCATGCAAGGCTTTAAGCTCTTCTTCTGTACTGATAAAGCCGTAACTAAGCAGATAACTATTAAGGTCTTCTGTATATCCTCTACGAACAAAATACCACCCCGCTGGGCTAGATTGGGTATCTAGGCTTAACAACGTAAATTTAATATCATCCAGCTCGGGAGGAGGGGCGGTATGTTGCACTAGGGCCTGATGTTGATCCTCGTTGAGCTCAAGCTCTAAAGGTACACCATCAAAGGAGTTAGCCCTAGTTCGTAGCATCTCGTAATCTTTTACATCCTTATGTCTGTCGTTCTCTATTGCTAGCTCGAGCCAAGATAGCACATTAGGGTTACTTAAACCCCCGAACTGAAAGCCTTTACGCTTGCTCTTGTACTTCCCGCCACCTGTAAGTAAGTAGTCTCCTTTACCTGTCATCTCGTTCGCGTCTTCTTCTCTGTGTAAATGCTTACAGACGGGGCAGCGAATGGTAGGAATACTCACTACCCCATCTCTTAGCTTGTATTGTATTATCTGCGTATTCCATGAAGGGATCGTTAGCTCCTTGCACCCCAAACACCGAAGATAGAAGTAATACTGGCTCGCCATTGCGAAACGACTCCATATGACGGACTCTTTACGAGTCCCTTTAGGAGATGAACATAAAGTTAAACAGCCCTGCTTCTTATTAGCGTGTCTACGCCTGCGCTTTCTAAGGTTCTCTACCTGGGCTTTATTCTTTGAATAAGTCTGGGGCCATACGTCGCACTCATCACCTACTATATCCGCGAAGGAGACTGAAGTAATATCTACCCCTGCTCCTTGGAAGGTTACGTTAAGGCCGTTAAGGTTGTACTCTCTACCTTTGAACGCTCTAGGGCTCTTCTTAATGATCTCTGCGAACTTAGGAACCTGCATCACTAAGGTATGGAAGGATTGCTTATTTATTGCTTCTGCTTTGTCGTCGTTCTCGTAAACGATAGTCTTAGGGGTCTTACTGAAGATCATCTTTACGAGCATAGCAAATCGCCATACCGCAGACTTACCGAACTGCTCGGGAGCCATGACTACTACCTCTTCGACTTCTTTATCGAACTGAGCTAGGAACGGAGCTACCTGATACGGGGCTAGTTTAACCATGCCCTCTGAGATAGAGGAGTGATCTTTGCTCATATCTATTGTACTCTCTAAGACTTGCTGAGGGTCAGCAGCCATAGATTCAGGTACTAAGTCAAGTACTCCCTGTGCATCAGCCTTTAGCATTTGGCTCCTGTTTCCTTCGTGCAGATAACTCTGCGTCGGTCTTCTCTTTTGCCTTGTCTATCAATGATTGTAGTACTACAGGGTCTAGTACTTCGTGCTCTTTGATGTAGTCTTTCAGGTTTCTGAGGAACGGGGACAGTTCTTCTAGTATAGCGTAGTAGTTGTCGTCTAGTATATCCTGCTTGCCTCGGTCTAGTGCCTGCATACCCTTAGCTATATCTACCTTAAGTTTCTCTAGTTTGGCTACCTCTTGCTTGTACCGCAAGCTCCCAGGTTCTACCTGTTTAGCTGTTGCTCTCTCATGGTTCGCCTCTTTTCTTAAGGTCGCGTACTTTTTGTACACCTCAAGGTCGGAACCGTCCTCGGGAAAGTCGTCTGATTTCTTCCAGGTGTAGTAAGTCTTGGAGGTGATCCCCATCGCTGCCCAGATGTCCTTAACTGCCATTACGAAGCCCTCCTGAAAAGGTTACATTTATGTAGGAACTTAGGATATAGTTAGTTTTTACCCAAATTTGCTTTAGAAGGTCGGAATAGGCTGCACCTAATAGAATAAGTCTACAAGTACCTTTTGAATTGTCAACCTTTGTCCTTGTATATTCTAATAAAAAACTGTCAGCCTTTGTCATCCTTGTACAGCCTTCTCTACTTTCTGTTTAATCTCTTCGATTGTGTAGTCGTGTGCTACTGCTAGCTGCTTAAAGAACCATATCATTCCTCTCCATACCTCGCCTACGTCCTCATGGCTATCTATCCACTCTTCCCCTTCATATACTTGGTTCCATTGCTCTAGTGCTTCTATATCATGCGTGTACTTGTACCCATGTAGTTTAGCGTATCCCTCTATGTTCATATCCCTAGCTCCTCTCTTAGCCTTCTATTCTCTGCTCTTAGGTCTGCTATCTGTTGTTTTAGTGTTTGTTCTGTCTTTGTCTGCCCTGCTGGGTAGTGTATAAAGCATAGCCCTTGCGTGTATGCTTCCTTGTGGCAGTTCTCTATATCACACTTCATAGCGGCTTTACCTGATCCATGCTTCTTATTACTACCTCGTCTCTAGGCTTCCCTGACATCTGTACTACGTATGATAGGCTTATAGGATTAACCCTTATTATAAGCCCGTTCCCTTCTGGTTCTCCTGACGTGTGCAGTACTTGTACCCAGTCGCCTTCTTTTATGTTCTTTGTTATTGCTCTATTGTTATTAGTGCCAAAGCACGCCTTTATTGTGTTATCTATGAAGTCGCTTTCTTTATCCATTATTTGGCTGGCTCCTTCATGTTTTTGTTCCCTTCTATAAGATCTAGTATGCGTTCTCCTATAAATTCAGGGTTAAGGAATATAGCCTCTTCTGATATATTTAGATCAGTTACCATTTTGCCGCCTTTTCTGTAATCTACTACCCTTAGCACAATCTTGTCTAAGTGTTGGTTCATTGATGGTAGTAATTGTATTTCGTACCCGTTGTCGTACGCGCTTTGTAGTATCTCTTTAAGCATCTATATCTACCTCTTGCTCTGTAGCCCTTCTAAGCTGTTCGTCCATTAGTGCTACTAGGTGTTTCCATTCTTCGCATTCCCAGTTTAGTGCCTTCTTTGGTATCATAAGCTGTATTTCCCTTGTAGAATCTATTGCCTCTTGTAGCTCAGTATTCGTCATTATCATCTTCATCTTCCTCTGGCTCCTCGTCTATGTCGTCTTCGGTTTCTTCTAGTTCTTGTATCTCTAGTAAAATTGCGTCATTATAGCACATCATTAGCAGCGTACCTACATCTGAGAACGTTAGGTTATGCTCATCTGTTCCGTAGCATACTTCATTCCATAGCCTTGTTAGGACTATGCGCATAGAATCTAGCCGTGTGTCATAATCGTCTTGATTTTCTTGATTCCACCATTCTTCTTCCATTTGTGTACCTTTTCTATATACTGGTGCGGTTGTTCTTCGTCTTCGTATTCACATAGCCAATCTGTGCATTTAACTTTATGTAGTACCAGTGCTAGGGGTGATGTCTTGCATTTCGGACAAATCATATTCTTTGTCTCCTATATGAGTCTCTATCTTGAGTACTCGTTTACGTGCGTACGTTACGCAGAGCTCTATTACTGCCTTCTGTGATAAGCGCTCTTTTTTCGCTGTACGCTTTACGTATTTTAGGTCATCTCCATCTATGTCTACCAGCTTCTTCATAACATGACTATATATATATCTTATATAAATGCAAGGTAGTTATACCCTGATCTTCTTTCTACATATTCCGCACTCTTCTGCATCGTCTTGTAGTCCCTGGTTCCCGCAATAGAAACATGCTGACTCTGGTAGTATAGTTAGTCTAGGCGTTGTTCCGCATAAGTACATAAGATCGTACCTTTTGCCGTACCTGG
>SPKZ01020698.1_pt1 | contig 10792 bp, 5 predicted proteins | sample 2456571 | NCBI WGS metagenome assembly SPKZ01 (sample SAMN11192286, study PRJNA482655) | marine metagenome | biome: ENVO:00000447; feature: ENVO:00000244|ENVO:00000211|ENVO:00000569|ENVO:00002023; material: ENVO:00002151; isolation source: ocean water from marine abyssalpelagic zone ...
GCCCACCCCTTTCTCTCCCTATCAGCTCCGATTGATGGTGTTTCTGGGCGTCGCGGGATTCTTTGACGGCTACGACTACCTGGCCATCTCCCAACTGCTCCCGACCTTGGCGAAGGAATTCGGCCTCGACGATCGCGCCATTGGAATCCTCGGGGGGGCCGTTAACGCCGGCGGGATCCTTTCGTTTTTTCTCATTCGTCTCGCGGATCAGTACGGACGACGCGTCATGCTCTCCGTCTCCATCGCGGGCTACACGCTCTGTAGTTTCGCCACAGGGTTAGCCCCTAACATCTGGTGGTTCGCCATCGCCCAAGTCGGCGCCAGTACTTTCTTGGTCGCGGAATACGCCCTCGCCATGGTCTACGCCGCCGAGGAGTTCCCGGCGGACCGACGCGGCCTCGCTATCGGCTTCCTTCAGGCCACCGGCGCGCTGGGCGGCATCGCTTGCGCCCTCTTGGTCCCCGATTTTCTTGAAACGGAGACCGGGTGGCCATTGGTCTACTTCGTGGGCACGATCCCGTTAATTCTGCTCGCCTTCGCTCGACGCAACTTGAAGGAGACCCGCCGCTACCTAGAACTTGACCAACGAGAAGCGACCTTTCCGCTCATGCGCATTCTCAGGACCGTGCACCGTCCAACGGTAGTGTTGCTCGCATTGGTCTGGGCGCTCGTCTATTCCAACACGAAAGTCGTCGTCTTTTTCTGGAAAGCTCACGCCAGCACCGCTCTGGGATTCGACGAACACGCCATGGGGGGGATGTTCGCCACCGCCGCCGCGCTGACTCTGCCCCTGCTCTACGCATGGCCGTGGGTATTTGATCGACTGGGGCGCCGGCGGTCTTCCGTCATCGTCATGATATGCCTGAGCGCGAGTACTCTTGCGGCCTATTCCCTTACGGGTCGCACCTCTCTGATCGCCTCTCTTTGCGTGCTTCTGTTCGCGAATACAGCAGTGCTCGTCGTCATGAACGCCTACACGGCGGAGATGTTTCCGACCCGCTTGCGCGCGGATGGCTACGCTTGGTCCAACAACGTCTTCGGCCGGATGGGTGCCCTTATCGCCCCCATGCTCATCGGACAGTTGGCCGTCACCCTCAGCGGCTTCTCCACTGCCGTGATCCCCGCCGCCTTAGCCCCGTTGGTCGCCCTGGCCCTCATCCTCTGGCGCCTCCCGGAAACGGCCAACCAAGAACTGGAGGGCATCCAAGCGACGACCGGCGGTCTAGCGGCGACCGATTAGCCATTAACGAGCCCTAGTCGTGGACAGCTAACCCGCCCCGAAACGTGCCCTTTACGGCGATGTCCGTCGACCACTGAGAGGCAGGGACGTCCCGCGGGTTAGCCGACAATCGAGTACCATCCGCAATTTTTCCGACCTCAAAGCTGCCCCGGTTCTTTTCGTCGAACACAGAGACCGCACCGTGGACGGTGTACGCCCGCAAGGCATCGTCAACGGAGATACTCTGCTCGGGGCCAATGACCTCTCCACTCGCGCGTGTCTTCCGGGTCATCGCAGTTTGAGCTGAATGCAGGAACGGCGTCAAAAACGAAATAGGCGCATCCGTATGATACGTGAAGGGCAGGCCTTGTTTCTTCGCCCAGGCGGCCGCCATCCAACGGGAGGCACGTTCGGGGCCCATGATTTCGTCCCGGAGCTGATTCCCATAATAGTAAATATGGTCGGGATAAAAACTCGGAATCATGCCGAGTGCGGCCATGCGTTCGAAGTGACGCTCGTCTGCGAGGGCACAGTGCTCCACTCGGTGGCGGGCGTCTTTGCGCGGATACTTCTCGTGCAACTCCTCGAACAGGTTGAGTAGCACATCGAAGGTGCGATCCCCCTGGGCATGCACCATGATCTGCCAGCCCGCCTTGTGATACTTCTCCATCAGCCCATAGAGCTGCCGCGGCTCATAGTTCATCGAACCGGTACAGTTCTCCGGCAGACCCATGGCCCCGCGCGTCAACGGCGTGTTCAAGTAGGGTTCCCGTAGGGCAATGTTTCCAGCAAAGGGCGAACCGTCTGCCCAAAACTTCACTCCGTTCACGGACAAGTTGTTGTCCACCGCTCCTGGGGTCAACTCGTAGGAGTCAATGAACTCGGGCTTGAGGTAGGTGAACATCCGGATGGGAGCCATCGGCGCGTCCACGACGCCTTGCAGAATCCCTAGAAAGTCTGGAACGACGGGGATCAGCGGACAACTGGCAGTGGTGTATCCCGCGCGGCTGTACCCTTTGAGCACCCGCCCGAGCGCGCCGCCGAAGTCTTGATAAACCCCGGCCATCGCGAGAATGCCCACAGCAAATATCGCCGACTCCTCGTGAAGTAGGCCGGTCAAAGTGCCGTCGGGGTTTCGACCCAAGCGCCCCCCCCCGGGCTCCGGGGACTGTGCTTTCAGATTGGCCGCTGCTAAGGCCGCCGAGTTGGCGAACGCCAGGTGGGCCATTTGCGTCACCACCAAGACGGGGTTGTTGGGGAACAGTGCGTCCAAACGGTCTTTTGGAAGCGGCCCTAGCTCGCGGAACGCGATTGGATCGTAACCGCGAAACGCAAGGAACTCCCCCGAGTCTGCAGCGGCTCCTGCAGCCCGAAGAGCGTCCATCACTTCTTTCGCGCTCGAACAGGTGAAGGCGCTGACGTCGGTGGCGGTAGACTGGGCAACGCCCAGCAACGGGTGGGAATGGGGCTCCACAGCGCCGGGCATCAGCGTGTCCCCCTGCAGATTTACGACGCGCGCCGCAGTACCCACTGCCGCTCGGACGTCCCGCGCTTCACCCACAGCCACGACCCTACCGTCCGCCACGGCCATCGCTGTCACCTCGGGTTTAGCGTCCCGCATGGTAAGAATTGTCCCACCTTCAAAAATAACGGGGTCGCCAGGAGGCGTGGGGATGGCCATCCGCCGCACCCTAGCCGGGTTTTGGTCCTGCCGTGTGCGACTCGAGCCATTTCGGTCGCAGGCATGAATCAACATGGAAGCCTGCCCTCCTCGCAGCAGAGGCCCGTGTCTCCCCGTGGTGGCCGGCCGCAGCAGCGCCCCCACAACCGTAGGCACTTGCTCCGAAGCTGTACAGAGCGCATGGTATTGTTCGACGACTCAGCGAGTCTTCCGCTGGACCACCGGTTCCAGTTTCGAGCGCCCCCGGTGGCTCCCGACAGAAAAAATTCAGCGCTAGTTCTTGTTTCGCCCCAATGCACCCGTCCTTCAGACCCTTTCGCCGCCCCAGCGGCTGGCTCAGCGCGTGAACGGAAAACTGCTGATGGGCCGAGCGCAAATGGACACCCCGTCTGCCTCAGACGACGACCTGGGGACAACCATCAACGGACGCTACGAACTGGTCTCGCTGCTAGGTGCCGGCGGGATGGGCAAGGTGTATCGGGCCAACGATACTTCGACGGGGAAACCAGTAGCTCTAAAACGACTGCAAAAGCAGGAAGAACATCTGCGGACGATGTTTCAGCAGGAGTATCAGACCCTCGAAAGCCTCGCCCATCCGGGCATCATCCAAGTTTTCGATTACGGCGTTGACGAAGCCGGGCCCTACTACACCATGGAATTGCTGGCTGGCGAGGACATGGTGGCGAACAAAGCCGTATCTTGGCAGGAGATATGCGGCCTGCTCCGCGACGTCGCCTCAGCTCTGGCGATACTCCAGTCTCGCCGGCTCGTTCATCGGGACGTCAACCCTCGCAACATACTTCGCACAAACAATGGGCGTGCGAAACTCATCGACTTTGGAGCGATGACGCGGCGGGGGGTAGCTACAACCGTGGTAGGGACACCTGGCTTCATCCCCCCCGAAGCGATCTACCAGCAGCCACTGGACGGCCGTTCGGATCTGTATTCCCTCGGCGCCGTCGCCTATTGGGCCTTGAGCGGGAAGTCTCCGTACCCAGGCCGCCGCGTCAACGAACTTCGCAGTGGCTGGCTCACGAAACCCGTCTCGCTATCCAAGCTCCGCAAGAACCTACCGCCTGAGCTTGAGTCACTCATCATGGCGATGCTGAGTGTACAAGCCGAGGGGCGACCCAGTACTGCTGCGGAAGTCAGTGAAAAACTAGCCACCATCGCAGACTTGCCAACTGAGCAAGGCATGGGGGTGCGCCAGGCCTATCTGAGTCACCCTCGACTGGTCGGACAGAGCCAAGCTATAAGCCGCGCCAAGAAAAAATTGCTCAAGACTCGTCGCGGTCGTGGCGGGTCGATCCTGGTCGACGCAGTCGCCGGGGCTGGTCGGAGTCGATTGCTCGATGAATTCACGATGGAGGCCAAGCTGCTTGGGCTCACTGTGGCCCGCGCGGATTCCAAGGACGCCGGTCTGGAATTCGGAATCATCCGCGCCCTCGGGCACAATCTGGAAGCTCAAGACGACTCCATCTCGAGCTGTCCGATGCCCGATGCGGCATCTCCAACGCCCGAACAGCACACACTGTTGACGAACTGGTGGCTGCAACTAATCGCTACCCGTCAACTGGCGCTGGTGGTCGATGATCTTCATCGCATCGACGCGCGCTCCGCCGCTTTTTTGGCAGTTCTCGCTCGCGCCGCCAAAGGTCGACAACTGTGCCTGGCCACCAGTCTAGAGACCGGCGGCCAGGCGACCTCAGAGGCTGCGGTCCGCCTACTCCGCCAAGTCAGTACCACCATCACCCTCACTCCGCTCACGCTGACGGACACTTTCGAACTGGTGCAGTCTATATTCGGCGAGGTCCCCAACGCGGCACTGCTCGCCGACCGCCTCCACGCGGCGAGTGACGGCATTCCGCGCACTATTATGGATCTCGCCCAACACCTCATCGACACCGACTGCGTGCGGTACGAGGATGGCAGTTGGCTGCTCCCGGATCGTCTCTCCGACACCGATATGCCGGGAAGCGCCAAGGACGTAATCGCCGCGCAAGCCAGCAGGCTATCCACGGACGCTCGCCTGCTCGGAACCGCCTTCGCGCTACGACCTGATGTCGAATTCTCCCTGGAGGAGCAAAAGACGCTCACCGCCATTGATGATGGTTCCCGGGTCTTCAAGAGCTGGAACGAATTGGTCGCCGTCGGGGCCCTCCGCTGGGGGCATCAGGGTCGCGCTTTCTCACAACTGGCGTGGATAGAATGCCTGCGTGACTCAGTAGCTCCGGAACTCGCCCGGTCCCTCCACGATCGCCTGGCAGTTGTACTGAGCGAACGCAATAACGAGTCGGATTCCCTGCGGTGCCCCACCCACCTGTTGGCCACCGGGCGCACCGCCGATGCCATCGACCAAGCCGTCCAGCTAGCTACCCGTCAGCTGGAGTTACAAGCCGACAAGGCGACCAGTGCGGAGGCCATCGCCATATTCATGTCCGACGAGTACCTCAATAACCTTCAGGCGACTCGCGGACATTGCGACGAACACGATCGTTCCGTGAGAGACCGCTGTCTTTTAGAATTGGCGTTAGTTCGCGCCGCCACGAGAGCGGGAGAACTCGTGTTGGTCCAAGAACACTTGCCGGAAGTGCTCCAGCGGCTCAAGTCCGACAGCGGACTGACTGACTACGAAAGCATGGGAGACGGCGGCAATTGTTTTGCTGCGTTGACCGCGGCTCAGTCGCGGCACGATGAACGCGACGAAAAGCAGCGCGGTTTCGCCCCCATCGAAGCCTTGATGCAGCTCTCCAGCATGATGCTCGAAGTGGGTGCCCTCGCCACCAGCAAGTGCGAACGCAGCCTGATGGATTCGCTCCCTTCCCTGGTTCCTATGTTCCCCTTGTCACCGGCATTGAGCATCGCGGAACTCGGATTGGTGGCACAACGCCACGTCGGAGCGGGCCGATACTGGCTCGCGCTGGACATCACCCGCCAAATGCAAGCGCGCCTGAGTGCACCCGATCACGCCGGACTCGATCCCACCATGTACCGCTACGCTCGTTTCGGAGCGGCCTACGCAGTAGGCCTCATCGAGGCACCGTGGGGCATCGCTACTGCGTTGGATGGTGCCAGCGTCCTGGACGACGATGCCTTTTACCAAATCAGTGCCGAACGGCTGCGCACCACCTACCACCTGACCCTAGGCAACGAGGCGGAGGCTCACGCGAGACGACGGCGCGCCGAGTTGTTGCAGATCCAACATTCTCCCACCCACGAACATGACGCAGATGTCATTCCACGACTGAATGCCGCCGCTCACTCGGACGACTGGCTCGGCGTAAAACGAACGCTCGAGCCTCTCACCGAATTGGCGGCTCGCTATCCGGGATGGCACCCCATATTGCTCTACGCAGAAGGTCACTACGAACGAATCCGCGGCGAATTTCGGCTAGCCCTCGAACGTTTCGAACAAGCTCTCGAGCTGACGCAACCAGGTGTTCACCCGCTCTGGTCCAACTTCGCCGCAGCGCATCTGCAGGTACTGGTGGGCATGGGGCGCTCCGCCGAAGCCGTCACGATCGGAAAAGCTCGCTTACAAAACTGCCAAGATGCCGATTTGTTCATCCAGGTGGCCTTGCCCCTCGCTCTCGCAGAAGCGGCCACCGCAAATTTCGACGCAGCTGTCGCGCACGTGGAAATGTACATCGACGCCTACCAACCCCGCGGCATGCGCGGTCGTCCCCTGGGCAATGCCTACGAGGTGCGAGCCCGCATCGCGATTCTCCAGAAGGACCCGGTGAGCTTCAGACGCTACGCCGAGTTGTGTTCCGAACAGTACGGCGTCGGCCGAAACACACCGCTCACTTCCATGTATCAGCGGCTGCTCTTGGAAGCCGACCGCCAATCCATTCGGCCGCCGACGGCTGGCGACAGTCAGGGAGAACCGTCAGACTGGGCACCAGAGGTCACCATCCGCTTTTCCGGGAATGACTCCGCCGGGCGGTGCAAAGAGGCCCTAGACAGGGTGCTGCAACACTGCGGGTCAGACTGCGGCTACCTGATACTGCTGTACAACGACAAGCCCAAGCTCGCGGCCTCCGCGAGCTCGGCAATGATCCCCATGGATCTTCTGGAGCAAGCCCGAGACTTCGTGGAGGCCAAACTCGACGAAGAACTAGAGGGCACCATGACCGTCGACGTCGAGGCCCATCCAGAAATGGAAGTGTGGCTAGGCGCCCACGGCGTTGAACACCACCCGATTCTGCTGACTCATCTGGCCCAGGACGAAGAGCGACTGATCGGTCTCGCGCTTGTCCGCTCAGGCACAAACGCCCTGCGTCCCGCGCGGCCCCGATTTCTGCACGCCGTCGCTCAAGCTCTACTCGATTCCGACGACGCCACTTCTACCGCGTTTGCGGCCGGGACTCGGGCAAATACAACTTGAGAGAAGCCGTTCGTCATCAGGCCCCCGATTTCGTCGAAAACCAAACTGCCTCCCCCTCCTTAAGGGCGCCGAATCACATCCCACAGAGTGCCCGGCAACCAAAACAGCGCTTCGATGCTACCCAATCGCAACTCATCTCCCACGTCCAATCGACTCAATTGTTTGGGCGCAAGCGAATTTCCATTCCGCAATGATCCATTCTTGCTTCCCGCGTCGGCGTAGAAATACTGACCAGATCCGTCCACCTCGAACCAGCCATGAAATTTGGAAACACTACTGTCTCGTAGGACTACGTCCTTGTTGTGCGCTCGGCCCACCGAGATCCGCCCCGAGAAGGCCTCGGCGTCCGACAGTTTTCGCAAGGGAACGACGTAATAGTTCCCCCGTACCAAACGGATCCGATGCGCCTCCAGATACGCCGCGCCCGTCTGGCTCGCGACACGAGTTACAGCGGAGTGAATCACAGTGGTGAACGCCAACGGCTCGGCCGTGGCGGCCGCCACCGCGCCTGCATCCAGCCCTTGAAGTAACGCGCCGGCGTCGTCTTCTATTCGAACCATCAGAAACGCCACCCCGGCATACTGTGAACCGAAATCTTCGCTGGTGAGCGCGCGCAGCTCCTTAACCACGGGGGTAGGGCGCAAAGACTCCAACAGCTTCGTCGACACTGTTCTCAGTCTACCTCGCCTGTGGTTGTCGGCGTGCCGAATTAGCGGGCAGCTCTGTTCCGCCGCACCGGCCCACCACTGGCTCTCCCGGAGCCGGGTTCCGGCGTTGTTCCCGCCTGGGTGATCCCTCTGGTCAGACGCCCTGGAGGCTGTCATGCTAGATGAATATGAGGGATATTGGGCTAGTAGCGCTCTGGAGCGTTGCCATGCTCGCGGTCAGCGGACAGTGCTGGGCGGCCGGGCAAGAACTGCCCGCTCTGGGGTCGCAAGCCATAGGCCGAGGGTCGGCCTTCACCGCCCGAGCCGACAACCCCAGCGCATTTTATTTTAACCCCGCCGGACTCACCAAAGCTCGAGGCGTCGAAGCCCTCGTCTCCTTCAGCGTGATCCGCATGGACCTCGAGTTCGACCGCGGCGGAAGTGGCGAATTTCGTTGTCCACCGGAAGCCGCCGATCGTTGCTCCCCCAACGAGGCCTTCTCCGATCGGCATTTCGACCCCGCGGTCGATCCCAACACCGGGCTTCCCTACGAAAGGGTCGCCGCCACCAAGTGGGGCCCATTGCCCATGGCTGTGCTCGTCTGGGGCCAGCCCGGCGGCATCGCCGGACTGAGCTTGGCCGCCGGGGTGCAGCCCCCTAGCGCCGTCGGCATCGCGCCCTTCGACAACGACGGCGCACAACGCTACACTGTTCGGTCAGCCGACGCGATTAGCCTGCAATTCGGTCTCGGCGCGGCGTATGAAATCGCCGCCGGGCTGAGCTTGGGAGTGACACTGCTCAACGCCGTCACGACCCTTTCTAGTCGGCGGGCCGCACGCAGCGTCATCAACTCCGAGGCACCATCACGAAACGAAGACCCAGGTGGAGATAACAGCCTAGAGGTGACCGCCTCGGACTACTTCTCCCCAGCGGCTAGTGCTGGTGCCTTGTACGCGCCTATCAAGCAACTCGAGGCGGGTCTCAATGTTCGCACTCCAGTGGTGGTCAGCGCGGACGGCGACCTGTCGTTAAAACCGGGCACCGACTCGCCGGGTACCGTGCTTTCCGGCACAGGGCTGACCTTTCGCCAGAAGAGCCCTTGGGTGTTCCGGGCCGGCCTACGATTCGTTCGACCGAGCTTCGACATCGAGCTCGACTATGTCTTCGAGTATTGGTCCGACACCAGTAGCTGCGATGTCGATCGCCGCGAAAAGTTGGGAGAGACTGGACGCACGCGATGCGACAATGGGATTGAAGCTGACTTCGACGACGATGTGATGGCTGTCATCGAAGCCGGGCCGGTACAAGTTCGTGATTTTGTGGTCTACCGAAACTTCCGCGACAGCCACTCGCTTCGTCTGGGGAGCGATGTAGAATTGGTACCCAATGTGTTGGTCGTGCGCGGCGGCCTCTGGTTCCAAACCTCAGCGTACCCGGAGAACCACTCCACGTTCGGGGTAGATTTTCCCATCAGCCAGCAAGTTGCATTCACGACCGGCACCACGTGGTCTCCCGGCGGCGGAGACTTTGCGCTGAGCGCAGGATTTTCACACATAATCCAGCCCGACGTTCACGTGAGCGAAGGCGAAATAATACAGCGGGGCAGTGCCACCGCAGACACGGATCCGGTGGGGAACATCGTAAACAACGGCACCTATCGACTCCAATACAACGTGTTCTCCATCAGCGCACAAAACCGCTTTTGACTTAACCCCCTGCTCTGTTAGCTTTCGCTCTGTTGGTTTTCACTTGGGTTGCGCGGGGATTACGCGGCCACCTCACCGGCTCTGTGTCGGGAAATCGTATCAATTCGTCTTCCGGAGCCTTTCATGTCCTACGATCACTATTCTTCTATTCTAATCGCTGACGCACCCATCCGTGGACAGAAACATCCCGGCATCTGGATCGCCTCCCTGCTCGCCCTATCGCTCTTCGTGGCTTGCGAAGAGTCCGCTGATGACAGCGCCAAGACGGGCGGCGGCACCGGCGGAACAGACAGCAGCGACAGCGGCGCCACGGACACCGGCATGACAGCCGAGGACATTGGCAACAGCTGCGTCGAGAATACGGACTGCTCTTCAGGTGTCTGCTTGCAATACTCTGACTCGCCAGACGATCCCGACGCCGTATGCGGGGGTAACGTGGAACTCGGCGCTTTCCGCGCCACCGGTGTCGCGCGCGACTTTTTCACGGGGGATGTACTCGCGAACGCCCACGTCGGTATCGCCGATGCTCTCGCTGCGCTCATGAACCCGCTCGTAACTCCGTTCGCAGAAACGACGACTGACAGCGAAGGGCGGTACGACGTGACAACCCCCGTGGCACCCGGCGGCATCGGCAGCCTCGCCGTGTTGAACCTGGAAGGTTACTGGATCACAGCCACCGGCCTGGTCGCCCCGGAAGCCGGAGTTTACCCGCCCGGAGTGACCGTGCACGAACTTTGGAGCATCAGCGAAACCGAACTGGCCGGCTGGAACTCCGCGCTGGAAGGCGAAGTCGACCTCGCCACGCATTTGCCTCTTGGCACCAACGGCGGAGTGGTCGGACTTGCCCGTGACCGGCAAACGGGCGTCCCGCTCGGAGGCGTGACCGTGTTGCCCAAAGCTGACAGTTCAACCGCGATCCTTCGCTATCTCAGCGAAGACGGAACTTCTTTCACTACACAGGGCACCGCTTCCAAGGGGCTCTTCGTGATCTTGAATCCGGGAGTGGGCGAAAGCTTCACTGCCGATATCGGCGCCGGGCCCATCGAAGCGGTCAGCGGAAAAGCTGGCGCCACGCCCGGTGCGCTTTTCGTCACCGTGCTCAACGTTCCAACGGGCAACTGACGCACACCCCCGTCAGCTTCACATTTCGCA
>SPKZ01000516.1_pt1 | contig 10787 bp, 10 predicted proteins | sample 2456571 | NCBI WGS metagenome assembly SPKZ01 (sample SAMN11192286, study PRJNA482655) | marine metagenome | biome: ENVO:00000447; feature: ENVO:00000244|ENVO:00000211|ENVO:00000569|ENVO:00002023; material: ENVO:00002151; isolation source: ocean water from marine abyssalpelagic zone ...
GCTGCTTTAGTATTTTTATTTTCTATAAATAAAAATTCACAATCATTATGATTAGCCATTAGAAAGAACATACAGGAATAAACAATTGTATTTAAGCCAATATACGTATTATCTTTACTGTCTAGCGCATCATAGTGTACTTGTAAACATAATTTAGCTTTAGAGTTTTTTATTTTACATAGAATATTGTTGTTTTCATCTTTTGTAAAATTGTATTGATATTCTTTTGAGCAGTTTTTTGAATATTGCAAAAAAGAAGTGTGATTATTTGAACATTTTTCTATTTCTTTTAAGTCTTCAAAAATATCAAGAATATTTTTCAAATAATGTCCTTATTTTTCGCAATTATATCAAAAAAGTGATTAAAATTGTTTTTAAGAAGAAGACTTAATATACAATATTAAGTCTTTTTAAATTAATTATTTAGATTTCGTTTTCTTGATGCCAGAATTATAGTTAATAAAATGGTAGCAAAAGTATAGTACGTCCATGTAGGAATAGGTATAGGGTCACCTGTTGCATAAGAGTGTAATCCTGATAAATAGAAGTTAACGCCTACATAAGTCATTATAATAGACGAAAAAGCGAGTAGGGCAGCACTTGAAAATACAAAAGGATTATTAAAAGACTTAATAAATCTTAAGTGAATAACAATGGCATATACTATAATGGATACATAAGCCCATGTTTCTTTTGGATCCCAACCCCAGTATCTTCCCCACGATTCATTTGCCCAAATAGCTCCTAAAAAGTTTCCAATTGAAATTAGTGTTAAACCAATAATTAAAGCAATCTCTGTAATAGCTGCTAAGTGTTTAATAATTCCATCAAAGTGTTTTCTTTTTTCATTTCTAAAAATAAATAAGATCAATGAAGAAAAAGAAACAAAAGCTCCCAAACCAAAGAAACCATAAGATGCAGTTAAAATTGATACATGAATAGTCAACCAATAAGAGTTAAGTACAGGTACTAAGTTTGTTATTTGAGGGTTAACACCTGTTAAATGGGCTGTAAACATAAATATTCCTGCCATTATAATGGCTGAACTTAATGCAAGCAGAGAGCGTCTGAAAAAAGCAACTGCTGCAAACATAGAAGACCATGAAATATATAACATAGACTCATACGTATTTGTCCAAGGAGCATGTCCTGATACTACCCATCTTAATCCCATTCCAAAGGTATGGATAGAAAATAGTGCTATAGTGATGATTGTAAAGAATAAGGTAATTTTTTTGGCATTGATTTTTGGATTAAAGATCACAATAAATGCAGTGATAAGAATAATCACACCAAATACCATATATGCTATCGTTAATTTAAAGAAAATGTCTAATTTATCTAAAAATATTTCTCTCTCAACTGCTGCTTTACTTAATACAACATCAAAACCAACTTTATACTGATATTGTGATATTAAAGCCAAATATTTATCGGCTTCTGTATAATTTGCATTAGCAGTATTTGTAATAAACCCATTAACAAGGGTTTGCACTGCTGTTTGGTTCATGCCTTTAAAAGAGGTAAATGCTTCTAGAGGAGCATACCATTTATTATTTTCTTTTGATGATTTTTCTTGTGGAAAGATTTTGAACATATCTCCATTAAAAACCATATAAGCTACATTTAAGCGTTCATCAACTGCTATAATATCTCGCTCGTAAGTTCCACGTTCATTAGGACTTGTCATACTAGCTGTTTGTGATTCTTCTTGTAATAAATATTTTCCATCTTTAAATACATCAGAAAATGCGATATATTTACTTTTTACATCAAGACCAAGTATTTTTTTAAGTTTGGGTGTTTTTATGGAGATCATTTTTACATCTCTCCAAATTTCTGGTCTGCTTAACATACCCAATACTATTTGATTGTAATTTAAAGAAAATAAATTGTCTCTTCCTGAGAGTTTATTTACTATTTCTTTATTTAGAGCTTCAAGTGGTTTCATTCTTCCACCATTACTTTGTACAGTTAATTTTGCAAAGTTTTGTGATATATCTTTTGCATTTGTATTTAAGTCTTTTGCATATTTTATGAATACTTCTTGTTGTACAAACGGAAGTGTTTCTGCTTTAACATCCAATGCAGAAAAAGACAGTAAAGATAAAATTAGCGCATAAGCAATATTTTTTTCTTTTACCATTTTAGTAAGTTTACTAAAACGTGATTTTTTATCAAATAGGTTGAGTGTAAAACCAAGAATTAACATCATATAACCAAAATATGTTGGCCATTTTCCAGGATCATTATTAACAGACAAAACAGTACCTTTCTCATCGGGATCAAAAGAGCTTTGGAAAAATAAAAAGTTTCCTTCTTTTAACGTATTGTTCATAAATATTCTGTAATCATAAGGTTTTTCACCTTTTTTAATTACAGTAACTTCAGATGCATAAGAAGCAGGACTCATACTTCCTGGGTATCGTTCAAGTTGAAAGTCATTTAAACGAAGTGAAAATGGCAGTTTTAATGTTTTTGAACCATATTCCATTGTAATTAAGGTGTCACCAAAACTTACTGTTCTTGGTACTCCTTGAATTCCTCTTTTCCCTGGTAATTTAACTGTTTTTGTAATACCATTTAATGTAGCATCAACGGTTAAAATACTCATGTCATCTTTTCCTTTTTTAACATAAAAAAAGTTATTAAGAGTAACATTTAGAATTTTTTCATCAAAACTAATATCGTGAGAGAAGTGTTTGTCGCCAATTGCTCCAAATTCCATTGGAAATTCTTTGTAAAAACCTTTGTTTTTTAGTTTTATTCTAACTTGTAAATAAGGTTCTTGAGAGATCATAAGATTTGACGTTTCTCCTTCTCTTATATGAATAATACCTTCGTATCCCATGTATCTTGTAATTCCAGCACCTAATAAAATGACAAGAAAAGAAGAATGTATTAAAAACCTAGCAGGGACTTTCCACATTTTTCTTTTGTACATAATACAGGATAAGTTAATACTTATAAGTACGAAAACCATTTCATACCAAAGATGATTGAATACTAATACTCTTGCAGTAGAAGTTCCATAGTCATTTTCAATAAAAGTTGCAACTCCTGCACCAATAGCTAAGATTGCCAGTAAGGAGAGCGCTAGTTTAAAAGAGAAAAAAATATCAGTGATTTTGCTCACATATAGTCCTTTGTATATATATCATCTAAATAAAATCAATTATATAAAATTATTGTGTATATAGCGTGTATTTATTTAGTATCAAGATGATTTTAATAACAAATAATTAATGAAGAATTAACTCATTGTTCTAAAAAGACAATTATAACTAAACTTAGGTTTCAAAGGATTGATTTTACTCAATTTATACATAATGTGTGTTTACTTATTCCCTAAAAGTAATGGCAAAGATTTATATACTTTGGCTATACTTCCAAAATGGATATAGAGAAATTAAAATTAAAAAAAGTTAAATGTTAAGAATGGAAAAATGTCAAACCTTGGGTTGATCAATTAAACCGTCTAAAAGAAATGAATATTAGTAGTGAAGACATTAGTCTTAAGGACAGTGTTTGTATTGGAAAAGCAGATGAATTAAACGAAGAAGAGCATGCTGCATTATTAGAAACTGCAAAAACATTGATTCCTTGGAGAAAAGGACCTTTCAATCTTTTTGGACTGGAAATTAATTCTGAATGGCAAAGCAATATTAAATATGATTTAATACGTCCTTTTTTTAATTTAAAAGACAAAGTTGTTGCAGATATTGGCTGTAATAATGGGTATTACATGTTTAGAATGTTAGAAGATAAGCCTAAAAAAATTATTGGTTTTGACCCTGCTCCTTTGCCTATGTTACAGTTTGAATTTATCAATCATTTTTATAAAAGTAATATTGAATATGAAATGTTAGGGGTTGAGCATTTAGAAGCATACAATCATAAATTTGACTTTATTTTTATGTTGGGTGTTTTGTATCACAGACCAGATCCTGTTGGAACACTAAAATCTTTAAACAGAGGATTAAATAAAGGTGGAGAAATTTTAATTGATACTTTTATGATAGATTCAGAAGAAGAAGTAAGTCTAACACCTCATGATAGGTATTCTAAAATACCAAATATCTATTTTATACCAAGTATAAAAGCTTTAAAAAATTGGTTAAACAGAGCAGGGTTTGGAGAGATAGAAGTTTTAGCTACTACTGTTACTTCTAATGAAGAACAAAGAAAAACACCTTGGTCTTTTGATCAAAGTTTGGAAGATTTTTTAGATCCCAATGACTCATCAAAAACCATAGAAGGTTATCCTGCGCCAAAAAGAGTTTATATTAAAGCAAAAACTTTAAAATAAATCAATTGTATCCTCTTCTTTTATCTCTGTAAAATGTTGTAGGGTACTTCTTCCTGTATTTTTAGCTTCATAAAGTGCCATATCCGCATTTTTTATCGCATCATCAATGGATTCATACGTGTGATATAAGGTAAGCCCTATACAAATTGTTTTTTTAAGAATGTATTTTTCATGAACTGTAATTTCAATTTTAGAAAATTCTTCAATGATTTTTTGCGCTGTTTTTTCCACTTCATTTTTAGAAGATGTATTGATTAAAGAAACTAAAAATTCATCTCCTGTTAATCTAGCAACAACATCAAATTCTGAAATATTCCCATGAATCACTTTTGCAAGTTCAATTAGAACCTTATCTCCTACGTCGTAATCAAATTCATCAATAACTGCTTTGAAATGATCAATACCAATCATTAAAAAATAAATACTTGATGTTTTGTTTTTTGATAAAGATAAAAGTTTTTTTACATGTTTTGTTAAGTATTGTCGGTTGTATACATTAGTAACAGAATCAATACTTTGTGATTCTACATAATTTTTCTTAAGGATTCCACTTTGAATAATAGGTGCAATTTGGCTAAAAGCAGCTTCAATCACAGAATAATTACGCTGTAGTATTTCAAAGTGTACTTTTGAGTTGGTATTAAAAGAAACTATTGCATTTAAGTTCGTATGCGTATTTATAATAAAAAACATAGTAAGTTCATCATCAAGATAAAATTCTTCACCTTTTTTATAAATAATACTTTTTGTATTATCATCAATATCAAAGAGTGAAAAGGTTAAATTGTCTACATTAAAATGAATACTTAACCATGTGAAAATATAATCAGCACTTTCTGTTATATTTCTTGCATACATCAATTGATCATTAAGTCCATATATACGTTCCAGTGCAACAAAGGCTCTTTCATCATTTGCAGATTTTTTAATTAGTTCTAATATACTTTTCATTTTTTCTCCTAAAAAAGCTCTAGGCTTGAAGATAACTCTTTTGAATATTGAAAAACTTTTGAGCGTCCAGTATTTCTAGCTTCCAATAATGAAATATCAGAATTTTTAAGTATATCCTCAATTGTAGCAGAATCATTTGGATATAAAGAAACGCCCGCACAAATAGTTTTCTTTAATATTGCACCTTTCTTAAGTAAAAACTCTATTTTTGAAAATTTGTCTACAAGTTTTTGTGCAATAAAACTTGCATTATTTATATTATCAACATTGGGCAAAACAATCAAAAATTCATCTGCTTCCAGATGAATAACGATATCAGAAGTTCGTACTTCTTTAACAAGCATATGTGCCAGTTTAATAAGTACTTCCTCTCCTATATCATAAGAGAATTCTTCAATAATTGCTTTAAAACGGTCAATTCCAATACTTAAAAAACCAATCACGTGTTTTTCTCTTTGAGCAAGAGGCAACATTTTTTCTAAGTGTTGCACTAAATATTTTCTATTGTACAAACCTGTTGTATAGTCAATAAGTTTTAACTTTTTAATGGTATCGTTTAAATAAATGGTATATACCATATTTGACAAAAACAAGGTCAGATTTTTAAGTATTTCACTGGTGTTTTCTATTTCTTCTACACTTATCTTATCGTTATAGAAAAGATCAAAACTGATATCAACATCATTATTAAGAGTGTAGCTAAGAAAGAGAGAACTCTTTGAAATAGAACCATGTTTTACACTGAATAATAATTCTTTTTTTACTTTACTTTTATCTTTAATCAAAAGCTCAAAAGAATTTATTGAATAATTATTGTGAAAAAAATCATTTAGAAGCCCGTAGGTTTCATTGATATTTTTATTATTAATTATTTTTTCTTCTAAGATTAAGAGTTTTTCTTTATCTTTGGTTTTTAGGCAAGTAAGTTCTTTAATAATATTTCTTTTTATAATTTACCTTTCATTGACAAACAAATAATATTTAATAGCATTTTATTATAATTTCACTTATAGGTAATTTAGCCACTGCACTAAAGAGTTATTTTCTGCTTTTAATGTAGTAGAAATACCATGTCCAGGATGAATATTGTAGTCCTTTTCCCAAGAAAGTACTTTTTTAAGAGAATGTTTCATATCTTCAACATTTGAATAAGGAAAATCACAGCGACCAATACTGTCTTTAAAAATAAAATCTCCTGAAAACAAATCTTTGTCAATTTGAATCATCGAACAACCAGGTGTATGTCCTGGAAAAAAATGAAACTTAATTTTAATACCTTGTATTTCAATTTCTTCATCTTCTTCTATTTCAACATCAGCAGCAGAATGTGGCATTCCCAAACCATAAGAATCCATGCTTAACATAAAAATATCTTTTTTAGGGGTATGCAGTTTAATATTATACGTTTTACAAACAATATCATTGGACCAAACATGATCAAAATGTCCATGGGTATTTAAAACAGCAATTGGATTGTTCACCTGTTCTTTTATCCAGGGCAGTGAATTCATTCCAGGGTCAATAATTAAATCTTTATCATTAATAGTTACTATATAACAATTGGTTTGATAATCACCCATTGCTTGTACCTTTATTTGCATTTAAATCCTTCTTCTTCTATTCATATTATAACAATTTGGAGGAAACAACTTGCTTATTTTTACTAAAAACACTACTTCTTGGTAAATAAAAAGTGCCAAATGTGTTAAGAAAGGATAAATATGAAAGAAAAAACGTTTAAAAGTGAGCAGATAAAATTATTATTTTAGTTTTAATTTGTAAAAAATTTAAAGAGTAGGGTGGATAAATTAGGATGAATGTATTTTTAATTAGTATAATAACTTTAGAAAAACTGAAAATTACAGGAGTGTGTAATTTTCAGCTTAATAAAATTGATTATTTAAACCAGTTTTTTACTTTATCGAACATTGAATCAAAATTTCGTTCATGTGGTTTACTTTGTGCACCAAAAGATTCTTGAAGTTTTTCAAGTAAATCTTTTTGTTCAGAGTTTAAAGTACTTGGATATTTAATTTTAATTTGTACGACTAAACTTCCAATGCCATAACCTTGAACCGATTTAACCCCTTCGTTCTTAAAGTTAAATTGTTCTTTGTCTTTTGTACCAGCAGGTATTTTAAGCTCTAATTCCCCTCTTAAAGAAGGAATGGTAATACTAGCGCCCAATGCAACTTGTGTGAAAAAGATAGGAACTTCAATATAAATATCATCATCATGTCTTACAAAATGTTTGTCTTCTTTTACTGATATTTGTAAATATAAATCCCCTCTTGTATTATCAGGTGCAATATTTCCTTTGTCTGAAATTCTTATTCGGTTTCCATCGTTTACACCTTCTGGAATAGATACTTCAAAACTGCTTTTTTCTTCTTTAAATCCATGACCAAAACATTTTTTACATTTTGCACTAACACTTTGTCCACTTCCTTCACAAGTAGGGCAGGCTTGCGCAAAAGTCATAAACCCTTGTCTCATATGAACTTGACCTTGTCCTTTACACGTAGAACAAGTACTTAGTTTTGCATCTTTAGCCCCTGTTCCTTTACAAGGCTCACAAGCTGTTTTAAATGTATATTTAATCTCTTTTTTACAGCCAAATACTGCTTCATTAAATTCTATATTAATTTCAACTGCAATATCAAGATTGTATTTATATGTTTTTGCGGCAGAACGTCTTTGACCCCCACCACCAAAGGAAGAACCAAACATTTCTTCAAAAACAGAACCAAGGTCATCAAAACCACCAGAGAAACCACCTCTTTGTTGTCCATGACCTTCTAATCCTTCTTTTCCATGTCGGTCGTAAATTGAGCGTTTTTCATCATCGCTTAATACTTGATATGCTTCATTAATCATTTTAAATATTTCTTCAGCTTCAGAATCTCCTGGATTTTTGTCAGGATGATATTTTTTTGCCATATTTCTGTAAGCTTTTTTAATAGTACTTTTATCTGCATTTTTACTAATTTCTAATAATTCGTAATAATCTTTGTTAATCAATTAGTAACTCCTAGTTTTTATGCGATTTTATCTAAAATAAGATAAAAATAAGATATAAAACGAATAATATAGAAATAATAAACGCATCTTACTTATGTTTAAAAATTATTTGATATAATTCGCCTATGAAAAAAGGATTAGAGAAATTTTATGATTTGGTTGAAGCTTTTGAGGCTTTACCAAGCATTGGTAAAAAATCAGCATTACGTTTAGCGTATCATATTTTAATGAACGATAATTATTTAGGAATTAAAATAGCACATAGCATTGAAAATGCACTTAAAAGTATTAAAAAATGCCAAGAGTGTGGATGTATGAGCGAGCATGAGATTTGTGAGATTTGTTTAGATGATACAAGAAATGCACAAATACTCTGTTTGGTACAAAGTGCTAAGGATATTTTTGTAATAGAAGAATCAAAACAGTTTAAAGGAAAATATTTTGTAATTGAAGAATTAGAGCAAGAAAGTTTGTCTTTATTACTTTCTTATGTGCAAAATAATAAGGTAAATGATATTTTATTTGCACTTACTCCTTCTTTATCGAATGACGCTTTTATATTGTTTATAGAAGATAAACTTCAAAACTTTGATATCAGTTTTACAAAAATAGCACAAGGCGTACCCACAGGTGTTTCTTTGGAGAATGTTGATATTTTATCTTTAGCAAAAGCCATACAAAGTAAGGTTGTTATTTAATGAATAGAAAAATAGTATGCCAAAAATGTTTATATTATTTTGTAACTTGGCAAAGTAAACAACCCCATGGCTGTAAAGCTTATAATTTTAAATCAAAAACAATTCCTTCTGTAATAGTTAAGCGCTCAAGTGGAATTGATTGCTGTTTTTTTACTTTAAAAAACCAAGGTTAAATGATGTCTGAACTTATAAATCCTATACGCGTACTTACTGGTAATCAAAGAACCATTATTAAATATTGGCTAGAAAATGAAAGCTTATGTACTTTATTGCATAAAAAACAAATTATTATAAAAGATTTTTTAAGAAACTATGCTTTGCCTCTTCTAAATTATTACATACGTGCATTAAAAGAAGAAACACTTTATATAAACAAAGAATTTTCTTCTAAACTAATTGAATTTTTTAGAGAAAAAGACCTAAACGCGGGAGAGGTTTTTTCCATATATAATGATATTAAAAAAGCCATATTAGATGTATTGTATATTAATAATATAGACTCATATATAGTATTTAAGCGTATAAATTTTATTTTTGAGAAAAATATTTCTTTTATATTAGTTTCTTACACTAAAAACAATACAAACAATTTAAAAAAGATGGAACCTGAAGATTTTGAATTAGAACACGCAAAAAACATTGAGATAATCGATAAAAATATTCTTTTGTGCAAATTAGATAAAAATTTCAAGTTTACCTATGTCTCAAGCGCATACTGTGACTTAAGTTTGTATTCAAAAGATGAACTTTTAGGAAATATGTACGATTTTTTGAAATACAGTAAAAAAGAAGATATTCTTTATAAAGAATTAATTACTGTACTTAAAAAAGGAAAAAAACATCAAACAGAGTTAAAATGCAGAAAAAAAGACGGTACTTTTTATTACTTGAATGTTTATATTGTTCCTTTAATAAATGAAAAAGGTCTTTTGCTTTCTTATGAAATTATAGAACATGATATATCTTTGGAAAAAGCGCTAGAAGAACAACAAGAAATGTTTATTGAACAAAGTAAGAGTGCAGCCGTGGGAGAAATGATTTCTATGATTGCACATCAATGGAGACAACCTCTTCAAGCTATTTCTATTTTGATCCAAAAATTACCTTTAACTAAAATGATGGACGGAGAAATTCCTGATGATGTTTTAGACCAAGTTGTTAGTGATTCCAATATGCAACTTGAATATATGTCAAAAACAATAGATGATTTTAGGGATTTTCTTAAACCAAATATTAAAAAAGAAAGTATTATTGTTAAAAATTTAGTGTTAAAAGTAAAAGATTTTTTATCCTATATGTTAACGCTTGATTCTATTGAATTAATCATACACAATGATGACGAGAATGCACAAATGACCATACATGTAAATGAGGTAGTTCAAGTGTTAATTAATATTGTTAAAAATGCTCAAGATGCACTCCTTAGCAATAAAAAAGACAAGAGAGAAATCACTATTCATTCTTGTGTTCAAAACAATTATGTAATAATTAAAATTCAAGATAATGCAGGTGGCATTGATGACAAAGTAATTAAAAAAATATTTGATGCTTATTTCTCTACGAAAGACGATAAAAATGGTACAGGCTTGGGACTGTTTATGAGCAAGAAAATTATTGAAGATCGTAATAAAGGTTTTTTAACTGCTTATAACAATGAAGATGGTGCAGTTTTTGAAATACAACTTGAAGAAAGTAACAATTAATTAAAGTTTTTGTACAATTAGCCTTAAATTTCTAGTAATTGTAGGAGAACATTTTGTTATATGAAGAATTAAAAGTTGTTAGTAAATCTTTAGGGTTTGTAAGTA
>SPKZ01020044.1_pt1 | contig 10782 bp, 11 predicted proteins | sample 2456571 | NCBI WGS metagenome assembly SPKZ01 (sample SAMN11192286, study PRJNA482655) | marine metagenome | biome: ENVO:00000447; feature: ENVO:00000244|ENVO:00000211|ENVO:00000569|ENVO:00002023; material: ENVO:00002151; isolation source: ocean water from marine abyssalpelagic zone ...
GTTTCAAGACGGTAAGTTTCTTTTCCTCCAAGTCGACATTCTTCATCTTGGAAGCATTAGATTTTTATTACTTTTTCAGCATTTAGGTTTATTTGTAATTCCAGCCATACTCTTCACATATTTAACGACAACCAAAAGAACAACCTTCCTTCAATTAGATAGTTTCCCTTCATCCCAGAGTATTATACTTGTTGGGGCTCTTATAGTGGTGGCTGTTCCACTCATCGACTGGACAGGCACACTTAACAAGGCTGTTCACTTTCCCGAAATGTTTGCAGACTTGGAAGAATCTATGAGGGCAGCCGAAGTAAAGGGCGACAAATTAATTAAAGCCCTCTTAGGTGATCAAAGTGTTCTTATATTACTAATTAACACATTGCTTATCGCCGTATTACCCGCAATTGGAGAGGAGCTTATTTTTAGAGGCTGCTTACAAACCACATTGGCTAATTGGACAAAAAACGTTCATTACGGTGTATGGATAGCAGCTTTTTGGTTTAGCTTAATCCACTTTCAATTATTCTCCTTTTTACCAAGATTTTTGTTAGGAGCAGGATTGGGATATTTATTAATCTGGAGTAAGTCTTTATGGTTGCCTATTATCGCTCATTTTCTCAACAATTTCATGGCGATAATGGTAACTTACTTAGCGCAAACAAACACCATCAATTCAGAATTTGCAGAAACAGAAAACAATGCGATTTATGGAATTTCCATCTGTATAAGCGCACTTCTTGTCGCTTACATATTGTATTCCATCCATAAAATTGAAACGAAAAAAAGAGTGCCTTTAATACACTCTTAAATTCTAATTTAAAACAATATCCTTAACTGGGCTCTGCTTCTGAAATCCGTTGAGGAATCGCCTTTCGAATTGCATCAATTTTAGCAGAGTTACCCGGCAGCTTTTTATTCTTAACAAGCTGTTTGTATGGCTCTCCAAACTCCTTAATTGCCATATCATCTCGCAACTCATTGTAAGCAGCCGCCAACTCATTTTGAACAGCAATATATGTTTCGTACGAAGTACCTCGATCATTCTGTAACGAGGTAATTTGCTTTGAAACCTGCATTCTTCCCAAAATTCGAATTTCCTTTTCTGTAAACTCCGGAAGCGTTTTTAATCGTTTTGGATTGGCGATAAACTCTTTTGTTTCTTCCCTTAAATTGGATAGCTCCACTATTTCTCCTTCAACCAATAATTGATTCTTATCATTCAACAAAACGACAAATACATTTCGTTCTTTGATAACGGGTGGTTTCTCTTCAGTAATTAATTTAGGAGGTAGTATCCTGTTTAATCCCTTATCGATATCCATAGTAGTGGTAACCAAAAAGAAGATTAATAACAAGAACGCGATATCGGCCATTGAGCCTGCATTTATTTCTTGAAATTTTCTTCGTGCCATAATATTAATTTTTAATAATGACTGCCCGAATTATTTCTTGAACGAAAAACTCCCTAATGAATTGCAATTGCCCTATTAAGAAGGATTTAGAGAATATATGACAAAAAAATAGCGCTCAATGAGCGCTCTAAAATTCTATAATCGGTAATTGTTTATTTCGTCAATACCTCACCTTTTCGAGTAGAGTAGTTAATTTTTAAGGCTTGGGCTTCTCTTAACTCCATTTTAATATCTGAAATTATCCCCATTTTAACCTCAGTGTCAACCTTCAGCGAAAACGTTTGTTTCCCAACCTCTTTCTCATCAATCTTTTCTCTTTCCGAAACCACGAATTCACCAATTTCATCGATTTCCGCAAATGCATCGTTTAACTGCATTCTAGGCTCAGGGCCTAATTTGTCTAGTAAGCCCTTAATCGGAGGCCCTACATAGATATAACTAACCAATGACTTATGCTCTAGCTTAGCAATTTCCGTTGCAGTAGGTTTAACTATTTTTACTTGCAAAGTAACCTCTCTCATTACAGTGGTAACCATAAAGAAAAACAAGAGCATAAAAACAATATCGGGTAACGATGCTGTTGATATCCCTGGAGAATCTTTCTTCTGTTTTTTAAACTTAGTCATTTCGTACTACTCTTTATTGATTAGGTTCTGCTTCAGATATTCTAAAAGGAATAGACTTCTTAATAGCCCTAATCTTTTCACTATTGTTACCAATTTTCTTGTTCTTTACGAGCAATTTATATGGCTCTCCAAACTCTTTCTGCGACAAATCATCTCTCAATTCATTGTATGCAGCAGCTAATTCGTTTTGAACAGCAATATACATTTCGTAAGAAGTACCCCTGTCGTTCTGCAATGAAATAACTTGTTTAGAAACTTGTACTTTCCCGAAAATCGGAACATCTTTTTCAAGAAAAGCTGGCAAATGCTCCAACCGTTGTGGATTCTCAATAAAGATTTTCGCTTGCTCACGTAAGATAGAAATATCCATTGGTTTGCCTTCCACCAACAATTGATTGTTCGAATTAACCAATACCGTAAACACATTTCTCTCCTTAATTGGTGGAGGCGGTTCTACTGTTGGATCTAACGGTGGTGGGAGCCTTCTATTTAATCCTGTATCGGTATCCATAGTAGTGGTTACCAAAAAGAAGATTAACAACAAGAACGCAATATCCGCCATTGAGCCAGCATTTATTTCTTGTAATTGTCTTCGTGCCATACTATTGTTTTATATAATTTACTGCCCGAATTATTTCATGTACGATGATACTTCCGAATATATCGTTGCACCAATTGTACCAACTGCTAAAACATAAAATGCATTTATTGCTGCACCTAATCTTTTAACAACCGCTTCATCAGTAACATATTCCTCATAAGATTTTAAAACCTCTGAGCTAGCTAATGCATAAGACACTCCAAAAATCACTAGTAAACCAGCAAAACTCATCAACGATGATTTAGCACTTTTTACATCCTGTGCCATTTTAACTGCAGGAAATATAATTGCCGCTGCAACCGCTATTCCAACTAGAATATAGCAGAAGTCCAAAATTAACTCAACTGGCATACCGCCTCTATCTGGATCCGTACCTTCCACATCTATATCGGCACTGAATAGGAATATCGATAATACAACCGATAATCCCATTAGTACATATAGTAAAATACTTAATTTCTTTTCCATCTATTAAATCTTAATGGTTATTAATTATTTAACAGTTCCGCTTTTAATCACGATATCCATGAATGAGATCGAAGAATCTTCCATCGCATTAACTAAATCATCCACTTTAGAGATGATGTAATTATAAAAGATTTGAAGTATGATTGCTACAATCAGACCGAATACTGTTGTAATCAAAGCCACTTTAATACCCTTTGCAACCAATGAAGGTGAAATATCACCTGCTGCTTGAATAGAGTCAAATGCGTCGATCATACCAATTACCGTTCCCATGAAACCAAGCATTGGTGCAAGAGCGATAAATAATGAAATCCAAGAAAGACCTTTTTCTAAAAGACCCATTTGAACACCACCATATTGAACAACTGATTTTTCAATTACTTCAACACCTTTATCCGATCTGTCTAAACCTTGGTAGAAAATACTAGCAACAGGGCCTTTGGTATTTCTACAAACTTCTTTAGCTGCACCTACACCACCAGAACCTAAAGCTCCTTCTATTTCGTTCAATAGTTTTGCGTTGTTGGTAGTAGCCATATTAAGGTAGATGATTCTTTCTATACAAAGAGCCAATCCTAAAATTAGACATAGAAGTACGATTCCCATAAACCCAGGACCACCTTCAATAAATTTTTGTTTAATGATTTGGTGAACAGACATGTTTGCTGCCGCATCTTCTTCGGCTTTCTTAGCATCTATAATCTCTTTCGCTTTTTTATCTTTTTCTTCTTGTATTAACAAATCTGCTGCTGCAGCTGCCTCTTCAGCCTTTTTAACTGAATCCTGTGCCGCACTATCTAATTCTGCAGGCTCTCCAGTTGGGTCTTGTGCATAAGAATTATTTCCCGCTCCAATTACTAGCACCGCTAACATAAAAGAGAAGAGGAATGTTCGTTTACTCATCATTAAAGCTTTTGTAATGATGTTCATGATTACTGCGTAATTCATAGTTAATCTTATTATTTATTAATTGATAACTTGTTTAATATCATTTTATTTCATTCACCTCACGCGGAGAGAGAGGGATTCGAACCCTCGATACCCTTTTGGAGTATACACGCTTTCCAAGCGTGCGCCTTAAGCCGCTCGGCCACCTCTCCTAATTAAAGTATAGCCGTGGCTTAACCTCAAAAAGGCACGGCAAATTACAAAAAAATTGAATACTTGATAATATATATTCACTCATAGTAACCTATATGCTAAAACAATTCGAGGCAACACCCTTGTTTCCAACGACATTGCCTCAAATAAATTTATTTAACCTCTGTTTTTAAGCTTGTTCCGCAACTCCCGAATCCTTCAATACTTCTTTTTCATAAGCATCTTTGGCTTCCATTACTTCTGCTGCCTTCTTTTTAAAGTCCTCAACCATCTGATCTCTCAAAGTCTCATCGTTCCATTTATCCTGAATTTCTGGCTTCAATTTCACGATAGGATCATAGTAATAAAACACTTTACCTTCTTTAACTAAAGGCGCTCTCCATGCAGATATTCCAATTTCTTCATCGTAATAGAAATAACTGTGGATTGGTCGCTTGCCACCGCCTTCTGGTAAATCACAAATTATCAAAGGCATGTTAAATCCTGCTGTAGTACCTCTAATTTTTGATTCCAGCCTGCAAGCCTCTCCAACTGTGGTACGGAAATGCTCACATCCAGGAACCATATCATGTTGGTATACATAATAAGGCTGTATGTTGATGTACGACAATTGCTTTACGAGTTTATGCATTTCCTCATAAGAATTGTTTACACCTTCTTGTAATACTGCCTGATTTCTAACAATCATTCCCATTCCATGTAACCGATCCATGGCCAATTGGCTCCATTTCGTGATTTCGTTCGGACTAGAAAAGTGGGTATGAATAACTGCTGCTTTTCCCATAGAAACGGCCTTTTTATGCACATCAGTTAATGCCTCCATCCAATCTTCATCGGTAAGAATCTTTTGTGGGAATATTGCAACACCTTTAGTGGCAAATCGGATTCTTCTAATATTAGGAATGTCTAATAATGTTTCGCCAAGAATTTTAATTAAACTTGCTTTTAACATAAATGCATCTCCACCAGAAATAACCACATCCTCAACTTCAGGATGATTTCTTAAATATTCGAATGCAGGTTCCCAATTTTTAACATTTGCTCCATAAGTTTCTTTGTTTTTGGTATCCGTTGTACCACCTACCAATCTACTCCGAGTACAATAAGAACAGTAAACCGGACATACCGTTGTAGGCAAAAACAATACTTTGTCTGGATATCTGTGTGTAAGTAACGGAACTGGAGAATCTACATCTTCATGTAAAGAATCGTCCATGTGGTATGGATGATTAGGAAGAAACTGCGATCCTAAAGGCAAAAATTGCTTTAATAATGGATCTTTATAAGGATTGCTCCAATCGATTAAGGCAAAAATGTAAGGCGTAATCCTAACATTCATTGGCGTTTGCACTTGGCCTTCTTCAATATCAGCAATTAATTCTGCTGGTAAAGTGCCATCAAACATGTCGGCTATTTTTGCCACTTTAGTAACCGAATTTTTCAGTTGCCATTTATGATCGCCAAACTCTTCTCTAGTAACATCTTTCCATGCGGGAATCTGCTTCCAAAACTCGTCATCTCTAAATTCGTAATTCATTCTTGTACTCTTAAAATATTAATTTTTATAGAATATTTTCCTGCTATAGACAGTGATATCTTCTACAAGGTATAGAATTATATTCGTACATCAAACTATTTCAAAATAAGAGTTGGCCTTTATTATACACATCCCGTGGTTTCCTATACAAACGGTTGTCAACCCAGTTGACCCGAAAGGCTATTTATGAAAGATGCTCAGAGCATTTTGCGTTGTTATGTCGCTTATTTCGTTAACCGGCTTTCTGTAAAAAACAGATAATTTTTCTACAATATGGCACAAATAGGCACTTTCGTTTCTTTTTCCTCTAAAAGGCATTGGAGACAAATATGGGGCATCCGTTTCCAAAACCACATGTTTTAAATCGATGTGAGGCAACACTTGATCCAAACCTCCATTTTTAAACGTGGCAACCCCTCCTATTCCAATTTTAAAACCTAAATCGATTATTTCTTTAGCGTCCTCAACGGAGCCTGTGAAGCAATGAAAAATCCCACTGAGTCTTTCGTCTTTTTCTTCTTTAACTATTTCTATAGTTTCTCTAAACGAATCTCGACAATGAATTATAATAGGCAAATTCATTTCTTTGCCCCACCGTGTTTGAATTCTAAATGCATCCGATTGAATCTCTAAAGTAGATTTATCCCAATACAAATCAATTCCGATTTCGCCAACAGCAAAATATTCAGTTGTCTCAAATTCCTTTTTAATAATCTCGAGTTCTTCTGTATAGTTCTCTTTAACACTACAAGGATGCAATCCCATCGTGCCATAACAAACATTGGGATAATCGACCAACATTTTATTTAATCCAGCGATGGTATCTATGTCAATATTTGGGAGGTAAATCCGCTCTACTCCCTTAGCCAGAGCATTTTGAATTATTTCGTCCCTATCTTCATCAAACTGTTTCGCAAAAAGGTGTGCGTGTGTATCTATTAGAGCCATGGAGACAAAGCTAATATAATCAGCACAAATTGTTTTAAATTTACAGTTCTGAAAGAAAGGTGAAGATTATGAAGTCTAGAGATTGTAACGAAGTATTTGTGAAGTGTATCAACGATTATCACGTAAATGATAACATCTCCACCCCTATAGAAAACCCTTACCAAGAAAGTACTTACGAGCATTTGTGTTATGCCAAAGGATGGATAGACACGGTGCAATGGCACCTTGAAGACATTATTAGAGATCCCAAAATAGATCCACTAGAGGTGGTAAACATCAAAAGAGAAATTGATGCTTCCAATCAAGCTAGAGTAAATCAAGTTGAATTAATCGACGATTGGTTCATTGGTCATTTTAAAGACACAACGGCTAACAGCGATGCCAGATTAAATTCAGAAAGTCCTGCATGGATAATTGACAAGCTTTCTATTTTGTCTTTGAAAAAATTCCACATGGCAGAGCAAGTAAACCGAACAGGGGTTGATGAAGAGCACATAAATAATTGTACGGAAAAACTCTATATTATCTCTGAACAACTAGATGATCTTTCTCTCTGTTTCGACGAATTAATGGACGAAATTTCTTCGGGAGTCAAGTACATGAAGGTTTACAGACAAGTTAAAATGTACAACGATCCCAAATTAAACCCATCGCTGTACGCAAATGAAAAGTAGATGAACATACTGGTCATCCGATTTTCTGCCTTTGGCGATGTAGCAATGCTTGCGCCTGTTCTTACCAGTTTACTTGCCAATAATAGTGCCCTCGAAATCACCTTAGTAACCAATAAAAATTTTAGTTCTCTCTTTAATAATATAGATCGACTTAAAGTTATTGAAGGCGATTTATACGGAAAACACAAGGGATTTATTGGCCTAAGCAAGTTGGCAATAGAAATTTTAAAGCTGAAAAAATTCCGATTTGGCATCGATTTACATCAAAGTTTACGATCTAAGGTGATAAAGTCTTTACTGAAATTAAAGGGGGTCGAATTCATTAATTATGACAAGGGCAGGCCAGCCAAAAAGCTGCTTACTCAAAAGGAAAACAAGCAATTAAAAGAGTTACCACACACTGTTGAGCGCTATATGGAATGTTTTGAGGACATGCGACTCAACACAAAAATTAAAGCTGGCCCATGGTTTTTTCCTTCAGAAGCCGATAAATCGGATATTGAAAAACTTCTTGCAGATCTTCCTAAAAAACAATTCAACATTGGAATTGCGCCTTTTGCCAAGCATCAATTAAAAACTTGGGGATTGGATAAAATAAAAGATTTGATAGATCTGATTGTTAAAGACGACAATGCGAACATTTTCTTATTTGGCGGCAGCAAGGCGGAGTTCGATCAAATTGAGAACTTAAAAAAAGAATGTCCTGCAATAATTAACATGACATCGAAGTTTGGTCTTCCTCAAGAACTTGCAATGATGCAACAACTTACACTTATGGTTTCCATGGATTCTGCCAATATGCATTTGGCCTCTTTATCCAACACTCAGGTTATTTCCATCTGGGGACCAACTCATCCTTTTTTAGGATTTTCTGCATTTAACAAAACGAAGTCTACGATTATTCAAATAGAAAATAAAGATTTACCATGTAGACCATGCTCTGTTTATGGCAACAAACCGTGTCACAGAGAAGATCATGCGTGCATGAAAATGATTACACCTCAAATGGTATACGATCAAGTTAAAACGGTTTGCTCTAAATCTGCCTCTATATAATGTGCGGCATTTGCGGATACCTTTCTATAGACGGTTCAAAAGATGTAGCCGGTGTAATGTCGAAAATGAACACTTTAATAGCGCATCGAGGGCCAGATGATGAAGGCTATGTATTATTTTCAAATGATTCAGTTCAAAAAGCAGGAGGCGCCGACACTCCGGCAAATGTTTGGGAAAAACCGGCACCAAGTCAGCCCAAACTTCGAATTTCTGAGATTTCTAATAATCCACATTTAGGCTTAGGCCACCGCCGCCTATCCATTTTAGATGTATCGCCTTTGGGACATTGCCCAATGGTAAACGACGACGAATCTTTGTGGGTTTCATTTAATGGGGAAGTTTATAATTACATCGAACTAAGGCAAGAACTTTTGGCGCTGGGGTTTAAATTTTATTCTGAAACCGATACTGAAGTCGTATTAAAAGCCTACCAGGCTTGGGGCAAAGAGTGCGTTCATAAATTCAATGGCATGTGGGCCTTTGTAATTTATGATGTGAATAAAAAAGAATTATTCGGATCAAGAGACAGATTTGGAGTAAAACCATTCTATTATTATAAAGACGCTACTCAGCTTTTGTTTGCTTCCGAACAAAAAGCACTTTTAAACTCTGGTGCCATTCCACGAAAAATAAATGCCAAAGCAGTTTACGATTATTTAGCTTTTACGCATATAGAATATCAGCCAAAGGGATTTTTGGAAGGCATTATCGAACTGCTTCCGGGGCATAATTTCACACTCAACACCAGCAATCTCGACTTTAATATTTCAAAATATTACGATCTCTCCATCAACGATCAATACGAAGCTGTTTCTCCTGCAAAAAGCGATGAATATATTGCAGAAATTAAAGATTTATTAGAAGACGCCGTTCGGCTAAGAATGCGATCCGACGTGCCTATTGGTGCTTGCTTAAGTGGAGGAATAGATAGTTCTGCTATTGTTTGCATAATGAAAGATCAACTTGCAAACGGTGGAAATGTAAACACTTTTACCGCTGGCGCCGAAGACAAAGAAATTGATGAAACACATTGGGCACAACAAGTTATCGACGCTACTTCGTCTAAGTCCAATACAGTTACGCCAACTTCTTCCGAGCTTTTAAAAGATTTGGAAGAGCTTACTTATTGCCAAGATGTGCCTTTGTTTTCCACGAGTACTTATGCTCAATTTAGGCTCATGAAAAAAGTAAAAGAGCAAGGCGTAAAAGTAGTGCTAGATGGCCAAGGTGGCGATGAATTATTTGCTGGATACGCCCATCATTCTATCGTTTCATCCTTAGATCACATTAAAAAAGGGAAACTCGGCAGCTTCACAAAAGAGATGAATGCCATGGATTTACCTGGCAGTAATATATTCTTTTTCCTTAAGCAATATGCTAAAATGTATGGGTTAAAACATTTAGGAAATAACGCCTTACAGTATGCCAACAAAACGTTTTTTGAAGATTTCAAATACATTAATTCATCGCTTTCCGACCGTTTTGCCAAAGAAAGTTTTGAAGGCTACTTAGCTAATATTCCGTCGACTTTAAACGGATTTATGAAATATGAATTTTACAATACCACATTAAAAGGGTTTTTAAAATGTGAGGACAGGTGCAGTATGTGGCATTCAGTGGAAGCCCGTACTCCCTTTGCCGACGACCATATTTTGATTGAAAAAGTGTTTGGGATTGCTGGCAATTATAAAATTCAGAATGGAGTAAAAAAATATTTGATGCGCGAAGCATTAAAGGATACCCTACCGAAATCTATTTATAACCGACACGATAAAATGGGCTATGTAACGGCTAACAACAAATGGATAGAGGATATTAAAGGTGATGTGAAGGATTACTTTACTGAAGATCTAAACGAATACTTTAATAGAGATTTATTAATGAAGGAGTATGATGCTTTTTTCTCACCTCCAAACACTCCCGAAAATCATCGGCAATTTAAATACATGGCCTTTGCTGTTTGGAAAAAGGTGTTTGAGTTGTAAGCTTACTTTTTCTTTGTTTTCAACCAATCGATTGCTTTCTCTTTGCTAAAAAACATTTGTATTGGAATAGGGGGTTTGGCATATTTAAGAAATAATGAAACAATGCCAGTTGAAAATCCTCCTGAAACAACTAAAGCCATGGCCAGCGCCCTTTCTACAGATTTCCCAGAAGAGAATTGATGACGAGCCTCTTGTGTAATTACTTTGGCTATTCTTAAATCAAGACCGTTGCAAAAGCCTAACAAATGAATTATAGACTTATTTATTGGAAATATTGCTCTTTCAACCTGTTAATATTTGAGCATAATGCCATTTATTTCGCTATTTTCTTGTTAGATTCCTCAATTAGACGCAAGTATCCCTGGACTTCTATATAA
>SPKZ01000667.1_pt1 | contig 10781 bp, 8 predicted proteins | sample 2456571 | NCBI WGS metagenome assembly SPKZ01 (sample SAMN11192286, study PRJNA482655) | marine metagenome | biome: ENVO:00000447; feature: ENVO:00000244|ENVO:00000211|ENVO:00000569|ENVO:00002023; material: ENVO:00002151; isolation source: ocean water from marine abyssalpelagic zone ...
CAGAACCATCTTCGAACGTGATCTGCATCTGGCCGTAGTTGCACTGGTCGCCAACTTCATCAGAAAGGTGAGCCTGGATCGCACTGACGCGCACCGGCTTCGATTCGGTCATCTGGCACATCACATCGATGTAATGCACACCGCAATCCACCATCGGCGGAAGAGATGACATGATATTCTTGTGGGTCTGCCAGTTATCCCCGTGACTCTGCTGGTTCAGGTTCATCCGCATCACGAGCGGCTTCCCGAGCTGCTGAGCCTGGTTCACGAATTCCATCCAGGAAGGATGAACCCGCAGGATATAACCGATCGTGATTGCTTTGCCCGTTTCTTTCGCCACGCGAACCACTTCCTCAGCCTCCGCCACCGTCTCGGCGATCGGCTTCTCAAGAAAGACATGCGCCCCTGCCTTCATTGCTTTGATCGCGTAGTCGGCATGCGTGTCCGGGAAGGTATTGATCGAAACAGCGTCAGGCTTCAGTTCTTCCAGGGCATGTTCGTAGCTGTCGAAGCCGGGCCAGCTCTCTCCAAGTTCTGCGAACATGGCTTCCCGACTGGCACTGGTGCGACTGACGACACCGACAATTTCAAATCCATCCAGTTTCTGGTAGGCCTTGGCGTGGGATTTCCCCATGTGGCCGCAGCCGACAACGAGAACTCTTACGGGTTGATTGTTATCCATAGTTTTTGAATTCACTTCTCCCAGGTCGCAAGGCGCTGCTCGGTTTCATCGCGAAAACGCTCAACGGCATTCAAGGCAAACTGCCTCGCGGATGTCGCAGGATCGGCCAGCAATCCTGACAGGTCCACCGCCAGGGATGCCTGGGAAAATTCATCACTGGAGTGGGATTCGCCGTAGGTGGCGTTGGCATGGCGATGCCCAATCTCTCCCAAATCGTATCGCTTGCCCCCGGCAATCTGGGAATCAAACACTCCGATCAAAGCCTGCGCAAGATGCTCGCGCCGACCGCTATCGAGGGTCAGCTTCTGAGTCGAGGACAACCAGTCGAGCTTGCCCCAGACTTCAGCCCCGAGAAAGGTCTCCGGCTTTTGTTCCCCGGGAAGTCGGCGGAGTGCCTCGAGGGCATGATAAAACACTGCGATGTGCGTCGCGTGACGATCCAGTGGCTGGTGAGAGGTCACCTCCCCGGCTCCGGCTGCTACGAGGATTCCTTCCAGGTCAGCCACCAGGCTGTCGTTGATCCCGTCTTTGATTTCGCTGCTCTGGTAATCGAGTTGAATCACCACACTGTAATCCCCCAGCATCGCCGCACGAATCTGCTCACGCCGACGAATCTCACGCATCTCATCGTCGGAATAGTTCTCGTAGGGGCCGGTTCTTGAACTGCCCCGCCCGTCGGTGACGACGACACCGGCAAACCAGGCATCCGGGTTTTCAAAGCAACTCTCGATCGCCGGGTAAGCTGCAATCTCGAGATCATCGTGATGAGCCCCAATAGCAAGGTGCGTCGTTCGCGCGAGCGCTTCCTGGACCGTCACACCGTCCGGAACAAAAATATCGGCCCCGGCATTCGAAAGAGCGAATTCTTCGAGAGCGATCATAATTTTTCCACCTTCACGCGTTGAAAGACTTCCATGGCCTCGTATTCCGCGAGCCCGAGCTCGTCGTAGGCAGCCGCGACGGAACGATCATCGTTGAGTGACTCTTCATTCCTCAGGTCAACGACCGCACGCAGACGCTGCAGGGCATTCCCCTTCAGCTCGTGCTGCACCGGACTGATCGGAACAGACATGTCGATTTCATAGGGCTTCAGCGCCTCCTCACGATGGCGGTAGCACCAGATGTGATCCGTGGTGATCGGAAACTTCCGGATGGCAGCAGCCACCAGTTGAAAGGCGATTCCCTGCGGACTCATCGGATCGGCAACCGAGCCCGCGACAAAAACGAGATTCGGATTCAACGTTTCCAGCAACTTTGCGACCGCTTCATGGTCAGCATCGGTGACATGAAACTGGCGAAATCTACCTGATTCGTAAAATGGCAGGTCGAGAAATTGAAGCGCATCTTCATCAATCCCCAACGCGGAAGCACTGTCGACTACCTCGGCCCGGAGAATCGCGGATTTCAGTTTCCTCACCTCCGGATTTAAAGCCGCTTCGGCATCACCGACCTGGAGACGCTCCACGTGATCACCCAGTTGATGAGAAATTTGCTCCGACTGCCCCACTGTCTTGAGGCAGCGAATCAACTTGAGAGCTTCCTCGTCGCGCACTCTCAGATTCCCTGACGTCAGGGCAACGAGGGTAACGTGATGGCCCTGCTCCTTGAGGCGATTGATAGTCGCTCCCATCCCCACGAGGGCGTCCTGCGGTTCCGCCGAAAAGATTACCGCGTGCTTAGGATGGGGGGTCGACTTCTCCGGTCGGGTCTCTTCATTCGCATCCGGCTTACCTCCCGGCCAACCGGTGATGGTGTGCTGGAAATCATTAAACGTCGCGATATTGAGCGAATAGGAGTTCTCCCCTTCGGCGATCAGGTCACCGAGGCCGGATTCGTTGTAATCATCGTCCACCAGCTTGAGGATAGGCTTCTCCGTCTTGCCGGAAGCCCACGAAATAGCCCGACGCTTCATCCGTCGGGTCCAGGAAATCGAATCCACCAGCCACGGGTATCGCAAGCGGGTCAGGTCACCGGCAGCCGCCTCGTCGAGGACAAACTCCGCGTTGAAATGACGCTGCAGGAAACTGGCCGTCACCACTTCGCTTTCCGGCTCCTCCACCGCAATTCGCACCACGTCAGCCTTGCCCTTGCCCCAGGCGAGCAGGAAGACCTTGTCTGCTTCGAGGATGGTCCCGACCCCCATTGTCACCGCCGTTCGCGGGACGTTGTGAAACCCCTGGAAGTCGGCCGACGCATCGAGTCGCGTGATTCGATCCAAAGTCACCACGCGAGTCCGAGATGTCACCGGGGAACCGGGCTCGTTGAAACCAATGTGACCGCTTCGACCGATACCGAGCAACTGGATATCAATACCGCCCGCATCAAGAATCTTCTGCTCGTAGGCAGCACACTTGTTCTCAAGTTCCTCTGCCGAATCACCTGAGGCGTTGGGGATATTGGTCCGCCCTTCGCCGATGTCGACGTGATCGAACAACTGCTCACGCATGAATCGCGTGTAACTCTCGGGGTGATTCGCATCGAGTCCGCTGTATTCGTCGAGGTTAAAGGTGGTCACGTTAGAAAAACTGAGCCCCTCCTCCCGGTGCAAACGGATCAATTCCCGATACAACGGAATCGGGGTTGAACCGGTGGCCAGCCCGAGAACAGCATCACGACCTTCCTCCTGGCGCGATCGAATCAAACTGGCTATTTCAACTGCGACCCGGCAGGCCGCTTCTCCAGCCTCTGGATACACCTGAACGGGGATCTTCTCGTAACGGTCGTGCATATCACCCACAGTCTGCCAAGCGCAGTCCTTCCAGCAACGCTGCAAAGGATGTCCCATTATGGGACATCTCAGGGCGAATTCAAAGCGCCAAATTGGTCCCTCAATCGACTCCCCGAACGCCGATAGTCACGAGGATATTGGCGAACTTCTGCTGATCCGCCGTCTGAATGGTCAACACCTGATCGGGTTGGCCAGCTGCTTCATAGAACGCGAAGCGCTCGATCGTTCCGAAATCGACTTCGATGTTCGAATCACGAAATACCTGGCGATACTCTTCCCACACCGGCGGCTCTTCGGTGAGCGCATACGGTCCGGTCGTCTGATACATCATCAAGTCTGCCGCTTCGATTGGGATAGCGGTGACCAACGCAGCCAGGACCTGGCTACAGGTCGGGATCCCCGGTGAGAGGTTCAAGCTGACCAGTTCTGCCCTGGGTCCGAGCGCTGACGAAGCCGGGTAGTTGCCGTCAGCAATAAGAACTTTGCTGCCGTGACCGGCCCGGCCCAGCACTTCGTTGATCTTCGGATGAATCAGTTGGTGTTTCAGCATGGCACTCTACAAGGCATAAACTCTCATCGCATTCCGCCCCATGATATCAGCCTGCTCATCGGCCGACAGCTCATTCATCAATGACCCGACCGTAGCGACCCAAGCTTCGTAGTCGGCCTTCAAAAGGCACACCGGCCAGTCACTCCCAAACATCAGGCGCCCCGGACCAAACGCTTCCAGGGCCACCTCCCAGTAGGGGCGAATCAAATCCTTCGACCAGCCTTTATCACGAACCTCAGTGACGACGCCGGAGAATTTGCAAACCAGGTTCTCGCGCTTCGCGATTTCACGAAAATCTTTCTCCCACTGCTGATCAAACGATGCTTCACTGATCACGGGTTTGGCAATGTGATCCAGGACCATCGGCAAATCCGGGTGTTGATCGACAAACCGAATGGATGCCGGCAGCTGCTTGCCGAAAATCAGGACATCGTATACCAGACCAAAGGCTCCTAACAGGCTCACACCCCGGTTAAACTCTTCGCCAAGAATAAACTCCGGATCCGGCTCGCCCTGCACCACATGGCGAATCCCCTTGAGCCAGGGCGATGTTACTGATTCAAGAACATTCTCTACCTCAGCGTCCGCCAGGGGCACCCATCCAACCACGCCTTTGATCAGAGGGCTATCCTCCGCCAAACCACACAGCCATTCGGTCTCCTCAACCGTCTGCCGCGCCTGTACAGAGACAAATCCATCCATCTTGGTCGCTTTCGCAACCTTACCCAGGTCAGCCGGACCAAAGTCCCGCTTAAGAACGTCCATTCCCTCGCCGATCCACTCATATTCGACCGGATCGTAGTTCCAAAAGTGATGATGACTGTCGATGCGCATTTTTGTTTACTTGTAGTCCCGCCCTTCCCAACTCTCGTAGACGGAATGTTGCCATGATTCGAGTTTCTGGAGCAACTCCTTGGTTCTGGCTTCCTCTTCATGCCAGAGGTTCTTCTCTTCCATCGGATCTTTGGCGAGATTGTAGAGTTCAAGTCGGAAGGAGTCTTTTCCCGTCGCGATGGAATGCAGTTTCCACGGCCACTCAATCCAAGCCGCATGTCCCGGCGGATTGCGCCGGGAAAAAGAAGGGTATTCCTCCACATTCTTCAACACCCGTTCGGGAAACGGCGAGGGCTCTCCCGCCTGTTGCGCCTCCATCAGCGCTTTGATGATTCGATCGCTATGAGTGGACTGACCAGCCGTGTGCCCATGCCAAAACGCCATAGGCGGGCGCTTCATAACTTTTCCTTCAATCACCGGAACCAGATCAATGCCATCGAGCTTAGGCTGATGCTCTACCTCTGCTCCTGTGACAGCGAGCAAGGTCGGATAAATATCGGAAGAGAAAGCCGGCATATTGATTTCGCGAGGCTCCCATTTCGCCGGCCATTCCAGAATGGAAGGAACCAGCAAGCCACCTTGGTAGATGCTGCCTTTTTTCTGCCTTCCGCCGGATGACTCTTCCATCAATCCCCCATTGTCACTCGTATACCAGAGAATCGTGTTGTCCTCGATTCCCATCTTGCGAAGACTCTTCCGCAAGCGAGCGATTTGTTGATCGATGAGTGTAATCTCAAGGAAATATCCCTTCCCCTTCTTGTCGGCATAAAGATCATCCCCGCCCGGAAAATCGACCGGCACTTCGGCAAACGGACCATGAGGAGCAGGAAACCAGGTCACCGCAAACATGGGTTTGTCGCCGTCTTTGTGCTTCTCTAGAAACTCAATCGTCGCATCCATGGAGATGGCGGAGCCCTGTCCTTTTGGATTCTCGTAGACTCCATTTCGACTGAGGTAAGGGTCGATGTCGAAAAAATTGAGCCCGGAATACCACTCGTCGAATCCCGCGCCTCCCGGGTTAGTAGGACTGTCAGGTTGAACAGAGCCGATATGCCACTTCCCAAAGTGCCCCGTCACATAGCCCGAATCTCGTAGCACCTCTGCAATGGTGACTTCATTCGGGCGCATGTAGTGGCCGTGGTTGGGCACGTTGGTTCGAAAGGGGTGCCGCCCGGTCAACACACTGGCGCGAGTCGGTGAGCAGACTGGAGCTGAAGCATGGAATCGATTGAAGACCACACTGTTCTTCGCCATCTCGTCCATACCCGGGGTCTGAACAAAAGGATGCCCCATGAATCCGGCATCGCCCCACCCCTGATCATCCGCCATCACCAAGAGAATGTTAGGGCGATAGTCAGCAACAATCGCCAAGGGCAAAAACAGACAGAATATCAGGATCAGAATTGCTCTCATCGCTATCAATTCTCGCACTCCTTACTGCCCGAGCGCGGACGCGATGCGCTGCGCCACCTGCTTGCCCATCAGCTCAGAGCCTTCGGGATGAAAATGCACATTCACTGGCTTCTGAAGCGTTTCCAGGTCAGTCAACACCAGGGCATGAAGATCATTCACTTCGATCCCATTTTCCTTCATAATTTTCAGAGCCGCCGCATTGTAGTTGCCTGCATCTTCGGGTGATCGGTAGGGCCTGACCCCCTCCGGGAAAGGCGTTGTTGTCGCAAAAATCAGCTTCGCTTCGGTAGCCTTCAGCTTTTCGACAATCTTCTTCAGGTTGGTCGAATACGTCTCAAGATCAGCTTGATAGGGGTCTTCGGGGTCGTTGGAGTTATTCGAAGTCCCTGCCTCGGTGACTCGCTTTAGATCGTGCAGGCCAGAATTGAAATGAATCACATCCCATTTCTGAGCGGCCAACCATTCATCAATATTCGCGAGCCCATGGGTCGTTCCCTGGCTGTTGCCTGGATTGTGCAGCACGTTTGCGTTCCCCTCCAACTGTGACCTGGCGGTGCCGGTGTAGCCGATCGAAATCGAATCACCAATAATCAGAACAAACGGCAGCTTCGGATCAATCGACGGCTTCCCCCGTTTATTTCGCTTCTTGTCCAGCTCTGCAGAGCCTTCCTCGGGCACATACTTCTTTTCGTCAGCTTGAAGCGGCAGCCCCAACGCGATCATCAAACCAACAGACAAAAAGGAAAGAAACGGTTTCATAGCAAGCCGTGTTTACGGACATTCCGGTTTCAATTCAAGGCACTTTACCGCGTATCAGCGCTTGAATCCATTCACCTTACCAGTTGCCAAGCGGATGAGTCATAGACAAGCTTTCCACGTCCCACCGAACCATTGATGGCCAACGAATCCGCCTCCCAGAATTCACCGCACCTGCCCTGGTATCAAACCGCGGCTGCGGCCTACATTGGGCCGTTTGTCGCCTTCCTCGTGGTCCTTTCGCTAGTCCAACAACTTGGGACAGATGATTCGTCAGCTCCATGGTGGAGGCAACACCCGGAACACTGGGGCTACCCCTTGCAGGTCCTCATCTGTATCGGCTTGGTCATTTACTGGCGAAAACACTACCCAAAATTCTCATGGAAAGGAACCGGTCTCGCCGTCGTCATGGGAGTCGTCGGCATCACACTCTGGCTGCTCCCGCCGTGGATTCATTCCACCGCAGGCATTGGAGAAGGAGGCGCGCTCCCCTGGCTCAAATGGCTGGGATTTCAGTCGAGGCTCGATGGATTCGATCCCTATTTGTTTGGGGAAGAAACTTCATCAATTCAACTCAGCGTAATCCTGGCTCTGCGCTTCCTCCGCCTCGTTGTCGCGGTATCCCTGGTCGAAGAAATTTTCTGGCGCGGCTTTCTGATGCCTTTACTCAGTGATCCCGATGGGGATTGGAGGAAACGCCGCTTGAGCGACAGCACCTCTCGCGCGATTTGGCTGACTGCTGTTGCATTCGCTCTCGTCCATCTGGGTCCCGACTTCGCCGTCGCCCTCCTCTACGGAGCACTCACTGGCTGGGTCTCCGTCAGGACCGGCAATATGTGGGGCGCAGTCATAATGCATGCGGTAGCCAATCTCTGCCTCGGCATTTTCATTCTCTACTCTCAATGGTGGGGACTATGGTAGAGTCATCCTGACCAATGTCTGATTCTCCGCAAAATCGATTCCCCCTCTGGAAAACGCTTGTCGTTTCAGCTCTGCTGATCGTTCCACCACTGATCGGTTTTGTCTTCATCACCTATTCGTCAGGCGGCCTCCATTCGCCCCCCGATGAGGAGCGCCCCTGGGCGCTGTCTAGCTACCTTACTACTTTTGATCCCGCCAGAACGACACCTTTGCTCACCCTGGCAGACATCGACGTACCCGAACTCGACATCAAGTGGGAAGAGAGATCAGGGGCTGACCGGAAACTCCAAATTAACTTCCCATCGGGAGATGAGAGCGAAGACAATCCCTTTGAGATCTTCGAAGCCGATTCATCGGGAAAAGTCCTTCTTCCCGACGGCAATGAACTGCAGATTTCTGCAGTTGCCCTCGTCTTACCGCAAGACGGCAACTGGGAAGGCAGAAATTATTCTTCGGTCATGCCCGATTGGCGCGATCCATTCACGGGAGAGAAAATCCCCGAGGCCAATTGGCAGAAAGAGGTCTATGTCAGCCGCGAGAACCCTAAGCTCTACTTCCGCATTAGTAATGCCGGAAAAGCCCCTCTTCGCTGGCTCTCCCCGAAAGTCTACGATTCGGTCTCGAAATCTCGCATCGCCTCTTCCAGTTCCTACTCCTACACAGGAGACCATGGCATGTTCCATGTCGGTCTGAACATCTGGCATCAAACCTCAATCGACATCGGAGTTGATTTCGCGTTTGGTGATCCCGAGTCACAGGAGATCGAGCTGCTCACGGGAGGCGCTGCCCGCTTCGGAGACAACGCCCTTATCAAGGTGATCGAGGTCCTTCCAAACGGTCATGGAAGCTCAAGCTGGGGTAAAGGAAGCAACGGAGTTCGTACTTCTTTCACTCCCCACAAAATGAGAGAAAAATCCAGTTCCAGAACCCTTCTTTTTCAAGTCTGGCCGCCTAACAATCATAAGTTGGCCGAGCTGATTTACTCTCCCGAAAAACAGGTGCGCCTTTTGAGCGGCAATTACGGAATCTCAGACATCCAGTTCCACGACAAGAAAGCTGAATTCAAAACCGGAACTATCCGTCGTTTCCCCCGACTGGGACGTGCCGTGATTCACCTGGATCAAATTCCCCGCTTACTGGAAGTCGACAACCTCTTCGAAACGCCCATCAAACGAACCGAGATTCAATACAAACACTCTTTCATTTCCGACGTATCAGATGCCGTCTTGAGTCGCTACAGCATCACCTCTCCCGACTACGAAATCGACGCGTCCGTCCTCCCCATCGTCTTCACAGACACGACTCCGATCCAGATCCTTGAAAAATTCGAGGAACTCACCGGCGTGCATACCTACTACGACAAAGAAGAATTTCGGCTCACCAACCAGAAACCCGAGACCGTTTTCGAGAAGGCATGGAAAGAGGTGCAGGAATTCTGGAACAAGTGGTTTCCCTAGTTCGAGCGCTAGGAGCGCTCGATTTCGATCCACGGAATAAATTTGATCGTTTCCGATTCCCAGGTTTTTCCGTAACCTGACAAGGAATCGCAATGACAACTCTCTCGTTTTCTCCAAGTTGGAGCCTGTTCGGCTGTCTCTTTTTCCTAGCAGCATTGCCTCTAGAGGCTCAGGATGTATTCCCTGGAGTTCCCGATGCGCCGGCTCAACCGGCACCTGAGGCAGTTGACGACGCCAGCGGCGACTCGGCTGATAATATTGCACCCTCAGCCACAACCACCAGTAATCCTAAGATTCCTCTGGAATATCTGGAACTCCTTCTCGATCCCCTGCCCCAGGACGAACTTCAACTCGAGGTTGACGGTTGGCAGGACCTCCTCAAAGAGAAAATGCTGGAAATCGCTGACCACGAAATTAGCACTCAAATCGCAAAGGATAGCGGTCAAATTAGTGAGGACGATCAAGCTTCGAGCCAGAAAATGATCGACCTTCAGGAAGAGAAGTCTGAGATTTCCGAGCGCTTTCGCAAAGTGATTGAGGCTTTCTCTGCAAAAGGGGGGGATCCGGCTCCATACAATCAGTACTTTCAAGTGACCCTCGGATTTAATCTCCAAAGCGAAGATAAGGGAGCTATGAAGGAGGTGTTTGTCAGATGGCTCAAGTCTGAGAGTGGCGGCAAACTGATTTTGAGGAAGCTGACTGCCTTCGTTGTCATCCTACTTTTGGCCTGGATACTGTCGGGCGTCATCAGTGGAATCGTCAGTAAGGCCGTAGACAAACAAGCAGCCTTCTCCAACCTGCTGAAAACGTTCATCAAAAAGACAGTAAAGCGCACCGTTTTATTTCTAGGCCTCCTGGTTGCCATCACTGCCCTGGGCGTGAATGTCAGCGCGCTCTTTGCCATGATCGGCGGTGGAGCGTTCATCATTGGCTTCGCTCTCCAGGACACCCTCGGCAATCTGGCTGCTGGAATAATGGTTCTGGTCTACCGCCCCTTTGATGTGGGTGATCTCGTGGAACTAGCGGGTGTGGAGGGAACCGTAGATAGCGTCAGCCTTGTTTCGACAACGATCCGTTCGTTCGATAACAAAGTAGTTCTCGTTCCTAACAAATCCGTCTGGGGCCAGGTAATCACCAACGCAACTGCTTCGGACAAGCGGCGCGTCGACCTCGTGTTCGGCATCGGCTACGACGACGATACTGATAAGGCTCAGCAGATTCTCGAGAAGCTTGTCGAACGACACGAACTCATCCTCGATGATCCGGAACCAATCATCAGGATCCACGAACTGGCGGATTCTTCCGTGAATTTCATCTGCCGCCCATGGACTAAGCCGGAGAACTACTGGACAGTTTACTGGGACCTCACAGAGGAAGTGAAAGAAGCCTTCGATGCTAACGGAGTCAGCATCCCCTACCCGCAGCAGGACGTACACTATC
>SPKZ01000455.1_pt1 | contig 10780 bp, 6 predicted proteins | sample 2456571 | NCBI WGS metagenome assembly SPKZ01 (sample SAMN11192286, study PRJNA482655) | marine metagenome | biome: ENVO:00000447; feature: ENVO:00000244|ENVO:00000211|ENVO:00000569|ENVO:00002023; material: ENVO:00002151; isolation source: ocean water from marine abyssalpelagic zone ...
TAGCGCTCCCGAAGCCACTCTGCCATCTGCCCCATCTTCACATCGGAATAGAGCACATGCTCCGCTGACTGGGTACGTGATTTATCACTGCGTCCCGTAAATCGGTCAATCGCTTCCTCTGACAGGAGGTAGTCCGGTTTGAGCTCATCAACAGGAGCATCGAAGGGAACGTGATTCGAAACGTTGAGAAAGGTCACGAAGTGGCCGCGTTCAAGGTCAGTCAATCGTTCGCGGCACCATTCAAAGAAGTCCCCGTCGCTAACCCCCCATCCGTTTGACTCAAGCTCCTCGGCCACGTCGGGAATTCCCACAAAATCTTCGTATCCATAAGCCTCGCAGCTGTCACCTTTATACCCGAACCTGCGATGCGATGCGGCATAGAACAAGGGGTGATAACCGGCCCGCTTCATCATCCGCGGCAGCGTATCGAGCTTGAACCTCTCAAGTGCTCTCGGAACCGGATAGCGGCTCTGCGGCCCCACCCCTGCCATCGAAGAGTGTACCGCGCTGATCGTCGATCGGCCAGATGCGCAAAAGTAAGGCACGGAGACGCCCTCATCCTGAAAGCGATTGAGATAAGGAGAGGCTACCCTGAGTGCCGGATCTTCCAGCAATTCAGACTGAATGCTCTCGAGGACAAAGCAAAAAACATGAGACGGCCTTTTCTTGAGCCATTCAGGCGTCTCGGCAGTCCGCCTCACGTAGGATTCAGGAGACTGCCCAAGACGTCTCGTGATCTCGCTGTGGGCGCTGGCCTCTTTCATCTCACCGGCGAGCTTGAGAATGCGTTCGTAGTCCTCCCCCTGATCCTGCCGCAACCATTTGGCAATAAACCCGGAAACCTGCATGACAGGCACAGTGGCAACCTTGTCAGGGTGATAATGATTTGCCTTCGACGAGCTGTAACCCATGGCAATGGAAAAAGCTCCGCCGGCCGCCATCAGGCCGATCACGATCAGTGAAGGCCAGAAGGAAATCTTCCAAACCTTGCGATGCGGTCTCACGATCCAGATCGCAACGGCAATGCAAAGGAAACCATAACCGGTCAAAACCCAGGGCATGCGGTAGACTTCGCAGGCGTGAATCCAGAGAGCCGAGATGTTTCCCTGGAATAAGCCAAGGATCCGCCCATCGACCTCCGTACCAAATTCGCGATACATAATGATCTGGATCGCAAGGCAGACGACAAGGACCGGGAACCACATCGAAACCCAAAGCTGCTGGAGAAAGCGAACCTTCGTGAAGGCGAGCACTGGAATCATGGCGACGGCCAGCGAGCCCCCCCCGGAAAAAAGCAGATGCGAAGCACGAACCAGGATCCCTTCTCCGGGAGAATCGGTGAGCCCGAGGAAAAACGGGAGGCCGAGCCCTGTCATCAGGGGCACAAAAACAAACAAGAGCAGGCCAAACCATGTCACCTGGGCGATGAACTTTCGCTGGTCAGGATCCCTGATAATCTTTTCTGCGGTAAGCTGCCGTTCGTCTCGACTCATTCTATAAATACCATAATTCTCATGTTTTAAGAAATCCAATCAACAAATAAGAAAAATGGTGCCCCGGGCCAGCCCCCCTGCAATCCGTCACCAACTCGGCTCAATCCCCTGCTAATTCAGGGCTTTCACCACTTCAACGATCTTCTCAGCCGCCTCGTCCACCTCAGCCTCAGTCGAAAAGATCGACAGCGATAACCGGAGACTGCTGAAAGCCCGTTCATCACTGAATCCCATGGCCTTCTGAACGTGGCTGGGCTGGTTCTTACCCGTCATGCAGGCGCTGCCGGCGGAACACTGCACGCCCCGCTCGTCAAGCATGGGCAACATTTCCGCGGCGACGCAGCCCTCAAATGAGACATGAGCCACATTCCCGGTGCGATGTTCGCGCGAGCCGTTGAACTTAATCGGGTTAGGTCCGTCACCCAACCCTGTTTGAAGCTGCTCTTCGAGCCGGTTTCGGAGACTTTCCACCCGCTCAAGGCCTCCATTTTCAGCTTCCTCCGCCATGATGGCTGCCGCCTCCCCCAGTCCGACAATGTAGGGAACGTTTTCAGTGCCGCTGCGGCGGCCATCTTCCTGGCCTCCCCCTCGAATCATGGGCTGAAACTGACTTTTTTTTCCAATAAAAAGACACCCTACTCCCTTGGGAGCATGGAACTTATGACCGCTAATTGAGAGAAAATCGACTGGCACTTCATCCACTCGGACCGGAACCTTTCCGACGGCCTGAATCGCGTCCGTATGGACCGCCCAGCCGGCCCGTCGGGCCGTCTCACAGACTTCAGCCATGGGCTGAACGACACCGGTCTCATTGTTGGCCCACATGATCGATGCGAAGCCGGGCCGTGACGATTCGACTGCTTGCTCGAAAGCCGCAATTTCAAGACGCCCCTCCCCGTCGGTTCCGATCCGTTCGACCTCGTATCCCGCTGCTGCCATCGCTTCGGTCGGACGAAGCACGGCGCTGTGTTCGATTTCGCTGACAACGATCTTGGTGTTCTGCCGCCCCAAACTGCGGGCGAGCGACTTCAGAGCCATGTTATTCGACTCGGTGCCGCAACCGGTGAAAACGATCTCCTCAGGGCTGGCGCTGATCAGCGCAGCCATCTGCTCCCGGGCTTTGCCGATCGCCTCCTTCACACTCCGACCGGCACGGTAGCCACTGGACGGATTGTACCAATTATCGGTAAGAAACGGCATCATCGCCTCAACGACCCGCGGGTGAACCTGCGTCGTCGCGTTGGAATCGAGGTAAATCGACATGCTGCAATTTAGAAGCCGTATCCGGTCGCGCAACAAGCCGCGATTCAAAAATTACGCTGTTTTCAGCAGCTCACTCCCAGCAGCGATGACGGTGCCGGCACAGGTAGCGACGCTCTCATCATCGTGACGCGAGAGGGCAAAAGAATCAGAAGGCACTGCGTAATTCCCGTCCCCCTTCACGTTGTAACGCTTGTCGTAGTGCTCGGCGAGAAGGTCGCCGATCAGGTCACGCCATTCCTCCCGCTCCACCATCGCCTTCCAGGATTCAATTTTCTCGGGTGGATGAAATCCCTTCAGCCGGTCGAGGGTCATCACAATCCGTTCGGCATCTCCTAACCATTCAACATAGTCGCCCGCCAGGTAGTCAGCCCGCGCTCCCAACGGGGAATCAATTTCAAATACAGTCGATTGCTTCATCTTCTGCCAGAGCGCATTCGGCAGGTTGAGGCGCCCGATCTTGGCACTTTCCGCCTCGATGAACACAGGGCGACTCCTGTCCATCGTGCGGATCTTATCGAAAATAAGAGATTCGAATCGCTTCTGAGCGGGCTGAGGCGCCGAGAGGTCTCCGCCGAAGACGGATCCTTTGTGTTTTGCCAGCCCCTCCAGATCGAGCACTTGTCCGCCCTGTCGCCGGATCTCCTGCAATACCAGGGTTTTCCCGGCTCCAGTGTAGCCATTCAACACCGCTAGCGTGACACCTCCTGCAAAGGCTTCGATTTCTTCAATGACTTCCCGGCGATAGGCCCGGTATCCTCCCTCGAGCTGGCTCACGTCCCAACCGATATCAGAAAGAACGGTCGAAAGACTTCCTGAACGTTGCCCGCCCCGCCAGCAATAGACCAGCACCCGATATTCCTTCGGCTTAGCGGAGAAGTGACTCTCGATATGACGGGCGATATTTTGAGACACCATCGCAGCGCCAAGCTTCCGGGCATCAAACGCAGATACCTGCTTGTAGATGGTGCCAACTTCGACACGTTGCTCGTCATCAAGGACGGGGAAATTCAGAGCCCCGGTCATGTGATCCTCGGCAAATTCGGAGGGGGAACGCACATCGATGATCTCGTCGTAGTCTACAAGACTCAACGGGACAGTGGCTACTTTGATTTGTCGGCTCATCGATCGAAACGCATCCCGCAGCGGGATTGACTGGCATAATTGGACCAATCCTTACAGAAAAATCAGCACGAAATTGCGGAAAAAATATGTCACGACCTTCTGCCCTTACCCGTATACTCTTTTGAAAGTGAAGCGGCTTCCTCTGTTTCACTTCTCTATCAATAACATGAAGAAACTAATCGCAACCTTGACGTTGGCCGTTCTCGCCTTCGCCCCTATGGCGATGGCTGAAGACGTGACCTATGTTGCCGGCATGACCGGCGTAGTGTGAGGCGGATGTAAGCGTGACGTCAGTTCGGCGTTCAGTTCACTGCCCGGATATATCGAAGATTCGATCTCTATCGAAAACGGAGAAGAAAAAGGTACTCAAGTCGTGACTTTCAAGACCGACGGTTCCGAAGAAATCACTAAGGAGGCTGCTATCGAGTCTCTTGGCGACAAGGCCAAGAAGTACGTGGTAGTGTCTCTCGAGACTTCTGAGAGCGATACCTGATTTCTGCATCTCTGTAGAATGAATTAGTCAAAGCCCCGGTGTTTCGGCACCGGGGCTTTTTTCTACCCGGACCGGTCGCCCCAAAACGGACCGCATTTCAGGCAAAATGGCGGTTGGCTTCCCGCCTCCGAATATGGTTAAATTCTCCGAAGTAGATGGCCGATTCCAGCATCCATAGCCGGCCCACGGCGCCCGACAGCGGTGAATTGCCGATTCCTCCCAATCTCAAGCAGAAGCTTGAAGCTTTTCAAAGTCGACTCTGGTCGATCAAAATTGCCGAAGGCGCTCTAGCAGGCCTGGCCGGACTGGGGATCAGCTATCTGCTGATCTTTGTTCTCGATCGCCTTTTTGACACGCCCACTCTTCTCCGCGGAATCATCCTTCTCGCCGGATTCGCCATTCCGGCAATCGGGCTCCCCCTGCTTTGGCACCGATGGGTCAGTCAGCAGAGATCACTGGAACAAATCGCGCGATTGCTGCGCCGGAAGTTCCCTCGCCTGGGTGACGAGCTTCTCGGCATTGTCGAACTTTCCCATTCCCGAACGGGCAACAACAGCCGGGTTCTCGTCGAAGCGGCGATGAAGCAGGTCGACGAGCGCATCGCCAACCGCGAACTCGACGACGCTGTTCCCGATAATCACTACCGAACCTGGCTGACCGGTGCGCTCGCTGTCATTTCACTGGCGGCCGCCCTTACCGTCTTTGTTTCCGACGCGGCTCAGAACACTCTCGCCCGTTGGGTCTCTCCCTGGAAGCCGGTCGATCGCTACACCTTTGCCCAGTTGGAACAACTCCCTGACAAAGTCATTGTTCCCTACGCCGAAAATTTCAATCTCACCCCTGCTCTCTCAGAAACGACGGAATGGAAACCGGCCCAGGCGTCGGTTCGCCTTCCCGGGAGAACGAAGCTTCGTGCCGATCGAGAGGACGATTCCTATCACTTTGATGTCCCTCCTCAGAAAGAGGACGGACTGCTTGGCGTTCGAGTTGGCGATGAATTCAAAAAGGTTGAGGTGAATCCGCTTCCACGCCCGGAACTGGTCGATATCGAGGCTTCCCTTCGCCTGCCTGACTACCTGCGTTATTCATCCGATCCCATCTTCCCCATTCGCGGCGGGAGTGTTTCCGTCGTCGAAGGGGCCAAGGCTTCATTCCGAGGAACCACTTCAAGGGAACTGGCAGTTGCCTCCGCAGATGGAAGCGCCACTGCCATTGACGGAGCCTCCTTTGCCACTGACCATCTTCCCGTTGAAGAATCGCAGACCCACACCTTCACCTGGACTGACATTCACGGGCTGCAGGCGAAATCACCTCTCGAACTGAAGGTCACCCCGGTTCCCGACGAGGCTCCCGATGTCTTTGCCCGGCAGGTCAGCGAAGAACGAATCATTCTGCCTGACGAAGTCGTCACCTTTGATGTCAGTGCTGCCGACGATTTCGGCCTCAAGGCATTAGGGCTGCAATGGTGGGGCGCTTCCGATCCTGTGACCAACCCGGATCCCGTCACAGGAGAAAAGCCGGTCGCAGCCGGAGCGCCTGAAGCCCGTGAACTGGAATCCACTGCGACTTTTTCCGCCGAGCGGGAAGGCATCAAACCACAGACCATCCAGATGCGCGCCTTTGCTGAAGACTTTCTCCCCAATCGCGAGCGGAGCTACTCGCCAACCTTTGTCCTCCATATCCTCAGCCCTGAAGATCACGCTAACTGGCTGACGCAGGAATTCGGGAAGTGGTTCCGCAACGCGCGTGAAGTCTACGAGCGCGAGCAGCAACTTCACGAAACTAACCGCGAGCTGCGCGAACTATCCGCCGAAGAACTCGACCAGCCGGAGAACCGTCGTCGGCTCAAGGAGCAGTCCTCTGCCGAGTCGATGAATGGACGACGTCTTGAGTCACTTGCTGATTCAGGACGCGGCCTGGTGAAGCAGGCGACGAAGAATGACGAGTTCGACGCCGAGCGTCTCGAGTCCTGGGCTACCATGATGCGAGCTCTCGACGACATCGCCAAAGAGCGCATGCCAAATGTATCGGATCTGCTTCAGCAAGCGGCCCAGTCAGCGGGGCAACGCGGCCGGTCCAGCCAGGGCGGCGACAAGAATTCCCCCTCCAAAGCCAAGCAATCTGAAGGTCAATCGACTCCCTCAGCTCCCAAGGTTGAGAACAAGAAGGGCAAAAAGCAGAGCCAGGGAGAAGGCAACGGCGAATCAAAGCCCAATTCAAATCCTCCTTCCCCGGGCATTTCCGATCAGGAGTCCAGCCTGGACAAACCGACCGAGCAGAGTGAAAAGCGAAAGCAGGATCAAGGCACCAAGCCTCCGGCTCCATTCGGACTGCCTAACACAACGCTGGGTCCGGCAGGAGATGGAAAGCAGACCGAGCAGCAAGAGTCACCCGCTCAGGCCAAGCTCAGCGAAGCACTCGAAAAACAGAAAGACCTCCTCGCCGAATTCGCCAAGGTAGCCGATCAGCTCCAGGAGATTCTCTCCAGCCTCGAAGCCAGCACCTTCGTGAAGCGGTTCAAGGCAGCTTCACGCAAACAGTTCGAGATCGCGGACACCCTGAATGAAACACTGGATGCCGGGTTTGGGCTGCCACGCCATCGCATCGAGCAACAGTTGCGGGCGGTAGGCGAAAAAGCCTCTCTCGAACAGGATGAGCAGGCCCGAAGCATTTACTCGATCCAGACCGACCTTGAAGCCTACTTTCAGCGAAAGCAGGATCTCATTTACAAAAACGTCCTCGATCAGATGCGCGATATGTCGGTGGTCGCTGACGTCAAAGTCATCAGCGAAGAACTGCTCGTAAATTTGAGCGGTCGCTCGATCTCCGCTTCGGAGTTCTGGGGCGACACCCTCGATCGCTGGGCCGAAGAACTTGTCGCAGCCTCCGAGTGCGAAGCGTGCCAAGGCGGCGAGAAGGACAGCCTCCCCCCGGAACTCGTCCTGAAGATCATGAAGGTGTTGCAGGAGGAGATGTATCTTCGGGATGAAACTCGCGAAATGGAAGCCGCTCGCCCCGCTCTCGCCCCTGATGTCTATGAGTCCAAGGTGCGCCCGCTAGAGCTTACTCAACAGGATCTCCGTGAGCGATTGGATGAGATCGTTCTCGAAATCGAAGAGCTTCCCAATGCCCAGGAACACTTCATGAAAGAGATGCAGTTGCTATCACTTGTCTCAGACGTGATGCGCCAGGCCCGCGCCGTCCTCGCTCGACCTGATACCGGCCCGGAGGCGATTGCTGCCGAAACTGAAGTGATCGAACTTTTGCTCCAGTCAAACCGTCAGAAAAACAACGGCGGCGGCGGTGGTGGTTCATCACCCGGTGGCGGCGGCCAGGCCAACTCGAACGGCGCTTCCCTGAATGACATCTCTCTCGACGGCGGGGAATCCCGCACTTCCGGTCCCTCCGTTCGCGAGGTGGATCAGTCCACCGGTCAGTCCGGCCGGAAACTTCCGGAAGAGTTCCGACGTGGACTCGACCAGTATTTCAACGCTTTGGAATCCAACTGAATGCCCCAATCCCTCCGACTACTCCTTCTTCTACTTCTGATCTTCGGTTTTTCTTTCCGGGCTCAGGCGCAGCGCATCATCCTCGATGGCGAGGGCGATGTGATAATTCGACGTCAACCGGTTGATCCTTTTGCCGACCCTCCCGCTACCCAGAAAGACGGGAAAGAGGAGGAAGCTGAGGTCGGCAAAGACGAGCCTCTTAGCGCTCAGATATCCGCCCACATTCTCAAACTCGCCAAAGCCGAGCGTGAAAAGCGGCTCAAGTTTATGCAGGTCGTGATCGATGATGTTGTCCGGCTTTGCGAACTCAATGAAGAGCAACAGGACCAGCTTCTGCTCGCGGCCAAGGGGGCCGCGGAACGCTCCATGAAAGACTGGCACGAGCAGGCGGAGCGCTACTTTCGCACCCGGCTGGATGGTGCCGATTCCGATGCCGCCAAGGAAATGCTCGACGGCATGGGCAATGTGAAATTTGGAGGGAACCGTTCCGAGGAAGAGGGCGAATCTCTCGAGCTGTGGAAGGACACCCTTTCCGTGGTCCTCAACGAAGGCCAGATTGCCCGCTACGAGGAAGTTCTCGAACAGCGGCACCTCGACCGCATTGACGCGTTCTCGCGGATGTCGATATCAACTTTGGACGGATACCTCCGCCTAACACCCGACCAGAAGCAGGATCTGGGCAAACTCGTTCACCAGGCGGCAGTGGACTATCTCGATGACGTCCAGCGCTACTGGGGTGACTACTTTGAAAAAGGCACCCTCATGTCTCTCGCCAACGCTAACGAGGATGAAGTGCTCAAGGAAATCCTGACAGAAAAACAGTTCGAACGGCTCCAGTCCGCCACCTCGAATTTTGACCACTTTTGGGAAACCAAGAAACGAAACCGAAGAGCAGAAGAGAAAGACGCAGAACGTCGAAATAAAGAAGCTAAGGAAGAACAGCCTGAAGACGAGAATCCCAAGTTGAACTAGCCCGCATGATCCGTTCCCTGACTACCCTCCTTGCGGTCATTGGATTGACTTTGCCCAACACCCTTGCGGCACAGGGGGCTTCGATACGCTTTGGTAACGAGATCCCGCCGGAAGTCGACACCATTTACGAGCGTGGACTCGCTTACCTGAGCGCCAGCCAAAGCGATGACGGTTCCTGGCGCAGCCGATCTGAACACGGGATCACCGGGCTCTGCCTCATGGCATTTCTCGCAAGCGGCGAAGACCCCAACTTCGGCCGCTACCGCCTCAACGTGAAACGGGCGGTTCGTTCGATCATTCGAGGACAGGAGAAAACCGGCTTCATCCCTAACAGCATGTACCATCATGGTTTTGCCATGCTGGCACTGGCGGAAGCCTACGGAGTCGTCGACGAAGCCACCCTGTGGGATGCAGGCGATTCCGAGGACAGAAAGACGATCGTCGAAACTTTGGAGGCAGCCATCAAACTTGCCGTGGAATCCCAGGCCAACAACCGCTGGGGAGGCTGGCGCTACTCCCCCACTTCAACCGATGCAGACACATCGGTGACCGGTTCCGTTCTTATGGGTCTGCTCGCCTGTCGCAATGCTGGACTGGAGGTCCCTGACGAAGCCATCGAAAACGCTTTGACCTACATGCAACGCAACACTTCATCATCGGGATTTGTGGCCTACAGCGGCGGCATCGGTGGTGGCGGGGAATCCATGGCGCGGTCTTCCGTGGCTGCCCTCGTTTATTCCGTAGGGCACAAGCGAGAGTGGGATGAGTACGAAAGCGCACTCGAACACATCACCAACAAGCTCGAACACAAGGAAACCTCACACACCCACTACTTCTACTACTACATGGCCCAGGCGCTCTACCAGGGTGATCCTGATGCCTGGGAACAATGGAATCGCAAGACAGCACGAATGCTGGCTGACCAGCAATCATCCGAAGGCAGTTTTTCCGGCAGCTATGGCGAAGCCTATGGAACAGCCATGTCATTGCTTGCCCTTGCTCTCAACTATCGATTCCTCCCTATCTACGAACGCTTCTAATGCCAGTCACACTCACCAGGCCCGATTTCGTAAAGCCTCTACTGTTAGCAGTGGTTCTCGCGTGTGGTCCCAGCGTCAACGCAGAACCCGAAAGCGATTCAGAATCGACTGAAGCTTGGCTGACCTGGAGGAACGGCGATGAATTGAAAGGCCATCTCAACCCAAGCCCTGATGAGCGGGTGTCCTGGCTGTCTCCGCATTTTGCCGCCCCTCTCAACATCCGCGTCGATCAGCTCGAGAGCATTCGCTTTCCCTCCACCCGGGGAGAGGGAGTCGATCGTGATGAATCACAGTTCCGCGTCTATCTCAACAATGGAGACAAGCTTGAGGGAGGGCTTGTCTCAATGGACGACACAACCATCACCGTCGACTGCCTCGCGTTCGAAGAACCTGTCGCTCTGAAGCGCGCCGCCGTTGAGCGTATTCTTCACATCGGCACGGACGAACTTCGACTCTCCGACCCTGGAGATCTCACCTCCTGGACCTCAAGCGGAAGAGATCGCAAGCCCACTGACTGGTTCACCAACCTGAGCGGCGCGTTCGCCACGCATCAATGGTCAGGCAATTTGTTTCGTCCGATTGAACTTCCTCAAAAAGTCGAGGTTGCGTTCACCGCCAGTTTCCCCCGCGGCAAACCTGAACTGGAAATCGGCCTTCTTAAGGATCCCACGCTCGGCCCTATGCTGGAGACCTGGGACAACCACCTCGTCCTCACCTTCCGCACGACGTTTGTTCCCCTGATGGAGCTCAAAGATGAAGACGAAACTCTCAGCTTTCGGCTGTTTTGGAATCAGATCTCAGGTGAAGTCCGGCTGTGCGATCAATCCGGTGAACTGCTCGCGTCACTCGACGACGCCCTCGTTAAACGCTACCTCCCCGACAGTGACA
>SPKZ01017574.1_pt1 | contig 10779 bp, 10 predicted proteins | sample 2456571 | NCBI WGS metagenome assembly SPKZ01 (sample SAMN11192286, study PRJNA482655) | marine metagenome | biome: ENVO:00000447; feature: ENVO:00000244|ENVO:00000211|ENVO:00000569|ENVO:00002023; material: ENVO:00002151; isolation source: ocean water from marine abyssalpelagic zone ...
CTGGACATTCTAGGAATCGAACGTGATCACACTCCGAGCTGCGGCGCCCTTGCGCATCTCGTCGAAGCAGACATTGATGTCCTCGAGCGGGCGGCGCGCCGAGATCATCTCGTCGAGCATCAGCTGTCCGTTGAGATAGAAATCCACGAATCGCGGCATGTCGACGCGGAAGGCGTTCGAACCCATCATCGAGCCGAGGATGCGCTTCTCGCTGAGGACGATGTCGAGTCCCGGTAGCTCGATGTTTTCGCCCGCGGCCACCACGCCCACGAGCACCGTGGTGCCGCCCTTCTTCGTCATTCCGTAGGCCTGGCTCACCGTGGCCTTGAGGCCGATGGCCTCGAACGCGTAATCGACGCCGCCTCCCGTGAGTTCGTGTACCCGCGCGACGGGGTCGCCCTGGGAGGCGTCGACCGTGTGCGTCGCGCCCAGCTTGCGCGCGAGGTCGAGCTTCCACGCCTGGGTGTCGACCAGGATGATCTGGGCGGCGCCGGCGATACGACAACCCTGGAGGATGCTGAGGCCCACTCCGCCGCCGCCGACCACCACGCAGGTCGAGCCCGCCTCGATGCGAGCCGTGTTGAGCGCGGCACCCAGGCCCGTTGTGACGCCGCAGCCGATCAGCGCGGCGCGGTCGAGGGGCATCTCCTCCTTGATCTTCACCAGGGCATTCTCCGGCACGAGCATCTGCTCGGCGAACGATCCGAGCTGGGCCATCTGGTAGAGGGGCTTGCCGTCCTTCGAGAGGCGCGGCGCCTCGCCCGCCTGCCGGTCGAGGGAAGCACCACCGCACAGATTCGGGCGGCCGCGCGTGCAGTACTCGCAGATGCCGCAGAAGACCGACAGGCAAGCGATCACGTTGTCGCCGGGCTTCACGTAGGTGACGTCGCTGCCCACCTGCTCGACGACGCCGGCGGGTTCGTGGCCGAGCACCAGCGGCGGGGGCGCGGGGAGCTTGCCCTCGATGATGTGGAGGTCGCTGTGGCAAACGCCCGACGCCGCCGTGCGCAGGAGCACCTCGCGCGGACCGGGCTTGTCGATCTCGATCTCTTCGACTTCGAGGGGTTGGTTGTAGGCGTAGAGGACGGCGGCTTTCATGGTGGACCTCGCTACTCGATGGGTGGGGGAGTCGGACGGGATTGTGACACGTCCGTGGGACTCCGCGCAGCAGCGAATCGCCTACTGCCACGAGCACCTCGCTGATGTGAAGTGCCCGCGGTCAGTGGACTTTCGCGATGAGCTCCCGAGGCACGCGCCCGGCAGGCTCTAGGAGCGCCTGCCCGAGGACGAGTACGGGGAAGGGCACTTGGGCCGCATCCTCTGAGTCGAAGCCTCAGAGCAGCTCGGCGATCGACTTGGCGATGTCCTCCGGGCTGATCGGCGGCGGAAAGCGCTTGACGACCGCACCCGACGAGTCGACGAGGAACTTCTCGAAGTTCCACGCGATGTCGGAGCTGTCGCCGTCGCCCGGCTGCTCCGTCTTCAGCAGCTTGTAGAGATCACAGGCGCCATCGCCGTTGACCTCGATCTTCTCGAACATCGGAAAGTTCAGATCGAACTTCGACTTCGCGAACTCGAGGATCTCGGCGTTCGTGCCCGGCTCCTGGCCGCCGAACTGATTGCACGGAAAGGCGAGGACCGTGAAGCCCTTGTCGCCGTTCTCATCCTGAAGGGTACGCAGACCTGCGTACTGGGGTGTGAGGCCTCAAGCACTCGCGACGTTGATGACGAGACAGACCTTGCCCTCGTACTGCGAGAACTTCACCGGCTCGCCGGTGATCGAAGTCATCTCGAGCTCGTGAAACGTGCTCATGGAGGTCCCTCCTGACGGTAAAGAACCATTCTAACGGATCGAGCCCGCCCGCGTGCGCTCGATGGCGCTGCGGACGCGGTTCTCCAGCAGCTCCTGTCGGCCCGACCGTGGAAGGGGTTCGTCGGCGGCATCCGTCGCGTGCTGCCACAGGTCGGCGAGTGAGGTCTGGCCGCCGAGAATCTCTGCTCCCTGGCCGTCGTTCCAGCCCGCGTAGCGCTCGTCCACGAAATCTTGCAGACGCTTCTCCTCCACGAGCGTTGCGGCGCACTCGAGGCTCAGCGCCACCGTGTCCATGCCGCCGATGTGGGCGTAGAAGAGATCGGTGGGATCCATGCTCTGGCGCCGCAGCTTCGCGTCGAAGTTGAATCCGCCGTTGCCGATCCCACCCGCGCGGAGGATCTCGAAGAGGGCGAGGGTCAGCTCTTCGACGCTGTTCGGGAACTGATCGGTGTCCCAGCCGTTCTGGGGGTCGCCGCGGTTTGCGTCGACGCTGCCGAGGGCGTCGTTGGCGATGGCCGTGGCGATCTCGTGCTGGAAGCTGTGACCGGCGAGCGTGGCGTGGTTGACCTCGATGTTGAGCTTGATCTCGCCCTCGAGGCCGAAGCGCCGCAGGAAGCCCAGCACGTGCTCGGCATCGCGATCGTACTGGTGTTTGGTCGGCTCGTGGGGCTTGGGCTCGATGAGGAGCGTGCCCTCGAAGCCGATCTTGTGTTTGTGCTCGACGACGAGCTGCATGAAGCGCCCGAGTTGCTCGGCTTCGCGTCGGAGGTCGGTGTTGAGGAGCGTCTCGTAGCCCTCGCGCCCGCCCCACATCACGTAGTTCGCGCCGTCGAGACGCTGCGTGACCTCGAGGCAGTGCTTCACCTGGGCGGCCGCGTGGGCGAAGATCGCCGGATCGGGGTTGCTCGCGGCGCCGGCCGCGTAACGCGGGTGGCCGAAGAGGTTTGCGGTTCCCCACAGCAGCCGGACGCCGCTCTCCTGCATCCGCGCGGCCATGCGCTCGACCAGGCGGTCGAGGTTCGCGCAGCTCTCGCGGAAGCTCGCGCCCTCCGGCGCGACGTCGCGGTCGTGAAAGCAGAAGAATGGCACGCCGAGCTTCGCAAAGAACTCGAACGCGACGTCGGTCTTCTGTTCGGCTTGCGCGATCGCGTCGCCCCCGTCGGCGAGCCACGGGCGGTCGAACGTCCCCTCGCCGAAGACGTCGCCGCCGGTCCAGCAGAACGTGTGCCAGTAGCAGACGGCGAAGCGGAGGTGATCCTCCATGCGGCGGCCGAGCAAGAGTCGGTCGCGGTCGTAGTGGCGGAAGGCGAGGTCGTTCTCGGTGTCGGGACCCTCGTAGCGGACGGGCTCGACTTCGGGAAAGAAGGGCTTCGACACGGGGGCCTCCGGAGCGATCGTCGGAAAGCGGCTCTCCGAAGCTTCGCAGGATCGCGTGACCCGGGCAATCAACCCGGCGGTCTCCGATCCGAGGATCTTCGATCCGGGGTTGCGCCGCGCTCAGCGACGATGAGCCGGTAGCCGAGATCGAAACAGCGAGGCCTGGACGAGTCGATCTGTGATGCGGGGATCGGGCACGCGAGTCGCGGAGTAGCCGACACCCCTCCTGTCGTAGGTGCTCCCCACGATCGTCGTCCGCTCAGTGATCGACGTAGGGAGTCCCGCTCCGGAACCCCCGCAGCCTCGCCTCGACCTCGGCGACGAGGCGCTTCTTCCCGCGGCGGTTGGCGCGACGGATCGCCTCCTCGGCGATGCGAATCGCGTCGCCGAAGCGAGCGTTCGCCGCGTACGCCACGGCGAGCGTGTCGAGTCGTTCCGGCTCGCGTCGACCCGACACCTCGATGGCCCGCTCTGCCCACACCACGGCCTGCCCGGGATCTCGCAGGTCCTCGCGCGCGCTGGCCGCCAGCAGCCACGCCAGGTTGTTCTGCGCCTTGCCGAGACCGGGGTTGGACTCGAGGGCGGCCCGGTAGTGGGTGAGCGCGAGTTCGTCGTTACCGAGCTCCTGAAGGACCGCGCCCAGATTCGTGCGCGCTTCCGCGTAGTCGGGCACCAGCTCGATCGCGCGTTCGAAGTGCGCGATGGCCGCCATGGGCTGTCCCGCCTTCTCGGTGTACACCGCGAGGTTGAAATGAGCGGGCGCGTGCTCGGGGAAGATCGACACGAAGTTCTGGTACGGCGCGACGTTCGCCCCGTGTCCGCCGAGCTGACTCGTCGCGAGGACGGCCAGGGGCACGACGAACAGGGCGAACTTCGCGCCGTGGCGCGCCCAGCCCAGCAGGTCGCGCGATTCGGTGGCGGCGCCGGCGCTCGACAGGCCGAGCCCCTTGCGTGTCTCGAGATCGCGGACCTTCCAGATGAACCCGTCGTAGTAGAAGTGGAGGAGCGCCGAGGCGGCCACGCCGGAGAGCAGGACGTCGCGCAGGATTCCCCGGTCGACGTACTTCGGCGCGATGGCGAAGTAGCCATACGCCAGGACGAGGCCCACGTAGACGAAGATCAGGACCACCTTCGGCCGGAAGAGGAAGCGCACGCTGGCGGAGAGGTCGGCCGTCTGCTCGACGCGCTTGCGGTTGTAGAACCAGACGATCGCGAGGTACTGGATGTCGTGGAAGATCTCGAACAGAGCGACGCCCAACACCACGTTGTTGATGCCGACCATGGCGTACCACCAGAAGGCGATGCTCGAGACGATCAGCGCGAGCTTGATACCGCTGCGTCGATCACCGCGCAGCCAGCCCACGACGAAGTGCGCGGCGAAGGCGGCGCTGATCAGGCCCGTGAGTGCGGTCCAGAAGCCGACGAACCCCTCGTACGCGCCCGCCGAGACGAGCGGACCACCGGCGCGATAGAATTCGCGCAGGATGTCGGTCATCCGGCCGGGCGAGTACACGACCGCCAGCCAGAACCACGAAACCGTAAGGGCGAGGTCGAGCCGCGCGCCGAGGTCGGACTTGATCTCGGCCTTGGTGTCGTAGATCCGCTCGAATCCGTAGATCTGCGCGGCGCCGTGCCACAGACCCCAGAAGGTCAGGATCACGGTCATCGAGTCGAGGTGGTTCAGGTGCAGCAGCAGGCATACGGCCAGGAAGAAGATCGGCGCCGCGATGAAGCGAGTGCGAAACCGGGCGAAGAGTGCGCGATCGCCGTAGGCGCGGATCATTCCCGGCAGGTGATGACCGGTGGCACCGAAAGCCACCACGAATGCGCTGATCTCATCCAGCGAGAACCGGCGCCCCACGAGCGCGACGAGGGGGACGACGAAGACCGGCGTCGCGACGAAGAACACGAGGTCTTGCCAGGAGCCGAGGATCCAGCGCTGAGAAGTCGCCGCCGGTGCGGCGCGTGCGGGTGTGGGATCAGCTGTTCCGGAGGCCATGTTCACCGCCGCCCGAGGTTCCTGCGGCGACGCAGGCGGATCCGATAGTTATACCGCGTCCGCCGGGCTACTCCCATCAGTGCGGGGCCGTTTCGTGGGCCGGGCCTCGGCGCCGTGGTTGGAAGACTTGCGCGAGACGGCGGCGATCCCGGTCGAGATCCTGCCGCGCCGGCCCGTCGCAGAAGAACCGCACCGGCGGACCGCGCAGCCGCTCATAATCCCGACCTCGGGGATCGAGCGGAAGAAGATCGATCCCCGGGAGGCAGAGCAGCGTGGCGACTCCGGAGAAGCTCCCGCGACCGATGGTCATCGCGTACGCGGTGCCGTCCATCGGCATCATGTGGACACAGATCCTTTTCACGAACTACTTCTTCAAGTACTCCGTCGATGTCCTGCTCGTCGCGCCCGCGACCATCGGCTGGGTCCTGCTCGTGACGCGGCTTTGGGACGCGGTGTCCGATCCCGTCGTCGGTTTTCTCACCGACGCTACGCGCTCGAGCGCGGGGCGCCGGAGACCGTGGGTGTTTGCCTCGGCGATTCCGGTGGCCTTGTCGGGATTCCTGATGTGGAACCCCCCCGTGGGCCTCTCGCAAGATTTGCTCGTCCTGTGGATGTTTCTCGCGGTGCTGGTCTGGGAGACGGCCATGACCACGCTGTTCGTGCCCTACATGGCGTTGGGGAGCGAAGTCAGCATGAACCACCACGACCGCACCCGCGTCGCTGGCTACCGCCACGTGCTCGGTGGGGCGGGGCAGCTGTGCGTGATTGGATCCGTCTACCTGCTTACGGCGTCGGAGTCGCCGCGGGAGACGGCCTTCTGGCTCCTCATCGGAGGCGGGGCGCTGGCGGCTTCGCTGAAGATGGTCGGAATCTGGTTCGTCCGCGAGAACACGGTGCACGCCGGTCGCGGGTCGCGCCATCCACTTCACGCGGTCCGCGACGTGTTCTCGAATCCCCATCTGCTGCGGCTCGTCGCGATCTACTTCTTCGAGATTACTTCCGTCGCAGCGATTGGACTGCTCGCGTCGTTCGTCTGCCAGTACGTGATCGGCCGGGCCGAGTTCTTTCCCGCCCTGTTGCTGGTGTTCCAGCTCAGCTCCTACCTGAGCACACCGGTCGTCGTCACCGCAGCGCGGCGATTCGGAAAGAAGACCGTGTGGATCGGCACGATGCTCGTCCAGGCCGGCGGTTTCGCGGCGACCTTCTTCATCGGAACCGGCGACGAACTCTACGCGCTCGCCTGCATCACGGTGGTGGGGCTCGGTTCGGCGGGTGGAACGGTGCTCGGCATGTCCATTCTCGCGGACGTGGTCGACTACGACGAGTACCGATCCGGAGAACGCAAGGAGGCGCTCCACTACGCCGCGATCAACATCGCGCGCAAGGTCTCCTTCGCCTCGGTGACGGCGTTCGTGGGTGTCGCGATGGAGGGGATCGGTTTCGAACCCAACGCCGACCAGACGGCGGACGCCCTGGCCGGCCTGAGTGCGCTCTTTGCCGGGATTCCCGCCGTCGCGCTCGTGGTGTCGGCGGGGCTCCTGTGGTCGTTCGGCCTGACGGGCGAGGAGCACGCGCGGGTGCGCGCGGCCCTCGATGTGCGGCTCGCGCAGGCGAACCGCGATCGGCTTGAGTCGAGCCGGCCCGTCTGAGACGATGCCCAGAAGGAGGAGCCGATGAGCAGCGACGCGGATCGATTGATGTCGGGCGAGGCGTGGCGCGACTGGTGCGACCGCTTGAAGGCGGTGGGGGACGACCTCCTGAGCGACGAATTTCCCGGCGATCCCCGCGGTCGTGCGGAGGGTTTCCGCGCGCTCACGCGGCTTCTCAGCTACGCCACCCAGATGGAGCTCGAGGCGGGTGACCCGCGGTTTCCGAGCATCGTGCGCTACGAGACGCCGAGCAACCAGTGGGGAGGTCCCAACCCCGACAACGTCTACCTGCGTGCTCGCATCGATCCCGAGTTCAGCTACCGCGTGTGGGCCGACGTCACGGACATGCGCGAGGCGATCCTGTGTCTCCACGAGGGGGACATGCAGTTCGAGCAATACGGCGTGTACAGCGAGACGTCCCTGCAGACGCTCGAGGTCGGGCCCGACGGGCGACTCGAGCTGTGGATCTCACCCGACGAGCACGAAGGCAACTGGATGCCGATGCACCCGAAGGCGCGCCTGTTCACCGTGCGGATCTATCAGAGCGATTGGGAGCGCGACTCGGCACCGGTGTTCCACATCGAACGCGTCGGCGCCGAGGGGGTGCCGCGCCCGCCCCTCGATGCGGCGTTTCTGTCCGCCGCCCTGGATCGCTCGGCGACCTGGGTCGAGAAGTCGGCGACGTTCTGGAACCGCTACACGAGCGGCGCGTGGAAGCGCGGGAAGCCGAACGTCGCTTCTGCGCCGGGTTCCACGCCCGGTGGCGCGGACAACATCCTCTACGGCAGCTGTCTGTGGGAGCTCGCCGACGACGAGGCACTGTTGCTCGTGTGCGAGGCGCCGGAGGCTCTGTACTGGAACTTCGCGCTCCACACGATGGCGTGGCTCGAGAGCGGAGACTTCGACGAGCGCCAGACGAGCCTGAGCGGACACCAGGTGCACATCGATGACGACGGACGCGTGCGCCTCGTCATCGCCCATCGCGACCCCGGTGTGCCGAACTGGATCGACACCGAAGAGCGCGAGCGCGGGATGCTCGCCTATCGCTGGGTCTGGGCCCGCACGAGTCCGGTGCCCGTGGCGAGCGTCGTGAAGCTCGAGGAGCTGCGCGGGCAGCTGCCGAGCGGCCACCCGGTGGTCGGGGCGGCCGCCCGCCGAGCAAGCCTGGCAAGACGGCGCGAAGCCGCCGTGAACCGCTTCCAGTAGCGGAAAGCGGAGATGCGCTGGACACCGCCGGAGCGCCCGCGTTGGGTGACACGGATGAACGCCCACGCCGAGCTCGTCGGTGGCGCCGAGCATCTCGTCCGCCTCGATGCCGACGAACTCGTGGCGGAGGCGAAAGCTTCGACGGGCCTCGACGATTTCGGAGGCGACGAATGGCGCAGCCACTACGCGGTCTTCATGAGCTCCCTCGAGCGCGAGTCGGTGCTGCACCTCGTCGGGCGGCTGCTGGTGCGCCACGACGTGCTCCGGTCGCTCCGCAATCGCCTGCAGCTCGTCGATCTCTGGAAGCGACGTTCCGAGATCCTCACTGCAGCGATCGCCCCGCCGGTGGTCATCACCGGTACCGCGCGCTCGGGCACGTCGATCCTCCACGAGCTGATGGCCTGCGACCCACGCAGTCGCGCGCCGGCGATGTGGGAGATGCTCCACCCCGTCGAGGCCCTGGAGGGTGACGAGCCCCGTGCCGCGGCCGATCTGACGCAGCAGTTCTGGCACGACCTGCAGCCCGAGTACGAGACGATGCACGCGAACTCCGGCGAGCTCCCGAACGAGTGCATCTTCATCGTGATGAACGAGTTTCTGTCGGACCAGTGGGGCGGCTGCCACGTGGTCCCTTCGTACAGTGCGCACGTCGCGAGCGCGGATCACCACGAGGCGTATCGCTTCCACCGGCAGTTCCTGCAGACGCTGCAGCAGCGCGGGACGGGCGACTACTGGCTCCTCAAGGGACCGAGTCACCTCCAGCAGCTGAAGACCCTCTTCGACGTGTATCCCGACGCGCGCATCGTCCACACCCACCGCGATCCCCTGAAGACCCTCCCTTCGAACCTGAGCCTGGTCGGCACGCTCAAGTGGATGCGCTGCGAGAACGTGGATCTCGAGGCCTCGTGCGAGGAATTGGCGAAGGGACTGGAGTTCTTGTTCCGCTCCGAGGTCGATCAACGTGCCGCGGGCGAGATTCCCGACGATCGCTTCATCGACGTGAGCTTCTCCGATCTCGTCGGCGATCCCGTCGCGACGCTCGGCGGGATCTACGGGCAGCTCGGGATGAGCTATCCCGCTGAGCTCCAGCAGCGGATCGAGTCGTACGTCCGCAACAAGCCGAGGGGATCTCGCGGCGCGCACCGCTACACGCTCGAGGAGTTCGGACTCGATCGTTCTACCGAACGCGAGCGCTTCCGCTTCTATCAGGAGCGCTTCGGGATTCCCGACGAGTCGTGAGACGGTGGGGCGATTCGCCGTGTTACGATGCGCGGCGCCCGCGCGACGGCATTCACCGAGGAGCTCATCGCATGCCCCCCACTCCCGACACCGAGACGATGATCCGCGAGACCTTCGACCGCGAACAGATCCGCCAGATCAAGTACAAGAACATGCGGCATCTCGACCTCAAGCAGTGGGACGAGATGGCGGAGACCTTCACCGAGGACGCCAAGACCGGCTGGCTCGACGGCCAGATCGCCCTCGACGGCCGCAAAGCCATCATGGACTTTCTCCAGAACACGCCGTTTGCCGACGGCGACTCGGTGATCACCGTCCATCAGTGCACCGCGATGGAGATCGAGTTCGTCGCTCCCGACCACGCCAAGGCGACCTCGCGCCTCTACAACCCGATGCTCTTCAAGCAGATGAACCAGCTGCACCTGCTGCTCGCCTTCTACCACGACGAGTTCAAGCGGGTGAACGGTGAGTGGAAGATCAGCTACAGCGGGCACGAATACATCTACGACGATACGTTCGAACTCGGCGACCTGCCCAGCCACCAGGTGCTCTACGCGCACCCCTTCTAGCGGGATTTCGCCAGTCTCCGCGCGACCGGGAGCAGACCCCAGAGCACCACGGTGGTCGAAGACGTTGCGCCGGGCGCCGTGCTCGGGTCCGTCGGCCAGTACGGCTGGGGCGGAGCCGCCGGGACCTTCTTCTGGGTGGATCCGCAGGAGGAGCTCGTGGCGGTGCTGATGGTCCAGCAGATGACTCCCGAAGCGATCCCCGTGATCGCCAACTGGAAGAACCTCGTCTATCAGGCGATAGCCGACTGATCGATGGCTCGTGCCGCGCATCGAACGTCGCACGGCGCGGGGTTCTTGCGGTCCGTTGCCGTTGCGTGGCAGGCTGGCCTCCCAGTCGAGCGGGGCGACCCGCGGGAGGTTCTCTTGCGCGTGATTTCACGAGGCGAACTCGCCGGATTCGCAGCCGCCTTGTCCATGCTGTCCAGCGTCGGAATTGCGTGTGCTCCCTCGCCATCGGTCTCCGAGGAAGCGGCGGCCGCTGCCTCGGCCGAGGCCGAAGCGATGCGAAGAGCGGGGGTACGGGCCCCTTCCGGCCGTCCCTACAGCGAAGAGCGCGCACGCTGTGTGGGCCGCAATCCGCTGCGCGACGCCTACTGGGGCGAGCTCCACGTCCACACCGCGCTGTCCTTCGACTCCTACCTCTGGGGAGTCCGCGGCACGCCCGACGACGCCTATCGTTTCGCGAAGGGAGAGCCCACAGGCTTTCCGCCCTACCACGTCAACGGCAACCCCCTGCGCAAGGCACGGCTCGAACGCCCGCTCGACTTCGCGGCCGTGACCGACCACGCGTCCTACATGGGCGAGGTGGCCCTCTGCACGCGCCCCGGGTCTCCCCTCTACGATTTCAAGGGCTGCCGGGTCTACCGCGGGGAGATCCCGGTCGTGGCCGGGCCGTTTGGAGACTTCGCGGCCAAGATGGGGGCCATC
>SPKZ01008245.1_pt1 | contig 10778 bp, 9 predicted proteins | sample 2456571 | NCBI WGS metagenome assembly SPKZ01 (sample SAMN11192286, study PRJNA482655) | marine metagenome | biome: ENVO:00000447; feature: ENVO:00000244|ENVO:00000211|ENVO:00000569|ENVO:00002023; material: ENVO:00002151; isolation source: ocean water from marine abyssalpelagic zone ...
CAAGAAAACACTTTCCATTTAGTCATAAAACATAAACTCCATTTAATATATAACGTCTTGTATTTGTGCTTTGCGTTCTTTGCAAGGCTCAAATCACTTCTTCGCTTAACACTCTGACTTTTATTAAAGTAATTGTTTTTCAATTTATGGCTGATTCATCATTTTATACTCACCATTTAATTTGAAATCTCCAGACACAAATTCCAATGTTAGGCTATCTGCCAGAAAATCACTATCATCATTCTGATAGGTATAATTATAGCTTTTTATCTTATCACCGACTGTCTCAGTTAATTTCTTAATTGGGTGAAATGCAAGTCCAAAAAAGTCCATATCTACTTTCCACTCTTTAAGCGGATCTACATAATATACGCCATAAATCATAGATAAGTCTGTAACGTACTCGATGTCGAACGTCTTAGTCCCGCTACCGAATATTGTTTGAGTAGCCTGTTTTATTTCTCCATTTTCGTAATATTTCAACACTAGAGTGTTCTTATGAGACTCTAACGAGGCTTTTATTTCCTGAATGTCTTTCAAACGGCCATTATCATAATAGGTTCCCCAATTTTTAAGTCCAGCTTTCGCATAATTATTAAAGGGAGATATTTCACTAACAGCGGCGGTAAATTTTGCACCTTTTTCCAATATAGGATAACCAAAATTAGAATGATAAATAACCTGATATTCGTCATCATAATCAGATTTATTAGTTAGGGTGTCATGAACAGAAAATGACTGACTACCAGGAATAATGCTAAATTTTGTTGTCGTAACGAGATTCGATTTTTTAAACGTCAGATCCGAGACCTCCCCAATAACAGAAATTGCGTAAGGCGGATTATCTTCAATAACAATTTTTACGTTAGAAGCAGGGGTATTCTGCACTCTCCCATGCAGACTTAATAGTTGTCCATTGTCATCAATTCCTGGATGTCCAGTCCATTCATAACCACAACGAACCAACATTTCATTAAAGCCATCTAACCACCCGACTCCGTTACGACTTTCCAGATCGATAAAAATAGGATTAACAATTTCTTTTACAGGTGAATCCCAACCTAATATGCGCAGATCTTTCTGTTTAACATTAAAGATCCCCATGCCTCGAGTCGGAACAAGAGTAATTTCCATCTCACCATGTCGCACAATAACAACATCAATCGCCGCCTGCTTACCACCGTACAAACGTTTTTCTCGATGGAAAAGTCCACTTTAGATTGAATACCAAGCTTCACGTTATTCATAGTCCAATCACCAACATCTACACCAGTCTTAGCATCCGTAAGAATAAATTCTGATGAATTTGAAATTATTGGGAAAGTAAGAAGCAAAGTGGTAAATAAAGAAGTTAACTTCATAATATTATCCTTTACCATGCCGAATCGTTTCAGCATGTGTATGGATAACAAAAATAAGCAGCCATTCAAGTAGACAAATTATAAAACGTTATTAAATTCACATTCTTTTAATTGATTGGTGAATCACTTTCAGCATGTTATTAAGCTGTAGACTTGCTTACCTCCCCTTCACCTCAAAAGTACAGGATAATATTGGTCGACTAAAATCAATTACACAGATCTTTACAAGATATAAACAGAATAAATGTTTAAAGGTTATTCCATAAATAGCAAAGCCCCAACTTTCATTGAGGCTTTGTAATTCAAATATAATACTAATGACGGCAGCGAATAATTACTAAAGCCCCCAAATAGCGTTTACAAATTCTGGATGATCCACAAATGGATTTCTATTTTCTTGAAAATCAAACACAGCTTGATTTCGAATAACTTCTTTTTGGCTAACTGGATCATTTTTATGCCAGCGTTTCAGCATATCCAGCAACCATGGTTCGAATACGGTAGTATTTGTACCGTTAAGTACCTCATTAGCATTCCTGCTATTACCTTCCCAACTTGCAATTTCATTTTCATAACGCGTGGCCATATAGAAATATGCACGGGCAAAATCTCCTTTAAATTCATCAATAGGTTCAAACACTGCACCTGAATAACCTAGACCTGAACGAGCAGTTCCTAATTTAGAACCGTTACTTGATGTATAAGTTGCACGACCGACTTCACCAAATGGCCAGTTACTTCGCTTCGAATTAACAAAACCATCCGTAGCAAAAAGGTGATGTCCATCTGAGTTCATCGGTTCAACTTTACCGCCAAACCAACTTTTAGGAAATGAATGTTCACGGTTATAGCAACCACCTTCTTGTTTATATTGACCACATTGATCAACCACTTTAGTAAAGTTAATATTGTCTTTAGTCACAGGTTTTTCAGAGTACATGTCTAAAATTGAACCATCTTTTTCATAAAAAGAATCCACGTCTGCAACTTTGACTAAATCCCAAATTCGACCATAGCCTTGGCTGTTATGGTTACGGATTATATTATAAAGTGCTGACTTTAGTGGAAATCCAGTTAGCCCTTCAGCTTGTTTATAGTAAGTATCAAACACGGGGGGCTTAGTTGGTAGCGTAGGTTCAGCATTACCAATATTGAAACTGACAGTCTTAACTTTTTGAAATTCACCACCAGAAATAAGTAATTTATTATTAGATACAATCTTGAAAGAACCATTACCGGAATTACAGCAAATACCATCGCCATACGAATCACTGATTTCAAAGGTATAATCACCATCAACTAAGCACATAGATTTAATATTGGTTGTATCATTATTATAACCAGAGCCAGAAAACACTACATCACTGGCACTATTCTTTAGTACCCAACTAGTTTCAGATGCATAGTTGTCTGTCACCAATGTAAATGTCGCTGTCGCATCACTACAACTTGCAGGTGGGGTTGGTGGTATCGAGGTTGATTCTGTCGGTTGGAAATTATCTAAATAAACAGCTTCTGAACCATCAAAACCAGCTATATCATAAAAGCGCACGCCAACAACAATATCCTTACTTGCTGTTGCTATGTAGCTATAACTAATATTTTGCCACTCATTAGTTTTAGTTGGAATGCTGTAATCACGATAGCCATCGACATACAAACGGGCTTTTACCTTGCCTTCAGTGTGAAAAATCCACGTGGAAAAATGATAAGTGGTGCCCTTTGTCACACCTACGGATTGTGATAAATCAGTATTACTTTGAGTACCAGTACTGACGATTATCTTTGCCGAGTGTGCCCCCGTTTTTATTTGTTCAGATGAGGCGAATACACTTAAACCACTATCTATAGTAGACCAACCATCAGGAGTATTTCCGCTCCATTGCTCAAAATCACCATTATTAACTTGCGCGTATGCACCTTGTAAAGCACATAGTGCTATAGAAAGAGATAAAATTTTATATTTCATTGACTTACCTTATTTTTATTTGAGCTGGCAATATATACATATTGCATAAAAATAAAATGACATGTATTGCACATATAAAAATTATCAAGTTTCCTTTGTTATTTTAAGCTAAAACGAGAGATATAGTGTAAATATCAACTAGTCATAGTTGACTAAAGTCAATGCACCATTCAAAGTTCATGATTACACTTAGAATATTGAAATAACATCAATGAGAAATAACTAATGCAGCCAGTCAGAGAGAAACATATATTACAGAAACTATCAGCATTCACCTATCGGTGCAGCTTTGCAATGGCTATTCTTTGTGCAGGTATACTGCTCATATATATGGATGATTTATCGAAGGTATATAAAGCTAGTTTCGCAGCATCATCATTCTTCTTTTTTTGCGTAGGGATGGTGCTTGACGTTATCTCCAGCACCAACTTGCCTAATTTTTATAATGAGATAAATAAAGAAGAGTAATGCATAACTATACTACTATTTTTCATTGTCGCTGATACAACAAAGCCCCAACTTTAGTTGAGGCTTTGTCATTTAAATATAACGTTCAGCTTTGGAGTCAATACTATCAGGATTATTCTATACTCTAAATATGCGAATAGCGTCACTAAGTCGAGTAGCCATAGCATTTAGGCTATCTGCGGTATGCACATTTTCCTGTACATCCTCAGCAGTACTCGTTGCTAAATCATTTACGTTAACCACATTTTCATTTATCTCAGCCGCAACTTGAGATTGCTCTTCCGCTGCGGTAGCTATCAGATTATTCATATCCTGAATGAGCTGAATTTCCGCTTCAATCTTAGCCAACGAACTACTTGCTTCGTCTGATTTAATCAATGTCTGCTCTGCACTAGATGCGTTCTCTATCATCAAGCTAACTGAGCGAGAAGCCTGTACTTGAAGAGTTTCAATCATCGACTGTATTTCGTTAGTACTTTCTTGCGTTTTTGTAGCCAACGTCCTAACTTCATCTGCAACAACTGCAAATCCACGGCCTTGCTCACCTGCACGAGCCGCTTCAATGGCTGCATTTAGCGCAAGTAAATTAGTCTGGTCTGCAATCCCACGGATCACATCTAGTATCCCACCAACATTTTCAGTTTCACTTTGAACACTTGTTATGACTTCCTGCACATGGCCAATATTACCAACCAATCTGGTAATATCCTCATTCATTTGGGCCACAACGCTTAGGCCATGCTTCGAACTTTGAGTTGCACCGTCTGAAGAGCGTGAAGCTTCAACTGCATTCTGAGCGACGTCAGCCACAGTGGCCGTCATTTCATTCATTGCTGTAGCGACTTGCTCCAACTGCATCATTTGAGATTTAGACGAACTGTCTACTTTCCCCGATGAATCTCCCAGTTGGGTCGAAACATGAAGAAGTTCTTGAGAGGATTGATTAATATCAGAAATAATATCTTTGAGATTGTTTGCCATAATAAGTGTAGAGCGATACACACCAACACTATCCGTATCGAGTTGAGGAATATTGGTTAAATCACCACTAGCAATTTTATCCACTAAAGCTTCAATTTCTTTTGGCTCTCCACCAATTGGAACATACATTAGCTTGGTGATAAGGTAGTAAACACTAAAAATACCCAGAACCATGAATATCAAACCAAAAATCAAATTACTCTTTACAGCTGAATCTGACGTAGCATTTATGTCATCCCACATAACCCAAGCCCAAACAGTCCAACGCAATGAATCGATTTTTGACGAAACAACATAAACATCACCTTCAGGCAGCATATACGTGTGCTCACTACTGCTTTTATTTGCGTATTGTTTATAGCTAGGACGTATATCAAATAGGTTCTCACCAATAAAGTCAGGGGAACTGGCAGCCATCAAAAAACCGTCCTCTCTAGCAACAAAGAGATTAGATTTCGAGGATAATTCATTAACGTAATCAGTGATATCACTCATTTTAAGGCTCATACCGATCACCGCGATTACCTGACCATGTTGTTTCAGAGGTATCACTATGGCCATAGTTAAATCACCAGTTGTACCCATAAATGGATTGGTTACTGTTCTGTCGGTTCCAGACATCCCCTTAATAAACCATTCACGCTGTTTTTGCTTAGCATTAAATTGGGGGATTTCCCCCTTGTTGGACACGTCATATGTTGTACCATCAGGCATACCGACAAAAAAGTTTAGAACTTTCATGCGTCCCTTATTGTTGACGAGTAATTCGATTGCTCTGTCATCAATAACGACTCTACCTTGCTCAACTGCAAGTGCCGCAGATAAACTTTCCAATGAAACAAAATAGCTTTCAACTTTACCTTCAACAGCTTTAGCAATTAGAAAAGATTCGTTAGACAAATTGTTGCGGTAGTCACGGGTTGACGAATCATTAATCTGGCGATAAGCCAGAACAGATAGTACAGTAATAATTAGAGCAATCAAAATACCTATAGACAGCATAAGCTTATTTCTGGCACTCATTACCCCCTCCTTTTTATTATATTAATGGTAGACATATTATTGGTTTCATAATAAAACCTTAAATGATTTTAGAACTGTGATTTCAGGAACATCACTTTATCCTGTGGCGAAGGAATATACTGTATCACCACATGAAACGATATAATTTAACACTATAATGTCTACTCCTATTGATCTACATCCTAAAAATTGAATATTATGAACAATCAAGATCATCGCTAATTTACCAATAAACAATAGAAATTCAGCGATAAAGATAATCACAGATAAGTTTAATTAAATGGCAATAGAACAGTACTGATTGTTATTCTCCAGATACTACGGTGATGAATTATATAACTGGGTATTACAGTAAAGTCAGAGGAATACCGAGATAATAACTTATGGACACGACATACTTTTATTGAAATAATATTAAATACAACAAGTTTGTTGAATCATAATAAAAATACCAACAGTAAATATGATTAAGTTTAAAGGAAGCATATTATGAAAATGAAATTATTACCTATCTTCATTACTACTTTACTGCTTGGTTGTGATGGAGGCAGCTCTTCAACTGTGCAAGAACCAAGTGATAAAATCATTAATACTTTACTTCCGGTTAATGTTGCGCCTTTTAATAAGGGAGACTGGTATCGGCCACAACCTTATGTTACTTGGCAGTGGCAGTTATTAGGTGAAATTAATAACAAGTATAATGCTGAAATTTATGATATTGATTTATTTGATTCGTCTAAAGATTTAATTCTCGATTTACAAAGTTCAGGTAAAAAGGTCATTTGTTATTTTTCAGTGGGCTCTTATGAGAATTGGCGTGTTGATGCTAATAAATTTTCAACTAATGATTACCGCAACACTTTAGACGGTTGGGAAGGAGAAATGTGGCTAGATGTTCGTTCAAACAATGTTCATAAAATTATGAACAACCGTTTGGAACTTGCTTATGAAAAAGGTTGCGATGGTGTTGAACTTGATAATATGGATGGTTATGTCAATAATTCAGGCTTTAACATTAGTGCAGATGAACAACTTGCTTATAACCGATTCTTAGCAAACGAAGCACATAAAAAAGGGCTCTCAGTCGCTTTAAAAAATGATGTAGACCAAATAGTTCAGCTCGTCGATTATTATGACTTTGCAGTAAATGAACAATGCTTTGAATATGATGAATGCGAATTGATGTTGCCTTTCATTGAAAATAACAAAGCAGTTTTGAATGCTGAATATAAAAAAGAATATGTAACAGATAAAATTAAAATATGCAGTACATCAATTGATCTTAAATTCAGTACATTAATTTTACCACTTAACTTAGATGATAAGTTCAGGATAAGTTGTTTATAGTATGGGAAATAAGTCTGAGTTGAGAATGATGACTGAAAGGTTAATTGAATAGTGAGCATGACCTCGTCACACTCACTATTTGAAAATAATAAAGAGCCCTTAAAATTAGAAGCCTTCAATATTATATTTTGAATGAACCGACATGAAGATCTAAAGTTTGAGCAAGCTGCTCCAGTGTTTTACTCGAAGCTTCAAGCTCCTGGCTAGAAATTAAGCCTTCCTGAACAGAGTTATTCACCAAATCCATGTTGATATTGATTTCATTTGCTACACAAGATTGCTCTTCGGTGGCCGCTGCGACCTGGGTATTCATATCAAGGATAGCCATTACTTGCACTGATATTTTTTCAAGTACTTCCTGCGCTTGTGTCGTGGTTCTCGTACCTTCTTCTGTTAAAGATCGACTACTCTTCATCTGCGACGACTGCAAAACCTCGGGCAGCGTTAAGAGCAAGGAGATTAGTCTGCTCTGAAACACCTCTTATCACGTCGAGTATGGACCCGATTGACTGTGTTCTTTCAGCTAATGATGTAATAACCGATGACATGTTATTCATTTCACCACCAAGGTTACTGATGGTATTAGATGAGTCTTGCAATGTTTTACGCCCAGCTTGAGTTTCACTATTTGCACCATTAGCCGAATTTGCTACACCCGAAGCATTTTGCGATATTTCATTAATAGTCGCAATCATTTCATTTATTGAGTTTGCTACTAATAACGTTCGTTCGCTTTGCACTTGACCTCTTGATAGCCCAACGAGAGACTGACTGCGAAGTTCAGTCGCTGAACGACCTATACCTAAACCCGTTTCTACAACCTGAGAAATTATGTCATTAATATTACCCACAAAAATATTGAATGCTTCAGAAATATGGGCTATTTCATCTGTTCCTTGTACTGGTAATCTAACGGTAAGATCTCCATCGCCTTTTGATATATCTTCTAATGCCTGTTGCAAGCCAACAAGCGGTTTGAAAGTGACAGTACTAACTCTTGTAAATCAACCAATGGCTGGGAAGATTTTTGCAACACATACTCGACGTTTTTAGCAATTACTTCAGCCTTTGCTTGAGATTTTTTCAATATAATCTCATCTATTTTTTGATTGGATATATAAGCAGTAGAGGTGATACTTGTTATTGCTGCGATAGCAAACATAATAAATACCGTTATTAATATTAATCAGAGCATAGATTGATAAATAAGAATAACATGCATTATGTCAGAGGACATTGAAACTCGTTCATTTCAGGTTGTTTTTCAACCACTTAATCTACTTTTTGCAATTGAAGTCACTAAGTAATACAGGCCATTTTCAATTCATTCTTGTAAATTATGTGATATGAGTAAACAGACAGCTTCATTCACTGCCTGTTGGTTTTTAAGCTTGTTAGATTGAACTAATATTGTAAGATTGTTTCAAGGTTTTGATGATCCCAGTACCAGCCCGACGAAGACGAAATATTAATCCCACCGACCCAATGAGGACACATTTCCCATTTATTTATGCCTTCGAGACAACGTTTACCATCTTCCGTGATTGATAATTCTATCTCAGTGAAATTACAGGGTGCCTCAGTCGTAACCTTAATTAACGAAAACTCTCCTTCTGTTAATGGCTTGATTAATGCCCAAAACATCAAATCCCCCAAAAACGGAAGTGGTTCTCGTTGCTGATATTCCGCAAACAACTTCTCGACAGACATATTTTTATCTGATTGTTCCATTAACACTTTCAACCCTAAGAACTGAGTCAAACTTAATCCCGTAATTATGTGCGGTAATTCCTGAAGATGACGCTTTAAGACTGGTTTTATGTTCAGGAATGACTTATCAACATCTGTAGTAAGGAGGGAAATTAAACTGCTCGGGTTGTTGTCACACATAGCCTGCCAAATCAGCTGAGCGCGTGTTTGAAAAATTGTTTTTATTTTATATCGGGTATGCCAACAGCTTCTTATCGCTTGAGATGGTAGCTGGCCTAGGCCTAAATACCGACTCCCCCCTGGAAACTGATTAACCTCAATAATCTCTATTTTGGCAATCGACCAACGGGGTAAATTTGCTAACAAATATATCATCATTAACTGATCGTAGTTGTCATGCTCAACCCATATGACGATACGTTCAAACTCGCTAGATTAAGAGTAGAGTACGATTTTCTCCTTCTGCAGCAATAACCTTACTAATATCAGCTTCATTTGGTGTCATCACAGACAAATAGTTATCGACAACGTATTTGGCTCTGGTAACTGACATTTTGTCTTCGTTGAGATAAAGAGGTCCAACACAATAAGGGTCAATCCATGGAAGAAACTTACCCACAAATCCTGCCGAGGTCAGTAGTTTTTGTAAATCATGACCGCACCGTACATGCAGTGTGTTTAAGTCACTATCAAGTGGTTCATCACCAAGCTTTATTGCTGTTAAGTGAGCATTCTGATTTTGGATATGTGCTTTAAGCGCTGACCAACTGTTGACACTCATCTCCCTCGCAATAACTAGCTGAATATCTGCCAACTTTATTGATTTTGATGTGAGACTTTGCTTTGGATGATATTGTCTGACGAGAGCCCATTGTTGCTCTTCGTTTGATTTTAGAAGCCTAAGACGACGTTTAGCTTGAGATTTTAGATAACCTAAATTTAATATAAATGTATTTCGTGTATTCATAAATTCACCATTCTTTATTTCTAAGCTCGCCATTAGAAAGAGAAGGTAAATATGCAATTTTTAACCACTCAAATGAGTGTAATATCACCCCTGGTTTTTATATCCTTTCCGCGAGCAGGCGGCTCGGTTCAAGCCCCATAGAGAATGGTACATTATTTAATTCCCAAGTAAAACAACAATTTTTAAGCTTTATCTTCAGAATAAAGACAAGCATCACACCCCAATGTTAATGACAGTAAACTAACTCACAACTTTAAACCAAAGTATTCATTGTTTTTGCCAATGATAAATCGAGGGCTAGCTTTAGTGCATCCCCCCACCACTAAAGTAAAAATATGATTGAACTAATAACATTCGGACTTACGGCATCATTATCCATTACGTCTATAGGTCTTTATCTTACTACTTATAGCTTTGGCTGAGAAAAATGAATATTAAAATTGGTAAGGCTCGGTTGAAATGTTGTTTATTCACTGGGCTTTTTATACTGACTGGTAATGAGTCTATTTGAGCTCATAACCTTCCCAATTTTGTTAAGAGAGGTTTATTTTGGCGTCTAGAAATTCAACTTCAGGCTTATGGGTGGCATTATTCGGATTAAGCCTGATAATTTTGCGTATGATTTTTGAGAATTCACACTATCGTATTGAACAGTGAAGAACTGCGCTTGTTAACATAGTTACCTGCTATCAAGCGTCAGAGGAAATCCCCCTGACGTAGCTTAATTAACTATATTAATCACTAGTGGTGGTCATGTACATGGCCTTGCATTTCAATCGCGACCTCAACGGTGATTTTCCCCGCATATTTAAAATTCAACTCTAATGGAAATCGTTTTCCTTTTTTCGGTAAATATTTAGGATTGAAGATCATTAAATGCAATCCACCGGGTTCAAAGTTTTTTGTTTTCATCGAGCCAATTTTTACCTGATTAATTTTTTTCATTATCATC
>SPKZ01013858.1_pt1 | contig 10775 bp, 8 predicted proteins | sample 2456571 | NCBI WGS metagenome assembly SPKZ01 (sample SAMN11192286, study PRJNA482655) | marine metagenome | biome: ENVO:00000447; feature: ENVO:00000244|ENVO:00000211|ENVO:00000569|ENVO:00002023; material: ENVO:00002151; isolation source: ocean water from marine abyssalpelagic zone ...
ACCTCTGACCCCGTGCCACTGCCCAACAATATGGGTAGCAGCCCCGCTATGGTCGCGCAGGCTGTCATGAGCACTGCCCGCACCCGTTTGCCTGCGCCCTCTACCACCGAGCGTTCAAGGTCCTGTTGATCCAATGCCTGATTCCCACGCTGGGATCGGGTATCTGCCCAGGACTGCTCTAGATACACCAGCATGATGACGCCAGTCTCTACCGCGACCCCAGCCAAAGCAATGCACCCCACCCCCACTGCAATGGAGAGGTGAAAATCCATCATATACAAGAGCCAGACGCTGCCCACCAGAGCCAGCGGTAGCAACGTAATGAGTATGGCGACGGGGACGGGCTTGCCAAAGGTCAGGTACAGCAACACGACAATAATCAGTAGCGTGAGGGGCACGACATAACTTAGTCGAGCCTTGGCACGTTCCATGTACTCATACTGGCCCGACCAAATCAGTGAATAACCAGGCGGTAGCGTCAGGGACTCATCCAGCAGCGCTTTCGCACTTGCCACATAGCTGCCAACATCAACACCTTCAATGTCGACAAAGGTCCAGCCATTCAATCGTGCGTTCTCGCTCTTTATACCGGGCGGCCCCTCGTCTATGGAGATGCTCGCGACATCGCCTAGCGCGAGTGAAAGACCTCCCGGGGCGACTATGGGTAGCAACGCCAATTGTTCCGGCGAATCTCGGTATGCCTGCGGATAACGCACATTAATGGGGTAGCGCTCAAGGCCCTCCACCGTTGACGAGACATTCATCCCGCCTATCGCACTCGCAATGACCTGTTGAACATCTGCAATGTTAAGACCGAAGCGAGCAGCCTTGGCCCGATCAATATCCACAGTGATGTAACGTCCACCGGCAACGCGCTCGGAGAATACGGAGGCCGTGCCCGGTAATGGCGACAGCAGCTTCTCCAACTGCTCGCCGATCTCCTGGATGGTACCCAAGTCAGGGCCCGCCACCTTGATACCCACGGGCGTCTTTATCCCGGTAGCCAGCATGTCGATGCGGGTCTTAATGGGCATCACCCACGCATTGGTCAGGCCCGGTATCTGCACTGTTGACTCCAACTCGGCCCGCAAACGCTCCGGCGTCATTCCCTCACGCCACTGATCCCGCGGTTTCAGCTGGATAAAGGTTTCGATCATGGTAAGTGGTGCGGGGTCAGTGGCGGTGTCGGCCCGCCCGACCTTGCCAAACACTGTCGCTACCTCTGGCAGTGTGCTGATCAGTCTATCGGTTTGCTGCAAGAGTTGTCTCGCTTCACCCACAGATATACCGGGATAGGTGGTGGGCATGTACATCAGGTCACCCTCGTCCAGCGGCGGCATGAACTCGCTGCCCAATTGAGACAGCGGCCATAGGCTGGTTGCGCACAACACTGCGGCGGCGCCAAGCACGCTCCAGGGGTGGCGGACAACTGATCTCAGTACGGGCTGGTAGCAGCGAATAAGCACTTTATTCACAGGATTGTCGCGCTCGGCGGCAATCCGGCCGCGGATAAAGTAGCCCATGAGTACGGGCACCAACGTGACTGCCAGCCCTGCGGCAGCAGCCATTGCGTAGCTCTTGGTAAACGCCAAAGGTGAGAACATACGCCCCTCCTGCGCCTCCAGGGTAAACATCGGCAGAAAGCTCACAGTAATGATGAGCAGGCTAAAAAACAGTGCGGGCCCCACCTCCGCCGCTGAGTCTGCGACAATGGTCCAATGGTCTTTGCCGGTCTGTTCAGCCCTTTCAAGGTGCTTGTGCATGTTCTCTATGAGCACGATGGCCCCATCCACCATGGCACCGATCGCGATCGCAATACCACCCAGTGACATGATGTTGGCGTTAAGCCCCTGCAGATGCATCACTATGAACGCGGCCAGAATACCGATGGGCAGGCTGACGATAGCAACCAGAGAGGAGCGAATGTGGAATAGAAAAATGGCGCAGATCAGTGCAACCAGCATGAGTTCCTCACCGAGCTTACGCCACAGATTACTCACCGATCGCTCGATCAAACCCGAGCGGTCGTACACTGTGACCACCTCTACCCCCTCAGGCAGGCTTGCCTGAAGCGTCTCTAGCCTTGCCTTTACGCCGTCGATGGTATTCAGCGCATTCTCACCGAAGCGCATCACAACAATACCGCCTACAGCTTCACCCTCGCCGTTGAGGTCAGTGACGCCACGGCGCATTTGCGGGCCGCGTGTGATGTCAGCGACATCACCCAGTAAAAGGGGCGTGCCTTTGTTGCTGACTCCCAGCGGTACCAGCGCGAGATCTTCCACACTGTCGATATAGCCGGAGGCGCGCACCATGTATTCGGCCTCAGCCATTTCAATGACAGAGGCGCCCACCTCCTGATTGGCGCGCTGTATGGCCATGACAACATGCGCAAGCGGGATGTTGTAAATGCGCAAGCGATCCGGATTAATGTTCACCTGATACTGGCGCACCATGCCCCCAACCGAGGCCACCTCCGATACACCGTCAACCGATTGCAGCTCGTACTTCAAGAACCAGTCTTGAAGCGCGCGCAGCTGATCAAGATCATGCCGACCTGTACGATCCACAAGACTGTAAATGTAAACCCAGCCGACACCGGTTGCGTCAGGACCCAGCTGAGGCGCTGCATTAGCTGGCAGCGAAGGCGCCACCTGGCTGAGGTATTCCAGAACGCGGCTGCGCGCCCAGTAAAGATCGGTATCCTCATCGAAAATCACGTAAACGTACGAGTCGCCGAAGAAGGAGTATCCACGCACGGTGACTGCCCCTGGCACCGATAGCATGGCCGTCGTCAGCGGATAGGTGACCTGATCTTCGACAACCTGCGGCGCCTGTCCCGGGAAGCGAGTCTTTACGATCACCTGGACGTCAGAAAGATCCGGTATCGCATCAACCGGTGTATTGCGCACCGCATACAGACCTGCCACGACCAGAAGCAGAGTGGCCAGAAGGACAAGAAACCGGTTACCCAGGGACCAACGGATTACTGCCGCTATCATGGCTGGTCACCACTGATGCGCATCATCTCTGCCTGTTTGGAGGACTCCGAGTCCAACAGGAACTGCGCAGCCGTAACCACAGAGTCGCCCTCTTGGAGGCCATCCAGCACTTCGATATGAGAAGTTCCTACACGTCCCGGCGTAATCGGCTGAGAGCGGTAACGACCTTCACCAAAGTCCAGTACTACTCTGGCTTCATGCCCTACGCGAATAACCGACCCCTTGGGAACCAACAAGGCCTGCTGATCGTCAGCGACATCGATAACGACCTCGGTAAACATGTGAGGTCGTAACTCTCGTGTGCCGTTGTCAAACACGAGCCGGAGCCGGAGAGTCCGGCTCATGGGGTCCAGAGCCGGGTAGACATAGTCGACGCGTCCTTCCCAATGCTTACCGGGCAGAAAATCCACGGTCATGCGCACGGGTTGATCCGGTTCTATCAACGCAGCCTGCTGGGCAAACACCTCCGCCTCTACCCAAACAGTATCCAGGGCGCCAATCGACATCAGCGTGGTCTCAGGGTGTACAAAAAAACCTTCCCGGATCGCGAGTTCATCGACAACACCACTTTGCGGCGCAGCAAATATCACAGTTTGCTGCACTGCCTTGTCCTCACGCAGGGTTGCCAGCTGCGACGCTGGCAGCTGCAGTGCTTTCAGTCTGTCCTCGGCGGCACGAATAAGAGACGCACTGTTGCGCTTTAGCGCTAACAGGTATTCCTCTTGCGCGGACACCAGTGCAGGTGAGTACAACTCATACAGCGGCTGACCCGCCTTAACCTCATCACCTTCCGCGGTTACAGCCAGCTTCTCTATCCAGCCTTCAATGCGCGGATGAATATGAATCAGGGTGTCTTCGTTGTAAGTGACAAATCCAACCGTGCGTACTTCCTGGGCAAGAAAGCCCCTGGCAACCTCCTCCGATCGTACCCCGAGGTTATTAGCGACCGCGGATGAAATGCGCACGGTGCCCGACTCATCGGAAGACGCATCTTTGTCAGCAAAGACTGGGACCAGATCCATACCCATGGGTGACTTTCCGGGACCATCACGACGGTAGCTAGGGTCCATAGGCGCCACCCAATAAAGCGGGGCGTCCGACCCCTGACCTTCCTCCACCTCCATGGTATGAGCTGCGTGATGATCCGCAGTGCCACCAACCAGATACAGGCCCGCCGCACCAAGGCCAATACCCAAACACAGTGTTAGAACCAGTTTTATTGAAATGTTCATGGCTGCAATCTCCCCGCCACCAGGATGTAATTCAGGTCGTTGATAACCAGCAGCCGCTGCACGTCAATATCCAAGGCATCGATTTTGGCGTTCAACTCAGCGATCCTGGAGCGCACCACTTCGGCAAAGTCTCCATTGTCACTGGTGTAAGCTGCGAGTGCGGCCTCAGTCTGTTCTCCCATTTCTCGCAGCAAACGCTGGTCATACAGCGCTCGTCGCTTATCCAGGGTCTCCAGCCGTGCGCGCGCAGACTTGTGTCTAGCCATGAGATCCCGAAGAAGAAGAGCACGATCCGTCTCACGGGCGGCGGCAAGCGCAGCCGCTGAGCGCACCTGCTGGTCCTGCCGATTCTCTGTAAAAACAGGCAGGTCAAAGGCAACGCCCAAGGAGAAAAAGTCAGCCCTATCGCCAGCCAGTGGGTCATCATCGCGATAGCCATAACTGGCATCCAATCGCCACTGGGGCTTGTAGCTTTCCTCCGCCAGCGCCACACCTTTGCGACTGGCATCAATATCCGTATCCAGTGCTTTAATGGCCGGGTGCGCCAATAACAGATCTCTGATCTCAGACGAGTCAACACCCCGCCCCGCGGCTACAGATGTCGGTGGCTGAAGCTGTGGCGCACGAGACAGCGCGAGCGCCGGAACCTCGCCTTCAGTTTGCCACTCTGACACCGCCTGATCAGGCAGTAACCAACGCGATAACAGCGCCCTCTGTCCCAGTGCCCGCTCGTTCAACTGTGCGAGACGATCATCAAGACGCGTTAACTCTAACTGCGCGCGCACTAAATCCTGCTGCCGCGTCTCACCGAGGGCAGCGGTGTATCTCGCTTCGGCGATACCTGATAACTGCTGAAAGAGACCCCGATCGTTCTCAATGAGATGAATACTGGCTTGACTCTGATACGCCGCCAACCATGTTGCAGTTAAGGCATGCCTGATTTTTGCAGCGCGATCATCGCGCTGATGCGGGAACACATCGCTGCGGAGTTGCAGCCGTTCCTGACGAAGCACAAGGGTATCCCCTCGCGGCAATACCTGCGAAACCCCGACGCGAAACTGCGTCATGGGCTCCTGATCAAAATCAAAGGTATCCGTTGGCAGATTTGCCAAACCCATGCTGATAACGGGGTCGGGCAGTGCCGAGGCAGCGACACTGTCAGCCAGCGTCGCCTCCTGCCGCGCCGCATTCCCGCGCAACCACGGGTCATCGGCAACGGCTGCTCGCACAGCCGACTCAAGGTCTAGCTCTGCCGCCGCAGGACTACAGATACTCATGGCCCACAGCGCAATCACACTACGCGTAGCAATTAGTTTAATCATCGAACTCGCTCGCTGGTCACCCATTCGGGGCGACCGAAATCATCTGACGTTGGAAAGACTCTGGTGCGCGAACTGAGGGCGCACCTATCCCGTGTCAGGCGAGAGCGGGTGGACGGTAGAGTTGGCTCACAGGGACCGGCTCAACGCCGGTTGTGAAATGGGCCGGAGGCAAATAGCCGTTGGAAGCCTCTTGAAAAGACGGGGTCGAAACAGCGACGGTGAAGCTCAGACAACCACTCAGACTGCAGTAGCCGCCATCGCAGCAGCGCTCTCCAGACGCCTCGTCAATTGCGGGCACATCCGGACCTGGCGCCTCGTGATGCATGCCATGGTGCGCATGTGGACCCTCGCCGTGCTGAGAATCTGGGTCGATCGCCATATCACAGGGTAGCGCGGACGCCGCGACGGCCTGAAAGGCAATCAGCAACGAAAGTACCAGCGATGGAATTTGGCGGAACCAGCTCATGCTCAAATTATAGCCTCACCTTACCCACGATCTCCATCAGCGGCGATTACCGCCATTGATAGGCCGCATCAGCTGCGAATTGCCGCCGGCGACCGGCACAGTGGGTTGGACAGGGTATGGTGGTCTTGCGATCGGGTGCTCAGGTTTGGGTCGATATCCGGGGCGCCAGGGCGGCTTCCCGGGGCGTCCTGGACGCCCGTAAACCGGCGCGCTATAGACTGGCCAGACATTCACGTAATCGGGATAGGGTTCGCTGTAGGTCTGCGGAGACTGCTGGCTGGATTCTGCATTGATCTGCCTGAGCTCGGACCGGTGCCTCTCTCTCCTGGCGGTCAGCCACCATTCTGTCGGTACTCTCTCGCATCGCATCCAGGTTTTGCAGGTACGCGTTGGGGTCCTGTGCGGTCTGCGCCTGAATGCGCATCTCTTCAGCCTCGACGCTGGCATCCGGCGGTGTGTCGGAAAAGGTCACTACCCCGTTCTCATCCACATGGCGATAAACCGTCGTCTGAGCAACGCACACCGCACTGAGCGTGAGCAGCGTTAGCGCAAGACCAGATGGTAATAAAAGAAGCGCGTTCATCACTGAAGTATAGAACAGTTAAACCCAAAGACCGCGGACAGTGATAGAGTCCAGCCCAAGGCGCGTACCTATCAAGCTTCCGTCATTAGCGGTAACAGGATCAGACACAACTAATGTCAGACTTCTACAGCCAGTACGAATACTGGATCGCGGCAACCCAGTTGCTGCTTGCCATGCTGGGCATGGGTGCCACATTGCGCGTGCGTGACTTCGCCGCCGTGGCCAAGGCCCCTTGGGCCATCACTGTGGGCTGCGTGCTGCAAATTATTGTTGTGCCCCTGATCGCCGCGCTGTTTTTGAGATTTCTGCCGCTGGAGCCGGGCGTAGCGATTGGATTGGCCCTTTGCGCGGCCATCCCCGGAGGCACACTCTCCAATATCTTCACCTTCCTGGGACGCGGGCATGTGGCACTGTCGATCGCGCTGACCGGCGTGACTACCCTGGCCTGCCTGGTAACAACACCCTTCGTGCTCAGCCTGCTTATCAGCCAGCACATGCCCGCGGACTTTACGATGCCTGCGGCCCAGATCGCCCGAGAAATTACCTTGATCCTGTTGCTGCCACTCATTGCCGGCATGGTACTGCTGCAAGCTGCACCGGCTATCGCCCCTCGCTTCTCCAAGATTTGCATTCGCGGATCATTGTTCTTCGTCCTCGTCATCGTGGTGGGTGCTACCGCCTCAGGACGGGTGGATATCCCTCGCTTCGGGCTCTACAACTTCGCCGTGGTGATGGGCTTTATGTTCGCACTTTGTGCGCTTTCGCTACTGTTACCCCGTCTGCTCAAGCTGTCGTCCCGAGACACCACCGCAATCAACATTGAGATCACGGTGCGCAACGGCAATCTGGGCTTGCTGATCAAGGCCTCCATGTTCCCGGCGGTACTGGGGGCCACCGACCCCATTGGAGACGCCATACTGTTTACGGTGTTGATCTATGGCGGGGCCGCGCTGTTGGTCGGGCTGGGACAAATCTATGTTCATCGCTGGCTGAATCGAAATGCACCAATGAGCTATCCCGCCTAGGCAAGCAGGATAATCCATCGCGGCTGTGATCCAGCCGCTTCGACCGAATCGTAACTTGCCCACCACTCATCTCGGGACTACATTACAGCCCCCCTACAAAAAAGAGTCGACATCATGGCTGAGAGCAGAGAACACGATATTGTCATTTACGGCGCCACTGGCTTCACCGGCAAGCTGGTTGCAGAGTACATGGTTGAAAAGCAGGGCCATGGACTTCGGTGGGCGATGGCCGGCCGCAGCGCCGACAAGTTGGCCGCGGTTAGGGACGAATTAGGCGCTCCCGCTGATACGCCGCTCATCGTTGCTGATGCCAGCGATCCGGCTTCTATCAAGGCAATGGCGGGCAGCACTCGCTGCGTAGTAACAACCGTAGGCCCCTACCAGATGTACGGCACTCCCCTAGTGGCCGCTTGCGCCGAGTTGGGCACCCACTATGTCGACCTCACGGGTGAACCCGGCTGGATGCACGAAACCATTGCGACATTCAGTGACCAAGCGAAGGCCAGCGGTGCTCGCATCGTGCATAGCTGCGGTTTCGACTCCATTCCCTTCGACCTCGGCGTGCTCTATCTGCAGAACATCGCCCAGGAGAAGTTCGGCAAGCCCTGCCAGTCGGTCAAAGCCCGCGTGCGTTCCATGAACGGTGAGTTCTCCGGTGGCACCGCCGCCTCACTGAATGCCACTGAGGCAGCAGTGGGCGAAAACCCCGACCTACTGAACGTACTCTTGGATCCCTTCTCGCTGACCGAGGGCTTTACTGGCCCCGCACAGCCGGCCGACAACAAGCCCATGGAAGACCCCGATATGGACGGCGCCTGGGTGGCACCCTTCATCATGGCAATCATCAACAGCAAGAATGTACACCGCTCCAATGCCTTGATGGGCCACCCGTACGGTGAGGACTTCACCTACAACGAGATGATGTTCACCGGGCCTGGCGATAACGGCAAGGCCGCCGCTGAGTTTGTGGCCAGCCACAACCCCCTGCAGGGCGAACACGCCCCTGCGCCGGGTACTGGCCCCTCCAAAGAGGCACGTGAGAACGGCAACTACGACATTCTGTTTATCGGTAAGACAGCTGACGGCGAAGAAATCCGCTGTGCCGTCAGCGGCGATCTGGATCCCGGTTACGGCTCCACCTCGCGCATGCTGGCCGAAAGCGCCGTATGCCTGATTGAAGAATCAGCAGATCTTGCTGGTGGACTTTACACCCCTGCGCCTGCCATGGGTGAGAAGCTCATCAAGCGTCTGGTAGACCACGCCGGTCTCACCTTCAAACAGGAAGCCTGATCTGGCCGGCCGAATGGCGCGTAACAGCAGCGAATTCTCACTGTACATGCGCCATGACTTCTTTCTTTCGGGCCGCACTCGCGGCCCTGACTGCCCTCACAACAACAGCCGCACTGGCGGACGAGCCACGATTCACTCTGGAAACGGAGATCGGGGCGGTCTGGCAAGAACGCAACAAGGTACAGCTTCCCAACGATAACGAAGGCGATCGCTTCGAGCTCACTGACATTGCAGGCTCAGGTCCCTGGGCCTCCGCACGTATCAACGCAAACTGGAACATCAGTGGCCCGCACAACTTGCGTGTGGTTTTGGCGCCGCTTTACTACGAGGAGCGAGGCACGCTAGACGAAGACGTGCGCTTTGACGGCGAGCAGTTCACGGGTGGCACGCCGATAGAGGCCAGCTATACGTTCAATTCCTGGCGCGTGGGCTACAGCTATCAGTTCTACGACAAGAATGACTGGAGGCTGTGGGTGGGTGGCACAGCCAAGATTCGCGATGCCGAAATCGAGTTAAAGCAGGATGGCACGCGTGCTAGTGACGACGATATCGGTTTCGTTCCCTTGCTGTATTTGGCGGGCGAGTACCGGATTAACGACCGTTGGACCTTCAACTTCGATTTCGACGGCCTCGCAGGCGGCCCTGGCCGAGCCTTTGATGTTGGCCTCAAGCTGAACTATGAAGTGTCGGATCAGTGGCGCATCGGGGCCGGGTATCGCCTGCTTGAGGGCGGTGCCGATACCGACGATGTGTACAACTTTGCCTGGTTCAGCACCGCGATGGTTTCTGCGCAGTGGCGATTCTAACGCCCCCAGCGTCTCTCTATTGCGAAGAAGAAGGTGACTCCTTCAGCGAGCGAAGCGCTGCGGGCAGCGGCGCAGTCAGCGCATCGTCCGTACCCCGTGCAGAACCGGCGCGGATATTCTCTATGCGGGCATCGATACCGGGATGCGTCTCGAAAAAAACGCGCCAGCTGTCATCGCGCTCTGAACCTGACACCGCCAGAAAGAACTCATCCGCACCCTGCGTGTGACCGTAGTGGGCCCGAAGTAGTTTCAGCGCTTGCGCGTCGGCCTCCAACTCCATCGATCGGTTGAAGCTCAGTTCTGTAACCAGCGCCCCCCCACCGGCGAGGCCAATGAGCGGCTGACTGTTGGAGGAACCCAGGACGGTTGAGAGCAGCACCTGCAGCACCACAGATCGGCTAGCCGCCTCAAGGGGATGCCTCAGCTCTATATGTGCTATTTCATGCGCCAGCACCATGGCAAGACCATTCTCAGTCTTTACAGCATCCAGCAGTCCACGGGTAACCATGACTTGTGCACCGAGCGTAGCGAAAGCATTCGGCGATGGGTCGTCGATCAATGCGAAGCGATAAGCCTGCTGGGGAACGGCTTGCGAATCGCCGCTGGTCGCCAACACTCTCGCTTGGGTTTCCAGCAGTTGCTCGCCCAATGTCGTAAGCGCCGCCTGTGCGTCTGCTGACTCAACCAACGGCCCGCTCTCTCGAAGATAGGATTCGATGCCGCCAGATGCACCCTGCTCCCATGCGAAAGGAATGAGCCTGGCAAGTAAAGGCATGCTGGCACCGACCGCCATTGCCAACAGGCTTGTGACCAGCAGCACCGCGGCGGACAGCTGGAGGAACTCAAGAAGTGGCTTCGAAGGCGGGGCATTAATCCCCTCCGGCAACCGCGGGTTACGGCGGGGCGCCCTCAACGCGGAATCATCGCCGTGCCGTAGGCCAGCACCTCTACTGACCCAAGCCCCTGCGAGGCGTTTCCCGACACTCGGCTGGTCTCGAACTTGAGGTTGATGACCGCCTCAGCTCCCTGCTCTTTGGCAGCGGCCTGCA
>SPKZ01021706.1_pt1 | contig 10775 bp, 8 predicted proteins | sample 2456571 | NCBI WGS metagenome assembly SPKZ01 (sample SAMN11192286, study PRJNA482655) | marine metagenome | biome: ENVO:00000447; feature: ENVO:00000244|ENVO:00000211|ENVO:00000569|ENVO:00002023; material: ENVO:00002151; isolation source: ocean water from marine abyssalpelagic zone ...
GAGCGTACCATTTGCTGTGATGATGGTTGTACCGCTAGGTGTTCTAGGTGCATTGACCTTTGCGTTAGCGCGCGAGCTGTCAAACGATGTTTACTTTCAAGTTGGCCTATTGACGACCATTGGTCTAGCATCCAAAAATGCTATATTGATTGTTGAATTTGCTCGTTCATTGTATCTGCAAGGTCATGAGCTGAAAGTGGCCATTGTGATGGCCTCAAAGCAACGTTTACGACCTATTATAATGACCTCTATGGCCTTTATGCTAGGTGTTACACCGTTGGTTATTAGTAGTGGTGCTGGCTCTGGTGCTCAAAATGCCATTGGTACGGGTGTTTTTGGTGGCATGTTGTCGGCAACCGTTTTAGCGGTTATCTTTGTGCCTGTGTTCTTTGTATTGGTCTTTCGTTTTGGGCATAGTAAAAAAGAAGAAACAGATCATAAATTCTAACGACTTATGACCGATAAAAAGCGATAACAGCCTTAGTTGTTATCGCTTTTTTTATGTTCAGGGATGAACCCCTTAGAATAACGCAGGAGCAGTTATCGGGACGAACGGTATACAGCGATGCCTATTCTAAAAACGCAGGTGGTTATTAATTGTGCTATATTTGGTGGCGTTGGTATCTAACTTATTACACTCGCTTTAATGAGTCGCTGTGCTGCACCGTAATGGAGTACATACTATGAGGTCGACTCGTCTAAGTATTTTGTTTGTTACTTTTATGACACTGATCTACAAGATATTAAAGAAGTAAGAACAGCGCTGCTTAGTCAATAATCGGCATCAATATCTTCTACTCGCGCTTGGTTTATTGCTGGCCTGCTATTCATTACCTTGGGTGCAGGCAGTTTGGGTATTGGATTTATGCCGGGTCAGGCTCAAATGCATACACCTATATGTCACATGGCATTATTTTGGACGACGAGGCATTTGACGTATTTGAAGTGACGACAAAAAGCGAGTCTGAATTACAGGGCAGTGCCGAATGATTATTAGCGCGTAAAAATATGCTTAATCGAGAGAAGCAACATTTTGCGGTTGAGGCCTTATTTAAAGACAATGCTTATGTGCTCAATACCTCCTTAAATGGCAAACGCTATTATCAACTAATACGTAAGGTCCAGAGCAGTGACAGCAGACGTTGGTTTGTCGTGCCTGGGTTGATGTTTTTATTCGCCAGTTTTGGCTGTTTTTATATCGCCCGTCGTTGGAAATAAACCGTGGTTGGCAGCTATGTATAATAAGTTAAATTTATCCGCGCTTAGTCAATTTAAGTAAAATAGATGATTCAGCAAAGCTAGCCTTGTTGTAGATCTGCGAGCGTTGCTGCGCTAGCGTGAAGCAGATCTTTGGCTGATATCTCAATTTCAAGTCCACGCTTGCCTGCGCTTATGAAGATAGCTTGATGAACATTTGCACTGTTATCTAAAAATGTCTGTAAACGCTTCTTTTGTCCCAGTGGGCTAACGCCGCCCAATACGTAACCTGTGCTGCGCTCGACATCTTTAGCCTGCGCCATCTTCGCTTTTTTTGCGCCGGCGGCCTTAGCTAATAATTTCATATTAAGCTGAGCCGTGATTGGAATAATAGCGACAACTAACGCGTTATTATCAAGGCATGCCACTAAGGTTTTAAATACTTGTACGGGTGGTACGTTGAGCATTGTTGCAGCCTCCTGCCCATAAGACACTGCACTTTTTTGATGCTGATATTGATGAGTTTTGTGGCTGATTTTTTGTTTAAGCAATAACCGAATCGCCGGGGTCATTATTTTTTGTCCTTAGCCCAGCGCAATACGCCTTCTTGTGCTGTGCTAGCGACCAATCGTCCTTGTCTATCAAAAAAGCGTCCGGTCACAAAGCCTAGGCCATTACTCGCAGACGGGCTATCTATTTCATACAATAACCAATCATCTAATCTAAACTCACGGTGAAACCACATTGAATGATCTATAGTAGCCATTTGCAATTTTGGCGTCATAAAAGATACACCGTGTGGCTGACCAGCAACGGGTAAGAATGAGAAATCTGACGCATAAGCCAGTAAATACTTGTGCACACGAATATCGTCCGGTAGCTCACCATTGGCGCGCATCCAAACGTGTCTTTTTGGGGAACTCTTTGCGGGTTGCAAAGGGTTGAACGATTCCACGGGGCGAATATCAATGGCTTTATCGCAGGTGAATTGCTGCCTAATGGCAGACGGAATCATATCTTTAAACTTACGCGCCAGCTCAACGTCTGACTCAAGTTGTTCGGGCCCGGTGATGTTTGGCATCGTCGCTTGATGATCGAAACCCTCATCGGCCAAATGGAATGAGCAAGTCAGATAAAAAATAGGCTGGCCATTTTGAATCGCCTTAATCCGCCGCGTGGCAATTGAGCGGCCATCTCGAATAGTTTCCACATCATAAACAATGGCTTTTTTTGAGTCAGCCATGCGCAAAAAATAACAATGAAACGAGTTGACGCTAAATTCAGCTGACACGGTTTGCTTAGCCGCACTTAGCGCTTGGCCCATAACCTGACCACCAAACACACGGCCAAAGCCCAAGTCTTGGCTATTGCCTCGGTAAATACCTTGCTCAATGGTTTCAAGGCTTAATAAATCAAGCAATTGCGTAAGAACTTGCGACATAATGGAAAACTCCTTATTAACGAGACATTAGGTTCTGTTTCATACTTCTGGTAACTAAATGATACCAAGAATATTATGGTGATGCTAAAAACAGGCGTTACTTCTTATAAACAAAGGGCCTGGATGATTCTTCGAGTGCCCAGGGATCGGCTTGCAGCGACCTATGTTAGCGTTGGCATAAACTCAACAACAATATGAAGCAGAGTTTTAACTATATAGCTTTTATATTTTTATTCTATCGCGCATTGCAACAATTGTTTCGATATTTTTTGACATCATTTGATGGCTAATCGAGACTTCGATAAAGGGCTCACCATGGGCGGCGTAGTTCAATTGATGATAAAAACCAATGGCATTTGTTCTGGCGGCTAGGGTGATTGTCGACATGCCAAGGCGCGATAAATATTGCTCAACTTGTTCGATTAATTTACGACCTAAGCCCTGACCTTGGTCATCAGGCGATACCGCCATTTGTTTTAATCGCGCTTGCGTGCCGCTAACAACAATAATTAGGCAGGCAACAACTTGCTGTTCATCGACTAAGGCAAAATGTAAATAATCAGTTTCTTGTGACAAGTCTTCCGTAAATAAGTCTAACTTAAGTGGTTTACGCAAAACGTCATGTCGCAGTTGCAACGATTGTTGATATTGCGCACTATTGTGTTCAATTCTTTGAAAATTCATTAATATCAATCCTCGTTGATGAATGCTCTTGTTATGCATAGGTAAAACGGGTGAAGACTAGGCGTTCGATTGAGCATTAGCTTGCTATTGGGATTGAGAGTAACGACGTATTCAGCTGTTTTAACTTGCATAAGTGGGTAGTCTTTAATGTGGATTGCGATAAGTATACTCTTCAGGTTGAGGGCAATGTTGCTGGCGTAGCATAAAATAACACTATCAGTGATCATTATGTTATTGACCTTGTGCTGCAAAGTTTATAAAGTGCCTGCCATTACGTTAGGTGCCGTTACTGCGCTATAAAAGTATCGGTTAAACGGGAAGATTGGTGCCATTCCAACACTGCCCCCGCAACGGTGATTAGGTGAATTTTATTCCTATGAGTCCGATACCGGCCTAATTAATACCAATCTGACAAAGTTATTGCTCACTTGTGTTGGTTAAAATTAATGAATACTGCGTTGCTTTCATTTGTTTTCCCTGCGCACAACAAGAGCACAAACTTAATCAAATCGGTATGAAAATTAATCTATTGCGGAGGGCAATAGCGAAATAAGTAAGTACTTGCTATCTGTAAGCGCTTCGTTTCGCTAGCCCTCTTTTTGTGTGCATATACCCATAATCAATGGAAATGCCGGTTTTGTAACGCTCTAAAACCCAATCTACTTCGTTGCGCTCAATCCCAATAGCCAGCTATTGGTCAATCGCGCGCCTTGTATATCGGATTTTATATCATTTACATATTCCCGTATTTCCAATGGTCACGGGTATAGTTAGCTATGACCATTGTTGAGGTTTCATGCGTTTTTTCATTGTTATTTTATCACTGTTGTTCACTGGATTTTATTCAGGACATGCTCATGCCTATAACCATGTTGATGCACATGCGCTGTTTATTGTTGACGCTGATACCGAGAGTATCATGGACGAAGAAAAAGAAAACCAAGACCAAGACATTGAAACGATTACCATTGAAGACGAGAGTCAGTGGCGCGGTGCAAATTATCAGATCATTGCTCGTGAACAGTTTATTAATAATGCGCAAACACTAGCTGACGTGCTGCAAAGCATTAATGGCATTCAAATTACTCAAATAAGTGGACTTGGCAATCCGGTATCGGTGTCTATTCGTGGCTCGTCTAGTAAGCAGGTTCAGCTTTACATTGACGGTCAGTTGATTAACGACAGCCAGTTTGGTGGATTTGACTTAAACCAAATTCCGGTAGAACAAATTCAAAGCATCGAGATAAGTAAAGATCAGGCGATTGGCACCGGTGCAACGCCAATTGGCGGCGTTATCAGAATTAATACCTATAACGCTAATAAAAATCTGCTGAGGTTTAGTGCAGCATTGGGTTCTTTTGGTCAGCAAGAACTAAACCTCATGGCAAACACCGCGTTTGAAGAGGGCAGTTTAGCCGTTGGTTATAATCATTTGAACAGTGACAATGATTATGATTATTGGGTCAAGCAAACGTTTTTAGACAGCAAGGTATCGCAAAATGAACCGCTGACGAATAACCAATTTAAGAAAAATAGCTTTTTTGTCAATGGACAATGGACGTTGTCAAAGCATCAATTTCGACTTAATTACCAAGCCAGCAAGCAAACTAAACACCTGCCGAACTATCAAAATAATAGCCCGTTAAATATATCTTCTTTAACCAGTGATAATCAACGTGTGGCATTTAGTCATTTATGGCTAAATAATGATGGCTGGTTAGAGCAGCTTGAAACACAGCTTTATCAAGATGTCAAAGACGAAGTGTATCTAGGCTCTATTGATGGCACGCGTCCAACCATTGGTCTTTATGATTCAAATCAGCGCAGTTTGCTGTTACGCGGATTAATTAGTCACCAACAATGGGCATTTTCACCATTTTTAAACATTGAGCCGCAAATATTCTCCTCAAAAACGACCTTTAACGGGCAAACTAACAGCTGTAATAGCCTTGGTGCCTGTGATATCAAGGCAACTCGTCGTCAAATAACCTGGGGTAATAGGGCTGAGTTTGAACATGAAACCGAGCCATTTTCGGCCTATCTATTGTTTAGCCAATTGCTTCATCACAGCGAAAACATCGCCCTTAACGAGCCTAATGCGCAGCGCATTACTAATAGTGATAGCTATTGGACAGGTGAAGTTGGTGTTAATTATTGGTGGTCGGATATTCAATGGCAGGCTAATTGGAGTCGCGGTCTGCGAACTGCCACCATGTTTGAGTTATTTGGCGACAGAGGCGCTTTTAAGGGCAATCAGGCACTGGCGCCAGAACAATCGCAAAGCTGGTCATTGGCAGCAGACTACCAAGCAACGTCTTGGAACATTAAAGGCGCAATTTATCGCAAACAGTTGCAAAACTCCATTGTGGCCATTTTTAACTCGGCCAATGTTGGTGGTTATCGTAACGTGAGCAATGCGTTATTACTTGGCGCCGAGCTCAGTATTGCTTATCAAGTCAGCAAAGATTTAACATTAGATTTTAATGCCGATGTTATTGATTCAAACACCACATCAATTTTTAAAGCCTTTAATAATAAACGCTTGCCGGGCATTTATCATCAGCAATACAGTGCGGCTATTAGTTACAGGATGTCAGAACAATTAAGCCTTAAATTTGTTAGCGAAATAAGCAACGATTTATTTTTTAACATGACCAATAAAGTGGAATTAAATCAAGGTGTCTATGGTTCTGGCGCGCCAAGTGACCGTCAATTGAGCAAGCTTAATATCAATTGGTATCATGACTCATATCGAGTGAGCGTGGGCATCAACAACCTATTTAATCAAAGATACAAAGACTTGGCTAACCGTCCCGCTCAGGGGCGCAGCCTGCAAATTAAATTTTCAATTGAGGAACAATAAAATGAACGTTTTTAGCCGTAGAAAACACAACGTAAAACGCTATCTGTCGATAGGTTTAATATCGAGTGCGTTATTTTTAGTGGGTTGTCATGATACCGACGAAGAAGTTGTTGAATTACCGCCAGCGCCAGCCAGTGCATTAGTGCAAACAACCGCACCGGATTACAGCAGCTCTGAAGTGGCCTTTTTAGATATTAAGGAGCAAAACGTTGCTGGCGACTACTATGTTAAAGACAAGTCTGATTATAGTCTTGTGACAAACGGTGGAGATATTTACCACATTGGTCGCAGTGGCATCGACACCATTGAAAAATACACTAACGAGTCGCGCGATGAGCAAGTTTACTCTTACACCACGCAAGATTCAGAAGATGCGACCACCCGTAATCCATATACCATGGTGTTCGCCAGCGATGACAAAGCCTACATCATTCGTTATGACTCAGACAAGGTATGGATTGTTAACCCTAAAGCGAAAAATGAACAAGACTTTAAAATTGGTCAGTTAGATTTATCAGCCTACATTTCACCTGATAACTCGAAGGGCACACCATCACCGTCGGATGCGGTTATCAGTAACGGTAAATTGTTTATTTCAATGCAGCGCATGACCGATGTTTGGTCACCAAGCACCACTTATGTCGCGGTATTTGATGTGACCACCGATAAAGAAATTGAAACTAACAGCAACAGTGATGACGAGCTAATGGGCATTATGCTTGCTGGCATAAACCCACAAGAACATAATATTCAAACGCTTGACGGTAAGGTTTATGTCACCACTGGTGAAGCATATTTTGGTACCGATTTAAGCAACAGCAAAATCGAAGAGATTGATAGTTCAACCTTCGCTGTACGTGTGGTTTTAGACGCAACGGCGATTGCTGACAACGAAAGCGCTAAAATTAAAGGCAGTGTTTTTGTTTCATCAACCAAAGCGTATTTGTACGCCAGTCAAAGTTTTACTTACCCAGAACCTGACGTCTCTACTATTTATGAATTCAATCCAACGACTGGCAAAATTACCGCTAATAACGTGGCTAGTTCAGGTATTGAAACCATCAGTTTCATTGACTTAGATAGCGATAATTTCTTGTGGATCAGCGCGGTTAATCCAGCCACGCCTGGTGTTGATGTATTTGATACGTTGAAAAAAGAAATGGTAGGCACGCGTTTGTTAACCGAATTAAACCCAGGCACTATTCGTTTTTTGAAGTAAATCGTTTTTAGAAATAATACGTTTCTTAAAATAAGTGCAAAATTAGATGTCTAATCTAATAACAAAAACCTTACTCAGACTGATATTAGTCACTAATGGGTAAGGTTTTTTTATTATACCAATCCTCGTTGAAGAGTGATCTTGTTATGTGTAGATAAAACTGGTGAAGACTAGGCGCTCGATTGAGTAATAGCTTGCTATTGGGATTGAGAGCAACGACGTATTCAACTGTTTTAACCAACATAAGTGGGCAGTCTTTAATGGGGATTGGTATTAGTTATCTCGCTTTATCAATAAAACGACAGACCGCTAACATTGGGCCCAATACTCTAGGCGTCGGGCGATGGATTATTTTGGCGTCAGGGTAATAGATGTGCTTGTTTTTAACCGCAGGTAATAGCGTCCAGTGTTGCCAATCAAATAACTCATGATTACGCGCTGTTTTGCTTTTAGGTACCAAAATGACCTCAGCCTTGCTTAGCAATACATTTTCGATGCTAACCGTCGGATACGCGGTGGCTGCATTAGCAAAAACATTCTCACCACCACATTGCTCAATAAATTGGTTAACCCAACTATCTTTGCTAATGGTCATCATTGGCTTTGACCACATTTGATAAAACACCTTAACTTTCGATTTATGCTGATAATCCTTGATAATAACAGCTAAGTCCTTTTCAAACTGCAGCGCTATACGCTCGGCTTGTGGCGCATGACCCGTTACCTCACCTAATTGACGCAGCGTTTGCGCGATTTGCGCCAACGATTGCGGATCGGAATCAAGCACTCTAAAACCCAATTTTTTGATTTGCTCAATTTGATTGATTTTGTTGCCACTACCCCATGTCACCACCAAATCAGGTTTAAGCGCAATCAGCTTTTCCAAGGTAATACCGCGATGATCGCCGATCACTTCAATGTTCTTGGCCTGTGCTGGGTAATCAGAATAAGAGGTGGTCGCGACAATTTTGTCGCCTGCGCCAATCGCGTATAACAACTCGACAGAATGGGGGGATAACGCAATAATACGTTGTGGATAGTCATTTTCGTTGGCTGCGCTAACGCCATGGCTGATTAATATTGCGGCGGTGCAGAGTAATAAAGAAAAAGTACGTTTCATTTTTGGCTCATTGTTGGATTGCTGTCGGTTAATGTTGTGGTGATTTAATAATCGAAACCAATGGTCGCTTTAATGCCATTATCAAAGGCGTGCTTGGTGGCTTTCACTTCGCTGATAGTATCAGCAATATCAAGCAATGCTCGATGACACGCGCGCCCGGTTACTATAACGTGTTGCATCGGCGGACGATTTTTTATCGCCGCCGCGACTTCATCACTATCAAGGTAGTGATAACTCAGCATGTAGGTAATCTCGTCAAGCAATACCACGTCGATAGTGTCATCTTTTAACATGGTTTTGGCATGTGACCATGCGAGCTGCGCCGCATTTCGATCAAGTTCTTTATCTTGGGTATCCCAAGTGAAACCAGTAGCCATCACATGAAACTGTACTCCGAGTTTTTCAAGCACATTACGTTCGCCGCAAGGCCACTGGCCTTTAATGAATTGAACCACCGCGGCTTTTTTATCGTGGCCAACAGCGCGCAATACAGTGCCAAAACCGGCGGTAGTTTTGCCCTTGCCGTTACCAGTTAGCACTAAAAATATGCCTTGTTCTTTGTTCGCTGCCGCAATATGGCTATCAACCGTTTCTTTCAGTTTTTGCTGACGTTGTTGGTGTTTGTCTTGTGTCATATTCATTATCTCTTTAATCAATTAATCACGCCAACGTTAGTTAACGGCGGTAACATTGGCTTGCTCAAAGCTTGCCATGTTGTTGTAAAAGGCCAGCGCGCTTTGCATTAATCCTAAAACTAACGGGCAGCCAGTGCCTTCGCCAAGGCGTAATTCTAGTAATAATAGCGAGCTGGCATCGAGCTCTTTTAATAATAAATGGTGGCCTAGTTCTTTCGAACAATGGCTAAAAATCATGTAATCGCGTACATTAGGGGCAATTTTTACCGCGACAAGCGCCGCAGTTGATGAAATAAATCCATCAACAATGATAACTTTTTCCGCTTTGGCGGTCGCTAACATAGCGCCGACCATCTGCGCTATTTCAAAGCCACCTAAGGCGGCTAATACCTCAAGTGGTGAGTTCATTTTATCCCAGTGCAGCAAGGTTGCTGTGCGAATAACGTCTTTCTTTCTGGCCAAACTATCATCATCAATGCCGGTGCCTCGCCCGACACAATATTCAACGTCGTTGTTGGTCAATACATGCATAATAGCTGCCGCCGATGTGGTATTACCAATACCCATTTCACCGATGCCAATGACATTGCTGCCGTTGTCTATTTGCTGCGCCGCCACCTTTGCGCCGAGACGAATGGCTTGCTTGGCTTGTTGTAAACTCATCGCCATGCCAACATGAATCGCTTGGGTCGTTGGCGCAATGCGTTGTTTAATGAGCATTTCATGATCTGCTTGTTCATTAACCGTGCCGCAATCAATCACTTTTAACCCCATGCCTGCTTGGGTGCAAAACGCATTTATCGCTGCGCCGCCAGCGCAAAAATTTGCGACCATTTGTCCGGTTACTTCGCTGCTCGCAATCGATAAGCCAAGTTCGCTGATGCCATGATCGCCAGCAAATACCAATTGCATAGGTTTGGTTATTTTAGGCGACTGTGCGCCCAAAATCTGGCACAACTGAACGGCTAGCGTTTCAAGTTTACCCAAGGCGCCTAACGGCTTAGTTTTGTTGTCAATGGTTGCTTTAATGCGCTCAATATCGGTAACGAGTAATGGCGGTATTGTGAACATAATGCTCTCTTAGCTACGTTTGCTGCGTTGTTGCAAGATAAATAGAAAGAAAATGCTGCCAATCGCCGAGGTGATAATACCCAAGGGGATCTCTTGATTTTCTATGAGTGTTCTGGCAATTAAGTCGATATAAATCATAAATAAACCACCGCACAGTGCAATGAGTAAATAGTTATTTAAATGCTGCTGACCGAATACTAGTCGAATTAAATGCGGGATTAACAAGCCCACGAATGCAATGCCGCCAGCGCTAGCGACAATCACCGCGCAAATCAGCGAGCTAATCACTAACATTAGCAAGCGAACACTAGCGACATTTACGCCCAGTGTGGTGGCGCTTTCATCACCGGTGGAAATGGCCATGACCTGGCGTGAAAATGCAAAAAACACCACTACGCTAAATAAAATTACCGCGGCTGGGGCGATTAGTGTTGACCACTGCGCTTGCGCAAAACTGCCAAGTGTCCAAAATAAAATAGACGCGGCGGCTTGTGGATCGCTGTGATATAACATGGCACTGCTCGCCGCACTAAACATAAACGAGC
>SPKZ01007305.1_pt1 | contig 10771 bp, 19 predicted proteins | sample 2456571 | NCBI WGS metagenome assembly SPKZ01 (sample SAMN11192286, study PRJNA482655) | marine metagenome | biome: ENVO:00000447; feature: ENVO:00000244|ENVO:00000211|ENVO:00000569|ENVO:00002023; material: ENVO:00002151; isolation source: ocean water from marine abyssalpelagic zone ...
GGGTTTTTTTGTGTTCTTAATGTTAATTACTTTTTTACATTATAAAGGTATGGAAGTAATAGACTTAGTATTAACAGAGGGAGCGGAATTAGATTTTCAAATCGCATTAGTTGACAGTCCTGCGATTGAATCGGATTTTATGGCGTTCTCAAAGAAGCAGAATTTCAAAGTAATTTCAACAGATAAAAGGATTGTAAGCGGTTTTGCAATGATGGCAGACCAAAAAATATACAGGCGTGATGCTGATGGTAGGGAGTATGATGTAAGATTTACTGCTAAATCAATCAAGCATATAGCTGAGCAATTTTTTAAAAATAACCTAACAAATCAAACCAACGCCAACCATAACACAGATAATTTTTTAGAGGGTGTTTATGTATTTGAATCATTTTTAATAGACGAGTCAAGGGGGATAAGTGTACCTAAAGGTTATGATGATGCGCCTAATGGTAGTTGGTTTATTTCAATGAAAGTAGAGAATAAAGATGTTTGGCAAAGTGTGTTAGATGGAAACTTTAAAGGATTTAGTGTAGAAGGTATTTTTGATAAACAAGAAGATAATTTTTTGGCGTCCCTAAAAAACTTTTGTAAAAATCTTTAACTATCGCAATAAAGTTACATTATTAAAAAAAGTAATTAAATGGAAACAAAAGAAAAATCTAAAAGATTCCAAGCGATAAAAGACTACTTCAAAGCAGATGATAATTTGAAAGAATTTGACGTTGTAGAGAAGAAAGAAGAATCAAAGGAAGTAAAAGAAAAGTTTGAGGAAGTTACTTTAGTTGACGGTAAAATTATAAATGTTGAGCCAGCAGTAGAACCTAACGCAATCGCTACCGTAATGGTAGAGGATGTAATGGTTGTTGTTCCTGCTGGGGAGCATGAGTTAGAAGATGGCAGAATAATCATCATTGAAGGTGAGGAAGGTGTTGTATTAGAGGTTAAAGACTCAAACGGTGAAGAAGAAGAAGATGCACCAGTAGAGGAGGAGTTAGGCAAAGATGCAACCAAAGAAGCTGAACGTCAAGTAAAGAAAGTAATTGAATCAATAACTAAAGAATCAGTTTTTGCAACAGTAGAAGACTTTAACGAATTAGTTAAAAAGTTTGATGCAGTAGTAATGAAAAATGAATTTTTAGACAAAGAGTTAGACGAGCAAAAGATTTTGTTTGCAGAACTAAAAGAGGTGACAGGTCAAGCCGTTGAGTTATTCGGTAAAGAACCAACAAAAACACCAATTAAAAAAGACCGTAATGTTTTCGCTAAATCAGAAAAAACAATTTGCGGAGTAAAAGTAAATATTTAAAATAAAAAATTATGAGTTTTAATACAGGAGCGTTAACAGCATATACCGAACAAGAAGATTTCGACATTGTTTTAAAAGCGCAAACAGAGGGAAGAACAGCTTCTTTAATTGATAAGCAGGTAGGCGTAAAAGGTACAACTGCAATGCACTTTATGACTACGGCAGTAACTTTGCAAGATGGTAGTTGTTCAAGAACAGCATTAGACACAACAGCGTTTACAAATAAAAGTGTTTCAGTAGGTGATATTGCAGTACATGAAAATTTATGTACTAAAGACTTAAACGGTTTTTACTTGCAAAAAATGGTTGCAAAAGGGGCGTCAGGTGAAGAAGTTGTGCCGGGTGAAATTGAATCTTTATTCGTGTTGGATAAAATGAAAACTTTAGCCAACGTATTAGAGGTTTCAGATTGGACTGGGGACACTGGCTCAGGTACAGCAAATATAAATAAGTATGATGGATTAATTAAATTAATTGATGCAGGTTCACCAGTAAACGGAAACACAGGAGGGGTAACAGTAGCGACTGGAATTACAGTGTCAAACATTATTGCATTATTACAAGCAATGTATTTAGAAGTTCCTGAGAATGTTTTAAACGAGCAAAATTTAACTATTTTTATCGGTCAAGATGTTTACAGACTTTATCAAATGGCATTAGTTAACGCTAACCTATTTAACTTTATCTCGAACGAGGACACAATGACTACTAAATTATTTGGTACTGCTGTAACGATTCAAGGAGTTAATGGATTAAATGGTACTGATAGAATGTTTATCTCACAAACTTCTAACTTACTAATTATTATGGATGGAGATTCTGACGAGGATAATTGGGATATGTGGTACTCTAAAGAGGATAAAATCAACAAGTTTGATGTTACTTTCAAAAGAGGAACAGGAGTGAGATTTGAGGATGAAGTAGTAGAATTTACTTTAGTACCTTAATAAATAAAATAATAATCTTAAAGAGGGTGGTGGTAATAACTACTACCCTTTTTTTATAAAACAATAATATTATGGCAGTATGCCCTTTAACATCAGCCTTCGATTATGAGTGTGAAGACTCAAACGGAGGAATTAAACAAGGTTCAATATTAATTTCTCAATGGGAAGATATAGATACTTTTACAGTAGTAGCGGGAGAGGTTACAGTATTAACGCAAGTAGCGACAACAAACTTTTATACTTATAAAGTAAGAAGTGAAATTGCGGACGCCTTAACAACTGAAAATCATTCTGTTGAAACTGGAACAAACTTTTATGAGACTGTGATGAATTTCACTTTATCAAAATTATCAAAAGAAAAAAATGTTGAATTAAAACTTTTAGCTTCTAAACCAGTAGTAATCATTTACCAAGATGCAAACGATATTTATCACATCATGGGATTAACTAACGGAGCGGATAAAATGGGAGGAACTAATACAAGTGCAACAGGTAAAGCTTTTGCAGACTTAAACGGTTATACTTTAGGTTTTACTTCTAAAGAAAAAGATTATCCTTATGAAGTTGATTCAACAGTAGTTGCAGGATTAACAGTAGTTTAATAATTAACTTTAAGTAGGGTGGTTAATTCTGCCCTACTTTTATTATATTTGTATTATGATTAAAAAGAATTACATAGGTGCAAAGTTTTTTGTTAGAGGTGTATTTGATGGAGTAATTAAAGATGACCCAAAGAGCATTAAATTATACAAAAAATTAGGACTACCGATATTTGAAGAAGTAAAAAAGAAAAATGCAATTAAAAAAGAATCAAGTAAATAATAATATTTCTCTAACTTTAAAAGAGAAAACTACTATTTCGAATCCTGTGTATTTGTTTAGGTTTCAATCTGACCAAACTAAGGATGATTATTTTTGCATTTGCCAAGATGTCGCCCCATTATCTCAACAAAATAGGGTGAATATTTTTAATATTACAGAGGGTATAAGTGACCAGTTAAACAGTAAGTTAATTTTAGGCTTACAAGGTAGGTATCATTATTTTATATACGAGCAATCAAGTACAACGAACTTAAACCCAATAGGTTTAGATATTGTACAGCGTGGGATAATGGTATTAAAAGGAACACAAGCAAGTAAATATGTTAGTTATGAAACTGACGTAAAGTATAAAGTTTATGAGTAAGCACTACATTAATGATGATGGCAAAATTATGGAGTTTGACGCTCATAAACCGCCAGTATTTAAAACGGTTAAATCACAAGAATTTGTGCAATATGGTACAGATGCCGAGTGGAGAAATCGTTACCCTGATTATTTACTTTATTTATACAATAGGAGTTCAAAGAATAATTCTATTATTAACGGTAAAAATAAATATATCGTTGGTCAAGGTTGGACTTATAATAAAATAGGTTTAGATTTTGAACAAAAAACACAATTAAAGAAATTTACAAAAGACTTAGAGCGTTCTAAAATTACAAGAGACTTATCACTTGATAGGACTATATTTGGAGGGTTTGCGTGTGAGATAATCACATCTAAGGACTCCGAAAAAATTACAACCGCTCATATTGATTTTAGTAAAATTAGACAATTTAAAACTGAAACAGATAAGGAAGGGAATACGAGTGAGTTAAAATACGGTTATACAGCTGATTGGTCAGTTAGAAAACCACAAGATAATAAAGATTTTGAAACGTTGTACCCCTTCCCTTGGGATAAAGACGAAATTGAATCAGATAGAAGATATGTAGTTTATTACAAAGATTACAGACCCGACTTGCAAGAATACCCGTTGCCTGATTATATCGGAGCAGTACCATATATTGAGTCAGACTACGAAATTAGTAACTTTGTTTTAAATAATGTAAAGAATGGTTTTAGTAGTTCTTACTTAGTTAACTTCTACAATGGAGAGCCTACCGATAAACAAAAGGGAGAGATTGAACAAGCTTGGAAACGTTCTAAACATGGGACAGATAACGCAGGAGACCCCATACTCTCATTTAATGAAGACAGGGAGAGCGGGGTAGAGGTAACGCCTTTACCATCTAATGGGCAAGACGATAGATATATTAATTTAAACAAGCAAATACAGGGGGAGATATTTACAGGTCACAATTTTAACCCTGCAATAATTGGAATTACTGACGGCAACGGATTTAATAACAATGCAGATGAAATAAGGGTTGCAAGTGAAATGTTTCAAAATACATATGTATCAACAGAGCAAGGAAACTTGGAAGAGTTCTTTAATGCTGTTGCTGGTTATAATGGACTGCCTGAGAAACTAAAGATAATTAAGTTAAATGTAGTATCAGAGCCGTTAAGTGAAACAACAATAGTACAGATTTCAACAATTGACGAGTTAAGAGATAGAGCTGGATTACCACCTAGTCTAATAGAAAGCAATAAAGTTAGTGAAGCGTTAAGCACTTTATCGCCATTAGTAGCGACTAAGATATTAGAAACAATGAGCGCTAAAGAAGTTAGGGAACTTATTGGACTTAAAACGCCTACAAATGGCTCGGTTACAACAAGTGTAAACATGAGTAGTCAAGACATAGATACTGCAATTACAGAACACTTTGAATCTTGCGGTGTTAATGATGAAGATTATGACGTAATTGAGTCAAGAGAATTAAAAGCCTCTGACATGTTTGACGCATTCAAGCAAGGAGATAAATTTAAAAGAGAGTTCTTTATAAGTAAAGAGGATAGTTTAATACTAGGACTGTTGAACGCTGGTAATACACCAAAAGCAATAGCAACAGAATTACAGATTTCAGAGAGCGATTTAGGAGACTTTATAAACAGCTTAATAGAACAGGAATTAATTAATAGTGAAAATGAATTAACTCCAAAAGGAAAAGCAGAGATAGAACAAAATCAAGTATTCGTGGTTTATAAATACGCTTTACGTGGTGACGCTCCAAAGTTACAAGGTGGAACATCTCGTCCTTTCTGTAGTGACTTAATGAGACAATCTCAAACAAAGAGCTGGACAAGACAAGATATAGAGTTATTAAATAATAATACAGCTGGTTTAGATGTATTCACTTCAAGAGGTGGATTCTATAATAACCCAATAACAGGAGTAACAACCCCATTTTGCAGACACGTATGGCAACAAAGATTAGTAAGGTTAAAGTAAGTAGTTATCAAAAATTAAAAGCTAAAAATGAAGATTTAAAGTTTTTATTAGATATGATATTTACACAACCGCAAAGCAAAACAACAAGAGATTTAAGGATGATTTACAAATTAGATAATAATATAGAATGAGAGCATTATTTATAAGTGAAAACTACATAAAGGAAAATAGTGTAATTGATGAAAATGTTGATTATAAAAAAATCCTTTCTACCGTTTGGAGTTGCCAAATACAATACATTCAAAACTTATTAGGTACTAAGTTATACAACGATTTAACCACCAAAGTAATTGCGGGGACTATTTCGGGAGATGATTTAACACTTATTGAAGATTACATATCTGACGCTTTACTATACTGGGTTATTTACGAGGTAGAAATCCCAATGTTATACGAGTTTAGGAATAAGAATATATCTACAAAGTCAAGCCAAAATGCACAACCAATAGGAACTAAAGAATTATCAAGGATAGAGAATAGGTTCAAAGATAAAGCAGAGTTCTTTAGTGAACGTTTAAGCGATTATCTAAAGGCAAATGACACTCTATATCCATTATATAGAACGGAAACAGAATTTGATGAGGTAAGTCCTGAGGATGGAAAACCAACGGTATCAGTTTATTTAGGTAATACATATAAAAGACCTTGTATAAGTAGAGAATAATTATGGCAAGTTACAATCAAATAATAAAAATATTAGAAGACTTTGCAGGAGCGCATTTTATAATTAAATCGTTTGGTAATGGTCATCCCTCTGAATTAGTTGAAAATAGTCAATTTTTAGATTTAGAGTACCCTATTATGTGGGCAGATGACTTACCTAACACAGTTAGTACTGGCAAGGATAGTTATAAATTCAGAATGTACTTCTTAGGACAAGTAGCAACACTAAAAGAGAAGACTGCCTCAACACTAAAAGAGTCAAATATTAATGAAGTAAGGAGTGACCAAAAACAAAACGCTTTAGATTTAATAAGCTACTTAGTACAACAAACAACATTTCCCGATTTAACAACGGACAGAACTATAACTTTAACACCAATAACAGAAGAGTTTAATGATACTTTAACTGGTTGGTATTTTGATTTAACAATTAATGATGCGTTTAGGTATAGCGCTTGTAATATACCAATAACTTTATAAAATAATAAAATGAACAGAACAACACACGGAGACATGACCATTGCAGGAGAAGCAGGAGCAAAAGTAATTAACGACACATCTACGCACGTTATAAACGCTAGTATGATAGAATTAAGTGCTGATGCAATAATTACAGTACTAAAGATAAACGGAGAAGTAACAAATGTTATAGCTGACTATATTAGTACACCAGCAAATGCAACGGGAGCACATTCATTATCAGCGGTTGGAAGTGGTAGAATAACAGAAATTCAATTAAGCGCTGGTACTTGCGCTTATGCAATATAATGAGAGGTTACGGAATGCGAGGATTTGGGCTAGGCAATAGAAGTCATTTAATAGGCTCATCTACACCTACACCATCAGCAGGGAATTTTATTCCATTGAGTTGGACGGGTTCAAAAGTTGGAGAATATATATATACTGTATCAAGTGCAACACCTTACACTTATAACATCATACAGAGAGACGGTACGCCACAATCATTCGACATGGCTATATTTTCAAATGAGGTCGTAAATTCAAACAATGACTTTGTGTTTAGTGGTGACATCATAAACGAGAGCGCAGGTACTTCTTTCTTTGTTGGATTTGGTTTAAAATCTGATACTGGAATCGGTTTTGCTGATTTAGATTTTGCATTATGGGCTAACGGGACTAATATAAATTGGTTTGAAAGTGGCGCAAATGCGGGAGTAGTTGCAACGGTAACAGTAAGTGAAGTGTTTAGTTATAGAATTGAATATATTGGATCTACTGGTGCGATAGAATTATTTATTAATAATGTATCAGTACACACAACAACTTCAAGCTATTCAAGTGTTGATTTAGCAATGAAGTTGCTAGGTAGGAATGCAAATACAAAATTATGCAAACATTTAGCCTTAAAGTCGATTGCTCAACCTGACAGATGCTTAGTTGCTTTAGGTGATTCAATAACTGACGGTACAGTAGCAGGTATTTTAGGCGGTAGTTATATTGAAAGGGCTTTATCATTTACGAATAACAGATTTTATGCTAATCCAGTTTATGCTGATTTTGGAGATACAACAACAGATTTAATTTCAAATCAATTGCCTTTAGCTATTTCAGATATTGACGTTACAAAAACATCGAATGTAGCAACTATAATGATTGGTATAAATGACATTCGAGCAAGTGTAGCACTAGCAACAATAGATACAAATATTCAAACGATTGTTACAGACTTACAAACAGCAGGTTATTATGTTGTTTTACAGACTATTTTACGAGACTTTGGCACAGCGTGGGCAGATAGATTAACTTTAAATAGTAATATTACATCAAATACATACGGAGCTGATGCGATAGTTGATTATACAACGACAATTTTAGAATCAGATAATAGCTTATTCCCTGATAATTTACACCCTAACTTAGCAGGTAACACAGAAATAGCTAACACTTTATGGTTAGTATTAAACAATTTATAATATATTTGTAATTATGAGCAAAACGGTAAAAATCAAAACAACAATAATAAACCAGCCCCTTAGAGACACAGTAAATGAGTTTTCTTTTACGGTTGCAAGTGAGTTAATAGCACAAACTTTTGAAATAGAGTATGTACCAGCATCACAGGGCGGTCCATTAATGCGACCTAAGAACCCACCAGCTTAATAACTTAATTTTAACCCTATGAAACTTTCAATAATATTAATTTTATTAATGGCAATGCTTAACTTAGTACCACCTTTATTCGTAAACACGGTATATTTTGATAATATTTATTATATTTTGCTATTCCTATTATTATCTTTTGTTGGAGTTTCTTTACCTTTTCTTGTTGAGTCTTTACATAAACAATTAAAAAGAATTTCTATCTTATTAGGTAGTTGGTTTTTTAGTGGCTTAGTAATGGAGTTGTTTAATTTAAGCATACCCGAAATAGTTTTAAATAGTAGTAGTAATAATAATGTAATGTTTTTTAAATCGGTTGTCTGCTTTATTGTAGGCGTAGTTATAATAATGAGTAGTGAAATATGGAGCAGTCAGAAGAAATATTAAAAGCAATAGAAAGCGCAAACAGCGGGATGTGGTTTCCAATAGCAACGATTACAGCCATTTTAAGTGTGCTTATTATGTTACTTCTGTATATTTGGAAACAGTCGCAGAGAACGAACGACAAGCGACACAAGGATAATGAAAAAATGATTTCAGAACTAAAAGACAATACACAATTATTAAGTGATTTAGTTATTAAGATAGAAACAAGGCAGGAGTTCCAGCAAAAAGAAATTGACCATATTTTAAAATAATTTATTTGTTATATATCTAAGGGTTTACAATAGTTGTAGACCTTTTTTTTATGCCTATTAATTAATTCATTTACAAATAATGTAAATTAAATTAGGAATAACAATATCTATGTATTACCTTTGACCCAACAGAAAAACACATTATGAAAAATTTAGAAACATTACTACAAGACTACAACGCTACACCAGATATAGATTCTAGTAGTTATAATGATTTAAACGGCTTTGCAATATGGCTTAGCTATAAGGGTTACAGATTTAACAATGTAAGCCCTGTAGATTTTATAATTAGTAATAGAACAGTTGACAATGTTAACAATATAGATAAGTTTCTAAATGAGACTAATATCGTGTTGACAAATCCAAGCAATGAAATTAAGTTTGATTTAATCCAGTCAATGCAGGATAAAGGATTAACTTTTGACGAGATGTGGTGGTTATGCTTTAACCTTTTAGATGACATTAAAGAATTAAAAACTAAATAATATGAGAATACCTAAAATATATCATTGTACAGTTTGTGAAATATCAAACTATGATTATGATTTAACGATTAAGACTACAACTCATTACGAGTGTCCCAACTGTAAGACAGAGATTAAAATAAGAACAGAAGAAAAATAGAATATTATGAAAAATAACAAATTAATATCAATCAATAAAGTAAATAAAGTAATGAGTCAAACAGAATTTAATTGTAAGGTTAAATTAAAAGGTTCAACAGAGATAGAAAAAGCTTTATTTATACAAGAACTTACAACCGTACTACAAAATGAATTTGAAAGTATGGAAGATGAAAAGGATTTATTAATGGATAAAATTATAAAATTACAGTCATAACGTTATGAATTACAACTTAGATTTAGTATCTTTATCTAACGCTTTGAACTATGACAAGCACCCAACAGAAGAGGTTAATTATATAAATATAGCTTGTAAGTTATTCAAGTTAAAAAAAAAAGAATTATTAGGCTTCAAACGCTCGGACGAATATAAGCACACTAGAGCAATTTTAGCAAATCATTTATACAATAACACTAAAAGAACTTTGCAAGACGTTGGGGATAGTTTAGAACGTACACACGTAGGTGTAATCAACTTAATAAAAGACTACAATAAACAAGATAAAGAATTAATAGAAATGGTTGAGAGATTTAACCATGAAATAAATAGATAGATTATGAAACGATACATAACAGCAATATTTTATACATGGTACATAATGGCTCAATCAGTAGTAGCCCCTGTGTTTTTTAACTGGTACGCTAACGAGTTTAATATTACCTCAGACCAAACAAAAGGAATAGTTGCAATAGCAATAATAATGAATATATTACAAGGTGTATTAATGATAATACTATGGAGGTCTGCGATACTAAAGACACCATTACAAGACCAATTTAAAAGTAAATATTAAAAACAAAAAAGATGATTATAGATATTATAAGAATACTTGCACTATCCTTTTGTGCAGTATGCATACACTTAAGAAACGTAAACGTATAATATAAAAACAAATAATATGAAAGACAATTTAAAATTATGGGAGTCAGTAGAAAAGACAAACCCAAAGTACACTAAAAAAGCAAAGGTAGGGGGTAACTCAATAACTGCAATTAGTCCACAGTATCAAATAATGAATGCAACTGAAAAGTTTGGGGCTTACGGTTCTACTTGGGGATTTAAAAACATTGAATTTGATTACTCTATAACAAGCACACCAGTAACTTTAAATGTAGTCGATTGGAATACTAAAGAAGTTGAATCTATTAATAGTATTTTAGGGCTTGTAGGATTTAAAGCAACTTTCTTTTTTCCTAATGGTGAGTTTGAAATTACCAACTCAATTAAGATATTCACAGATAACAAGCATAGTAAGATAGATGATAACTTTGCTAAGAAATTAGAGACAGACGCATTAACTAAAGCACTTAGTAA
>SPKZ01007005.1_pt1 | contig 10769 bp, 12 predicted proteins | sample 2456571 | NCBI WGS metagenome assembly SPKZ01 (sample SAMN11192286, study PRJNA482655) | marine metagenome | biome: ENVO:00000447; feature: ENVO:00000244|ENVO:00000211|ENVO:00000569|ENVO:00002023; material: ENVO:00002151; isolation source: ocean water from marine abyssalpelagic zone ...
CGAGGTTCAGCACCATGCCGCTGACACCACCCGGGAAGTCGACCAACTCGCCGGCCAGGGCGTTGTCGAGGCCGTAGACCCGCGCGATGCCATCACCGATGGAGAGCACCGAACCCGTCTCCGCGATGTCGATCTCGCGATCGTAGTCCTTGATTTCCCGCTTCAGGATATCCGTGATTTCGCCCGGCTTGATGTCCATCAGTGTCCTCTCGTGAGCGTTTCTCGCAGCTGCGAGAGCTGCGTACGAAGGCTGCCGTCGAAAACGAGGCCGCCCACCACCGCGATGGCGCCGCCGATCAGGTCGGCGTCGACGCGAACATCCAGCTCGACTTCGCAGCCGGTGCGCGCCGCCAGCGCCTGGGCGAGGCGCCGCTGCTGTTCGTTCGAGAGCGGGCTGGCGCTCACCACCTCGGCGCGGGTGCGACCCGCGGCCTCGTCGGCCAGCCGGCGATACTCGCTACAGATCGCATCGAAGTCGACCAGGCGCCGCTGGTCGACCAGAAAGGCGAAGAAGTTGCGCACGCTCTCGCCGCTGCCCGCGCGCTCGCAGATGCCCCGGAGCACCCCGCGACGCTCGGCGACCGGGTGCAGGGGCCGGAAGAGCGCCGCGGCCAACTCGGGATGCTCGGCGAAGAGGGCCTCCACGCCCTCGAGTTGCGCCCTCACCTCGGCCACGGCCTGCTGCTCTTGGGCGATGGCGAAGAGGGCGCGTGCGTAACGCCGGGCAGCCGCGCTGATCCGCATCGATTAGCTCCCGCTTCCCGGCAGGCCCGAGCCGGGACTTGCCTCGACGCTCTGAATGAACTCGTCGAGGAGCCGCTGCCGGTCCTCGGGACCGACCTGCTCGCGGAGCAATTCCGCGGCCAGCCCGACGGCCAGCTCCGAGGCCTCCTCACGCAGGCTTTCCTGTCCCCGGCGCAACTCCCGCTCGATGGCCGCGGCCGCGTCGCGCTGGATGCGTTCGGCGGCGGCCCGCGCGTCGGCGAGAATCTGCTCGGCCTCGCGCTCGGCGCGCTCGCGCGCGCCTTCCCGGATGCCTTCCAGTTCGCTGTCGAGTTCGGCGAGTTGGCCCTCGAGATTCGCGTGTTGCTGCTCGGCACGCTGCTGCAACTCCGCGGCCTCCGAGAGCTGCGCCTCGATGCTCGCCCGCCGAGCTGCGAAGAAGTCGCGCACCGGTGTGCGCGCGAAATAGATCAGGACACCCCCCAGCAACGCGAAGTTGAAGAGTCGATACAGCAAATCCGTCACGCCGGCGTCGGCGTCACCCGCCGCTCGCGCCGCCCCGGGGAGCAGGAGCGACAAAATGCCCGCGCTCGCGCACCACGTCCAGCGCGCGCCCACCCTCACAGGGGTCTCCCCAACACGCGGCCCGCGGCCTCTCGAGCCAACTCCCTGGCCTGCTCGGCGAGTTGGCCGCGCGCGTCCTCGAGATTCGTCGCCAGCTCGGCGCGCGCGCCATCGATCAGTTGCTCGGCGGCGGCGCGCGCCTCGCCGGTGCGCGCCTGCAGCTGGCTGCGCGCGGCTTCGACGCGCTCCTGGCGCGCTCGCTCCGCTCCATCCCGAGCCTCCCGGAGCGCGCGCTCGTAGCGCGTTCGAAGCACGACGGATTGTTCATCGAGGCGCTCGGCTCGGTTGCGCGTGCCGGCGATGCGATCCGCGCGCTCATCCAGCATTCGCAGCAGCGGGCGGAACAGCAACGCGTTCACCGGTGCCACCATCAGCAAGAAGAGCAACAGCAGAGCCATCAGCAGCGGTAGCTGTGGGACGAGTTCCAGGGCGCCTTCCGACGCGCGCGCAGGCCCCGCATAGAGCCACGTCGCGGCGGCCGGCAGCAGGCTGCGTGAGAGGCGTCGCGTGCTTCGCGGGATCTTCATTCTCTGCTTCTCTTGTCTTCCTGCGCGTGACCCGCGGCGCTCGTCGGTGTCGTGAGTCGGGCTTCCCCGGGCCCGGCTCGTGGCGTGCAACTCCCCGGGCTCGACCGTCCGCTGCACGGCTCCGGGGGGAGCCCACACGCCAGGGGTGCGAGTTGCGACGAGTGCCCGGCAGCCCCCCAGGTTCCGGGGCACGAGATTGGGCGGAAATAGGCTCCCGGGCAAGCGCTCCGGGCGGCGGAATTCTTACATAGCCGCGGGGAAGTTCAAGGCGCGCGGCTCAACGCCGGGGAGCCCCCGCGGCGGCGGGCTGGGGGGAGCGAGCCGCCGCATCGACGCAACAGCGGGCGTCGACCCGGCAACCCTCCGCGATCGCCACCCCCGGCGCGTGAATCTCACCCTCCACCACCGCGCTGGCGCAGAGTTCAACCCGGTCGTGGGCGCGGATCACGCCGCGGACCCGCCCGGCAACCACCAGGCTCTCGACCTCGAGATCACCCTCCACCACGGCGTCCGCGCCGATCTCCAGCGGACCCATCGCCCGCACCTGTCCACGCGCGCAACCCTCGATGCGGGCCGCGCGCAACGCCACCAACAGGCCCTCGAAGCGGCTCCCGGGCGCCAGCAGGAGGCTCGCCGGCATCTCCTCGGACAAACCTTGGCTCCCGATGGGGACGCCCTCAGCCATCGCCCAGCAGCATGGCGCAGAGCCGTTCGAGATCGTCGGCCCCGAAGTACTGGAGTTCGATGCGGCCGCGCTCGCCATCACCGCTGATGTGCACGCGGGTCTGCAGACGTTCCCGCAAGCGGTCGGCGACGCGCTCGAGATTGGGATCTCGCCGCGCCTGGACGCGTCGACGGCGTGCTTGCGCGGGTCGGCCCCGGGCCAGCTCCTCGGCGGCGCGCACGCTGAGCGCCTGCTCGACGATGCGGTCGCGAAGTGCGCTGCGACGTTCCGCGCTCGAAACCTGCAAGAGCGCCTTGGCGTGCCCCATGCTGAGGGTCCCGGCCTCTACGTCCGCCTGGTATTTGGGCGCCAGCTCCAGCAAGCGCAGATGGTTGGCGACCGTGGAGCGCTCGAGCCCCACCCGGCGTCCGATCTCCTCCTGGCTGGCACCGGTCTCGGACAGCGTCTGCAGTGCGTGGGCGAGTTCCACGGGGTTCAGATCGTGGCGCTGCACGTTCTCGACCAACGCCAACTCGAGGCGGTCGCGCGAGTCGAGGTCCGCAACCACTGCGGGCACGCTGTCGAGGCCCGCCGCACGACTGGCGCGCCAGCGCCGCTCACCGACCACCAGCTCGTAGCGCTCACCCACCCGGCGCACCACCACGGGCTGCAGCACGCCGTGCACGCGGATCGAGGCCGCAAGGCTCTCGAGCTGGGCAGCGTCGAAGACGCGCCGGGGTTGATCGGGGTTCGGGTCAATGGCGTCGATGGGGATCTCCCCGGGCGGCGGTGCCGGGGCGGGCTCGGGGGAATACCCGGGCGGGCGGGCTGCGGTCGACGTCCCGGCGCCAGGCAACAGCGCGCCCAGGCCTCGACCGAGCGCGTTGCGAGAATTACTCATGTTGCTCTCCCTCCAGTGCCAGCTGGCTGGGCGCTGGCGCTCCAGCGACCGAGGGGACGGCAGCCGCTTGCGCGCCCTGCGACGCCCCCAGTACCTCCTCGGCCAGGTTCAGATACGCGACGGCGCCCTTCGAGTGCGCGTCGTAGAGGATCACCGGCTTGCCGTGGCTCGGCGCCTCGCTGAGCCGAACGTTGCGCGGGACCACCGTCGAAAAGACTTGCTCCCCGAGATGGGCGCGCACCTCTTCCTCCACCTGGCCGCTGAGCCGATTCCGTGGGTCCGCCATGGTGAGCAGCACGCCCTCCACGGAGAGCTTGGGGTTCAGCTCGCTGCGGACCAACTCCACGGTCTCGAGCAGCGCCGCCAGACCTTCCAGCGCGTAGTACTCGCACTGGAGGGGGATCAGCACCGTGTCCGCGGCGGTCAGCGCGTTCAGCGTGAGCAGGCCGAGCGAGGGCGGACAGTCGATGACGATCATTTCGAAGCTGCCACGCTCTTCGGCGAGGGCCCTGGCCAGCCGCTTCTCTCGAGCCACCGCGGACACCAACTCGAGCTCTGCACCGTATAGATCACGGCCGGATGGCACCAGCTGCAGGTAGCCGAGTTGCGTGGCCCGTGAGATTTCCTTGAGGCTGCATTCTCCGATCAACGCGTCGTAGACATGGGGACGCTCGCTGGACACTCCGAAGGCACTCGTGGCGTTGGCCTGGGGATCGAGGTCGACGAGGATGGTCGAGCGCTCGGCCACTGCGAAGCTGGCGGACAGGTTCACGGCGGTCGTGGTCTTGCCCACGCCGCCTTTCTGATTGACCACCGCGATTACGCGCCCAGGCCGCGTCATCCGCCGGATCCCACCCCCAATTTAATCCCCCTAGGGGACAATCTCTCTTCTGCTTGGAAAGGGATACCACAGCCGCGAGCGACCCACCAGGGGTTTACGACACTCGCTGCGCGGTCCAAACACTCCGTTGCACCCCGAGCGTTGGGATCGAGTAGGTGCGCGACTGAGCGGGCCCCAGCGACTCGAGCCTGGCCAACGCGCCAGGTCCTGCTGGGCCGGAGGCCAGCACCAGCCAGCCCCCGACGCGAAGCCAGGGGAACATCAGCGCCAGCGACTGCTTGGGAGCCGCTAGCGCCTGGGCGACCACGACGTGGAAAACGGGTTCGCAGAGGTCCTCGGAGCGCCCAAGCCTGGGCTGCACGTTCGAGAGTCCCAGCTGCCGGATGGCTGCACGCTGGAAGTGGTGGCGACGCCGGCGACTGTCCACGAGCACGATCTGGCGGTGGGGCTCGAGGATCGCCAACGGGAGACCCGGGAAGCCGGCTCCGCTTCCCAGGTCCAGCAGCAAGTCTCCAGCAGGCAGGTGCGGGGCGAGCGCCAGTGCGTCCAGGACCAGCCAGCGCAACACGTCTTCGAGACTGCGGTAGCCCGTCAAGTTCACGCGCGGCGCCCAGTCGCAGACCAGCCGGGCGAGCGCGAGGAGCTTCTGTGGGAGTTCCGGTCTCAGCTCCAGGCCCAGCTCGGCGAGGCCTCGGTCGAGCATCGCCTCAGCCGAGTCCACGCGCCGTCCCGTCCGATCAGTGACGATCGCGGCGTTCCACGTGGAACGGTGCAAACGGATGTTCCACGTGGAACACGGGGTTCGGGAAGCCCAGGCGTCGTCGCCCATTGCCCAGGGCGGGGACATCGATTCGAAAGGGGTCTCCCATGGGGAATCCGCGCCACTGGTGTTCCACGTGGAACACTCGGCACCCCGGCACGCAGCGGCTAATCCTCCGACCCAGATGCAGCTCTCGACTGGTTCTGCGCCTCTTCGTACTCCGGCGCGCCCTCCGGAACCACCACGACCTGTCGATATTGGCCTTCGCCCACGCTCATCGTGGCCACGCCCTCCATCTCTCGGACCGCCAGGTGAATGATCCGGCGATCCTGGCCGTTCATGGGGTCCAAACGCACAGAGCCGCCGCTCTCACGGGCCCGGCGCACGACACTGTCCACCGACCGGGTCAAGAAACGCTCGCGGGCCTCGGGATTTCCCTCGACGTCCAGCACCACCCGCCGCGCGTCGTCATCCGCCTGCAAGGCCGCCTGGTTGGCGATCAACTGCAAGGCTTCCACGGGTCGACCATCCACGAATGTCAGCGCCCGCGCCGCCTCGCCAGCCAGCGTCACGATCTGCAGGTTGGCCTCCTGGCTGTCCGAAATCTCGAAAGGGCCCGCATCCAAGCGCTCCACGACACCTCGGACGAACTCTCCGGACGGCCCCAGCGCATCGCCGGTCACGCGGCCTTCCGAAGGCTCCCCGCTGGGCTCTGGCGCGGTGCGTGCAGGGCTTTCCGCGCGCTCACGGCGAGGGCCTCGTTCTCCCCGTCCACCGCGCTCACGACGCTCACCTCGGCCCCCGCGGTCTCCGCGGTCTCCGCGGTCTCCACGGTCTCCACGGTCTCCGCGGTCTCCGCGGTCTCCGCGGTCTCTACGCTCCCCTCGATTCCCGCGTCCGCCCCGGTCTCCGCGGTCGGGGCCCGGTGACGGGGGCGTCCGGTCTCGCAATGCGGCGACAACGGCGACTCGGCCCGCTAGTCCGTTGACGCTTCCACCTTCGAGTTCAGCCACCGCCAAGGCGGCCTCATCCACGCCAAAGTATTCAAGGGCTTGGGCAAGTGCGGCCGCCCGATCTTCTCCCACGAACTCGTGGGCTTCGCTTTTCGCATCGTACATCTCGTTATGCCTCCTGGGCGCTTGCTTGAGTGGGCTCGAGGTTTCGGCCAAGCCACAACTGGTGGGAGATGGCCAGAACATTGCTCATCAGCCAGTAGAGCACGAGGCCAGACGCGAACTGGTAGAAGAGCACCGTCATCATCAACGGCATGATGATCATCATCATACGCGCCTGGTCGGGATCCATCTGCATCGGGGTGATCCGCTGTTGCACCACCATGCTGGCGCCCATCACTAGCGGCAAGACACGCACCGGGAGGTCGAGGCCCGGCAGTACGAACAGCGTATCCGGCGCTGCCAGGTCATCGATCCAGCCGAAGAAGGGCGCTTGGCGCAGCTGGATGGAGCTCCGGAGTGCATAAAATAACCCAATGAATACCGGCATTTGAAGCAATATCGGGAAACAGCCCCCCAGCGGGTTGACCTTCTCGCGCTTGTAGAGGCGCATCATTTCCTCGGACTGCTTCGGCCGATCATCCGCGTATTTCGCCTGCAGCTCCTTGATCAAAGGCTGTAGGCGCCGCATACGCTCCATCGAGCGCATCTGCTTCACGGTGAGCGGCGCGGTCACCACGCGCACCAGGATTGTCAGCACGATGATCGCCACGCCGTAATTCCCGATGAACGTGTACAAGACCTCCAGCAACCAGTTGAAGAAGCGCGTCAGCGGCGACACCCACGACCAGCCGAGGTCGATCGAGCGCAGCGTCCCGGCGCCCAGCGCGTCCAGACGTGCCGTCTCTTTGGGGCCCGCGTAGATCCGGTATTCGCGTTCAGCGCGCTGGCCCCGCCCAAGCTGTACGGGGCCAAAAAACGCTTCTGCGATCGCCGCCTCCCCGGGTTTCCGAACCAGGAAGCGCGCCGACGCCAGGGATGGCGCGTCGGGCAATAGCGCCGCCAGAAAATAGTTACTTTGCGTACCCACCCAGTCGATGCTGCCGGGGAACGAGTACTGCTTCTGGGCGCTGCCCCCAAAGAAGCCCGCGGTCCCGATACCGGAGAGCATCTCCGTGTCGAGTTCCCCGCTCTCGAGGACGGCCAGCGACTGTTCGGTGAAATCGCTCCCTGAGCGCACGTGAGCGGGCCACCCCACCGCGAAGCGCGGCGCCACTTCGACATCGCCTTGATTCTCCACCGCGAGTCTTAGACGAATTACATAAGTATCTGGATCCATTAGGTATTGCTTTGTAATCCGAAAACCACCCCGCTGTATCGAGAAGCTCACCTCTCGCTCCTCCTGAACCTCCAGCAGCCAGCGCTCACGCGCTAGATTGCCCGCTTCGAGCTCGAGGAAAGGCGTCTCTGCAGCAGCCCCGAACCCCTGATCGGCGGCCACGAGCATCACATAGGCACCATCCCGGTCCAGATAGTCGCGAAGCGCCCAGCTTTCGATCGCCCCGCCGACTGTGGAAAACTCCACGGCGTAGAGGGCCTGTTCGCTCATGAACCGCTCGCCCAAGGGGCGCGGAATGCTCTGCGTGCCCGCGGCCGGCGCCAGAGTGGTTGGTTCGCTGGGAGGGAGATCCAGATACGCTTCGTCTCCGCCGATCACCGAAGCCGGCGGCGATTCTTGAATTGAATTCGGTACTTCCGTAGCCGCGAGGGTCTCCTCTGCGGCCCCGTAGCGCTCTATTTCCTGCTGCTGCCAGGAACTCCAGAGCGCGAGGACCAGCCCCGAAAGTACGATTGCGAGCAGCAGGTTTCGATCCATCGATTACTTCTCTCGCGGCACAGGATCGAGCCCGTACCCACCCCACGGCGCGCAACGCAGTAGTCGCAGGAGTGTCAGCCACCCACCCCGCCAGACGCCGTGAACATCCACGGCCTCCGTCGCGTAGCGCGAGCAACTCGGCTCGAAGCGGCAAGCCGGGCCCAGATACGGAGAAACACAAGCCCGGTAGATGCGGAGAATCACGAGCACCAGTGAGCGCGGACCGATCATCGCAGGTCCTCGAGCTGCGTGCTCAACTGACCATGTAGCACTCGACCCGTGAGACCGGCCGCTGGCGTTCGCGCCACCACCACGAGGTCCGCTGCACCCAGCAGCTCCTGTCCCTCCGAGCGAAACCACTCGCGAATTCCCCGCTTCAGCGCATTCCGTACGACTGCATTGCCCACGCGGCGACTTACCACCAGGCCCAATCGTGGGAGTTTCCCATCAATCCGATCCGCTTTCACGAGCAAGAAGGCGGGCGACGCGATGCGTCGTCCCTCTGCCCGTACTCTCCTAAACTCGTAGGGCTTTCGGAGTCTATTCTCTCGGCTCAGCCCGCCGAGCCCGTCAGTCACCTCGTGACTACTTCGACGGAGTCGTAGCGGCTAGCTGCTTTCGTCCTTTTGCCCGCCGCCGCTTCAAAATCGCCCGCCCGGCCGCGGTCCGCATACGCAGCCGAAAACCGTGTACACGCCGTCGACGGATCCGGCTAGGCTGATAAGTGCGCTTCATATTTGACGATCCGACTCGGATTGGAAACGTCGCAAGTTAGCCGCGGGCCCTGAACGGGTCAACGCCGTAGACCACACAGCGAAGACGTCACTTTGTGCTGATCTCGGGGTAGAGTCTCAGTCGTCAGCACACGAGAATGTGCCTAGATGCACCCTCAGTTCGACTATCTACGTGATACCATCCACAGGTCGCAGATATCTCGTCGAGCTTGCTCCAGTGAGTACGCATTCGATGCATAATTCGACGCTTGTAGATCCTATGCAACGAGAAGGTCATAAGTTGCTTTTGTCGTATTCGACTGCTGTCTACGACTACGAATTATTTCTTTAAAGAAGAAATAAGAAGAAAGCACCACGCGGAGAAACGCATGAAAATCAGTATCGATCAACATGAGCTTCAACGAGGCCTTGCACGTCTTCAGTCCGTTACCGAAAAGCGCAATAGTATGCCGATCCTTGCAAATATCCTGATACAAGTTCGTGAAGTCGATGACGGAGGAGAACTCGAACTCGCCGCTACGGATCTAGAAGTGGGAATCCGCAGTCAACATAGGTGTGAGGTGACTGAATCAGGAGCGATCACCGTTTCCGGTAAGAAGTTCTATGAAATCATTCGAGAGCTTCCGGATGAGCGTGTTGAGATCGCAACAACGGAAAACGCCTATTTGTCAATTCGCTGTGCGCGGTCAGAGTTTAGCTTGGCGGGTAGTGCGGCGGACGAATATCCGACGCTGCCAGTGTTCTCGCCGGAGCGGACGTTCCAGGTGCAGGCGATGGTTGTTGGTGAAATGATCGAGAAGACGATGTACGCGGCGTCGAACGATGAGGCGCGTTACAACTTGAACGGGGTGTATCTCGAGCAGATTGAAGAAGCGGGAAAACTGCGCATGGTGGCGACGGATGGACACCGGCTCGCATATGTGGATCGGAGCTTTGGGAGCAGTTTGGAAGGGTTTGCGGATGGCGTGATCGTTCCTCGAAAGGGTCTCTCGGAGTTGAAGAAACTCGTAGATGAAGATGACACACATGAGCTCGAGTTGGGTTTCGAGGGGAATAATGGCCTGGCGCGAAAGGGAGGTGTAACGCTGACGTTGCGGTTGATTGAGGGTGAATTCCCAAACTATCGAAATGTGATTCCGGAAGAGGGTTCGCAGCGACTAGTGGTAGATCGGGAGCGCTTCGTACAAGCCTTGAGGCGGGTTTCCCTGCTCTCTTCCGAGCGGAGTCGGGCGGTGAATCTGGAGTTCTCGTCGGGTGAAGTCTCGTTGACTTCGAAGAATCCGGACCTCGGTGAAGCTCGAGAGACGCTGGATGTAGATTTTGCGGGAGAAAGTCTCGTGATCGCCTTCAACGCGCGCTACCTGATGGAAGCCCTCAACGCACCGGGTACCAAGGAAATCTGTTTGAGTTTCAAGGATGCACTCTCGCCCATACGCGTCACCCCGACAGACGATGACGATGTACTCGGGGTCGTGATGCCGATGCGGGTCTGAGCGATTAGCGGATACGCAGGCTTTACGGGTAGTTGCGCTTCAACTACCCTCTCGGGGCCTGTGCGGGACCCGTATTTGAGGAGATCGGGCTGGGAATTCGAGGCCCGTTCTGCGGTCCCAGTGTGTGGAGGCGGGTTGTTTCGCCCGACCGATCAGCGGCGCAGTGAGAACGCGTGATTGGGCTGGGTGTCGGGGACGGCGGGGAAGTGGAACCGCGATTCATCGTTGCAGGGACTGTGCACGAATGATGCTTACATGAGCAACGAACTTAGTTATGACGCGAGTTCCATCGAGGTCCTTGAAGGTCTCGACCCGGTGCGGAAGCGCCCCGCGATGTACATCGGTACGACGGGGCCGGATGGTCTTCACCATCTCGTCTACGAAGTGGTCGACAATTCGGTGGATGAGGCGGTCGCTGGCTTCTGTACGCAGATCGACGTCGTGATCCATCAGGACAACAGTCTCACGGTGGTCGATGATGGCCGCGGTATTCCGGTAGACGAGCACCCTACCGAGAAGCGCTCCGCCGCAGAGGTCGTACTCACCACCCTCCACGCGGGTGGAAAGTTCAACGATAGTTCGTACAAGGTTTCGGGTGGTCTCCACGGCGTCGGGGTCTCCGTAGTCAATGCCCTTTCGGAGAGCCTGGAACTCGAAATCCGACGTGACGGCC
>SPKZ01001102.1_pt1 | contig 10768 bp, 11 predicted proteins | sample 2456571 | NCBI WGS metagenome assembly SPKZ01 (sample SAMN11192286, study PRJNA482655) | marine metagenome | biome: ENVO:00000447; feature: ENVO:00000244|ENVO:00000211|ENVO:00000569|ENVO:00002023; material: ENVO:00002151; isolation source: ocean water from marine abyssalpelagic zone ...
ACAGGGCTGCCGTCGGATCATATCAGTATTGAAATAGATGTTAATGCGCCTGTTCCTAGTGCTGCAAGTGCTGGTGTCGTCGCGTTAGGAAGTAAACCACGAATCAGCTCCGAATCACCACCACCAGAACCGTTAATCGGCTTGCTGGCTGGTAAGCGCATGGTGATTGACGAATCGTTACCCGGCAAACCTCATCTCAGTGTTGATATTGATCAGGGCTTTGAAAATAACCTTTTAGAACCTGACAGCTTCCAGCGATCTTGGTCTTCTAACGATATTGTTAAATTTATTGAATATAAACTAGGGAATGAAGTTGCTGCACATATTGATCCTGACGGTACACCTGATCATAAAGGCGTATTAAAAAATTTAGAATGGTCAAAAAATCACGATGGTAATGTCGGTGTCCAGCGATTCACATTTACTGATGACCTGTATTATGTTGGCAGTGATGAATATGTTGTTATTGCTGAATCTGCGGGCGATGTTGGGATCGACATAATGGTTAATCAACAGAGCCGCTATTTTGAGATTAAAACAGTAGTAACAGAAACTAACGCACCTGTAGAAGGGCGTTTCAGATTCATGTTTAAGCGGGTTACAAGATAAAGGTTTAGCTGTGAATAAACTTGAGATTGATAAACGCCATTTAGAAATCGAGATATCGAAGCAAAAAAAGCGCTTATCGCTATTATCGGGAAGTGAGGTTAACCGAGCGCAGGCGTCAGCATTAACAAAAACCGCAGGATTGATCAGAACCCAGTCAATAAAAGAGTCGTCCATACCACTGGCCGTAACGCAGAAACTCTTACGGCCTCGCGTTAAAGTAACCTCAGCAAATGCGAAAACCATGACAGCCAGTATTTTTGGCGGCATGCGCGGTATCCCTCTGATAAAGCTAAAAGCTAAAGAGGTGGATGGTGGTATTAAGGCGGGGCCGTATTTAGTACCGGACGGTTTTATTGCTGCTCCGACCAATACCCCAAAGCAGCATCGAAAAGGGCGTAAAAGTCCATCAATTGGCTTGATTAAGGGTGGCGCTCAAGTTTTTAAGCGAAAAGGTCGTGGAGCGTATCCTCTAGAAAATCAGATGGTGAATGTTAAGCCCGTTCTAGAGAAGAAAGTAAAAGCGGCAGCACGATCTAAGATGCGTATGAAAATGCGCAGCCTGCTATTGCATGAATTAGAATATCGAATATTAAAAAAGGTGGCGGCTATTTAAACCGCGACCACTCACGAATTATACCAGGATAGATTATGGCAACCCGCCCACAAATACGCGCGGCTGTTGCTGCCATCCTGCAACCTCTGGTTACAAAATCCTTTCCATATCGCCCCAGCTATATGGAGGAAGAAGATTTGCCCGCAGGCTCGGTATATTTGGAGGCAGGTGATACCGAGATTGATCACGACGACAACTATGTTAGCGATAGCATGATGACCGTTGAATTCTTTGTGGCAGGGCCGGGAGATTTAGATTCTCAGCTAGACGCCCTTGATGCCAGCTTCATGGCATTAATCAAAAACAATGACGAGCTCGGCGGCTTGGTTGCCGGCATGGTACGCAGTGGCTATGCGTATGACCGGGATCCTGAATGCATGAGCAGCTCATTGGCACTCACTTTTAAAATTTCATACGAAGAGGACTAATTATGTCTCATGGTAAACAAACGGGTTTTTATCGTCACGATGAAGCCAGTGCTGAAGCTGACAAGATGGAAAAGGTTGGTGGTGTCGTCAATATCAGTGGCTTAAAAAAGTCTGCAGATGCGATTGATGCAACGACCTATGACGACGAGGGTGATGACTTTCGCGAATATGATTATGGGCTGCGTGATGGCGGTGAGCTGTCCATTACTGTTCGCTATGGCAAGACCGCTAATGCACAGGCCGATGCGTTAGACGCTGCTCACGATGCGGGTGATGTTGAAACGGTTCAAATTAAATTCCCTGCGCCAATCAATAAAAAGATGGTTGCTCAGGTGCTGGTGACTTCTGTTGAATTCCCAACTGAAAAAGAAGGCAAGCTGGAACGCACCTTTCCGTTGAAAATCACTGGCAAGCCAACTTGGAGCGCAGTGTAATGTTTGCAGGGGCTATCAAATTTTTAATTAATGTGGTGCCGACTCTTTTACAGATCGGCACGCTATTGGGTAAAGATCCTATTTTTAAGCATCGCCCATCAAAAGCTTCTGGACCTTTTACCCTTGCTGCTTTGAGTGCCACTGACCGTCAGATGTTTATTGAAATGACTGGCCAGATCATGGCGATCGAAGATCCTACGTTGCGAGTCGCTAATTTCAATGCAATGCGTTTTCAGGCTATTGCAGCCAGTGCGCGAACAAAACGTGGTTATTACATGTTTGACCCGCTTAATCAAAGTCATTTGCAAAAAGTTGCGGCTTATCCTGAAACGGTAATTTCAGAAGCTCTTGATGTGGTGGATGAATTGACGGGCATGCCCTGGTTAAAGTTTCCAAAAGACGTCGAGCTTAATTCTGGTGGCCTCATTGATGAGGGTAGCAAAGTTGATGCAGATGAAGATTCTATCCCTGCTGAAAAGCCAGCCCCAATAAACCCCTAGCGGGCCAGCATAGCCGTCTATTTGCACACCGACTTGCCGCGCATTGTGGCGAGTGGGATGTGGAATTCATGCTGGCCAAGATGACGGGCCTGCAGATGCAGGATTGGGAATGGTTTTACCAGGTAGAGCCGTTCGGTGCAGAGGTTGAAGAATTACGCTTCGGCCAGATCAGCTCAACGATTGCAAATATAAAACGCCCAGCGAATAGCAAGGCATTCTCCGCTTCTGACTTCTTAGTGACATTCGCTAAATTTCATAAACCGAAAAAAGAACAAACGGCCGATGATATGTTGGCGGTTTTAGAGGGCATGGTTGGTGGCAGCTAATAATGTATATCCGCTAACGGTTCGCCTAAAGGGTGAGACGGCTAGCTACACCAGCGCTATGAAAGGTGCGCAAAAAACTAATACCCATTTTACCAATTCGGTTCATGGTGTTAGCAAAGGTTTAACGGCAGTAGAAGGGCCACTGAATGGTGTGACAGGGCGATTTACTGCGTTGTCTTCCTTGGCAACGGGGACTGCAGGAAAGATTGCCCTAGTAGGCGCCGCTTTCGCCGCTAGTTCGCTTGCGGTTGCATCCAGTGTCAAAGAACTTGCTGGCTATGAAGAGCAGCAATTAAAGATTTCACAGATGCTCGATGCAACTGGTTATGCTGCTGGTTTGAGTACGCAACAGTTAGCACAAAATGCCGATGCGGTTGCCTTGGCTACTTTGGCCAGTGTTGAAGGTATTCAGGAAGCGCAGGGTGTATTGCTCAGCTTTAAATCTGTGCAAGAAGAAACATTTACAGAAGCGATCATGTTGTCTCAAGACATGGCCGCAGTATTCGGTGGCACGGCTAAAGATAAAGCCATGCAGCTGGGTAAAGCATTGGAAGATCCTAAACAGGGATTGAATGCGTTGAAGCGATCGGGGGTTAGTTTTACCGAATCGCAAAAAGATATGATCACGGCGCTGGATGAAACCGGAAACCGTGCAGAAGCGCAGCGGTTGATTCTGAAACAATTAGAAGATCAGATCGGTGGCTCTGCTCGAGCGCAAGCCGGTGGCCTTTCGGGTTCTGTTGATACCTTGTCTCAGCGTTGGGATGAATTGCAGCGCAAATGGGCCGATAGCTCAGGTGCTGCCAAAACGATTAAAGGCTGGATTGATAGTTTAGCGATATCGTTAAAAAGTTTAGGTGATGACGTTGCGCCTAGTGTTGGTGCACTAGAAGCAAAGCTGGCATTGCTGGAAAAGCGCTTATCGACGACAACCTCTGCTCGTGGCCGTAAAGCAGCGGTCGCGGCTACGATCGCAGAAGTGACCGATGAGTTACTCAGGGCGAAAGCCGCAAGCGGTGACATTGACGCGGTTAATACCTTAATTGCTAATACCACTGGCAATATCGAGAAGATGGAAGCGGCAAGAGCTGCGAAACCTGCGACAAAGCGCCGTGGTGGCATGTCTAGAAAATCGAGTTTCGAGAATACCGAAATCGCCCAGCAAAAATCCGATTTAAAAGACCTTATTGCTTTGCAGACACAGTTAAATACTGTGAAGGAAAAGATTGAAAAACGCCCACAAAATCAGGAGCAATCTGCCCCCACAATTTATGACCAGTTGGGTTATTCAGAAGAACAAATTGCCTCTGGGCTTGATCGTGTTGAAGCGACACTTAATAGCGTAGTCGATCGTGAATTGGCTGCGGTAATGAATCGTCAAGACATGATAGATATGGCAATGATGACGGAGCAGATAAATAATGAGTCATGGAATGAATTAACTCGGAAAAACCAAGAACATCATCAAGCCAAGCTGACTGAGATTTCTAAAAAGGCAAGTGATGAAAGGGCTAAAAACGAAGCTGCTGCACAAAAATCGGGTTTAGATGCCTTTCGTAGTACGTCGGGTATGTTCCTCGATGCGTTAGAAAAATCGGGTGGTGAAAAAACTGCTATTTATAAAGCGGCATTCGCCGCGCAAAAAGCCGCGGCTATACCAGGCATGATTGCCAGTACCGAAGAAGGCGCGACAGCGGCGCTGGCACTTGGCCCTATTGCGGGACCGATTGCTGCTGGTGCGATTCGTACAATGGGCTATGCCAGTATCGGTTTAGTCGCAGGCCAAACCATAGCGGGTGCGTTTGAAAACGGTGGGATCGTGGGTGGCAGCAGTTACTCCGGCGACAACCTAACCGCCTTTGTGAACAGTAGAGAAATGATTTTGAACGTCGGCCAGCAGAAGCAATTATTTGATATGGCGAATGGAATGTCAGGCGGTCAAGCAGCCGGTTCTGGTGTTGTCGTTAATATCATCGAAGACGCAAGCCGAGCAGGGCAGGTAGAACAAACAACGGGTCCATCGGGAGAAGATATGATCAATGCGTTTGTGGCCAGTGTGAATCAGGGCGGTCCCGCTGCTGAGACATTAGAGCAGCGTTACGGATTAACGCGGGTGGGGCGATGAGTAATAATTTACCTATATATCCAGACGTACTGCCACTGCCATTATTAAAATCCCATTCGGTAAAACGAAAGGAAAATCTTTTAGTCTCAAAAATGGAATCTGGATACAAGAGAACTCGGAGGCGTTTCAAAAGTGTGCCCGCTTCTCAAACCGCTAGATGGCTTATCCGTGATGGCGAGGCTGCGCTACTTGAGGCGTTTTTACAAAACAATGATGGCTGGTTTGTTATGCCAGTTAAATTGCCCGCCGGTGTTATTCCTTGTGAGGTAAAAGCGATTGAATCACCGACGATGAAGGCGATTACAAATAGCAAATGGGAATTCTCGGTAAAAATGATCATCAAAGATCCTGCGATCATATCGGCCGAGATCATAGACATTCTCTCTATTTACAGTTTATTTGATTTGGAAACCGCCGCTAGGCGCTCAATAGGTATGACGTTATGACCACAATTACTACGCGAGTAGAAACTGCTGTTAGCACAATGGAGCAGGCCGCTGACATAGCCGAGCAATTTTCTGACCCAACACGAATCGAAGATGTGACTACCCCAAAGGGGAGTATCGAGACGCTGGCAGCTATTAGCCAGTCGGCACGCAATATGGCTATAGCAATCGATGAGGATTATCGAACGCGAATAGATTGGATAGAACAGGGAGTCACCAACGCTGAGAGCGCCATTACTCAGGTTTATCATGAAATAGATTCCGAAATGACGCGTGTCAGTGATCTAGCAGACGCTGAAATCGCACGCTATAGCACAAACGTAAATACGCATATAGATTCAGAAATAAATCGCGTCAGTGATATGGCAGATAATGAAGTTCAGCGCTACCGCACGGACGTCACTGAATATATAGAGGAATCCCGCACGCAGGCGCATACTGAGCTCAACCGAGTTGAGGGTAAAGTCGACGAAATAGCCGAGGAGGTCTCATCGACATTGCACTATTCTCCCGCTGTATTTTCCGCTGGCGCGGTCTTTTCGGATGGTAAGGTATATTTTTCACATGCCGATAAAACGTATACGCCAGCCACTATGCCGTTTACCTGCGCGGCTGATATTGATACTCAAATATCGTCCGGTGAATTGTGTCTATTGGTTCGGGTCGCGTCGGTCGGCACGGCACCAGACCAGATTCCAACCAATTCGATGCTCGAAGTGTTGCCGGGTCGTAACCTATTCATGAATGGTTCATTCCAAATTAATCAGCGTAATATTGCAAAGTTTAATGCTGATTCTCCAAGTTATTTATTTACATCTGATAGGTGGAAGTTACGTACAGGCGGCGCGTCGGGTCGCGGGTCTTTTTGGTTAATGCCCGGGTACAGTAATGTATTGAATCAACTATCAGGTCGTAAAAATACTCGACAGGCTGAACTGTCTGTTAGTAACAGCATGGACCCAGTAAATGGGTATGCCAGAATCAGTCAACGTATTCCCAATCCTGAAGATATTTTATTACCACGTTCTGATATGGGTACTCGTAAGTTAGTCGTGTCCTTCAAGGCGAACGCCGCAGTCGAAAAACCCCATCTCAAGGTGCGTGCCGTAATGTATTTTGGTGTAGGTGGCGGTGCTATAAGTTATCACGATGCAGAGGCTATTACTGTTACAACATCATGGGACTCGTATCAGTCTGTGATTGAACTGCCGAACTTGCAGGCTACTAATGTTAATGAAGGTAGCTTCATAGAAGTAGAGATATGGTTCGCAGGGGGGAGTGGTCTTGGTGATGGTTTCGATGTATTAGGTACAGCTAATAAAGAAGTCTACATTGCAGATATAAAAGCTGAAGTTAGTGATGAGGATAATCCAAAAGCTACACCATTCATTCAACCTGAGTACAGAGAGACTGAGGAACGATGTACGGACTACTTTGAACGCCTAATTGATCTAGACCAAACAACGGTACTAGGTTCTGGTCTTGCTTACGAACCGTCCAGTCCTTATGAAACGGGTGCTCTTCGATGTCATGTACCATTCAGACCTAAGCGAGTTAATCCAACTGTAACTATCAAAGGTGATTACGAGGCTATGATGGGGCAAGGGCCACTTGGTATTCAATCTGCTGCAACAGTTGAATCCGCTAGTTTCCCAAGTAAGTTTGGCTCTATGTATCTCAGAGTTATTCCAACTCACACCAGCGTTCAGGGTGAATGCTCGGTGCTATTAATGAAGGCTGGCGCTGGTAATTACATTGACATTGATGCGGAGCTATAACATGAATAAATATCATCAACAATCAGACGGTTCATATCTAATCGATGGTATGACTATTCCTAACTGTTCAGGTAACAGGCATCATCAACAGATGATTGAGGAGGTGGACGGGGGCATCGCTGAGATTGTGCCGTATGTCGAGCCGTCAATTTCGGATGTAGACTTGGCCATCAATGTGCGAGCTGATCGAGACGCGCGGATCGAGAGCGTGCAGTGGCGATTTGAACGCTATGCACGACATGCCCGCTTAGGGTTAGATCAAATAGATGATTTATCGTTATTAGATTCTCATGTACAGGCTCTGGCTGATATATCTCAGCAGTCGAATTTTCCTCATGAGATTGACTGGCCAGAACTGCAGGGCGGTTAATGTATGTCGAAAATTCTAGAAACGGTATATGCCTCTGTTACGGATGATATTCAGTACCATACCCTCGAATTAAAAAATCCCGCGTTTCCCGATGGTGTGCTCCGCTGGGTTCAAGGATTTGATGATAAGACATTTTATCTCGAAAATGGCTTCTTAGCAGAGTTTGACGCGATGCCGTTCGCTGTTTCGTTGCCGTCCAGTTCTGTTAGAGGTGATCAGGATCTGCAATTTCAGCTCGATAATATTAGTGGCGAGGTTTTGCAGAGTATTCGCACGGTACTTTCAGAAAAAACAAAAATTTCTGTTATCTATCGAGTGTATTTAGAAAGCCAAAATCTGCCAGCCCAAACAGCAGTAAAAATGACAGCCACCGGATTCTCGGCTAATTATTATAGTGTGAATATTTCTGCAAACTTTCATGATTTTGTAAACCGAGAATGGCCGTCGAAACGCTACACCTCAGATAATGCCCCTGGTCTAAAATACCTGTAGGACGTATGACACAAACTAAGAATTGCGATATTTATCGAGCTGTTAAGTACCTCGATGGCGGTCGAGACGTGTCCATTGGCCTCGATTGCTTTGGCCTTACGCGTCATGCATTGCATTATGTTTTTGGTGGTCCTTTGCTTGATTCGTTTGCGGGCTTAACGCGCGAGAATACCGGTGAAATGACTAATGAATTTAATCATTCAGTATCTGGATTTCAACAATGCTCTGCCCAGTCGGGTGCTATAGCGTGCTGTTTTCATAAAACTGCGCAGGGCGATATTTTACATCATGTAGGCATTTGCATTGACTCGCTCAATGTAATGCATACATCAGCCAAGCATGGCTATTCAGTTGTACCGGTTAGAGTGTTTAAACGATTGGCCGCACGAGTTGAATTTTACAAGTGGGAAAATGCGTCATGAGTGTTGAAATTCGTATTTATCATAATCAATTATCGCTCGACGAATTCGAGCCGCAGTCGTTTGAGGCGGGTAAAACCCTAAACGATTATTTATGTGCCCGGGTGCCAACGTATCATGAGCGCCCAGTGCCATTATTCAGTGCAACGATTAATGGTGAGTTATTAGCCTATGAAGATTGGGGGAATACTCGATTTTCAGAAGGTGATTTGGTTGAGTGTTTTGTTGAACCCAAGGATCCGGTCACGGTCACCATAGCGGTGATTGCAGTGGCCAGTGCTGCGTATGCGATTCATGTTGCAAACCAGCCACTACCAGATACATACAATTCGACCACCCCAAAGGGCTCGCCTATTTATGAGGTTAATGCGCAAGGAAACCGCCCGCGCTTGATGGGTACGGTTCCTGTATTGTTAGGCCGTCATAAAGTTTTCCCTGATTACCTAAATCCCCCGCGTACTGAATACATTAATAATGAGCAATATTTTTACGCGATGATGTCTGTTGCCCTTGGGCCTGTTGCGATAAATCTAGATGATGTGTGGATCGGTGATACCAGAGCGTCACAGCTGGGTGATGATGTTGATTTTGCAGTTTTTAATCCGGGTGAATCTGTTATTGGTCACCCTGCGAATTTAAATACATATACCTCATCGGAGGTGGATGGTCTTGTTATTCATGGCAGTATGGATGAGGTCGCGGGGTCGCCGAGTGTACATTGGAAAACGTTTGGACTACCAGCGTTAGATGAAGGTCAACCAGAACTGAGGAAGAGCTTATGGCGTTATTGGCCGGCTGAGTTTGATTCGCCTGATAGGAACGTAGATTGGACGATCTGGTATTATCGGCAACATTCAGAACCGTTAATCGGAAAAATAATACAAATATTCAACCCTTATTTTACTGCTAATGATGGGTATTACCGTATCGAGTCTGAAAAAGTTCATGACTATGCTAGCGATTTAGTAAAACTCAATGATGATTTAACGGTTGATTCCAGCTGGAGTGGGTTTGATGGAGATGATATTACAAAGTACGTTGTTCGGTTTTCTTCTGGATATCGAGTCATTGATGTTGATCAGCGATTCGGGTGGTGGTTAGGCCCGTTCACTGCCACCCCTGATGGTGGGGTAACAGATGCTGTCACGCTTGATTTTAGATTTGACCAAGGGCTTTGCATTTTAAATAGCAGCGGTCAGCCAACCTCTCGATCGGTAGAAATTGAAATAGAATGGAGGGCCAACGGGGGAAGCTGGAATACGATTAATAAAACATTTTCCGGTTCCACGGTTGATCAGATAGCATTTACTGTCGATATCAATGTTTCGAATAGCTCTAATGTTGATGTCAGAGTGCGTCGATTAACGTCAGAAATTAGTGATATAACATACAAGGACAAATTGACGTGGGCTGCGTTACGGTGTGCTCTGGCATCGAAAGCGTCATATCCTGAATTTACGACAATTGCGATGCGTATCAAGGGTTCTAATACGATTGCTGGCAGCTCAAATAATAAAATCAGTTGTATTGCTACTGGTATTAATCGAGATATAGGTGCGGGTGATAGTATTACCGCACCTCAACAGACGCGGAGTATTTCGTCCGCAATAATGCGGATAGCAGACGATATAGGCTATCAAATTGACATCGATGAGCTCCGGCGCTTGCATCAGGTGTGGGAGTCTCGCGGAGATGAATTTAATGCCGTATTTGATAATGCCACGACGGCATGGAAGGCCATGCAGCAAGTTTTGGCGGTTGGTTTTTCTGAGCCTACTCTAGATTTTGGTAAAATTATTCCTGTTCGCGATGAGGCCAGAACGCTTCTAAATTATCAATATCAGGCTGATAATATCTTGCCTAATAGTTGGAAAATGGAGGGCGCGTTTGTTGATACGTCAGAAAAAGATGGCGTCGAGGTAGAGTATTTTAGTAGTGAAACATGGAAGCCGGAAACAATACTCTGCTTATTGCCAGGTGATGCGGGTGATAATCCTGAAAAGGTAAGGGCGTTTGGTATTACTGATAAAACTGCGGCCTATCGGTTCGGTATGCGAAAACGAGCTACGCAGGTACATCGTCGCATTCGTCACCATTTCTCAACGGAAATGGACGCACTAAACTCTCGCTATATGTCATACGATGCATTGGGTATTGATATGCCTGGTTATTCTCAGACGGGGCGGGTTGAGTCGGTTAGTGGCCAAACCTTATATTTAAATCAAGAT
>SPKZ01000010.1_pt1 | contig 10767 bp, 10 predicted proteins | sample 2456571 | NCBI WGS metagenome assembly SPKZ01 (sample SAMN11192286, study PRJNA482655) | marine metagenome | biome: ENVO:00000447; feature: ENVO:00000244|ENVO:00000211|ENVO:00000569|ENVO:00002023; material: ENVO:00002151; isolation source: ocean water from marine abyssalpelagic zone ...
CGGCGCGACTGTTCGCCATCACACCAGAGGGGAGGAAGCTCGCCGAGTTCAGCGTCGACGGCGCGACGCACGTCGACTGGGAGGACATCGCGATCGACGAGGCCGGGTACCTCTACCTCGGCGACATCGGGAACAACGCGAACGAGCGCCGCGACCTGGCGATCTACCGCATCCGCGAGCCCGACCCCGCGAGGCGCGCTGGCAGCGTCCCTGTCGATCGCGTCATCCGCTACCGCTACCAGGATCAGACGGCCTTTCCCGAGGACGGGAACTCGGTATTCGACGCCGAGTCGATGCTGTGGCACGACGGCTGGCTCTATCTGTACACGAAGCACCGAAGCGACACGAAGACTCGGCTCTACCGGGTGTCGGATGCAGCAAGCGGTGACGAGGAGCCGCTCGTGGCCCTCGGCGAGATCGAACTCGGCGGCGGCACCGCGCGCCTCATCGGCAATGTCACTGGCGCCGACATCAGCGCCGACGGTGACTGGATCGCGCTCCTCACCTACCGCGGCATCCTGATCTTCGATCGACGCGGTCCGCTCCCGCTCCCCGCCGGTCCCGTGGCACGGATCGCCCTCGCCTTCCGGAAGACGGGGCAGGTGGAGTCGATTGCCTGGCTGGGCGAAGCCCTCGTGTTCGGCAACGAGGCGGGGAAGCTCTTCCGGATCGACGAGCCCCTCGCCGCGAGTTGGTTCCGCTTTCCGCCCCACTAGGTCGTCCGAGCTTCGTTCACCTCGGGATCACGACTTGGAGGCCGGGCGACCCTCCCGAGCTGGCGGCCCGCTGGCCGGCGGGCCCGGCCCCTCCTCGCGATTCTTGTTCTTCGTGCGCAGCTGCGCGAGCAGGTCCTCGACTCCGTTCTTGCCGCGCAGCACCTCGCGAAACTGGTCGCGCCAGTTCGAGACGAGGCTGACGCCCTCGATCACCACGTCGATCACGAACCAGTCGTCGTCTTTCTTTCGCATGCGGTAATCGACGCTGGCGTCGTCGAAGTCGCCACCGACGATCCGCGTTCGCACCGTCACGTCGCCGCGGGGCTCCACGCGCTCGTCGAGCACCTCGACGCTCTGGTTCTCGTAGTCGTCGAGGCGTGTACCGTACTCCTGTGCGAGGAAAACCTTGAATTCCGCGAAGAAGGCCTTCTTCTGCTCGGTACTGAACCGCTTCCAGTACTTCGCCGTAACGAGGCGGGTAAAGGTCCGGAAGTCGAAGCGCGCGTAGGCGATCTTCTCGATGCCGGCGCGCTTCTCGGCCTTCGAGAGCGCGTCATTGCCCAGCACTCCGATCACCGCGGCGACGGTGACCTCGACCACCTCGCGCGGCTTCCGCTCCGCCGCCACCGCGGGCGATGAGAACGCCATCGCCGCGAGCAGAGCCGCGCTCCACGAGATCGGGCTCATCGACTTCACAGTCACCATTCCTGGTCCTCTTCGTCGTCGAAGTAGTAGAGATCTTCGTCGGTCTCGGCGGGGGCGTCGGACTGGTCTTCGTCGTGGACCCGGCTGGCGCGGTTCGCCATGTAGGCGTTTCGCGTGAACAAGTAGAGATCGAAGGCCGACTCTCGGTTCTCGCGAATCACCTCGATCGCCAGGGATCGCGTTCCGATGAGGTTGCCGCCCGTGAGTGCCGCGTTTACCCAGAACGGCAGGAAGAACGAGTAGGCGAGGGTGGCCGTGTCGGTGGCGAGGCCCAACCCGTCGCGGATGTTCGAGGGACCGAGCGCGGGCAGCATCAGGAAGGGACCGGGCGGCACCCCCCAGGTTCCGAGCGTCTGCCCGAAGTCCTCGTTGTTCGACGGGAGGCCCGCGTCCGCTGCAGCGTCGAAGAGCCCACCGATTCCCACCGTCGTGTTGAGACCGAAGCGGATGATCTCTTCGACGGCCCCCAGGATCTTCAGCTGCAGAAGGTTGTTCGTGAACGTGATCGGGAGCCGGCCGTTCTCGAAGACGTTTCGGATGCCGCTCTCGAGGGGGTCCGGCAGAAGTGCGTCGTAGCCCATGGCCAGGTATTGGATGAAATAGCGGTCCGCGAATTCATTGACCGCAAATATGCCGCGGTTCATCGGCTCCCACGGGTCGTAGACGGACGATCCCTCTTCGGCGTGCGCGACCCCCGCGCTCGCGCAGAAGAGCAACGTCGAGGCGATGAGCGCTGTCGCCCCTCGAAGAATTCGTCCCGGAAGCTGCATCACTCGCTATTCGAGCCCCGCGTTGTTCACGAACTTGCCGATGAGACGTTCCAGGGACAGCGCATCTTCGGTATAGGCAATTTCGTCGCCAGACCGGAGGAACTCCTCCTCGGCGCCCGGCTCGAGGGCGAGGAACTGGTCGCCGAGGATGCCGGCGGTCCGGATCGCCACCGAGGTGTCGGTGGGGAGCTCGAGGCCGGGGTCGAGGTCGAGAGTCACCTCGGCGCGCAGCAGATCGTCGAGCTGGATCGCCTTCACCTGCCCCACGGTCACGCCCGCCACGGAGACCGGCGCGCGGCCGGTGAGACCGCCGATGTCGTCGAAGTGGGCGACGAGCACGAGGCCCCCCTCGCCCTTGTAGTTGAGGCCCCCGACCTGAACGGACAGGTACCCGATCGCCGCGAGCCCCGCGACGACGAAGAGTCCCACCACCAGATCGCGTACCGCTGAAGACGACATGGCTCACACCCCCCAGAGCGCTGTGATGATGTAATTGAAGATCAAGATGCACACCGAGGCCGTCACGACCGTCCCGGTGGTTGCCGCGCTCACGCCCACCGACGTGGGCTCGCTCGTGTATCCGCGGTACGCCGCGACGAGACCGACGAGGACGCCGAACACGAGCGACTTCACGAGTCCCTGGAGAACGTGGTCACCGAAGTCCAGGGCGTTCTCGAGGCTGGTCAGGAACTGGCCACCGTCGACTCCCAACAGGTCCACGCCCACCGCGAAGGCGCCGTACAGAGCGACCGCCACGAACAGCGCGTACAGAAGCGGCATCACGAAGATCATCGCGAGGGCCTTCGGTGTCACCACGTAGTCGATCGGGTCGATCGACATCATGCGCAGCCCGTCGAGCTGCTCGGTCTGCACCATCGACGCGATCTCGGCGGCCATGGCGGAGGCTGCCCGTCCGGTGACGAGCAGCCCCGTCAGCACCGGACCCAGCTCGCGAACGAGGGCGTGTCCCACCAGCGCGCCGAGGAAGCCCTCGGCACCAAAGCGCGAGAGCGTGCCGTAGCCGAGAAGCGAGAGCGACGCGCCCACCGTGGCGCCCGACAGACAGACGATCACCAGGGAACGCACGCCCGCGTCGAAGATCTCGTCCAGCTGGCGGCGCACGCGGTACGGACGCATGACGGCGGCCCGCACGATGCGTCCGCCGAGCACCGCGAACGTACCGAGCTTCATGACGGCGAGCGTCGAGCGTGCGCCGACCGATTCGATCGCGGGGGCCTTCACGCTGCCCCTCGCGGCGCGCGCGACGCGAGTCTCAGACCCGGCGGTGTGGGCGACTTGGGCTGCCAGGTCTCCTGGGTCTCCGCCGAGAGGAATTCAGTGACACGGAGATCGCTGCTTTTCAGAAGATCGTCGGGCTTACCGTAGATGGCCGAGCCGTCGGCGAGGAAGAGCATCCGGTATGCCATGCGCAGGGTCGACGCGATGTGGTGGGAAGTCACGATGAGCGTAATGCCGAGGCGCCGGTTGAGATCGACGAGCACGTTTTCGATGCGGCGCACGTTCACCGGGTCGAGGCCCGAGAACGGCTCGTCGACGAGCACGATTTCGGGGTCGGTCACGACCGCCCGCGCGAGGGCGGCCCGGCGTTTCATGCCACCGGAAAGCTGACCGGGAAGCAGGTCATCGACGTCGGGGAGTCCCACCGCCTCGAGGCGCCTGCGCACCTCATCGGCGATGTCCGGGTCGGACAGGCGCGTGTGCTCGCGAAGCGGAAGGGCCACGTTCTCGAAGATCGTCAGCGAGTCGAGCAGCGCCCCACCCTGGAACAGCATCCCGAGGCGATCGCGCACGCTGAAGAGCTCGGTCTCGGAGAGCTCGGTGATGTCCTGACCGGCGATCAGAACGCGCCCCGAGTCGGGCCGCGTCAGGCCGCCGATCATGCGCAGGAGCGTGCTCTTGCCCGCGCCGCTCGCGCCGAGCACCACGGTGATCTTTCCGCGCGGAAAGCCGCACGAAAGGCCGTCGAATACCGCGTGCCCGCCCTGTTGGAAACGGACGTCATCGAGCAGGACGCGAAACTCGTCGCCCTCGGCGCTGCTCATCGAGATCGCCACCTTCGCGCCACCGCCGCCATCGTCAGTGAAATTGGCGCGCCCCCCGGCCGCTCGGAAACGCCCATCTGGCAGACGAACGCCCGGCATCGATTCGGCCTCCGAAAGACCGCCCGCCCAATACTAGAAGCTATCTCAATCACCGTCCGGGGCTTCTTACCCCGACGAAGCGTGGCTCTGGAAGATGCTCCTCGAGATCGCTTCAGTCGACATTGCTGTATCGGCGTGGCCGCCGCCGACGTCAAGCCTCGTCTCGCACCTGTCGCGACGCGGGGCGATTGCGCTATCGAGGGGGCCGTGAGTGCCACCCCGTCCAAATCGAACGCCACGGCGGAACGCCTCGGCCGAGCGACACGCCGCTTGTGCAGGGATCTTGCCCCACTTCGCTTCGCCAAGCCCGTCAGCCACGTCTACAACCCGCTCGAGTACGCGCGGCGCCCGCACAGCGCCTACCTGCGACTCTACGGGAACTCGCCCAAGCGGGTCGTCTTCCTGGGGATGAATCCGGGTCCCTTCGGAATGGCTCAGACCGGCGTCCCCTTCGGCGAAATCTCTTTCGTGCGCGATTGGCTCGGCATCGAGGCGAAGGTCGACCGCCCCGCCGAAGAGCACCCGAAGCGGCCGATCCTGGGCTTTTCGTGCACCCGCAGCGAGGTCAGCGGCGCCCGCGTCTGGGGGACACTGCGCGATCACTACGGCGAGCCGGAGCGCTTCTTCGCCGACCATTTCATCGCGAACTACTGCCCGCTGGTCTTCATCGAGGAAAGCGGGCGGAATCGCACGCCCGACAAGCTGCCCGTGCGCGAGCGCGTGGCGCTCTTCGAGGCGTGCGACCGGCATTTCCGACGACTCGTCACCGTGCTCGAGCCCGCTTGGGTGATCGGTATCGGCGCCTTCGCGGAGGCTCGGGCGCTGGCGCTCCTGGGCGAAGAACCTTCCGCACCGAGGGTCGGTCGCATCCTGCACCCGAGCCCTGCGAACCCGCGCGCGCAGAAAGACTGGGGGGGACAGGCCCGGCGCGAGCTCGAGGCGCTCGGCGTGTGCGGGTCGCGGTGAGCCGCAGGCTCTCGCTTCGCCTCACTTCAGGTTGAGGTGCTTCTCCTCCCAACTGCCGCTCGGAGACCGGTAGATGAGCAGTCGCCGATCGGTGGTGATCGTAGCGACGTTCGCGCCGGCGGATACGGATTCGATCCGCTCGCGCAGGCCGAGCATGATCTCGGAGAACCCGCCGACGAACGGCGAGAGGCCGAGCGCTCGGCGATTCGTGACGAGAACGCCCACGTTCTCGCCCACGCTCTGCGCGAGCACCTCCTCGCGCAGCCCGAGGGACGTCTCCACGAGATTCGCGCTGCCGCCGTCGAATCCGATGGCGCGCTCGTTCGTCACGACCAGGGCCACGCGTTCGCCGAGCAACGCCTCCTCGGGCCGCGACTCGGTGCGGTGGACATCGGTCGCCTGCCAGGCTCCCGATTGAGTGGCAACGGCGAGAATGCGCTGGTTGGTGAGCACCATCCCCACCTTCCCGCGCGACCCTTTCCACAGAACGATCTCTTCGAGGCGCAGTCGCTCGGTGGTTTGCGAGCCACCGCGCGCGTCGATGGCGAGAAGCTCGCGGTTTGCGACCAGTACCTCGAGCACGTCGGAGAGGGGAACCTCGCCGAAAGCGTTCGCACCGTCCAGCTCCGCCGCCCGGGACGCGTGGGGTGAGCCGGGCGCGAGGAACGCGGCGATCAATACTGCCAGAGTCGCGACTTGCCGCGCCATCGGACCCGCGAATCGCCCGGTGGAATCCACACCCCTATTGTATCCCCGGTCGGGAGAACGATTGCTCCCTTCGAATCGGTAGACTCGGGTGCGCGTGCTGTTCTCCCACCGAGCGATCCTCGCCTCGACCGCCGCCCTCGCAATCGCGACGGGCTGCGGCATCGCGCCCGCTCCCCGGCTCAACGTCATCCTCCTGATGGCCGACGATCTCGGCTGGGGGGACGTCGGTTGGAACGGCCACCCGACGCTGCGCACCCCGGAGCTCGACGACCTCGCGGCGAACGGGGTCCGTTTCGATCGCTTCTACTCCGCGCCGACCTGCAGCCAGACGCGCGCGAGCGTTCTCACGGGGCGTAACTCGCGGCGCTTTGGCATCGACGACGCGAACATCGGCGTACTGCGACATTCCGAGGTCACGCTCGCTGAGCTGCTGCGCGACGCGGGCTACACGACGGGAATCTTCGGCAAGTGGCACCTGGGTGCGATGACGGCCGACGAGCAAGACGCGCACCGAGGCGGCAACCCGGCCTTCTACTCGCCGCCGTGGGAGCACGGCTTCGACGTCAGCTTCGCCACCGAAGCGCGCGTGCCGACGTTCGACCCGCTCGTCGACAACGCGGACGATCGCATCGGAGCATCGGCGTACTGGGCCGGCCCCGGGCGTCGCGTCCCCGACGGACCCGAGGTCCGGGGCGACGATTCGCGCATCGTAATGGACCAGATGCTTCGCTTCATTCGTCGCTCAACCACCGAGGGCAGACCGTTTCTCGCCGTGGCATGGTTCCACGCGCCACACGTTCCGGTCCGTGCCGACCCCGACGACGACACGTACGCCGGCGTCCCCCTGAAGCCGCGCGCCTATTACACCGTGGTGACGGCCCTCGACCGCCAGATCGGCCGCCTGCGCGACGAGCTGCGCGCGCAGGGCCTCGCGCGCAACACCCTGGTCGTGTTCAGCTCGGACAACGGCCCGCGCCAGGGACCCGGCCGCACGGCGGGCCTGAAAGGCGGGAAGGACAGCCTGTTCGAAGGAGGGATCCGCGTTCCGGCTGCGCTCGAGTGGCCGACTGCGATCCCTCCCCGAGTGATCACCACCCCCGCCTCCACCGACGACCTGCTCCCCACGATTCTCGATCTCGCAGGCGTACCGCTGCCGACGGACCTCGCGCTCGACGGCGAGAGCCTGCGGGCCATCGTGTTCGGAGAGCGCTCGGCGCGATCGAGGCCGATCGGCATCGAGATCGGCGAGCAGCGCGCGTGGATCGACGGTCCGCTGAAGCTGATCCGCCACCGACACGGCGATCCCTTCGAGCTCTACGACGTCGAGGCGGACCCCCGCGAACGCAAGAACCTGACCCGCGCGCGCCCCACCCGGGTCGCCGAGATGCGCGCCGAGCTCGACGCCTGGCGGCGGTCCGTCGACCGGGACCGGCGAACGCTGGGGACGCGTTGATGGAACGCGGGTCGACGGTCAGCCCGAAATGGGCTGGAAGTGGACGCCCTCGAGCTCCCGCGCCGCGGGACCGAGCAGGAACTCCTGGCGCAGGATGTGGCGCGTGAAATAGCGGACCAGCTCCGCGTCGCGCACCGGCTCGGCGTCCAGGACGAACGCCTCGAGCGCGGCGTCGCACTCGGCGGCGTTGGCGGGGCGCTGGCCCAGAATCTTCTCGGCCTCGTCGAGATCCTGCGCTTCGAGCTCGCGACCGTAGAGGTCGGCGCGACGCGCGTATTGCGCAGCGCGCAGGGTCTGGTCCATCTCGTAGCTGCGGGTGTCGGGCTCGTCCTCTTTGAGGCTTGCCAACACATAGTCGTGTGCAGGGGTGTAGCGCGACGGCGACGCGTCGGGCAGCTCGGGGGACGGGATTTCGACGCCCTCGAGCTCGGCGATGATCTCGAGCGGACAGCGGCCGTACACGAGATACCACGCCAGATACTGCGCGAAGCTCACGTCGGCTGACGGGTTGGTAACGAGGTGCGCGCACACCATCGGCGTGCACAGACCAAAGCGCACGGAGTGGTAGTCGATCACCCGCCGGTCGATGCTCTGACCGCTGAACTCCTCGTACCTCGACACCGCGCGCGCGAGCGAACCCAGGGGCTCGGAGAGATCGCGGCAGCGCATGCCGGCCAGGTCGGCGGCGGGATCACCCAGATAGGCGAGTTCGAGGTCGAGGACGCACGTGACGCGTCCGGCCTCGAACAGGAACTGCCCGGCGTCACACGTGAGAAACGAGGGCTGGTCCCGTCCCTTTGGCACGTTGCGCCGGATCCAGCGGATCGCGAATTCGATCCACGGCTCGGGCCGACACTTGAAGCCGCGGTAGGCCTTCTCCCAGGAATCGAAATCACCGAGACCGAGCTGCTCCTCGGTCTTCGGCCGCTCGAGCCCGATGGCCTCGAAGGCCGCCAGGTCGATCTGGTGCATGCGCGCGAGCAGCTCCATGTAGTGGTCCTGCACGGAGTCGCGCTCGGCTTCGCTCTCGGCAGTAGCGAGGTTGGCGCGCCCGGGAGCGCGCGCGAGCAACATGCCGCGCGGCTCCTCGCAGAACCCGTACGGGTGGGGCACGGGGATGTCGTGGGCCTCGAGGACCTGCAGCACGCGGTACTCGTGGTCGAGCGGGTAGACGCCGTGGTCCGCCTCACCGCGATCGCCCCGCCAGTAGAGCGGCACGGTCTCCCCGTTGCGCTCGAGATCGAGGAACCACGCGGGGCGCCAACGCGCCTGCCGCTCGAAGCGCGTGATGCGACCTCCGAGTTCCCGCTCCACCCAGTCGAATGCGCGCTTCCATTCGCTGGGCAGAGCCTCGCGCGCGGCGCTCAGGTCGGCGTCGGTCATCGCCTAGCCGAAGACGACGGGCAGGCTGCGCGGCGCCCGGAAACCGCGACCGGTGATGTGGACATCCTCAGCCGTGGGATCGAGGCGCAGGTTCGGGAGGCGGTCGAGCAGCGCGTTGATGACGACTTCCGTCTCCATGCGGGCGAGGTGCATCCCGAGGCAGCGGTGCGGACCGAAGGCGAACGACATGTGCTGCCGCGCCGGTCGGAAGAGGTCGAAGGCGTCAGCGTTCTCGTAGCGGGTCGCGTCGCGGTTCGCCGATGCCATGTTGACCGCCACGCTGGCGCCGGCGGGAATCACGACCCCCTCGACCTCGGTGTCGGCCACGCACAGACGACCAATCCCGGTGAGCGGCGGGTCCCAGCGAAGCCCCTCCTCCATGGCCTGCTCCATGAGGTTGCGGTCCGCGATCAACGCGTCGAGCTGGTCGGTGTGGGTGAGCAGGGCGAACAGCAGATTGCTCGACGACCGATAGGTGGTCTCGGCTCCCGCTGGGAGCAGCAGACGCAGGAAGCCGAGCACGTGCTCGTTGTCGAGTCGGTTGCCGTCGAGCTCCCCGGAACACAGCACGCTGATCAGGTCGACGGCCCAGCGGTGGAACTGCGGAAGGTCCTCGTCGGGGAGTCCCAGCATGCCGGCGATGACGTGGACCGGGAACGGAAACATCAGCTCGCGCACGAGGTCGGCGCTGCCGCGCTCGACGAACGCGTCGATGAGGCGGTTCACTACCGGCCGCACCAGCGAGTGCTCCCACTGCGCGAGCGCCTTCTTGCTGAACGCCATCTGGATCAGACTGCGGTAGCGGCCGTGCTCGGGCTCGTCCATCACGAGGATCGTCGGTCCCATCACGACGCCCATCGAGTCCTTGTACGCGCCCGAGGAGAAATTCTTGGCGTCCCTCAGCACCTGCGACACCGCGTTGTGCGTGACGACCGCGTAGTACTTCGAAAAGCCCCCCGCGAAAGCCGCCATGCCCCCCGTCGGAGGATCCAGCTCGAGGACGCCTCCCCGCTCCCGCATTTCGGCGAATTCCGGATAGGGATCGCGACAGTCGTCCGCGCCCATGGCTTTGTCGAAGAGCTCGAAGGGGTCGTGAGTATCTGCAGCGGTCGCCATCGTGGTCTCCCCGAATGTGAACGCCGACATCGTCGCCGTCACGACGCAGGGCGTCAAGCCGCTAACCTCGGTGAGTTCGTTCGGGCTTCCAACGACCCGGGGGGAGAGGGAGTGGTCATGCAGCGGGGTCGCTGCGGAAGGATTCGTGCCATCGCGACCGCGCTCGCAATCTGCACGACTGCGAATTTCGCCGCTGCCGAGACACTCCCGGCCGAGTCCGGCGCCAGCGATCCCGTGGACGCCAGCCCGTTCGGCGAGGGTCGCTGGCTCGCGAGCTTCCACGCCGGCTACGCGTTGCCGTTCCAGTTCGACGACGCGAATACCGGGGTCGAGGATTCGGAGTTCGTCGCACTGATTCCGCGCGCGTCCCTGGGGCTGACCGATCCCTTCGGCGGGGACCGCTGGTACCGGGGCAACCTCGAACTCGGGCTCGAGGGACACTTCCTGATCCAGACCCGTCCGCACGCGGGCTCCTTCGCGGGGGGGACGCTGCTCGCGCGGTACAACTGGCTTGCTGCGGAGCGGCGACACGTCGTGCCCTTCCTGGAGGTCGGTATCGGGATCGGCCACCTCGACTTCGGTCTGCCGAGCCGCGCCGACGGGTTCAACTTCGCGCTGCAGAGCGTGGCGGGCGTGCACTGGTTCGTCTGGGAGCGAGCGGCCATCACGGTCCAGTGGCGCTTCCATCACCTCTCCAACGGGAAGATTCGCGAGCCCAACGTGGCCATCGACAGCAGTCTGTTCCTGATCGGCACCACGTTCGCTCTCGACGGGCTCCGGGGGGTCAG
>SPKZ01012213.1_pt1 | contig 10767 bp, 7 predicted proteins | sample 2456571 | NCBI WGS metagenome assembly SPKZ01 (sample SAMN11192286, study PRJNA482655) | marine metagenome | biome: ENVO:00000447; feature: ENVO:00000244|ENVO:00000211|ENVO:00000569|ENVO:00002023; material: ENVO:00002151; isolation source: ocean water from marine abyssalpelagic zone ...
ATGAGCTTGCTCGCGTTGCACGCGTGAAACAGCGAAGACTGATCGATGTCGGGCTTGCCGCCGACGTAGGGCCGCATGGTCCTGCACGCGTCGATATGGGTGCCGGACTCGACGCGAATCACGGTGGCGCCGTAGTCCGCGAGAATTCTCGAGGTCATCGGCCCCGCGATCGCCCACATGAAGTCGAGGACCTTCATACCGTCGAGGGGCCGCGTCCCGCTTTCACCACTCGGCTCGGAACGCTTCGGCGCCTCCGCGTTCCATTCCTCCATCACCTGCTCGGTGTGCTCACCCAGCCCCGGCGCCGGTTTCGATTCCCTGGACTTGCTTCCACTGAAGCGCGCGAAATGGCCCGGCATCCGGACCCGACCCCGGCCATCGGGGCGCACTTGTCTGGGGAAGAATCCACGAGCCTCGAGCTGCTCGCTCGCCAACACATCCGCCGGGTTCGAACAGGGCGCAATCAGCAGCCCGTGGGTCATGGCTGCGTCGAGCAACTGCGCCTTCGTCTTCGACGCGGTCCAATGGGCCACCGCGGCCTTTGCCTCCTCGAAGTCTTCCAGCGACTGCTGGCCCGTCGCGAGCAACCCCCCGTAGCCCACCCAGTCCTTGTCGCGCATGCTTTCGTCGCAGTAGCCATCGGCGCAGACCCTGACCATCAGCTTCGCCGTGGCGGGACCAATCGCAGCGCCAAAGACGTGCGTGATCGACACGTGTCCGTCGGCGGCCGGATACACGAGACGAACGATGAGCGGCCCGACCTTCATGCCACCCCCGAAGCGTCGCGCCGAAGGATCTCCCACCGCGGACGAGACGATGTCCGACTGGGTCGCCAGGGTGACCGCCTGCTGGGCCGAGATGTCGATGTACTGTCCGAGCCCCGAGCGATGACGCTCCTGAAGGGCCACCAGAGAGGCCGCTGCAGCTTCCGCACCCGCGTGGGCGAAAGCCTGAGGCACCGTGACGCGGACGGGTGGGCGGTCGTCGTCGCCACACAGCCACAGCGGACCTCCCGCCGCGAGCACCGTGAAATCCGTCGCGGCCCACTGGGCTTTGGGGCCGTCCTGTCCAAAGGGTGTGATCGAGACGTAGATGAGTCGCGGATTTGCGACAGACAGCTCGTCGTACCCCAACCCGACAGCCGACAGCATCCCGGGGCGTTGGGATTCGATGAAGATGTCGGCTCGTTGCGCGAGCTCTCGGAGCGATCGACGACCGGCCTCGCTCAACAATTCGACGACCGCGCTGCGCTTGTTGCGCGCGTAGGCCCACCAGGGCAGCGAACGGTTCGGGGCCTCATCGTCGTCCGCGAAGGGACCGATGCGCCGAGCGGGAGAACCGTCGGGCGGTTCGATCGCGACCACGTCGGCGCCGAGTTCAGCCAGCATCCACCCTCCCACGAAGCCGCGTTCGTCGGTCAGGTCGAGCACTCGGATTCCATCCAACATGGGAACCCCTTCTTCGATGCAAGGGTCCTACTCTACCTTGGGCGCTCGCCGAAGGTCTCACCCGCCCCGAGTCCGAGGCTGGGCGCGAGTCGATGCCGCTCAGCGAACCGCGTCGCGCCCCGGTTCGTCGAGGTAGCCGAGCGCTTCCAGTGAACGCCGGATCTCCGGGTCGATCTCCGTCCTCGGCGGCGCCCATAGCGAAGCCGCGTGGGCGTCCGTCCAGTCCACCAGGAGTGCATCCATGCGCTCGGCCACTTCCGGGTGCGCGGCACTCACGTCGATCTCCTCGTCGGGATCCAGGGTGAGATCGAAGAGCGCGCTCACCCCCTCGTCCGTGAAGTGCCGCCGCCAGGTGCGGTCCACCACGGAGAGGTAGCGCTCACCGGGGGGTGGCACCTCGGGGCTGATCCAGCGGCGTTCGCTGATCACCGGGCTCGGCGACAGTTCGTCGCCGAGAAGAAGCGGAACCAGCGAGCGCCCCTCGCAGGGCGCCTCGCACGGCGCGCCTACGAGTTCGAGGACGGTGGGCATGAGATCGAGCGTGCTCACCGGATCCGCGTGCACCGCGGGCGCGGCGTCGCGAAACTCGCGAGGCAGCGCGACCACGAGGGGAACCCGCAGCTCGCGACCGTGGAGGAACTCTCCGTGGTCGAACGCGTACGGGATTTCTGAGAGGAGCTCGTCGAGGGTCTCGCCGTGGTCGGAGACGAAGATCGTGACGGTGCGGTCGCTCACACCGAGCCGCTGAAGTGCGTCGAGGAGCCCGCCGATTCGCCGGTCGGCGTGGCGGATCTCGCCGTCGTATGCGGTGATGGTGCGCGCGACGTGCTCCGCGGTGAAGCGCTCCGGGTGGGCGAGGAATCCGCGTTCCCCGGGATACGCGCCGGTCGGAACCAGCAGAGCGTCGGGCAGGTCGGAGTGAACGAGGTAGCGGGCGTGGGGATCGAAGAGGTGGACGAAGGCGAAGAAGCGTTCGCGCCGGTCGCCGGAACCCCCGAGGCTCTCGATCCAGCGGATCGCCTCGCGCACCGCGTGGTCGCCCGGACCATCGAAGACCTCGAACCCCTGGTCGATGCCCGTGGAGCGGTCGAGGGGGGTCTCGCTCACGAACGCCCCGGTCCGATAACCGCGCGCGCGCAGGCGCTCGGCGAGCGTGTCGGCCTCCGCTGGAACTCGCTGTCCGTTGCCCCGCACTCCGAGGGACGAGGGGTACAGCGACGTCAACATCGCCGCGTGTGATGGGAGCGTGGAGGGAATCACCGTGAACGCGGCGTCGAAGCGGTGACCGCGCGCGGCGAGCGCCTCGATCCGAGGCGTCGTCGGACGCCCGTAGCCGTACACCGAGAGGTGATCGGCCCGCGTGGTGTCGAGACTCACGAGCAGCACGTTTGCCTCGAAGGGAGGAGTGAAGGGGCGCGGGTCGTCCGGCACCTCGCCACATGCCGTGAGTCCGAGAGTCGCCAACGCGAAAATCACGGCGGCGCGCATCACGACGCTTCGAGCTCCGAGAGGTCGAGCCCCCGCGTCTCCGGCAGCCCGAGCCACACCACCGGAATGCAGAGCACGTTGGCGAAAGAGAGCAGCGTCACGGCGTCACCCGTCGACCCGAGGCTCACCGCGAGCGCACCGACGGCGATGGGTCCCACCACCATCCCCCATCGACCGATCAGGTGGTGTGAGAAGCCCGTCGCACTCGCTCGGATGTCCGTGGGAAAGAGCTCGACCGATATTGTGTTGGCGATGGGCCACAAGCCGTTCAACATCATGAGCGCCACGTACGCTGCGGAGATGACACCGTGGCTCTCGGACTGGTAGCAGACCGCTGCAGCCAGACTTCCAAGCGCGAGGTACAGCGTGACCGCGAATCGGCGTCCGGCGAAATCCATCAGGCGCCCCGCCGCCCAGTAGCCCGCGAAGCCGAAGGGAACGGCGAGCGGCACCAGCCACTGGAGTCGTTCGGACGTCCACCCGCGCTCTTCGAAGGCGTAGAGGGTGAAGAAGAAGAGCGCGCACGCAGACCAGAAATTCACCGTGAACCAAAGCACGCTGAGCGCTGCGAAGCGGCGGCGGCGGCTCGGACCGAGGACCCGCAGCAGTGCGCGGAACTCGTTGGCCAGTGAGACGGGCGCGGCCACCGCAGCACGTTCCACGAAGAGCGCGGGCTCGCGCAACCACTTCCCATAGAGGGGCAGCAAGATCACCGGGATGGCTCCCAGGAGAAAGAGTCCCCGCCAGCCGAGCCCGGCGTCCTCGAGGGCCGGCAGGAACGCTGCCGGAACCGCGGCGCCCACGCTCGCAAAGGCTCCGAGCAGGCTGTTCGCGCGTCCCCGCAGTGATGCGGGGAACTCCTCGGACAGGATCACGTACGCGAGCGCCAGCTCGATGACCATCAACAGGCGCGCGACGAATTGAAAGGCTGCGAACTGCCAGAGGTTCTGAGCGAAGGCGGTGGCGAACGTGAAGACCGCGTAGCCGCCGAGTGCCGTGATGAACACGGGCCTGCGTCCGACGCGATCGGCAATGCGCAGCGCGACCACGGCGAGAATGGTTCCGAGGCCGAGCGTGGCAAGGAGATTTCCGAGGACGTCGGGACCGATGCCGAATTCGCGCCCCAGCATCGGGAGCACGAGACTCGAGATCTTCGTATCGAAGCCCTCGAAGAAGGTCGCCCAGATCAGCAGCGCGAACAGCAGCTTCTGGTAGCCGGTGAGCTCCCTGAACCGGCGCGGCTCGGCGCTGGAATCCGTCTGGGTGTACGGAGGCTCGTCCGAGGCGTGGGCGGTCACGGCCGGCATGATGCCTTCCGCAGGATCTCGACGCGAGTGCAGCGGCCAAGCGCTGGGCGGGGCGGGACGGCGACGACGTGGACTCGAGTGCGAAAACCAGCTCGCGTCTGCATACTTGGGATCGAACTCCCAGGAGCCGCCTATGCCGAAGTCCGATTCCGAGAGTGCCGTTCTACGAAGCCAGCCAGAAGCCGACGCCATCCGCGAGCGACAGCGAGAGTGGGAGCGCGAGACCCTGCGTCCATCGCTGGAATCGGAGGGCGAGCGCCGGGACTCCTTCGTCACTCAGGCGATGCGCTGGCCGGTGAAGAGTCTCTACACGCCCGCCGACCTCGAGGACGCCGGCTTCGACTACCTGCGCGACGTCGGCTTTCCCGGCCAATACCCCTTCACGCGGGGCACCGCGCCAAACGGCTACCGCACCGACCTGTGGACGATGCTGCAGGTCACCGGCTTCGGAACCGGCGAAGACTGGGCGAAGCGCGGCCGATACATGCTCGACCAGGGGCTCTCCGGCCTCATCATCGAGTACGACCTCCCTACCACGAACGGTCTCGACTCCGATCACTCCTTCGCCGAGGGGGAGGTGTGCCGGGCCGGTACCGCCATCGACACGCTCACCGACATGGAAGCCGCCCTCGACCTCCCGTTCGAAAAGCTCGAGCACCTGACATCGGTGTGCAACGGCCCACAGCCCGTCAACCTCGCAATGATCATCGCGGCGCTCGAGAAGCACGGCGTCGACCCGGCATCGTTCACGCTGCAGATGCCGAACGCCATCCTCATCGAATACACCTGCGTCGGTCGCTACATCTATCCGCCCGTTCACGGTCTGCGCGTCGCCACCGATGTCATCGAGTACACGATCAAGAACCACCCCAACTGGGTGCCCATCGCCGTCGTGAGCGCGCAGCTCTACGCCGCTCGCGCGAACCCCGTCCAGGAGCTTGCCTTCGGCTTCTCGATCGCCATGCAGTACCTCGACAAGGTGCTGGAGCGCGGATTCGACATCGACGAGGTCGCCCCGTATTTCTCGTTCATCACGGGCCTCGACATGGACTTCTTCGAAGGGGTCTGCAAGCTGCGCGCGTACCGCAAGGTGTGGGCGCGTCTCATGCACGAGCGCTACGGCGCGAAGAAGCCCGAGAGCTTGCACCTCCAGCTGATGAGCTCGCCGGGCACGATGTCGATGACACTCCAACAGCCGCTCAACAACATCGCGCGCCTCGGCATCCAGATGCTCGCCTGTGCGATCGGCGGCGGCGCGCAGACCATGACGTCCCCCCTGCACGACGAGGCGCACGCGCTCCCCAGCGAAGAAGCCATCGCCGTGGGCGCAGCGATCCAGAACATCGTCGCCCACGAGGCGGGCGTTACCGACACCGTCGACCCCCTCGCGGGCTCGTACTACGTCGAGACCCTGACCAAGAAGATCGAAGATGCCGTGTTCGAGGAGATCGAGAAGATCGACGCCATGGGCGGCGCCCTCGCGGCCATCGAGGCGGGCTACTTCCAGAAGGAGCTCGCGCGCGAGCAGTACGAGCGACACCGCCAGCTCGAAACGGGCGATCGCAAGCTCGTGGGCGTGAACCACCTCCGGAAGGAAGAAGAGAAGCGCGAGATCGAGATCTTCGAGCTCGATTCCAACGCCGAGAAACGCCAGATCGAGCGTCTTCGGAAGGTCCGCGCCGAGCGCGACGCCGACGCCGTGAAGAGTGCCCTCGACCGCGTGCGCGAGGCCGCCCGCGGCGACGACAACCTCGTGCCCCCGATCCTCGACGCCGTGAAAGTGTACGCGACCCACGGCGAACTCTGCGACGTGCTCCGCGAGGCATTCGGCGAGTACCACCCGGACTCGCTGACCACGGGAGTCTGACGCTTCGCGCGAACTTCATTCGCGGCTGCGCCGAGGCCAACTGCGCGTCCCGGTGTCGCCATGCGGGCGGGGCCGCGACCGGCCGCGTAGAATCTGGGCACCGCGGTGGGGTCGAACACAGTGTCGGGCTCCGGGGTCCGGTGAGGTGGCGGATGAAGATGATCCTGGTCGCGTGCGTGCTGTGGGCTCTCGGATGCGGGGAGGCCGACCGCTCAACGCGCCCAGAGGGTGCACGGAGTGACGCTGCGGCAGGTGTCGATGAGCCCGAGCCGACCGGTAGCGGCACCGCCAACACGGACCCGCCCCGCGACAGGACGGGACCCCGGCCTCCGATCGACTCCTACCAGAAGGTGCGACTCACGGAGGAGGACGTCGAGCAGGGCCGCTACAAGAAGTACATGGGCGGGAAGGCGGAGACGTGGGACAGGCGCGGCGCCTTTCAGCTCCACCTCGCACGGGAGTTGGGTCTCGAGCCGAGTCACAAGTTCATAGACATCGGCTGCGGACCGATACGCGGCGGCGTGCACCTGATCGACTATCTCGAAGCGGGCAACTACTGGGGCTTCGACTACAACGAGGACTTCATCAGCGCCGCGAAGCAGATCGTTCGGGACCAGGGTCTCGAGGCCAAGCGACCCACCCTGCTCACCGTCCAGGAGTTCGACCCGACCCCGCTCGACAGCGACTTCGAGTTCGGCCTCGTATTCTCCGTACTGCAACACACCAATGAGCACAACAAGCGGCGATTCTTCGAGATGATCGACGAAGTCTTCCATCCCGGTGCCAAGGTGATCATCACCCACGCGAAGTGGTTCGATGAGAGCTATCTCGAGAGTGGCGTCTTCGAGGTAACGCGCGCGCTCGACTCTCTCGCCGTTTTGGGGAGCGACGAGACACCGATCGACTGGGGCTGGGACCCTGAGAAGCGCGACCGGATGTTTCCGATCGTCGAGCTCACGCGTGTACGCTGACTGAAAGCGCGAAAGCCCGAGGCGGCCATTTCCGCGCACTTTTCAACGACCGCCACCCCCATGGACTGCACACTCAAGGCCGGACCTCCACCCTGTGGATTCGCTTCGGCTTGCGGCCCACTTCGATGACAGAGACCACCGAGAGGTCCGTCGTATCGACGACGGTCACCTTGCCGCGGGGCTTCTTCTCCTCCTGCGTGGTGATGTAGACGAAGCGGCTGTCCGGTGTGAACGCCAGCCAGTTGGGCAGGTCGCCGACGACGACCGAGCCTAGCGGCTCGAGGTCGGGCAGCGAGTAGGCGTAGACCTTGCCGTCGATATTGCTGTTCGCCCAGAGCTGCTTCTGATCGGGGCTGATGCCGATGCCGTGACACTTGGTAAAGCTATCCGGGCTCGCTCGCTTCTCCGGCCATGTGATGCGCGCTGTTTCTCTGCCAGTCTCGAGGTCCAGCTCCACGAAGCCGTGGAGCTGCGAGAACTGCACGTACATCTTCTTCAGATCATCCTTCAGTGCGGCGGGGCGCGGCTGGCCCGCGAGATCATAGACGCGGACGATTCGACGGGTGTCGGCGTTGATCTTGGCGATCTTCTTGCTGAAGATCGACGTCGCAAAGACCCACTCGCCATCGGCACTCGCGTAGGTGTTGTGGGGAGCGGTCATCACCGTACCGTCCGCCGGATCGATCATGGCGACCTGTCCGACCATCTCTGCTCGCCTCGTATCGACGATCACCTGACGTTGGCCCGCCACGTCTGGCACGTAGAGCAGGCGATCCTCGAGCACCAGGGACGGCTCGTTCAGCCGCGTACTGGGCATCCGCGGATCCGGGTTCGGTTCGATGGAAGCTCGCCACAGGATCCGATGGCTGCGCGTGTCGATCGCCAACACCTCGGGCACGCTCTCCAACGTGACATAGACCCGGTCCCCCGCGGCGGTGGGGGCGCTTCCGTGGGGTTGACCACCGACGTCGATGCTCGCGACGACGGACCGGGTCGCGTGATCGATGACGCTGACGGAGTGATCGTCCTCTCCGCTGTTCGCGACGAAGAAGCGAATCGCGTCGGCCTTCGGAGCGCTGCGATCGACGGCTCCGCCTGCTGACTCGGCGGTGGGGGTTTCGCAGGCCCACGAGGTCACGAGTGCCAGCAAGAGCGATGCAACGCGCGGATTCGGTGTGGCGGTCAACGTCGATCTCCTCAGTTGTCAGGCGCGCCCACTTCGATCCAGCGACGGATCGCGGCGACCTGAGAATCGCTCAGCAGGGCGTCGGGCGCTGGCATTGCCACGCCGCACGGCGGTTCCGTCGTGAGCTTCAGCAGCAGCAGGCTCGAATCCGGGTCGCCTGGCGCGACGCGCAGCAGGCCCCGATCGGCGCAGGCCGCGCCGGCCGCCGGCACGCTCACCAACGCGTCGTAGGCCCGATCGCGGCTGCCCAGCTGCAGTGCTCCCGCGGGAGCATCGCCGCCGTGGCAGAACGCTGCCGCGCATCCGACGGGCGTGAAGATCGTGTCGTAGAGGGTCGAGAACGTCGCCGCCGAAGGCGACTCGCCGCTCACAGCGGGTGGAGTCTGGGCAAGACTGGACACGACCCACACCGCGATCACCAGGCCGAGTGTCACCCCGACCCACGAGCCAGGCACCCTCCGGTCGCAACGGGTGACACCGGACACGCGGGGCTATTCGAGGTCGAGCCCGTACAGCGTCGCCGCGTTGCCGCTCACCATCATGCGGATCTCCTCGTCGGGTACGCCCTCAAAGATGCGCTCGATGGTCTCCCCAGTATGGGGAAAGGTTCCCTCGTGGTGGGGGTAGTCCGTTCCAAACATGATCGTGTGCACGCCGGTGAACTTCCGGTTGTGGACCGCCACGGCGTCGTCCATGAAGCAGACGTGACCCTGACGTTTGAAGTACTCGCTCGGCAGGAGATCGAGCTTGTCCCACTCGCGCTGGAACATGTGGTGCTTGTGATGGATGTGGTCCATGGCCTGGAGCACCCAGGCGAGCCACGCGGCGTCCGACTCGACGACCGCCCATTGCAAGCGGGGGAAGCGCTCCAGTACGCCGCTCGAGCACAGGTAGCTGACGACGTTCGGGCCGTCGCCCTGCGCGTAGAGCACGTAGTTGATGGTCGGCCCGCCGGGGCCGCGCTCTCCCTGGGGCAGGTGGCCCGTGCCGATGTGGAAGTTGGCGACGATGCCGGTGTCCTGCAGAACGGCCCAGAGGGGGTCGTAGTCGCGCCTGTTGTACGGCAGGTGGGGCTGCTGTGCGGGCAGGTTCACGCAGGTGAAGCCCATCTTCGCGATGCGCTCGATCTCCGCTACGGCGGCCGGGATCTCCGCCACCGCCACCGCCGCCGACGGCATCAGCCGGTTGAAGTAGCTGCCGAAGACCTCCTTCGACCAGTCGTTGAACGCCTGCGATACGGCGAGGTCGAGACCGGGCACCTCCGAGTTGTCGAAGAAGAGGGGACCGAACATGATCTCGGCGCTCACGCCGTCCCGATCCTGATCCGCGAGCCGCAACTCCGGGTCCCAGCCGCCGGCGCGCGAGCGCTCGAGGTCTTCCTCGCTCATCTTCGCTTTCGCGCGCTCTGAGACGCGACGCATCGTCCGCACCTGCTCCGAGTCCAGGCCTCCGGTCAGGCCGAGCGAGGTGGACTCGTCCCGGAACCGCTTCGGCAGTCGCGCTGCCAATTCGCCCGGCGGAATCGTTACGTGGCTATCCGTGGAAACGACACTGAAGTTCGCCATGGGAGTCTCCTTGCGGCCCGGCCATCGCCGAGAATAGGATGGATGGAATGCCGCGGGTTATCAACACCACGGGCTCGCGGTGATCCGCGGGCTCTCCGAACTCCCCCGATCGACCCGGGTCGACCGGGTCGAGACTGGGTGACGACATGTCCATCAAGGATCGCACCTGCATCGCCGGCGTTGGGCTGACGGACTACTACAAGCGCGGGCAGTCGGGCGACAAGAGCGCGCTCTTGCTGTGCTGCGAGGCGATCATCGCAGCCTGCGAGGACGCCGGGATCGACGTGGAGGAGATCGACGGCTTCTCCTCGTATGCGGATTCGAACAGCGCGGCCCTCGTGGCGCCGGCTCTGAACATCCCCGAAGTCCGCTATTCGAACTCGGTCTGGGGCGGGGGAGGAGGGGGAGCGTGTGCAGCCGTGGCCAACGCATCGGCAGCCATCACGGCCGGCTTCGCAAACGTGGTCGTCGTCTACCACGCCATCAAGCAGAGTCCCACGTCCCGCTTCGGGCAGGCGTTCGCGCGCACGGGCGGCGGTTACGGGGCGGGCGGAACGCCCGGTGCGGATTTCATCGCGCCGTTCGGCCTGATGTCTCCGCCGCAGATGTTCGCGTTGATCGTTCAGCGCCACATGTACGAGTACGGGACCCAGCCCGAGCACCTGGGCAGCGTGGGAGTCACGTTCCGAGAGCACGCGCGCCGCAACCCCAAGGCGCTGATGCGAGAGCCGCTAACGCTCGACGACTACTTCGCGTCGCGCATCATTGCGGCGCCCTTGCGGCTCTTCGACTGCTGTCAGGAGAACGACGGTGCGGGCGCGCTGATCGTGGTATCCGCGGAGCGCGCGCGCGATCTCGAGCCGCGCCCGGTCTACATCATGGCCGGCGCCCAGGGGGGGCACGGTCGCTGGGGAGAGGCGATCACCGATCAACAG
>SPKZ01010694.1_pt1 | contig 10763 bp, 11 predicted proteins | sample 2456571 | NCBI WGS metagenome assembly SPKZ01 (sample SAMN11192286, study PRJNA482655) | marine metagenome | biome: ENVO:00000447; feature: ENVO:00000244|ENVO:00000211|ENVO:00000569|ENVO:00002023; material: ENVO:00002151; isolation source: ocean water from marine abyssalpelagic zone ...
CGCTCCGGCGGAGGCAGCCAAGGCGAAGGCCGAAGCCGACGCTCCGGCGGAGGCAGCCAAGGCGAAGGCCGAAGCCGACGCTCCGGCGGAGGCAGCCGACGCGAAGGCCGAACCGGACGCTCCGGCGGCGCCGAAGCCGGGCGAGGTCCCTGAAGAGGGCCCGGAGGAGGCGTAGCAGATGCAGACGGAGGTCATTCTGGTCTCGGACGTTCCCAAGCTGGGCCAGTCCGGTGAGGTGGTCCGGGTCAAGTCGGGTTACGCGCGCAACTACCTGCTCCCGCAGGGGCTCGCGATGCTGGCGACCCGGGGACGGCGGAAGGAGCTCGAGCACAAGCAGCGCATGATCGAGGCCCGGGAGCGCAAGGAGATTTCCGGGCACGAGCAGCGCGCCAAGGCGCTGGCCGAAATGGAACTCCAGTTTGCCCGGAAGGCGGGTGAAGAGGGCAAGCTCTTCGGATCGGTGACGAGCGCCGAGATCGCCGAGCGGGTTGCGGGTCGCGGGATCGAGATCGATCGGCGTAAAATTGAGCTTTCCGAGCCGATCAAGGAACTCGGGGAACACGAGATTCAGATCTCCCTGCATCGGGAGGTGAAGGCTCGGCTCAAGGTCAAGGTGGTCGCCGAGGATTAGCGAGGCGCGAGCCGCGCCTGGCTCCGGTGTGGGGGGGATCGAATGGCGCAGGCTGAGTTGAAGGCCGGAGGCATCGGAGGGCCTGCGCTCCCGGTGGACCACGATGCCGAGCGGTCGGTGCTCGGCGGCATCCTGCTGGACCACGAGTCGCTCTTCAAGGTGCAGGACAAGCTGCAGGCCGCGTACTTCGACCAGCCGCGCCACCGGATGATCTACGAGGCGTTCAACGCAATCGTAGAGAAAGGCGAGCCGGTCAACCTGGTGAGTCTGAAGGGCTGGCTCGAGGAGCGCGGCCGGCTGGACAAGAGCGGCGGTGTGAACTACCTGGCCGAACTCGCGTCCTTCGTTGCGACGGCCGCACACATTGAGCAGCACGCGAGGGTCGTGCGGGACAAGGCACTCGCGCGAGCTCTGATCCGGACCTGCGAGGAGGTGGCAGCCCGCGGATACGATGCGACGGCACCGGTCCAGGACCTGGTCGAGCATGCCGAGCGCAGCGTGCTCCAAATTGCTTCGGGGCATATCGAGACGGGCTTCGTCGACGTAAAGGGGGAACTCGAGCGCACCTTCGAGTTCATGGAGCGAATCCAGAGTGGCGATCTGACCGGACTCCGGAGTGGCTTCGAAGACGTCGACAAGATCACGGGTGGGTTCTCGGGCGGCGACCTGGTGGTACTGGCTTCCCGGCCCAGCATGGGCAAGACCGCGCTCGCGCTCAATATCTCCCGGAATGTCGCCGTCGATCACGGCGGCTGCGTGGCCCTCTTCTCGCTCGAGATGTCGACCCGCCAGCTGGTTCTCCGGCTCATCATGGCCGAGGCACAGATCGACTTCTCGCGTTTTCGGAACGGTTTCCTCGGTGAGCGGGATTGGCCGCGCCTCACGCGCGCGGCCGACGTGTTTTCCGACGCGCGCATTTTCATCGATGACAGCGGCAGCCTAACGGTCACCGACATCTCGGCCAAGGCCCGGCGCCTGCACCGGGAGCAAGGCCTGTCCCTGCTCATCGTGGACTACATCCAGTTGATTCAGGGACGGCGCAGCTCCGACCGACGTGAGCAGGAGGTGGCGGAGACCACGCGGCTGCTGAAGCTCCTGGCAAAGGACCTGGACATTCCGATCATCGCGATCTCGCAGCTGAACCGCGGCCCCGAGCAGCGCCCGAATCCGCACAAGCGCCCGGTGCTGGCCGACCTTCGGGAATCAGGCGCGATCGAGCAGGACGCCGACATCGTCTTCTTCATCTATCGGGACGAGTTCTACAACCGGGAAACGCTGGATCCGGGCGTTGCGGAGTTGATCGTGTCGAAGCAGCGGAACGGTCCGACCGGTACGCTGAAACTTCGCTTCGAGGATCGCTGCGCGCGCTTCCACGATCTCAGCGAGCGCGAGGCGCCGCCCGTGCAGGCGGGCTTCGACCCGGAGCCGGGCTTGCTCGAGAGCGATCTGGAGGGGGATCCCCCATTCTGATGCCTGGGTGCCCGTGCTGATGCGCGGCGGCTCGGACCTCGTGCGTCCGCGTGCGCTCAACCCGGGTGCCACGATCGGAATCTGCGCGCCGTCCGGGCCGGTCGAGACCGCCGCAGTTGCGGACGGCGAGCGCTGGCTCGAGGACGAGGGATTTCGGGTGCTGCGCGCGCCGCACCTGGAACAGCGCTGCGGTTACCTCGCCGGATCCGATGCGGTGCGGGCGGCGGACTTTCTAGAATTGCTGCGGGACCCGCGGGTGGACGCGATCCTGTTCGCGCGTGGGGGCTACGGGGTGGGCCGCTGGATTCCCCAGCTCGATCCGGCCGAGGTCGTCGCGGCGCGAAAGCTCATCATCGGGTACAGCGATGCGACGCTGTTCCTGCTCTGGCTGAGATTCGCCGGGTTGGTGTCGCTTCACGGCCCGATGCTGGAGCGCAGCGACCTCACGCCCGAGGCGAGAGCGCGGCTGATCGGCCTGCTGCGCGGCGACCCGCAGGCCGGGGCAGCGCTCTGCGGCGACTCGGTCCGCGGGGGCGCTGCGACGGGTCCGCTGGTTGGCGGGAGCCTCTCGCTCGTCGTTGCGAGCCTGGGCACCCCCTGGGAGATCGATACCAGCGGGGCCCTGCTCTTCTTCGAGGAGATCGACGAGCCCCCCTACGCGGTCGACCGGAAGCTGGTGCAACTCCGCGACGCCGGGAAGCTGTCCGCGGCCGCCGGCGTCGCCGTCGGAGCGCTCGTCGATTGTGGGTCAGAGCGCTACCCTGAGGTCGAGGTAGAGGACGTCGTTCGGGACCTGCTTCTTCGGGAAGTGGATGGCCCCGTCGTCTGTGGCCTTCCGATCGGACACATTCGTGACAACCGGGCCGTCGGCGTCGGAACTCTGGCCTCTCTCGACGGAGCGGTCGGAGCGCTGGTCCTGGAGGAGCCCGTCGTAGACCGCGGCTGAAGGAGTTGAGTTGAAGCTCGCTCAGGTGCGCCGAAAACTCCGGCGGGTGGATCGCGCGATCGAGAAGGCGATTGCGCGCAGCGAGATCCCGGGTGCGGTGGTGCGGGCGCGCCAGGGGCCCGAAGGCGACGGCCTCAGCTACGAGGGTGTATTCGGCCTGTCCTCGGTCAGCCCGGAGCGCTGCGAGATGCGACCGGACACGCTTTGCGACCTGGCGTCGCTCACCAAGGTCATGGCCACCACGTCCGCGATCCTGCTCCTGGTCGCCCGGGGTCGGCTCGAACTGGATCGGCCGGTTGCCGATCTGCTTCCGGCATTCGGGGAACGGGGCAAAGAAAAGATCACGCTCCGGCATTTGCTCACGCACAGTTCCGGACTGCGTCCCTGGCGCGCCTACTTCGAGGACCTCCGCGAACGCGAGTTGCGTCGCGGAGAGCGGCTGCTTGCGACCGAGGCAGGCCGGGAGGCCATCGTCTCGCGCATTCTCCGCAGCGCGCCCGTTCACGAGCCGGGTGAGGCCTCGACCTATGGCGATCTCGGATTCATCGTGTTGGGCGAACTGGTTGCCGAGGTCTCGGGTCAGCGGCTCGACGAATTCTGCCAGAAGCAGATCTACGAGCCGCTCGGTCTCGCGCAGACCCACTTCAACCCCGTCCCCTTCGAGGGGGATCCATTGCGCTACGCGGGTTCGGAGCAGTGCGAGTGGCGCGAGAAGATCCTGTGCGGCGAGGTCCACGACCCGAATGCGTGGGCGATGGGAGGCGTCGCCGGGCACGCGGGCCTCTTCTCGACCGCCGGGGACCTGATGCGCTTCGCCGACGAGATGCTGGCCGCCGACCGCGGTCAATCGGAACTCTTTCCGGCCGAGATCGCGCGGGAGTTCTTTCGGCGGCAGGGTCCCGAGGACGGCGCGGCGCCCGACAGTGACTGGGCGCTTGGGTGGGACACTCCGAGCGAAGGGAGGTCGACCTCGGGGCGCTACTTCTCGCCGCGCTCGGTCGGACACGTGGGATTTACCGGGACCAGCCTCTGGATCGATCTCGAGCAGGAGGTTGTCATCGTGCTGCTCGCGAACCGCCAGCACCTGGTTGCCAAGAGAAGTCAGTTCTCGCTGCGCCCGCTTACGCACGACCTGATCCGGGAGGCCTTCCTTGCGGCCTGAGATCCCGGCGCTCGAAGAGATTCGCCACGTGCACCTGGTGGCGGTCGCGGGAACCGCGATGGGGTCACTGGCGTGCATGTTTCAGGAACTGGGCCTTCGCGTGAGTGGCAGCGATGTCGACACCTACCCACCCATGAGCGAACTGCTTCGCGATGCCGGAGTTCCGGTGATGAAGGGCTTCACGCGCGCCCACGTTCTGTCTTCGCGTCCGGATCTGGTCGTGATCGGGAACGCGGTCCGCTCCGACAATCCCGAAGTCCGGGCCGTTCTCGAGGCCGGGATTCCCTACGTGTCGCTGCCCGAAGCGATTGCGCATTTCTTCCTTCGCGGGAAGCACTCGGTGGTCGTTGCGGGGACTCACGGGAAGACCACGACCACGAGCCTGATCGGACATCTGCTGACGCACGCGGGGCGCGACCCCACGATCCTGATCGGCGGTGTGGCGGAGAATCTCGGTTCGAGCTTCCGCCTGGGTGAAGGCGAACACTTCGTGATCGAGGGCGACGAGTACGACTCGGCTTTTTTTGACAAGACGCCCAAGTTCCGTCACTACGAGCCCCGCAGTCTGCTGTTGACCTCGTGCGAGTTCGATCACGCCGACATCTACGCGTCGCTGGACGAGATTCGTGACGTATTTCGCGGGTGGGTCGACTCGTTGTCGAAAGACACCCGGATCGTCTACTTTCGAGACTCTCAGGCGGTTCGCGACATCGTGAGGGAGGCTCGCGGAACCGTGGAGGGCTTCGGCTGCAGCGACGATTCCGTCTGGCGTGCAACGGATGTCAGCTTTGACTCCGACGGAACCCAGTTCAACGTCTGGCGGGGAGAAGAGCGGCTGGGATCGGTACGGGCCCCGCTCTTCGGGCGCCACAACGTCGAGAATCTGCTCAGTGCCGTGGCGATCGCGATCGGACTGGGCCTGACGATCCGCGAGATCGCGGCAGCGCTACGCGAATTCAAGGGCGTGCGTCGGCGCCAGGAGATTCGGGGAGAGGAGGCCGGCGTCTGTGTCATAGAGGACTTTGCGCACCATCCGACCGCCGTGCGAGCGACGCTGTCCGCGCTTCGGGTGCGTTTTCCGGACCGCAGGCTCTGGGCGGTGCTGGAGCCCCGCACTAACACGAGCCGGCGGCGCTTCTTCGAGGAAGCCTATGCGGGGTCGCTGGCGCTTGCCGATTGCGCGATCCTGGCCGGCGTCTACCGGCCCGAGCAGATTCCGGAGGAGGAACGTTTTCGCCCGGAACAGGTCGTCGCCGAGATCGCGCGGCAGGGCACCGAGGCGCTGCATCTTCCTGGCCCGGATGAGATCATCGAATGGGTGGTCCGGAACCGCAGTGGCAGGGATGTGGTCGTGATCATGTCCAATGGCAGCTTTGGCGGGATCTGGGATCGCCTGCTCGCTGAGCTTCGCCGCTCGGTGAGGGGCGGGGAAGGCTGATGCCGAACCTTCAGGCAAACGCATTGCGGCGCGGGACCACGATCATTCACGACGGAATTCCCTTCCGCGTACTTTCGTTCGAGCACCGGACCCCCGGGAACAAGCGGGCCTTCGTGCAGACGAAGCTCAGAAATCTCCTGGACGGGACCCAGCGAGAAGTGAAGTTCTCCTCCACCGAAGTCCTCGAACGGGCAATCGTCGAGACCCGAGAGATGGAGTTTCTCTACACCGACTCCGTCGGCTGTGTCTTCATGGACTCCGAGACCTACGATCAGCTGACCATTCCGAAGCAGGATCTCGCGAACTCGCTCAACTGGCTCTCCGAAGGGATGAGGATCTTTGTGGAACTCCTCGACGGCAATCCGATCGGGGTCGAGCTTCCCAAGCTGGTCGAAATGGCGGTCGCCCAGACCGAGCCCGTGGTCAGAGGCCAGACCGCCTCGCGTTCGAGCAAGCCGGCCACGCTGGAGAACGGAACCACCGTTCAGGTGCCGCCCTTCATCGAGGCCGGGGACCGGATCCGCGTCGATCCCTCCGAGGAGCGCTACGTCGATCGCGTCAAGTAGTACGCGAGCCGGACCCCGAGATGCACGCTGGGTCGGGCAGGCCGAGTAGCCGCTGGCCTGCCCCGGCCACGAAGCTCTGCTCGATCGCGGCTTCGACGAAGGCCTTGGCTGCCCGCGCTGCTTCGGCGAGCGCCTCTCCGCGGGCGAGTCGGGCCGCGATCGCGGCTGACAGGGCGCAGCCTGTCCCGTGTACGGCTCCGACGCCGCTGCGTTTTCCTCGGAGCCAGGTGCTCGTCTCCGCAGTTACGAGCAGGTCGTCGGGCTCAGCGTCAGCGTGTCCGCCCTTGATCAGCACCGCCTGCGCCCCGGCCTTCAGCAGGACTGCGGCCGCCCGTTCGGGATCGGCCTCACCGGTGAGCGCTTCGGCCTCGGAAAGGTTCGGGGTGACGAGCGCGGCCCCCGCGATCACGCACGAGACCAGCGTCGGGTGCGCGCGGCGTTCGAGCAGCAGCGTGCCGTCGCTTGCGGCGAGCACCGGGTCAACCACCCTCGGCGCGGGGTGGTTTTCGAGAACCCGCCCGACGCACAGGACGATGTCGTCGGTGGCCAGCATGCCGATCTTGATCGCTGCCGGTTCCAGGTCCCGGAGCAAACCACGGAGTTGCCCTTCGACCACGTTCGGAAAGGCCGGGAGCACCTGCTCGACGCCTCTGGTAGTCTGCACGGTGAGCGCTGTTGGAACCGCCATCCCGTGCACGCGGTGGAGGGCGAACACCTGGAGGTCAAGCTGCAGGCCGGCTCCGCCCGTCGGATCCGACCCGGCGATCGAGAGCACCGTCCTGCGCGGGAAAGTGTCGGCGTCGGCTTGCATCGCGTCTCAAGGGTAGCGAAGCACGCACGCCTGGTGTGTCTCGGCATGCTTCTGCCGCTGCTCATCGCACCGGCGCTCGGGGCCGAGGCGCCCACCGTAATTCTGCTCTCGTGGGACGGCGTGCGGCCCGATTATCTCGAACGGGCGGAGTTTTCGGCACTCGAGCGCATGGCCCGAGAGGGTGTGCGGGCCGAGCGGCTGATTCCGGTCTGGCCCCCCAACACCTTTCCCAACCACGCGGCGCTCGCGACCGGGACCTACGCAGACCGCCACGGGATCGTAAACAACCGCTTTCTCGATCGCGACCGGGGCCTGTTCAGCTACGAAGCCGACGGCGACTGGCTCGAGGCCGAGCCGCTCTGGGCCGCGGCGGAGCGTCAGGGCGTGCCGGCCGCCACCTTCTTCTGGGTCGGCTCGGAGACCGATTGGCACGGGACTGGTGCGCGCTACCGGAAGGCACCGTTCGATTCCTCGGTGAGCGAGTCCGAGAAGGTCGACCAGATCCTGGCCTGGATCGATCTGCCCGAAGCCGAACGACCCCGGCTGGTGATGAGCTGGTGGCACGGCACCGACGGCGTGGGCCATGCGAGCGGGCCCGCTCACCCGGCGGTCGCGCGCCAACTCGCGGCACAGGACCGGGAACTGGGCCGGCTCTTCGCGGGACTCGACGAGCGAGGGATCTGGGACCGCACGACCGTGATCGTCGTCAGCGATCACGGGATGGCGGAGGTGAACGAGGCGATCGACCTCGGGGCGGTTCTCGGAGCCGACGGAATCCGCGCGCGCGTGATGTCCGGTGGCGGGGTCGCGCATGTCTATCTCGAGGACCCCACCCGGGCCGGCCTGACCGTGCGCCGGCTCAACGCGATCGCGGGCGTGCGCGCCTTTTCGGGCCCGGAGCTTCCGGCCGAACTCCGCGGTCACCACCCTCGCCGGACCGGCGACGTGGTGGCCTTCACCGACCCCCCTCGAACCTTCTACCGCCTGAACGGGATGGAGCGCACCTGGGTCATGTTTCGGGGCCTGCTCGGTCACAAGCGCGGCACGCACGGCTACGATCCGGAGCACCCCGAAATGGCAGCCGTCTTCCTGGCACTCGGTCGCGGAGTCTCGCCGGGTCACGAGCTCGGAAGCCCCCGCGCGATCGACGTCGCGCCGACCGTGGCGAGGCTGCTCGGAATCGAAGCGCCCGCTTCGTCGGAAGGGTCGCCGATCGCCGGCATCGGAGAAGGGCGCTGAATCCCGGGGTACGGCCCCGTCAGACCGGGGGCGGCGTCATCAGGGTCAGCACGACGACCCGGTCTGGGGAGTCGTTCGCGATGCCGTGCAGTTGGCCCGCGGGCGCAAACGTCGCCTCGCCCGGGCCCAGCTTCCGCGTCTCGTTCCCGACTGAGAAGCTGCCGCGGCCCTGGAGCACCAGGTAGACCTTGTCCGAGTCCGCGTGGGTGTGGGGCTTCTGGGTCTGGCCCGGCTCCAGACAGTAGATGTCGAGAAAGAAGCGCTCCGAGGCGAAGAGCTCGACCTTCTGGAGCTTTTCAGCCGCGAAGCGATAGGCGGAATCATCCCAGCGTACGACCTGCATCTCGCTCCGGCTTACTGGGCGCTGTCGCTGCTCCACTCGATGGCGCTCTCGAGCACCGTGAGTTGCTCGGTCGAGAGCACGGCGAGCTTGCGCGCGACGACTCCCGCCAGATCCTTGAAGGCGTGTGCCGCGGCGGAGTCCGGGTGCGCGAGGACGGTGGGTCTGCCCTCGTCTCCCGAGACCACGACGTCGGGCTGGAGCGGGATGCGGACGAGCAGGTCGACGCCGAGTTCGGCCGCTGCGCGTTCTCCGCCGCCCTCGCCGAAGAGTGCGTGTTTCGTGTCGCAGGTGGGGCAGACGAAGTAGCTCATGTTCTCGACGATGCCGAGCACGGGCACGTTGACGCGCTCGAACATCTTGAGGCCCTTGCGCGCGTCGATCAGGGCGACCTCCTGCGGTGTCGTCACGATCACGGCCCCCGAAAGCGGTGCGCTCTGCGTCAGCGTCAGCGCTGCGTCCCCGGTGCCGGGGGGCAGGTCGAGCACCAGATAGTCGAGGGAGCCCCAGGAAACGTCTGACAGGAACTGTTGCACGATCCCGTGAACCATCGGCCCGCGCCAGATCACGGGCGCCTTCTCGTCGGCCAGGAACCCGATCGACATGACGGCGAGATCGTGGGCCCGCTTCGGCACGATCTTGCGCTCTTCGGTCACTTCGGGCCGACCGTGGACTCCGAGCATCAGCGGGATCGAGGGCCCGTACACGTCGATGTCGAGCAGGCCGACGGTTGCCCCGGTCTTGCGGAGTGCGAGTGCCAGGTTGACCGAAACCGTCGATTTTCCGACCCCGCCTTTGCCGCTCGCGACCGCGATCACGTTGCTCACTCCGGGCAGCACGCCGTCCTTCTGCGCGGGTCTCGAGCCGCGTGTGTTTGCGGTCATCTCGACCTCGACCGCATCGACACCGTCGAGCGCCGAGACCGCCTCTCGCGCCTGGCGCGCGAACTCCTCCTTCACGGGGCACGCGGGCGTGGTCAGTTCGATCTTGAACGCCACGTGCGAACCCTCGATCCGAATTCCCTTCACGAAGCCCAGGTCGACGATCGACTTCCGAAAATCCGGGTCGATGATCGGTCGGAGGGCCTCCAGCACAGTCCGTTCGGTCGGGGCAGACACGGACGCGATCATGCACTTTGCAGTCAAGATTCGCCAGCGAGTCGCGGCCGGGCCCCCTCGGGCGCCGGGCCCGCTGTAGAATGGCCGCGGCGTTCCGCAGCGCGGGCGCGAGCGCGCAACCGGGACGCCGCCTGCGTCCCAGCCAGCACGAGGAGAAGCCCATGAAACTCGTCACCTTTACGCACGAAGGATCGACTCGAATCGGGGTCGTGGAGGGGGAAGAGGTCGTCGACCTTGCGGCTGCGGTCCCCGACCTTCCGCAGGAGATGTCGGCCTTTCTGGCCGAAGGAGCGCGTGCCCTCGAGCAGGCTCGGAACGCCTCGGGTCCCAGGCTCTCGCTCGCGAGTGTGAAACTCGAAGCGCCGGTCCTTCGCCCGCCGAAGTTTCTGGCGATCGGCCTCAACTACGCAGACCACGTGGCCGAGAGCGGCCTCGAGAAGCCCAAGCATCCGGTCTTTTTCAACAAGCAGTCCACCTGCGTGACGGGCCCCTACGACCCGATCCACTCGCCGCGCGCCTCGCAGGCGCTGGACTACGAGGGGGAACTCGCGTTTGTGATCGGCCGCCGCTCGCGTCACGTTCCGAAGGAGCGCGCCCACGAGGTGATCGCCGGCTACCTGGTCTGCAACGACGTCAGCACACGCGACTGGCAATTCCGGGCCCAGACCATGACGCTCGGAAAGTCCTTCGATACCCACGGGCCGCTCGGGCCCTGGATCGTAACTCCCGACGAGCTGGGAGATCCCCACTCGCTGGGGCTTCGCACCTGGGTGAACGGTGAACTGCGGCAGGAGTCGAACACCAAACACCTGATCTACGACTGCTTCGATCAGATCGAGACGCTCTCGACGGTGTGTACGCTCGAACCTGGAGACGTGATCTCGACGGGAACCCCGGCCGGGGTCGGCAGGGCGATGGAGCCGCGCAGCCGGCTCGAGCCCGGCGACGTGATTCGGATCGAGATCGAGCGGATCGGCTGGATCGAGAACCCGGTTGTCGAGGAGCCGGCCGACACCCCAAGAATCTGAGCGCGGAGGAGAGC
>SPKZ01019975.1_pt1 | contig 10761 bp, 6 predicted proteins | sample 2456571 | NCBI WGS metagenome assembly SPKZ01 (sample SAMN11192286, study PRJNA482655) | marine metagenome | biome: ENVO:00000447; feature: ENVO:00000244|ENVO:00000211|ENVO:00000569|ENVO:00002023; material: ENVO:00002151; isolation source: ocean water from marine abyssalpelagic zone ...
ATCATTGATGCGAGCGCGATTAAAGCAGGCGGTTATACTTCTGTTGAACAAATTCTTAGTCAAACATCAGCCGCCGCGGGTATGTCTCTTGGCGCTACTAGCAATAATGGTTCTGGTGGCTCAGCCACCGTAAACCTTCGCGGCATGGGCTCTCAACGTACTTTAGTCTTGCTTGATGGCAAACGTATGGTTAATTCTGGCACTGGTGCCGATTCGACCGTCGATTTAAATACGATTCCAGTGGCATTGATCGCCCGTATTGAAATACTTAAGGATGGCGCTTCGGCTATCTATGGTTCAGATGCCATCGCTGGTGTCGTTAACATTATCACCAAGAAAAACTTTGAAGGTGTTGAAGTTGATATCAATGGCACTCAAACCACCAAAAGTGATGGTAAATCGAGTGAAGTTAGCCTGTTATTAGGTAAAAACTTTGAGCAAGGTAATGTGACCTTTGGTTTGTCATATATTGATCGTGGTGACGTGATGCAAGCGGATCGCGATTTTATTCCAGCGGGTTATTCATCATATATCCCAGAGGGCACACTCGGTGGCAAGGTTCCTGATGGTCAAGGGGGCTTTAAAGATCGCGAGACCGGTTATGACTATGCTGCACAGTCTTATGCACAAACGCCGTCGGAACGCTTTAGTGTTTTTGCTAAAGCAAATTATGAGTTCAAAGCGTTTGAATTAAATACTGATATTTTGTTTACCAATCGTCAAAGTGAACAGCAAATGGCGCCACAGCCAGCATCGATTATGCTTGATGTGTCAAAAATAATTTTTCCCGGTTTTGACAATGTATTGAATTTAAACTCAGTGGAATATAAGCGCCGCCTAACTGATGTGGGCAACCGTATTTCAGTACAAGATACAGATACGCTGCGTGCGTCTATTTCAGCTGCTGGTGAATTTGATCTACTAGACGGCTTAACGTGGGACTTGTCATACACCTATGGCTCAAACGAAGCTACTGATGTCACTTACAACAGCATCAACGCTACAAAAATGGAGCAATCAATTTATGATTTTCAAAACGCTTGGTTTAGTGGTGAGCCATTAACTAGTGACATTGTCGAACACATTTCATATCTAGATCAAGCAAGTGGCGGTAACAAACAAAACCTACTTTCATTTATCGTATCTGGTGACGCATGGGAAATGCCTAACGGTGATGTAGCAGCGTTTGCAATGGGTGTCGAATATCGCCGCGATGAGGGCTGGTACACTCCAGATCAAGTCGTGCAAGACGGCGAAAGTACGGCAGCCAAACAAGCTTCAACCCAAGGATCGTATGAAACGACATCTGCGTACCTTGAATTAAGCGTGCCTATTACCGATAAATTGCAATCAGAATTTGCGCTACGTTTTGACGATTACTCCACGTTTGGTTCTGCCACAACATGGAAGATTGGCAATACTTACACCGCAACAGATGAGCTAAAACTACGTGGGGTTATTGCAACAGGGTTCCGCGCACCAAGTGTCGCTGAATTATTTGGCGGCGACTCTGCTTCATTTGATTACTTGTCTGACCCTTGGAAAAGAGAAGAAGATCCGCAAATAAAGGTTATTTACACGTCAGATCCAAATTTACAGCCTGAGAAAAGTAAATCATTAACCCTTGGTTTAGTTTATGAGCCTGCATATTTTGACGGTTTTAGTACCACTGTTGATTACTGGGCCTTTGATATCACCGATGCAATATCACGCGTTAATGTGCAAACATCACTCAATGATTGTTTTGCCGGTGATAGTGCTGCTTGTGACACTATCAACATAACGCCCGCTGGTGATTTAACCAAAATACAAGCCACATTAACCAACATAGGCGACCAAAAGACGTCAGGGGTCGACTGGAATATGCAATGGGATTTGCAAACGGGAGACATAGATTGGAAAGTTAGTCTCGATACTACATTCTTACTGAGTTTTAAGGAGAACGGCATAGACTACACAGGCACTATCGATGGCAATAATGGTGCTTATTCAAAAATTAAAAGTAATTTAAGTGTCGGGGCTAAAATGGGCGCTTTATCACTTCACTATCGCGCTCGATTCTTAAGTGGTATGGAAGGTGAAGATTATGGTACGCCGTTTACTACGGGCTCTGTGGTTTATCATAACTTGTCCAGCGCTTATTCGTTTAATGATGACATTACCTTTACGGCTGGTGTTAATAACTTATTCGACAAAGAGCCAGAACCAGTGCCTAACGGTAATGCCGCAGGCACGGTGCCGGCGGTATATGACATTATCGGGCGCAGCGTTTTTGCCGGAGTTAACGTAAGGTTTTAATCGTTTACTAAAAAGCCCCGCATCGCTGTGGGGCTTTTTTTCACTAACGTGCCGCTTACTTGCCTTTCGTGCTCCACAGCACGCTTTTCCCTGCTACGCATTTTCATGAAAGTTATAGCATTTGCATTAAATAGCTGATCACCGGTGCTAACTAGAATTAACAATAAGGCTGCTGCGCCCCTTACCTACGTTCCTGTAGGTACTTATGTTCAGTCTGGAACAATGAACATGTGTTCTAGACCATTTTCGGCGCACAGCAAGATAACATCATTAATACAAAGGGGGATTATTTCTGTTCAAATTGCTCAACTAAGCGATCTAGTGAATCGGCTAGTTGATTTAATGCGCTGGAGTCGTCAGCGAGTTGCTGCATCGTCATATTGTTCTGCTGCGTGCTTTCATGCATTTTAAGCATATTGCTAGAGATGTCAGACATGCTAGCCGATTGCTGCTTAGTGGCGCTAGCCACGCTGTTATTGACTTCAAAAATAGCGTCGACTTGGGTTTTGTTCGACAATAACAGTTGTTCGGTGTGCGAAAAGGAGTTCGACGCTTCTTTAGATTGCCCCATGATTGAATTCATCTCGGTCACGGCGGCATTTGAGGTCTCTTTTAACTTGTCCATAATCGCGTAAATTTCGGTGGTAGACTGCGCTGTTTTAGACGCCAAATTGCGTACTTCATCGGCAACCACTGCAAAACCACGACCGTGTTCGCCAGCTCTGGCGGCTTCAATGGCGGCGTTTAATGCCAACAAGTTTGTTTGATCCGAAATAGACTTAATCACCCCCAGCGCATTGACAATGGTGTCGGTGTTGCTGGTTAGGTTCCCTATCACATTTGAAACTTCAGCAATATTAACCGCTAAGCCATTAATGTCTATTTTTGTTTTATTGATAACAACGCCTACTTGTGAGTCGTTATCCGCTATTTCTTGCGAAATAACCAACGCTTGTTCGGCATTGGTCGCCACGTCAACCACCGCGATATTGATCTCATTGATAGCATCTGAGATGTCTTGCACCCGTCTATCGTTATCTTGTGATCCTTGCAATGTTTGCTGAGTTTGCTGCTGCAATGAAACAACCACTGATTTTAGTTCATGACTGCTGTGAGCAATTTGTTCAAACACCCCTTGCAGGTTTGCTGCGAAAGCATTGTAACCCTTGGCTACTTGCACCAATTCATATTGCCCCTGCTCGGGCAAACGGTAAGACAGGTCTGCATTACCCTTACCCAGTTGGCTAAATAATTTCGCCAGCTCTAAAATAGGCTGGCTGATATTTCCGGCGATAAAAAAGGCCACCAATGCCGATATCAGCGCCACTATAATGGTGCATATTAATATCTTCCATGCGGCTTGATCCAGCGATGCAAACATCTCTTGCGCGGGTACTTGCGCCACAACGTACCAATCCATGCTGGCAATGTAGCTGCTCGCTACCATGACATCAACGCCGTCTATCGTGATATGAGTAAGACTAAAATCGCTTTTATTAAGTAGCTCGCGCTTTACCTTATTGTTGTATAACGATCTGATGCTCGCATCATCGATAATAGAGCGGTCACGGTGTAACTTAACCAATCCCTTGGCATCGACTAAAAACACAAAACCGCTTTGCTCTAGTTTGACACTATCAAGCAAGGAAACCACTTGTGCAAAGGACTTTGAAACACCAGATAATCCCATACCATAGTTTTGTTGATAGTTAACAAATAAATCGACGTTATTACTGTCGGGATAAGCATAAAGACTAACTTGCGATGCTTCACCACTAGCAATGTAACGATAATACCAACCGTCCACCGCATCATCTTTCAGTACTCTTAAAAAGCCGTCTTGATTCCAATATTTGGCGTTACGTTTATCAGAAAATGATGCATTGCTTAGGCCATAATCTTGCGCCAAACGGCCGAGCTTTCTGACCAACATCGCTTCGCCTGCTTTGTCGCTATTACTCCTTGCCCAATGCAAGGTGAATTCGTCACTGGCAATTTGCTTGGCTAACGCGCGCATGCTGCTAATTTGCTTGTCGATGGTTAAGTTTATTTGTTGTAACAAGCTGGGCAATTCACTGGTAATTACCCGCTGTTCAATAATGGTCTTGGCAGTATTTTGGCTATAGGTGCCAATAAGACTCGATGTTAAGACAACGAATAATACCAAGATAAAGGTGATTTTTTGTTTGATAGATAAATTGAGCACAGCATTAACCTTATTACAGCAAACATCGGAGTTGTCGCAACAGATTATATCTGAGGCAGAACTATCGATAATAGGGATGATTTTTTGCGTATTTTATCGCTAATTCACCGATTATCAATAGCCTTAGTCATTAAGTCAGCAACTAAATGGCTAAGGCTTGGTAATAGTGTCATTAATTGACTGCTATTGGGCTAATTTAATGGAATTGGTATTATTTGTCGTCAGCAGACGTTTTGTCATTCGCTGGTTTGATATTACTCCCCAGATGATGTTCATGATCTTTACTGACAAATTCACCTTCGATAATATCTTCACCTTGTTGTTGTGGTGACGGCGAAAAATCCGCATTAAACGAGCCTTGATTAGCCGCCATGCCCTTAATTATTAATTTGGCTAACAGATAGTTGGCTAATATTTTACGAGTCACCGGCGTTAAAATTAACAAACCAAAGATATCGGTCATAAAACCAGGGGTCACTAACAAAATCCCCGCCATGGCTAGCATTAAGCCTTCAATCATTTCCTGACCCGGTTGCTCGCCGTTTTGAATTTTCTGTTGCGCCGACATCAAAGTTTGCAATCCCTGACTACGTACTAAAGACGCCCCAACGGCTGCGGTAAGTAAGACTAAGGCAACGGTGCTTAGTGCGCCAAGTTGTTCACCAACGGCTATTAATATTGAAATTTCAATCACTGGCACCACAACAAAAATTAAAAATAATACAATAAACACTACAAGCTCTCCTAAATTTCGCATTTCCTTAATTGTCATTGAAAGATTTAAGGAAAACATACTGTCTGTTAGGTATATTGGGGTAAAATAAAATTATTCAATTGCTGGTACGTCAAATAAATATGATCAATAACTATCAATTTTTGCAGATAATCTGCAACTGCCCCAATAAAGAAACGGCAAGTAGCCTTGCTAATCGTTTGATTGAACTTAATTTAGCGGCTTGTGTCAATATCATCGAAAACGTACAATCGGTATACCATTGGCAAGGCAACATTGAGCACGACATTGAATGCCAATTGCAAATAAAAACCGCTAGCACGCTGTTTGATGCCGTTGAGCAAACATTAGTTGAACTTCACCCGTACGACACGGTAGAAGTTATCGCATTGCCCATTATTAAAGGTCATCAACCTTACTTAGACTGGATAAGAGACAACGTAAAATCATCATGAAAAAACTAATTCTCGCTTTATTTTTACTCACCGTTAGTGTCTTAAACAGTGGCATGACTCAGGCTTCTGGCTTAAGTAACTTGTTTGGCCAACAGCCACAGTTTTTACCTGAGCAGCAAGCGTTCATCTTTAGCTTTGAGCAAAAGAACGAACTTGTCATTGCCCGGTGGCAAATTAGCGATGGTTATTATCTATATAAAGATAAATTTAAACTAAGCAGCAATAACGGCAAGATCAGTGACATTACCTTTCCTAAAGGCGTGATGCATGACGATGATTACTATGGTCCGCAAGAGGTCTTTTACAGGCAAGTCGAAATTACCTTTAAGGTAAGCCCGAACACAATGCAGCACGATATCACCCTCAATTATCAGGGCTGCGCCGATGCGGGTTTATGTTATCCACCAAACAGCAAGGTGTTATTTTACGATCCTAAATTTGTTCAACACACAGCAATTGATTCAACAACACCAAGCACTAATGATGACTATCAGTCAGAGCAAGACCATTTAGCGGGGCTGTTGCAAGCGGATTCTTTGGCTTGGACTTTGCTACTGTTTTTTGGTCTTGGCATCGGTTTGGCATTCACACCTTGCGTATTTCCAATGTATCCAATTTTGTCAGGAATTATTGTTGGCGCAGGTAATAAACTATCGACTAAACATGCATTTGCATTATCGTTTATTTACGTGCAAGGCATGGCATTAACATATTCTGCACTGGGTTTGGTGGTAGCATCTCTTGGTTTACAATTTCAAGCGCTGTTTCAACACCCAGTCGTATTGGGCAGCTTAGCGATATTATTTACGGTATTCGCCTTGTCGATGTTTGGCTTGTTTAATTTGCAGCTACCCAGTAAATGGCAAGAAAAACTCAATGGCCTTGCAAACAAACAACAAGGCGGTCGTTACTCAAGTGTCTTTATCATGGGCATGATCTCGGGATTGGTTGCGTCACCTTGCACCACCGCCCCATTGTCGGGTGCGCTAATTTACGTGGCACAAACAGGCGATTTATTTCTTGGCGGCATTACGCTGTACGTATTGTCATTAGGCATGGGCGTGCCGTTGTTATTAATGGGTATGTCAGGCGGTAAGTTATTACCAAAAGCGGGCGCGTGGATGGAAGTAATTAAGGGCATCTTTGGCTTTATGTTGCTGTCTGTAGTAATTGTATTGCTAGAGCGATTTGTTGATGCGTTATGGGCGAATTTAGCCTGGGCTGCATTGGTCATTATGTTTGCCGCTTATTTATCTCATCACAATAATTTGACCAAAAGCAGTGGCGCAAAAAGTGCGCGTCATACACTGTTAACCGTGTTGATTGTAGTCGCCACTTTGTTTGCGGCTAAACCTTGGCTTAGCAGCAATGTCACGAGTGAAAGCGTAAACAGTGAAGAGTCGTCGATCAGCTTTATTCAAATCAAAGGGCTAGCGCAATTAAACGAGCAATTAGCCTTGGCTAAAACAGATGGCGTACCGGTGATGTTAGACTTTTATGCCGACTGGTGTATTGCGTGCAAAGAGTTCGAACATCAAACCTTTGGCGATCCAATGATCAAGCCTATCTTGCAAAAGATGCGCCTGATCCAAGCCGACGTTACCGCGAACGACGCCTTAGACATTGCGCTGCAAGAGCATTATTCAATATTGGGTTTACCCAGCATTTTGTTGTTCAATAGCCAAGGTCAAGAACTTCGCGCTATTCGCGTGGTTGGTTTTCAAAAACCAGCACAATTTAAAACGGTGATTGAGCAAGCCTTTACACAATATACCCGTTATCCTTGAAACCGCAGTTTTATTAAGAAATACGTCCTGTATTGCTCCTAAGGCCGCCGCGAGCGACGTTCAAAATATTTCCAGAATATTTTGTGTCGGCGGATTCGAATCACAATGACTTATAAAACATAAGCTCAGGCGATTCGAACCTTGACGGCTTCACCGCAATTCCAATGATTTTGGGTATAGACTTTCTCCTATCGCCTCCATGAGCGGGGTTTGCTACAATGGCGCAACTTAATTTGCTGGCAAGCCTCGATCAACAATGAAATATAACGATTTACGTGATTTTATTAAGCAACTAGAAAAACTAGGCTTGCTTAAACGCATTAGCCAAGAGATTGATCCCTACCTAGAAATGACCGAAATTAGCGATCGCACCTTACGCGCGCAAGGTCCTGCTTTGTTATTCGAAAACCCAAAAGGTTATAATATCCCCGTTCTGGCGAATTTATTCGGCACCACCGAGCGTGTTGCCCTAGCCATGGGACAAAAAGATCCGGCGGCATTGCGTGAAGTTGGTGAGCTTATGGCTGAATTAAAAGAGCCTGAGCCACCAAAGGGTTTCAAAGACGCTTGGAACAAACTACCAATGTACAAGCAAGTCTTGAATATGCCGACCAAGCGCCTGAAAAAAGCGCCTTGTCAGGATATTATTTATACCGGTGATGATGTTGATTTAACCAAGTTACCTATTCAGCATTGTTGGCCAGGTGACGTGGCGCCACTAGTGACTTGGGGATTAACCATCACCAAAGGCCCACACAAAGAACGTCAAAACTTAGGCATTTATCGTCAGCAATTATTGAGCAAAAACAAATTGGTGATGCGCTGGTTATCACACCGCGGCGGTGCGCTAGACTTTCTAGAATTTCAAAAAGAGCATCCGGGTGAACGATTCCCTGTATCTGTTGCCTTGGGCGCAGATCCTGCCACCATCATCGGCGCGGTAACTCCTGTGCCTGACTCGTTATCTGAATATGCCTTTGCTGGGCTATTACGTGGCAGTCGCAGTGAAGTGGTTAAATGTCTTAGCAACGATCTTGAAGTGCCTGCCAGTGCTGAATTCGTGCTTGAAGGTTATTTAGAGCCCGGCGAGATGGCGCCTGAAGGTCCTTATGGTGATCACACGGGTTATTACAACGAAGTGGAAGAGTTTCCAGTATTTACGGTGACTCATTTAACGCATCGCAAAGATCCTATTTATCACAGTACTTATACCGGTCGTCCACCAGATGAACCAGCTATTTTGGGCGTTGCCTTAAACGAAGTGTTCGTGCCGATCCTTAAAAAACAATATCCTGAAATTGTTGATTTCTATTTGCCACCGGAAGGTTGTTCTTATCGCATGGCGATTGTGACGATTAAAAAGCAATATCCTGGTCATGCAAAACGAGTGATGATGGGGGTTTGGTCGTTCTTGCGCCAATTCATGTACACCAAATTTGTAATTGTCTGTGACGATGACATTGATGCGCGTAACTGGGATGACGTGATTTGGGCGATAACCACTCGCATGGATCCCGCACGTGATACCTTACTTATTGAAAACACGCCTATTGACTATCTCGACTTTGCCTCACCAGTGGCTGGTTTAGGCTCTAAAATGGGTATGGATGCCACCAATAAGTGGGAGGGTGAAACTACCCGCGAATGGGGCGAGCCTATTGTGATGAGCCAAGAAGTTAAAGATCGCGTTGATGACTTATGGCAAGACCTAGGCATCTTCGACTAAAAGTTAGCAATTGCAGTAGCTTAAGTATTAAACTTACGCTAACTGCGTTATTCTTATTCAAATTTATAATATCAAGGTTTTTTAATGTCAGAAATCAAATGTAGTATTGAAAGCTTAGAGGCATTTAATGACTCCGTTTATCATGTGATCTTAAACCCAGAACAGCCGTTCACGTTTGAGGCGGGGCAATATTTAATGGTGAAAATGTCTGACGAAGACAAACGCCCATTTTCTATTGCAAGCGCACCATATGAAGGTGATTTGATTGAGCTGCACATTGGCGCGTCCGAGCGTCATAGTTACCCAATGCAAGTGATTGAGCGTATGCAACAAGACGGTGAAATCACTATTTTGGCGCCACACGGTGAAGCACAACTGGTTAACGACAACCAACGTCCGCTTATTTTAGTGGCTGGCGGCACAGGTTTTAGTTACGTTAGATCTATTGTGCAAGAGTTAGTAGCAGCGAAAGATCCACGTAAAATATTTGTGTACTGGGGCTGTAAAGATCTTAGTCATATGTATCTTTATAACGAAATGAACGAGCTTGCGGCTAAGCATGAAAACTTAACGTTTGTACCAGTGCTAGAAGACGCACCAAAAGAGTGGCAAGGTGCTAGAGATCAAGTGCACAAAGCGGTTTTAAAAGATTTTGCTGATTTAAGTGATTATGAAATTTATGCCGCTGGTCGATTTGAAATGGTTGGGGTTATTCGCGATGCGTTTTTAGCTCAAGGCATGAAGATTGAACATATGCACGGCGATGCCCTTCCTTATATCAAATAAGGTTGAGAATATTTGATTAGCCGCCTCATGTTATTGAGGCTGCTTTTTTATGCTTGAATTAGTCATGACAGCTAATTAAACTTCATCTGATATATGATGTGCTCATTAATTATGTCTTTTTTTATTGGCATCATTACAAGCACACCAGTTACTTTTCTTTGCGTCGCCAAAGAAAAGTAACCAAAAGAAAGGCGACCGTGCTTAGTTGCTGATCTTGATAATAATACCTGTTTTAACGGAACCGATTTTAATGCACATCCCTGCACTAAAATCTGAAAAAACGTCCTGATTTTTCTTCCTAACAGGTATTTTCATCAAGGCAACTAAGAGCGGTAAATGGCACACTTTGGCAGTATTTCACTTCCAATAAGTCCCCTGAATTTTAAAAGACAACAGTTAACTTAGGCTTCACTTTTTTATGGTTGATACCATCATAAAATACACAGAAATAGTATGTGTGTTTATGTGAAAAGTAGCGTTGGCATGGATGCCAACGCTAAGCCTACAGGACGTACTTGCGGCGGATTTTGGAATAAATTCACATCCTATTTGGCACGGGCTAACCATTCTTTATTTCGGTTTCAGTTCTTACATTAACCCAGTAATCCGCTAATAAACTTACCCCGCGCACTAACATGAAGCCACAAAACGCCAACCAAAGTCCGTGGTTTTGCCAAGCTTGCGTGACATACCATAAGGCAAAAAATACAGTGGCCGCTAACAGCATCGAATTACGCATTACCTTGGCACGAGTCAGGCCGATGTATATG
>SPKZ01017409.1_pt1 | contig 10760 bp, 9 predicted proteins | sample 2456571 | NCBI WGS metagenome assembly SPKZ01 (sample SAMN11192286, study PRJNA482655) | marine metagenome | biome: ENVO:00000447; feature: ENVO:00000244|ENVO:00000211|ENVO:00000569|ENVO:00002023; material: ENVO:00002151; isolation source: ocean water from marine abyssalpelagic zone ...
CAGAAGCGGTTCCAGAAGCGGAGCCGGCAGTGAAGCCGGAGACCGGCGCGGACGCGTAGCGTCCCGGAGACCGATCGGCATGGCGAAGGTCAGGGCATACAAGATCGCCGAGGAACTCGGGCTCGAGCGCGACGAGTTCCTCAAGCGCGTGGGCGAGATCGGGATCTCGCTGCGCAGTGCCCTGGTCGGAGTCGAGGACGCCCAGGCGGACGAGATCCGGCGTCGTCTCGGAGGGGCGGGAATCAGCGAGCGGGTGGAGACGCGCGTGGGGACGGGCGTGATCCGCCGGCGACGCAAGCCGGCGAAGTCTCCGGCTCCCGAGGGCCAGCCGGCCGAACTCGAGCGGGCTCGTGAAATCCCCGAAATCCTGCCAGAGCAGGAAGCCGTAGAAGCTTCGGAAGCTCCCGAAAGTCCGGCTGCCGAACCCCTGGTGGCGGCGTCCGCGGCTCCGATGGCGGAGTCGCTGGCGGATCCCGAGGAGAGCGAGGTCGCGGATCCGGGCGGTCCCGTTATAGAGCCCTCCGGGGTGCCGCGCCCGGTTCCCGCGCCGGCCGAGTCGCCCGCGGTCGCTCCGACGGCGATGGGTCCAGCGGCCGGCCGCCGCGACGCGGATTCGGCCAAGAGCGGTCTCCTCCGGCGCCAGGTTCTGCAGGGAGTGACACTGCGCGAGCAGGAGTCGATCGCGCGCATGATGCAGGGCAATGTGCAGCGCCGCCTGGAGCAGCGGAGACAGGTCGTCGAGCAGCAGTCTCGACTGCAACCGCGTCGCCGCCGCGCCGCCGCGGTCGCGAAATCGGCCCGCGGCCCGGTGACGCCCCAGAAGAAGGAGCTTCGCATCGGGGGTCCGATGCCGCTCGCCGAAATTTCGCGCTACGTCGGGGTTCGGATCGGTGAGCTGCAGCGACGTCTGCGGAGCCTGAACCTCGAAGTCGACCGCGGCGCGCTGGTCCCTCCGGACACCGCGGAACTTCTGGCAGCGGAACTCGGCATCGAGGCGCAGCGGGTCACCGAGACGGTCGAGGACCGGGTCGTGGCCGCGGCCACCGGCGGGGCCGCGCCGGAAGCTCGAAATCCGGTCATCACGGTCATGGGCCACGTCGATCACGGGAAGACCTCGCTGCTGGATGCGATTCGCGATACCCGGGTGGCGGAGGCTGAGTCCGGGGGAATCACCCAGCATATCGGTGCCTATAGCGTTGAGAAGGGCGGCCGTGGGCTGACCTTCATCGACACGCCGGGGCACGAGGCCTTTACGCACATGCGAGCGCGCGGAGCCCAGGTGACGGACATCGCCGTCCTCGTCGTCGCCGCCGACGACGGGATCATGCCGCAGACGGTTGAAGCGATCTCTCACGCGACGGCGGCCGAGGTCCCGATCCTGGTTGCGATCAACAAGGTCGACAAGCCGGAGGCGGATGCCGCGCGGGTCAAGCAGGCGCTGCTGACGCACGGCCTGGTCCCCGAGGAGTTCGGGGGAGACACGATCTGCGTCGAGGTCTCCGCAACCGAGGGAACCGGCCTCGACAAGTTGCTCGAGATGCTGGCGCTTCAGTCTGAGATTCTGGAACTCGACGCGAGGCGGTCGGGCCGTGCGCGCGGCGTCGTGATCGAGGCGCAGATCGATCGAGGCCGCGGCCCGCTGGCGACGGTGCTGGTCCGCGAGGGAACCCTCGTGCGAGGCGACGCCATCGTGGTGGGAATCTGCTCCGGGCGCGTTCGCGCGCTGCTCGACGAGGGCGGCAACGAGATGAAGCAGGCCGGTCCCTCGACCCCGGTTCAGGTCGTGGGGCTTTCGGCCGTGCCCCAGGCAGGCGACGAGCTGCTCGTCGTCAAGGACGAGCGCGAGGCGAAGGACCTGGTGGAGCATCGGATCGAGGCGCGGCGCCAGTCAGCGATCCCGGAACCCGAACTGGGCTCAGAAATCGATCCAGACGAACTCTTCGCGGGCTTCGGTGTCGAGGAAGAACGGCAGCTCACGATCGTCTTGAAGGCGGACACGCACGGAACCATGGAGGCGGTTCGGGACCTGATCGGGGCGAAATCGGGGGAGAAGCTCAAGGTCGAAGTGATTCACGCCGGGGTGGGTGCGATCAACGAGAGCGACGTGACCCTGGCGGTTGCGTCTCGCGCAACCGTGATCGGCTTTCACGTCCGGCCCGAGCCCGCCGCACGCAAGCTGGCCGAGCGAGAGGGGATCGACGTCCGGCTCTACGAGGTGGTCTACGATCTGATCGACGATGTGACCCGGGTCATGCTCGGCCTGCTCCCGCCCAAGCTGACTGAGAAGGTCGAGGGGCACGCGGAGGTCCGACAGCTATTTCAGATTCCGCGGGTCGGGACCATCGCGGGTTGCTTCGTGCCCGATGGCCTGATCAAGCGGTCGAATTCGATTCGTGTCGTCCGTGACGGGGTCGTCGCGTACTCCGGCAGGCTCGCATCCTTGCGGCGGGTGAAAGATGACGTGCGAGAGGTTCAGTCGGGTCTCGAATGCGGAATCCGGGTCGAGAACTACAATGACGTCAAGGTGGGGGACATCCTGGAATCCTTCGTCGTCGAGGAGACCGCGGACACGCTCTAGCCAGCTCGAGCGATCCGTGCGCCGGAGCTTTCCATGCTGATCGCGGCTGCTCTGATCGAGTTGCAGATCGAGGAGGCGGAATCGATCAAGGCAAAGCGTCGCGTGGCGCAGTCGATCAAGTCCAGGCTGCGCCAGCGCTTCAACCTGTCGGTGTCGGAGGTCGGGGATCCAGAAGACTGGCACACGCTCGAGATCGGCTGTGTGAGCGTCGGGAACGATCCGGTGCATCTGCGCGGCCGGCTCGAGCGCGCCGTCCGTTTCGTAGAGGGGTTGGCCCTGGGAGAGGTGGTGGCCGATGACGTCGTCGTGGTTTTGCTCGACGAAGTTGAGAGCTTCGAAGGTGGGGAATGAAGCACCGTCGCGAGCGGCGACAGCAGGAATTTCGGGATCTGGTGGCGCAGATCCTGAGCCAGAAGGTCCAGGATCCGCGGCTGCGCTTCGTGACCATCACCGACGCCGAAGTCGCGCCGGATCTTTCGGTTGCGCGCGTCTTCTACCGCGCCATCCAGGATCCGGAGGCCGTCGAGCGGGCGCTGCAGAAGGCGCGTCCCTTCATCCGACGGATGTGTGCGGACCTGGGCCGGCTGCGGCGGGTCCCCGAGATCGAATTCCAGGTGGACTGGGGGGTGGATCGAGGCGAGCGCGTGGAGCAGATTCTGGCGGAGCTCGCAAACGGGTCCGATCCCGGCACCGACGAAGACGGGAACTAGGGGTAGCAGCGTGATCGACGGCGTTCTGGTGATCGACAAGCCCAGTGGGATGACGTCTCACGACGTGGTGCAGCGGATTCGACGGCTGGCGAAGCAGCGTCGGGTCGGACACCTGGGCACGCTGGATCCGCTCGCAACCGGAGTCCTCCCGATCGCGCTCGGCGAGGGCACGAAGCTATCGCAGCTTCTGACGCACGGAACCAAGGCCTACCGCGGCTCGATTCGGCTCGGGCTCGAAACCACCACCTACGACCTCGAAGGGGAGGTGGTGGCGCGCACCGGGCCCCCCTGGCCGGCCCGAGCCGAGCTCGAGCAACAGCTGGAGGGCTTCCGCGGCGAGATCTCTCAGGTTCCGCCCCCGTACTCGGCGATCAAGCAGGGCGGTGAAGCCGCCTACCGGCGCGCGCGCCGCGGAGAATCCGTAGAGCTTCCCGCACGGCCGGTGACGATCTACCGCCTGAGCCTGGAGCGCTATGCGCCTCCCTTCGTGGAGATCGACGTCGAGTGCAGTGCCGGGACCTACCTTCGATCGCTGGCGCACGACCTGGGCCACGAACTCGGTACCGGCGGCTGCCTGTGGGAGCTCACTCGGACCGCGAGCGGGCCGTTTACGGGGCAGGGGGCGATCGCACTCGCCGAGATCGAGGCTGCGGGAACCATCGAGCCTTCCCGCGTGATCCCGATGTGCGCGGCGACCGGACTTCCCACCTGCGAGGTGCCGGTCGAGACCGCGCGGCGCGTGAGTCACGGCGTTCGTCTGCTGCGCCGGGAACTGCGTGGCGTGCCCCACGAGGGTCTGCTGCAGCTCGTGGCCAAGGGCCGCATGGTCGCCCTGATGGAGGCGGAGAAGGGCATCCCTGAACTCCGAACGGTCCGTGTTTTCCTTGAGGGGACGGCAGGTTAGTCGCTCGATCCGGTTGCGGCGTCTGGGCCTCTCTGCTATACAGGCGCCGGCTGGGGGCATGCCCCAGATCACGCGTTCTCTGCTTTAGGGGCGCGGCTGTTCGCTCGGGGCCCGGGAGTGTATCCGAGCCCCGAAAGCCCGTAGACTGGGAGCCTCAGGTGCTGACGACTGCGCGGACCGCCGAGCTCGTTCGAGAGTTCGGTCGCAGTGAGGGCGATACCGGAACCACAGAGGTTCAGGTCGCGCTGCTCACTGAGCGGATCCGAGACCTGACGGGGCACGTTCAGATTCATAAGAAGGACCACCACTCGCGGCGAGGATTGCTGCTCCTCGTGAGCCAGCGGAAGGCGCTGCTCGGCTACCTCTCGAGAAGCAGTAGTGACCGTTACCAGGCGCTGATCCAGCGCCTAGAACTTCGGAGATAGTCAGAAGAGGAACCGGCCGGGCAGGAGTCCGGCATCTTTCGACAAACTGCGAGATGTGGGATGAGCGATGGGCGAAGCTCGGAGACCCGCCGAGGCTTTTCCGATCGCTGATCCCGCATCCCTTCCAATTCCTACCCCACATCTCGTTCCACCAACCCGATAGCTTTGAGCGGGCGAATTCTCGTGTGAGTGTCGCCTGCGCTGTCTTTACGAGGAGCGACGATGGAGAAGGTAGAATTCGAGTTTGGCGGCCGAAGCGTGGGGATCGAGACCGGCCGCCTCGCCAAGCAGTCCAGAGGTTCGGTCGTGGTTACCTGCGGCGGTTCGGCGGTGCTCGTCACCGTCAACTCCGCTAAGCCGCGGCCCGGGATCGACTTCTTTCCGCTGACCGTGGATTACATCGAGAAGTACTACGCGGCGGGAAAGGTTCCGGGCGGCTTCTTCAAGCGGGAGGGCCGCCTAACAGAGAAGGAGATCCTGACCTCGCGCTTCATCGACCGCGCGCTGCGTCCGCTCTTCCCCGACGCCTATCGAGACGAGACGCAGGTTACGGCTCAGGTCTTCTCTGCCGACCCCGATTTTGACACCGACGTGCTGGCCTTCATCGGTGCATCCGCGGCGGTCAACCTCTCGGACCTTCCCTTCCCCTGTCCGATCGGCGCCTGCCGGGTCGGACGCGTCGAGGGCGAGCTCGTGCTCAATCCCAGCTTTGAGCAACTCGAGCAGAGCGACGTCAACATCATCGTCGCGGGCCGCGCAGACGCGCTGATCATGGTGGAGGGAGGCGCCGACCAGGTTGCGGATTCCGAAATACTCGAGGCGCTGCAATTCGGCCACCGCTCACTCGCCCCGGCGCTCGAGGCACAGGCCGAACTCATCGCCCGGGCCGGCAAGCAGAAGCGGGAAGTTTCGGCCGCCGAGCGGGACGAGGCGCTGGTCGAGCGGCTCAGGAGCCGTTCGCTGGACGGGATTCTCGAGGCGAGCCAAATTCGTGACAAGAAGGAGCGTTACGCCGCCTTCGATGCGCTCGAGGCCGAGGCGATCGCCGAGGTCTCGGCCGAGTTGCTGCAGCAGCCGCTGAGTATCGGCTCGCTGGCGGAACTCGAGTCGGCCCAGGCGACCGCACGCCGGACCCTCGCGGAAGCGCGCTCCACGCTGCACGATCTGCGGGGCGAGGTGATGCGCGAACGGATCCTCGCCGGAGACCCCAGGATCGACGGCAGGGGCCCGGACGAGATCCGCCCGATTTCCTGCGAGGTGGGGGTCTTCCCGCGGAACCACGGATCGGCCCTCTTCACGCGCGGCGAGACGCAGGCACTGGGCACAATCACGCTCGGAGGCTCGGCCGACGAGCAGGTGATCGATGGCTTGCGGCCGCGCTTCTCGCGCCGCTTCATGCTGCACTACAACTTCCTGCCGTTCTCGGTCGGCGAGGTGCGGCCCCTGCGGGGTCCGAACCGGCGCGAGACCGGACATGGAGCGCTCGCCGAGCGCGCGATTCTGGCAATCCTGCCCGATGACGAGGAGAGTCCCTACACGGTAAGAGCCGTGTCCGAGATTCTGGAATCGAACGGTTCCTCATCGATGGCCACGGTCTGCGCGACGACGCTGAGCCTGATGCACGCCGGAATCCAGATCAAGGCTCCGGTGGCCGGGATCGCGATGGGGCTGATTCAGGAGGGCGACCGCTATGCGGTGCTCTCCGACATTCTCGGCGACGAAGATCACCTCGGAGATATGGACTTCAAGGTGGCGGGGTCGACGACCGGAATCACCTCGATCCAGATGGACATCAAGATCTCGGGCCTCGACTGGAAGGTCGTCGAAAAGGCCATGGCCCAGGCCAGGGACGGGCGCCTCCACATTCTGGAGTGTATGGCGCGAGAGACCGCGGAGTCGCTCCCCGGCTTCGTGGCGCGCTCGGAGATGTCGGAAACGGCTCCGAGAGTTCATCTGCTCTGGATCAAGCCGGACCGGATCCGGGACCTGATCGGGCCGGGCGGGAAGGTGATCCGGGCAATTCAGGAGTCGAGCGGTGCCAAGATCGACGTGGACGACTCGGGCAGGGTGATGGTCTTCGGACCGGACCTGGCATCGGTCGAACGCTGCAAGTCGATGATCGAGGAGTTGACCCAGGAAGCCGAGATCGGCCGGAACTACTCGGGCAAGGTCAAGAAGGTGACCGATTTCGGTGCGTTCGTGGAGATCTTCCCGGGCACCGACGGTCTGCTGCACATTTCGGAGATGGCGGACCGCAGGGTCGCGCGTGTCGAGGATATCTGTGTCGAGGGCGACGACGTGCTCGTGAAGTGCATCGACGTCGATCCGAGTGGGCGGATCCGCCTCTCGCGCCGGGCCGCGCTGGCCGAGAGTTCGGAGGATCCCGAGAAACGGGCCTGAAGGACACGTTCCGTCATGCGCTGGGACCCGGAACGGTCTCGCCGCGTGTCCGGGAGGTCGCTTGATTCCGAGGCGGACGGAGCTTGAGTCGGGGCCGCTGGTGGTCAGTTCACCGGTGCCGGGTGCCAGGAGTATCGCGTTCGGTCTCTACTTTCCGACGGGTTCACGCGACGAGACGCGCGACTCGAACGGGATTTCCCACTTCCTCGAACACCTGTTGTTCAAGGGGACCCCCTCGCGGAGCGTCGACCAGATCAACCGCGAGATCGATTCTCTGGGCGGAGCATCGAACGCGTTCACGAGCAAGGAGGTGCTCTGCTTTCACGCCCGCGTCCTGGCGGAACACCTGACGCGGCTGATGGGGCTCTTCGGCGACCTCGCATCGAACGCGCTGGGGGAGGGCGTGCCCGACCTCGAGGAGGAAGTGCACCGCGAGCGCGCCGTGATCCTGCAGGAGATCTTGGCGGTAGAAGATTCACCCGAGGATCTGGTGGACCAGCTCGCCGACCACTCCTTTTTCGGCGATCACCCGCTCGCACTCCCGGTGGTGGGGTCCGTGGCTGCGGTGACCCGGCTCGAACTGCCCCAGCTGCGCCGGCACCTGCGGCGGCATCTGGGAGCTCGGAAGATGATCGTGGCCGCTTCGGGCGCCGTCGAGCACGAGGAACTCGTGGCCCGGGTGCGGGAGGATTTCGAAGGACTCGAGCCGGGCGACGCGCCGTCCAAGTCGCCACCGGCCGAGCACTGCCCGCTGAGCCGCTTTGCCGAGCGCGACATCGAGCAGGTGCACGTGGCCCTTTCCGCTCCCGGCCTCCCGCAGGCGGATCCCGACCGGGAGGCAGCCGAGCTGCTGTCGATGGTGTACGGCGAAGGCGTCTCGTCGCGGCTGTTTCGAGAGGTGAGGGAGCGGCGCGGTCTCGCCTACTCGATCGGTTCCTCTCTCACGAGCTACTGTGACTCGGGAAGCTTCAACGTGAGTTTCGCCGTCGCCCCCTCCAAGCTCGACGAGACGCTCGAGGTGGTCTCGGGGGTTCTGCGTTCCGGCCGGGACGGCGAACTGCTGGAATCGGAACTCGAGGTGGCCAAGCAGCACTACCGTGCCGGTCTGGTGCTCGCCCACGATTCCCCGGGGGGCAGGATGGCGCATATTGCGAGCCAGGCGCTGGCCGGCATCGACGACCTCGGAATCGACGGCACGTTGGCTGCGGTCGAGCGCGTCACGCTCGACGATCTGAGCCGACTCGCGAAGCGCTTCCTTGGCAGGCCGCTCTCGCTGGCAGCGGTGGGGCCGGTTCGGACGCTTGCGGCGCTCGGCGACGGCTGGGAGATCGGTCCCTGAAGGAGCTGCGCATCGAGATCGCGCGTGTCCATCCCGAGCGGGATTCCGACCTGCCCCTACCCGCGCCGGCGACATCCGGGAGCGCCGGCGTCGATCTGCAGGCCGCGATCGAGGCGCCGATCGTGCTCGAACCCGGTGCACGAGCCGCCCTGCCCACCGGCTTCGCGGTCTCGGTTCCGGAGGGTTACGAGGCACAGATTCGGCCGAGAAGCGGTCTGGCTCGCCGGCACGGCATCCAGCTTGTGAATGCGCCGGGGACGATCGATTCCGACTTCCGGGGCGAGATCCAGGTGCTGCTGCTCAACTCCGGCGATGCGCCGGTCGAGATCCAGCGTGGGGAGCGCATCGCGCAGCTCGTGGTGGCGCCCGTGATACGCGCGACGTGGAAGCTCGTGGAGGAAGGGGATCTGGGTCCGACCCAGCGTGGATCTGGAGGCTTCGGCCACAGCGGGCGTTAGCGGAGCGGGCGCGCCGGCGCGAAGCGTGCCGGTCCCGGCCGCCCGGGACGAGTCCCCGAGGCCGGCCCGGGGTGGTAGGGTCCCCCGCGGCGGGAGGTGCGGTGACGGCAGAGATCGGCGACAAGGGCGCGGAGGGAAGCCGGCCGCCGGCGGACCGGGCTTCGTCGGCCTCCGCGGTTCCGCATCCGCGGCCGCCCACGCCGGTGCCGACTCGATCGAGGCGGCGTGTGAGCAATCTGGCGCTGCGCTGGCTGACGGCCGCGATCCTGATTCCGCCCGTGGTCTGGGTCTGCAAGCTCGGCGGGCTTGCCTACGTCGCGTTGGTGATCGGGTTCGCGGTCGCTGCCGTGAACGAGTTCTACAACTTGATCAGCTTCAAGGGCGCGCGTCCGCACCGCTTACTGGGGACGGCCGCGGTCGCGCTCCTGCCCGTCATCGTCTACGTGGGCGACCTCTTCTACGCAACCAGCCTGATGACGGCGGTGCTGCTGGCGCTGATGATCCTGCAGTTGGCTCAGCGCGAGATCCACGAGGCGATCGCGAGTGTCTCGGCGACCTTCTTCGGCGTCTTCTACGTCGGTTGGCTGCTCGCGCACGCCGTTTCGGTTCGTTTCATCAGCGAAGACCTGGTCCGTCGCTACGGCGATCTCGCCGCGGTCGACATCGATCCCGCGATCGGATTCTTCTACATCATGCTCTGTCTGGCGGCGGTCTACGGCTGTGATACAGGCGCGTACTTCGTCGGTCGCGCCTACGGCCGCCGGAAGCTGGCGCCCGCCATCAGTCCCAACAAGACCCTCGAGGGAGCGCTCGGCGGCCTCGTTGCCGGAGCCCTGTGCGCGGTGGGCGCGAAGGCCGTGTTCGATTACCTCCCGGGGAACCTCTCCCACGACCTGAGCTATGCCGCGGCCGTGACCTTCGGGTTGCTGATTGCGATCGCCGCGATCGTGGGGGACCTGGTCGAGTCACTGCTCAAGCGCGACGCCGACGTGAAGGACGCGGGAAGCCTGCTGCCCGGGGTCGGGGGTGTGCTGGACCGAGTCGACTCTGCCTTGCTCGCGATCCCGGTGACCTATTACCTGCTGCTCGCCTACTATTACCTCCGGCTCGGCGTGTAGCGGCCGGAAAGGAGACGTTGGTTGATCCCTCGTTATACGAGACCCGAGATGGCCCGGATCTGGACCGACGAGCGTCGCTATCAGGACTGGATTCGCGTTGAGGTCGCCGTGTGCCGGGCCCTGGCGGAGCGCGGCGAGATTCCGCGAGACGCGTTTGGAGCGATCGAAACGCGTGCCCGCGTAGATCCCGCCCGCGTTGCCGAGATCGAGGCGCTCGTGCACCACGATGTGAACGCCTTCCTGGACGCGCTCGCCGAGGAGGTCGGCCCGGCCGCCCGCTACGTGCACCTCGGCCTCACCTCCTCGGACGTGCTCGACACGGCCTTCGCGATGCAGCTTCGGGATGCGGCCGACCTCTGTCTGTCTGAGTTCGATCGCTTGATCGAGGTGCTGCTCGCGCGAGCGCGCGAGCACCGCGCCACCGTCACGGTCGGCCGCACCCACGGGATCTTTGCCGAGCCCACGACCTTCGGGCTCAAGCTTCTCTACGCCTGCGATGAACTGAAGCGAAGCCGCGCCCGGCTCGCGAGCGCGCGCAGCGAGATCGCGACGGGAAAGATCTCCGGAGCCGTCGGGACCTTCGCGCATCTCGATCCGGCGGTGGAGGAAGCGGCGCTCGCGGAACTCGACCTTTCCGCTGCCCCGATCTCGACCCAAATCGTCGCGCGGGACCGGCATGCGTCTCTGATCGGCGCGCTTGCGCAGACCGCGACCTCGATCGAACGGCTCGCGATCGAGATCCGGCACCTGGCGCGCAGCGAGGTGAGGGAGGTTCGGGAGTTTTTCGGGCGATCGCAGAAGGGGAGTTCTGCGATGCCTCACAAGCGG
>SPKZ01019191.1_pt1 | contig 10759 bp, 14 predicted proteins | sample 2456571 | NCBI WGS metagenome assembly SPKZ01 (sample SAMN11192286, study PRJNA482655) | marine metagenome | biome: ENVO:00000447; feature: ENVO:00000244|ENVO:00000211|ENVO:00000569|ENVO:00002023; material: ENVO:00002151; isolation source: ocean water from marine abyssalpelagic zone ...
CATTTAGTAAGCCAATTCAGACATGTGAGTTGCATTCTTAATTGCATTATCAAAGTCTTCTCCAGACATAATATTTTGTTCTGCATAAACGCTCTTGAATTTTCGTCCATCATCAGCAAAAATTCCCACTACACATGCATCTCCATCAAGTGGGTATTTTTTCATACATGCATAAACTGCAGCAGATGAAGGACTGACTAGAAGTTTATCTTTTTCAAGTACTTCGTTTACCACAGAAAATGCTTCATTATTATCTACAGAAACCCAATCATCTACAACACCCTCTCTTTTCAAAAATAAATCAGGTTTTGCAGACTCTTCAAAATTTCTCCATCCCTGAATCAAATGATTTTGTTGTGGCTGACATCCAATTATCTTAATATTTGGATTTTTTTCTTTAAGAAAAGTACCAATTCCAGTAATAGTGCCACCAGTACCAATACCTGTAAAAAAATGAGTTACTTTTCCCTCAGTCTGTTTCCAAATTTCAGGGCCTGTACCAACATAATGTCCTTTGAAATTTACTTCATTAGCATATTGATTTGGCGAATAGTAGGTATCAGGTCTAGAAGATGCAATAGATGTTGCAAGTGCAATACTTTGATCAGTGCCAGCACCGACCTTTGGACATAAATCATCACTTGTTTCAAATACTTTAGCTCCAAGGTTTCGAATAATATCTTTAGTTTCATTACTTACTTTTTCTGGAATAACTATCTCAACTTTGTAATCTAATAGTTTACCAATTCCAGTTAATGCAATTCCAGTGTTTCCAGAAGTTGGTTCAATAAGGATACTTTTCCCTCTTTTCAAAATTCCTTTTTCTTCACCGTCTTTAATCATCCAATATGCAGCTCTGTCTTTAACAGAACCGAATGGATTATGGCCTTCTAGTTTTGCAAAATATTCAGTACTATTATGGGAAAGAGAATCTAATTTTACAAGAGGTGTGTTGCCAATACGATTTAAGACGTCTGTACCAGTAACAGTTGTCATAATTTGATTATTTCACCTTTTTAATTTGAAATGTGATTACATCCCCATCTTTAGATATATTCAATAATTCATGACCACTTCTTGTAACCCATTTTGAAATATCTTCTTCAGCTGCAGGATCATCGGCAGAAACAGTTAGTGTTTCACCAACTTGCATTCTTTCAATTTCAATTTTTGTTCTAAATACTGGTTCAGGACAAAACAAACCAGTAGCGTCTAATTTTTTTTCATCTGATTCAGACATATCTAACTATTTCAGCAAAGGTGTTTTGTCATATTAATCTAATTGAGTGTGAGTTAGTGTATGTTTAACACATTGTTTTGAGAAGGTTAGGCGATCTGAATTATGCCATTTGTGTGTTAATGTAGTCTAATTATGACATTGAATGAATCATGTTTCAAAATAGTGCTAAAGGTTATTTCACTATTAACTTTTCAAAAGAAATGATATGCTCAAAATAACCTTTCGATAGTCGTAAACAAGTTATTTTGGAGATGGGTAAAATTAATGGAAGTGATCATCATTTACAAAATAAAATGTGAAAAAAAAGAAAATTCCAGAAATAGAGAGGGGTTTGATCTAAAAATTTCACGGGCGGTCTAAAATCATCTTTACTTTTTAGATTTTGTTGCCCGTTTGAGTTTTTTAAACCATGTTAGTTTCTCATGATATTTTGTATCTGCATAACTTGCACCGCTTGTTGATGGCATCAAATACACTTCAGAATTTCCAATACTGAATGTCTGTTTACCATATTTTAGAACGGTATATGCATCACCAGTATAATAGCGAAATCCAGTTTTGCCTATGAATACTACATTCTTAGGAGTGTTTTTCAAGATTTTTTTTTCTAATCTTTTTCTTGCTCCTTCTGCATCCATCCTTCGGAGTTCTGTAGTTGATCGAGTAGGGCGTTTAACTACGTCAGTTAATCCGTAACCATAATTTATTATTTGATTGTCTAATTCGGTAGTCAATCTGTTTTTAGTTAAACCTGATTCAAAAAGTAATTTCCAAAACATATTGCTTGCACCTGCAAAATAATGGCCTATTCGTACAGATTTTAGTCCAGGATTGGTACCTACAAACAATATTTCCAAATTTGGTTTGATGCGATCTGGTAATGTTTTCATAATTTGTAGATCTGATTATCTATTGTATAGTTTTCTTATGGAGTTTGTTTGAACTTCCTACTCTCTAGATTATTTATTTACTGGTAAGTGCTATACTATCATAAGTTATGATTCATTGTCATGTCAAATTGGAAAGAAGCATTTATCTAGTAAAGGATCATAGAGCGGAAAGATGACTGGTGTAGAAGACGCAGAAAAACTTGCGGCACTTTTCAGAAGTATTGGAAAACCAATTTCAATGGATATGTTTGATGATAAATTAGAAGTTCAAAAAATTGTATATCTCGCACAAACATATGGAATTAATTTAGAATACCCATTTGAATGGTACATTAGAGGACCTTATTGCAAACAAGTTTCTGAGCGGGCACATCAAATTTTAGACAATAATATTACACCAACTGATTTTGCGGGATTGGATGAAGTAAGAGTTGCAAAATTTGGACAAATTTTACAGCCATATATCAATAATACTGAGTGGTTAGAGATTGCAGGTTCATTAGTATATTTACGTAAAGAAAATTATGCTGGAATGCCATTGGAAGAAATAATTGGATATCTTATAGAAGATCTGTCATTTGGTTACAAGAATTTTGATGAAAGTTTAGTTCGTCAAGTAATTGTAGAAATGTTGCGAATTAATTTAATTAATTAAGAACATAATCCTTATACATTCAAAAGAATATTTTCAATTACTTTTGTGGGACAATACTTGGAAAGAACTCCTTAAGACCATTTTAGATGAAGGTCATGAGGTAAAACGTAAAGATTCTAAACGAAACATTAGGGAAATAATAGGACATTCTTTTAAAATTGAAAATCCTCTTGAACGTTTACTTTGTGATGATGTACGAGGCTTGAATATTTTTCAATGCGTTGGGCAATTTTTATGGATTACTCAGGGTAACTTCAATCTTGAAGCCATAAAGTATTATCAGCCACTTTCTGAAAAGTTCTCTTCAGATGGAGTTAAAATGATTGGATCCTATGGTCCAAGATTGTTTGGAATACAACATTTGGGGCAGATGGATCATTTGATCAATGTATTGGCCAAAGATCCCTCCAAACGTAGAGCTGTTGCATCAGTGTATTTGCCTCAATTTGATCAACATGGATTAAGTGGGGAAGAAGTTCCATGTACCCTAAATTTACAATACTTGATCAGGGACAATAATGTCCAGTCAGTAACTTACATGAGAAGTCAAGATGCGTTCAAAGTTATGCCGTATGATGTTTTCCTTTTTACTATGTTACAAGAGTATGTCATGAACCAACTGAAACCAGGATACCCAGAATTTTCATTAGGTACGTATAATCATTTTAGTGGAAGTTTTCACATTTACGAAACAGATGTTACTGAAATTGAAAAAGTACTTGGAAATTCCACTTCATGTGGAGACCAAATGCCTGAGATGCCATCCAAAGATGTTAAACTTAGATTGAGAAATTTAAACAAATTTGAGTCAACACTTAGAACTATGACTTCGGCAAAAATTGAATTTGGCGTAGATGTGAATTATGCATCATTATTTGATATGTTGGAAAGATTACAAAAAGATGTTTATTGGAAACAGATGGGACTAATTTTAATTGTGTATAGTGCAATAAAAACAAAAAACAACGAAGTGTTTGAACAATCTTATAATTTACTTTCTTCAACTTATCGACATTTTGTTGATGTATATCGAGAGAAGACTGTAGTTAAATCCTAAGCGAATATCGTCTTAACTCTCTAAACCAGTCTAATTTTTCATCATATTTTGTATCTGCATAACTTTGTCCACTGGTTGAAGGTAGAAGATACATTCTGACACCATTGTAATTGTATTGGAAACCATATTCTAATTTTGCATGGTTCTGTGAATATATTCGAAAACTGTTTTTCCCTACAAACGCAACAATTTTAGGACTAAACAAGTTGATTGCACGATTTAAACGGAGAGTGTTTTTCATTGAACAATTCTCTTTGATTTCTTTTGGAGTTGTTGTTGGTTTTTTGATAATATCTGTTAATCCCATTTTATATTTTAAAATATCCGAGTCTTCCTCAGGTGCTACCTTTTGGAAGTTAGTTTTGATTCAAACAGTAACTTCCAAAATATGTTGGAAGGTCCTACAAAATAATGTCCAGATTTAGAAGACAACTTCCCAGGACTAGTACCTACAAATAAAACCTTCAAGTCTGGCTTAATCAGATCTCTTAATGACTGTAATGGCAATTATAACATCTTAAATTCACTTGTGTAAAAAATTATCTTTAGTTTTAAGTACAAGATCTTTTTTAGAGACAAGTTGCTCTACAAGTCTCGGCCGGATTCGACTAAATTATTGGTAGAGATTTGAATCAAACAAATAGTTCCCCTTAAGAAAATCAAAGATTGGAGTATTGAACCAATCAAACAAAGCCAACACAGAGATTTGATGATCAAATCTTGACAGGTTTGTGCTTGTTATTTTTTTATCCCTAGTAAATTGAAATAGGAGTAAGAATAGTACTGCCACTAGTCAACTCCCCGATGTTTTTATTTTTGTTCGGACGAATTAATTGTGATCCCACGTCTACAAACAGGACAATTAAAACTATTATGATCATTCCAATAATTGTAAGTGGCATTACAATTATCATATGGACATTTAATTTTTGAATGTGGTTTGATATTTTTTACTCTAGTAGGATATTGAATTTCTTGTTCAAACAATTGGCTGAGAAAACGTAAATGTTCAACATCATCTATGTTGTAATTTACATAATCAGTTACAAATGGAATTGGAAATTCAATATTATCTGAAAATTCTTCAAAAACCCATACGGGTTTTAAACAACTTGCAGCAGATCCAGCTTCAAAAGATATCCAATTATGAGTGAATTGGGGAGTTCGTGTTTGTGGATTTATCACCCCTTTTCCCAATAATATGAACAGTGCCGAAGTATCATGACCACTTAAAATTCCCGCTCGAATAGTCTTAGAAATTACATTTCCTGCATATTTGCCAGTCAAATCTGCCCATTCCATAAATTTGGCTTTTAATCCAATATTTGTAAAAATTTCGGAGAAAAATTTACGTATGGCTACATCATCTTTACTATGAGAAACAAAAACAGATACCAATGATTCAGGTAAAAATTCTAGATGAATTAATCTTATTGGAGATTATGATTATATGAAAACTAGATTTTTGATAATTCGTGTTTAACCGGGGCACAGTATACAAAAAATTGACTAATAGTAGGCTCCCCGATATTTTTATTTTAGACTCTCTTCTGTAGAAGTTTACTCCCAAATAATTAAAAAATTAAAAATTAATTTTTCTAATTCAACAAATCTTTCCATCTACAAATAAAGTAATATCAAATTCTTCTACATGTAGAGGATCGGGACATAAATTATTCAGATAACATATGAATCAGTTTTAACCGTTCTTCTTTAGTTAATTTTAGAGTAATCCTACAATTTCCAGAAGTGTCTGTATTTTTATCCCAGATTCTAATTCTTCTTTTTTCATTTCCATCTTCATTATCAACAACACACATGTGAGTATCAAGTCTTTCTTCTGTCACTAATGTTTTGTATCAATGTTAGTCATTTATTATTTCCCTTAACACAATTCTTTACATTCTTTCTTTGCAGATTCGAACCACTGTAATGCCTGCCAACTTGGGGATTCTGTGATATCAAATTCAGTTATTGTTGCATGAATAAACTCCACATTATCAAAGTTTGTTGTACCCTCAAGTTCTGACCAATGTAGTTTTAGCTGTTGTCACATGATAATGATTCTTTTAGAAAATTCAAGATGCTAATGCAATGCTTGGATGTAATTGTTGCCTGATACAATTCATTATTCTGGTAAAAATTAAACAAGATATTATTTGATTTTGTCTGAACATATGCCCTTAGATTTTCTACTGAAATATCAAAATGAATCGTATCTCCAGTAACACATCTAACTGATGATGAACTAACTTCAAATTCTGCTGAGATTTTTTTAAACTTTACAGAAAAGATTGATTGGTTACTGTTTGTCACGCTAATTGATGTAAGGTATGCATTTAAACAAGATTTTGTAAATACGTTATATCTTATTGTGTGATAACTGTAGTGTCTAGTGTCTTTGAAGTTTCCCCTTCATTGAAACATTGTAAACATTTGTTTTAGGACATCAGACAGACAAAATAAATCAAAAAAATTTAGAAACCAAAATTAAATGATTTCTTGTTTTCAGTTAGTATAGTAACCTCAGAACCAGAAAGACTAGGAGTTATTCGTACCACCTGACCTTTTATAATATCAGCAGATACTACACCATCAACCAGATATCCATTATCAACTACTCCATCAATGAATAATTTTTTGATAACAATCGTATCTGCACCCACATTCATCAAATCCACTCGTAACGGAGTATTCAAGATTTCAATGAGTTTTAGATTTTCAGAGAATTGTTTTTTTTTAAAGTTCTATTTTGTCATGTTGTGATTGTATCTTGTTATCAAGTGAGTCAGTAGAATAAGTGTAAAGTGCAGTAAAACTAAGTCCTGCAATGGCTGCAATTCCCAAATATTGTAATATTTGGTTCATATGGCCACCTTTTTAGTACAGAAAGAACTTTGATCATCACTTACAATATCAAATCCCATATCAAGGTAATTTCCCACGGTTCCTGTAAATTGAAATTCAATGTCTACCATATCTCCAGGTATGATTCCTGTCAGTCCGTCAGTTGTAAAATTTGAAATCGTTATAGCATCAAAATTTCTCAAATGTGCATCAAAGGGATAATCACCGTCATTTAGAATTATCAACTCTACCCAATAATTGCTAGAATCAATCGGATACACATAAAATAATTGGACTTTGCAACTTAGATTCTCACATGATGTTGCAGATAAACCATAGCCCAAAACAGCAAGACTAGAAACAGCTATTCCAACTAACATTATTGCAATCATAAGATCAGATGTAGCTTGTCGTTTAGTTTTCAACTTTCTTCTCTTTTGTGTTAAAGTAAATTTTTTCCTCATCTTCAGTACCTTCAAATTTTAGATAAATTGAATTGGTGCTTGTCTGTAACAGTCCATTACCTGGTTTGAAATTTACAATACGTTCAATCTCATCATCAGTTAAATCCAATGCATTGCCTGTATTTTTTGCGGCAGTTCTGGCCATACCCATTACTATTTTGGTGTCAAAGAGTTCTGTTACCTTGCTTTCATTATCATCTATAGAACCATCAAGATCAGTGAAAAATTGTGTGGCTACTACAAAAATACCAGATAACTTTCTAATTTGTCTTGCAATCTCACCTACTTTGTACGCTGTGTTTCTTCTTTTGGTCATTCTCCAAGCCTCATCAAAAAAGATTATTTTCCATTGATTAGCTGGCAGTTCGTTTACTCTTTTCCACGCATATGTTAAAGCCAATAAAATGAATAATCCTTCATATTCGTGATCTTCCAAATGTTTTAGTGAGATAATCATTCTGTCACTGAACTTGATATCACCTTTGAAAATTTCAGCAATCGAGCCTTTGACTAAATCCTCAAGATATTTTTTTGCACCAGGGGAACTTTTCTCATACAACTCATCCAAACTACTTACATCATCACAAATACTATGCCATTCTTTTTTAATTTCAACAGGTGCTTCTGTGAATTTTCCAATAATGTCAGCAGCTTCTATTTTTGTCTTAAAGAGATTAAAGGGGTCTAATCCAAATTGTTCACCTGTCTTTATCTCAACTACATCGAGTCCATAGTAATCAGCATGTTTTACATTCTCACCAAAAGGATCAAGTAAATACATTGCAAGTTGTTTCATATGGATTGCGTAAATATCCCAAAATTCAGGTACTAGAAGAATTGCCACAATTCCAAAAATGGAAGTCTTGAGAATTCCGGTAGATGTTCCTTTTTTGAAAATTGAAAAAGATATCTCCCAATAATAAGTAGCAGCTGCAAACATTATGAAAAACAACAACATAATAATTGATGGCCATGCAAAGAACCAGTACAATTCTAATCTTTGATTTGGTTGACTGAACAATCCAAAATCAAGCGAACTTAATTCTAGTTCCAGGATTTCTTTTTGATTCTGTAAATTGGTGTATTCTCCAAATCTTTTATTTTTGACAGTATCCTTCATTTGTTCTTGAATTGATTCAATTTCTGACTTTATCTCATTAACACGAAAATCAATCTCTTCAACTGTCATTCCCAAATCTTGTACTTCTAAAATCCTGTGTCCCAAATCATCATAATCATAAAGTGTTGGAACCTCAGTCATTACATCAGGGATTGTAGGAACGATTACGGCTATGAACATGGTCAAAATAGCCAAAAATGCAGCTATTCCCAATACAGCCATTCCAAACATTAGAGCCATAGTGAAAAGAAGAGCTGGCCGTTTCTGATGCATCAAATCTAAATAAAAAATCAATTTAAAAGGAAATTTTATTTGGACATAACTATTTTTTGAGTGCTAATCTAATATTTTCATAAATACCTCTTCCAAGTTGATTATATGTGAAATTAATTTTCTTTGGAATATTTTTTACAGTTTTACTATTTGCAATTTCTGAGCAAGCATTTGCAGAACCTCAAAATCTAATTGGTAGTTCACATGGTACTGAAATTTCGTTGATGTTTACTGACGGAGTGGTATCTGGAGTCATAACATTGAAGGATCATACCATTAATCTAAATGATGTCAAAGTAATTGAGAGAAATGACAGACTGCTTATAGTTGACAAACAAAATGACCTAAAGATTTTATCCAAACAGTTAAGCTCAGACAAGTACTTGATCCTAGTTAAGATAAATTCTGAAGACATACAAACAAAGCTAAGATTTGTTGTAAGCTCTGAAAATATAAACAAGAATACAGGTCAACGTAATCTTTTTGATGCAATGGAACAAAAGACCCTGGAAGGACAAAAATAAAAACCAACCAGTCTGACTCATAGAGAATTACAATTGTTGGAAAAACAACAAGCACTTGATAAGGCGTTAAAGGTTCGCGATGACAGATTAGCAAGAATATCTGAAGAAGAGAAAGAAAAATACGGTGAAACCCTAACCACTCCTCAGAGTATCATAGCAGCATGGAGGACATCTCAAGCAAGTTCAGGTCCGGGATTACTTCTTCAGGATGAAATTGAAGAAGAGACAGTAGTAGAAGTGATTGTAAATTACATTAACATCAAAACATACCTATCTGTACCACATTTCCAAGAGTGGAAAAAAGTTCTAAGATATGATGTATTAGTTACAGATGATTCAGGACACAGATACGATTCATCTTATGAAGATTATATTGGCAACAAACAATCTGATGTCTCAATCTCAGGAACCATAAAGGATCCCTCAAGTACTGTGATTCAATCATTTAGTGGAATAACAGATAATTCTGGTAAATATCTAGGCACGTATCTAATTCCTGATAGAATTACCACAAACGGAGAATATACTATTTCAATTGATGCAGTAAAAACTTTCAGTGATAATACAATTACAACAGCTTCCGATAGTGATGTATTTTTTGTATTTCCAAGTGATAGCGGCGGTGCATCTAATCAAGCACCAGTATCTAATGCAGGTCCTGATCAATCTAGTGGAAATCCATTTGCTGTAACCCTGGATGGGTCAGGAAGTACTGATCCTGATAATGATGTGCTTACTTATTTGTGGACACAGATATCAGGTGTCACACAAACATTAACTGGTGATACTACAACAGCTCCAACATTTACCTCAACAGGTACAGGTACTTTTGTTTTCCAACTTGCTGTCACAGATGTTGCAGGACTGGTAAGTACAGATTCGGTAACAATCACAGCCACATAGAATAATTCAAAACTCCAATAAGCTTAAGTTCATAATTATTGTTAGAAAATATCAAAAACAATTGCCCAACAAATAATTCACATTATTACGTTTAGTTATATCGCACAATTCGTTACTACGAGGGGGCTTTCCCTTTTTACAGATTATCGATAAAAATAGAACGCCCCTCTTTGTGAGTAAAGTTGTGCTAGTGTCTAGAATTTACCTTCTTTTCAAATAACTAGACATTATCTCATCTGCCATTTTAGTTACTTCGATCTCTTTTCTTACGGCTAAACTCTTTAATTTTCTGGCATTTCCTTTAGTTAATTGAATGGTGACTCTTTGTTGGAGTAATCCACTCTTTGCCTTTTTTAACAGTTTGAGATGCGATGTCTTTGGAGAACGAGACAGTGATTTAAGATATTCTTTTCTCAGTTTTTGATCCAGTGGAATGATTCTTTCTGCAATTAATACGGCCTTTGGAACATTTGAAATGATTTGGTACAATTTAGTACAATCATCACGCGATAACTCCTTTGGAACAAATGCTTTTAGTTTGTCTGGAACTGCTGCAAATCCAAGATATTTCTTGAGAGTCTGTGATGATATTCCGAGGGATTGTGCTGCTTTTCCCTTTCCTATGGATTCTGTTAGGAATACACAAGCTGCAGTTGTATCATGTATGTTCATTTTGTTTCGATGTAAATTCTCTACAACTGATGCAGCCTTTGCATCCTCTAAATCATATCTAGTAGCGTTAGTGAGTAGTAATACTGGAATCTTTTTTGCACCCAGTCTCTTTAG
>SPKZ01020753.1_pt1 | contig 10753 bp, 5 predicted proteins | sample 2456571 | NCBI WGS metagenome assembly SPKZ01 (sample SAMN11192286, study PRJNA482655) | marine metagenome | biome: ENVO:00000447; feature: ENVO:00000244|ENVO:00000211|ENVO:00000569|ENVO:00002023; material: ENVO:00002151; isolation source: ocean water from marine abyssalpelagic zone ...
AAATTCTAGAATTTATATTCCATACCAATGGCTAAATGGCTAGCATCTGTACCATCATCTAGCGAGAAATCACTGTAGAATGCATAAGTCTTCACGTTCTTCGCTAGCTTGTAATCAACACCAATTGAAACGCCGGTGCCTTGTGCTTTATCTTCACTGTCTTGATACTGTGCTTTAAGCGTCGCTTTACCCATAGAGTAAGCCACGTTCACTAAGAAACCATCACCATCATTTGCACCGTCGGCGGTTTCAGAGCTATTAAACATAGCGCCTAATTTAACGTCGCCTAACTTACCATAAACGGTAAGACGTGTTGTATCACGACCAGCAACATCGCTATCTAACGCAAGGGCTGCGTATATATTCGAGCTTTTAAGCTTTGCATCACCATACATTAAGGCCAAACTAGTGCCCGTTTTTCCGTCTGACTTTTTATTGTCTTCAGCAATTATTGTAGCACCAAACGAAAAGCCATTTTTTATTGGCGAGATATAGGTCAGCGTATCATCAAGACGATTTTCACCGTTGAACATATGCTTGATGTCGCCGTTTAAGTCGTTGAACAAGTCAATTTTACCTTGCGATAATTTCAGCATAGTATCGTTACGACCTAATAAAACGGTACCAAAGTTACCTTTAAGGCCAACCCATTGGCTGCGGGCTTTAAAATTATCTTTTTCGTCATCAGCGACGTCAACTTGCCATTCTATTTTATAAATAGCACTAAGTTCGTCATTAATCTTAACTTTGCCTTTAACACCAATACGTGAAGCATTTGATTTTACGTTTGTTTTTGAATCGCTGTTCACATCGTCACTTTGGAACGATGCATTAACCTTACCGTAGATTTTGACCTGTTCACCGGCAAATGCGCCGCCACTTAATAATAAACCTGCAGTTAATGCGACGGCTGTTTTTTTAAAAAGAATAGTCATTCTAGTTTCCCTGTAATAGATTATGTGTTTGTTTCGATAGAGCATACGTAATCATTGTGACAATGATATGACACCCAATACCCGTTATCCTTGAAACTGCAGTTTTATTGTCTGCGTTTCGAATCACAATCACTTATAAACATAAGCTCAGGCGATTCGAAACTTGACAGCTTCACTGCAATTCCAATGATTTTGGGTATATAACTCTGATATAGTTACCGTGCTAGCAATTCGATTTTACTCTGTCCATTGCCCAAGGCTGTAATTTGAATGCGCGTCCCCACGCGCTCTACTAACCCTTGTACATGAGAGATAATACCAATTTGTCGGCCGCTTGCTTGCAGTGAATCTAAGCAGCTTAACGCGACCTCTAGCGTATCGGGATCGAGTGTACCAAACCCTTCGTCAATAAATAAAGTATTTATTTTAGTTTGCAAATTGGAAATTGAACCGAGTCCAAGCGCCAGCGCCAGCGATACTAAAAATGTCTCGCCGCCCGACAGGCTGTCAATGGATCGCACTTCATCACCCATGTCTTGATCGATCATTTGCAAATCGAGTTCAGCGCCCGGTACACGCTGCAATAAGTAACGTGGTGCTAATTCTTTTAAATGATGATTTGCGCTAACCAGCATTTGCTCAAGGGTTAGACTTTGGGCAAATGTTCTAAATTTAGCGCCATCGGCACTGCCAATAAGATCTTTCATTTCTAACCACAATTGTGTCGTCACGCTTTGCTGTTCAATTTCTTGCTGCAACTGACCATGACGTATCATTGATTGATTATGTTGCTCTAATGCGCTGCGATAATTAAATTGCTCTTCGCTGCACTGCTTGTGCTGCGCGGCAATGCTTTTTAATAACATTTCACGCTGTCCACAATCACTTAAACTTGGTTTAGGTGATAGCTCAGGACACAGCTGCAACAAAAGCTCATTTTTAGCGTTAAGCGCAACTATCCCTTCGTCTAGTCGTTGTTGCTGCTCTTTAAATACCGCCTGCACTTGATGGTAATGTTGTAATAATGCGGCTTGCTGCTGCCGCTGTTTAAGCAGCCATTGATGATCGTAATTAAGCAGTTCGTTGAGCTCATCTGCGTTAATTCCTAACTTTCGCTGCCACGCGACCCAATCATCTTGCAAGGTCAATACTTCGCCATTAAGCGCCACTAAATGCTGACTAATTTGTTGCAAATTATTTTGCTGCACTAATATTTCATTATGACTATTCATTAGCGCTAGTTCGGCGTTATTGCAAGCTTGACTCAATTGCTTAAGTTGTTCTTCTAATGCTTTTTTATAGTGCACAGGATCTTGACCATCGGTTAGGTCGGTAAGCTGCGCTTGCCATTGTCCATGCTGTGTTTGATTAGCGTCATATTGCTGCTTTAATGGTTGCAGTTGCTGCGTCAAATGCTGTATTTGTTGCGTTAAGGCGATATTATTTTGATTTAATTCAAGCGCTTCACTATTGAGTTGATTGAGGTAGTTACTTTTTTCAATGAACTGTTCAACGTCATTAGCCATCTGTCGTTTGAAATCATCACGACGTGCGGCATCATTTAATATTTCAGGCCAATTCGCCGTCCCATAAAGATCTTGTAAAAACCCGATACGTTCTTCCATTTGCGTCAAAAACTGCTTGCTGTACTGTTTGGCTAACAGTAAATCGCCGTCGAGACTGCGCGTTTTATGTTGTAAGTTATCAATGTGTTGCTTGCCAATTTCGACTTGATGCTGCTCGTTAGTCATTTTCTGCTCGAGCACTCTGGCTTGCTCAACTAATTGCGACACTTGTTGGTACTGCGTTTTGGCCTGTTCTATTTCTAATTTTGTTTGCGCCAATTGCTCGTCAACGCTGGCTAACATTGCCTTAGATACATCACCCAGTGACATGTCGTTTAGCAGGCCATTTAATTCAGCTATTTCGTCAATGATCTGCGTTAAGTGCTGCGCTTGTTGCTTGCCAATAACGTCTAGCTGCGTTAGTTCAGTATTTAGCGCTTGGCTGCGCTGACTAAGCTGGCCATCACGTTCTATCAATTGAGCAATTAGCTGATCACCAACGTTTAATTCTTTGGCGTAAGGGTGATCCTTACTGCCACACAGTGCGCACGCTTCTTCAGCTACCAGGCCTTGTCGGTGTTCGGTTAAAGACATCACTTTTTGCGCCTGCAACAACGAACGATTGGCTTCCTCAGCGGCGGGCAAGTGACTCTGTAATTGCTGTTTAACGTTTTGATAGGTAATGCGTGACTGATTTAAATGTTGCTGTATTTCTTGTTCTTGCTGCTGCTTTTGCCCAATCATATGTTGATATTGCAGCGCCTGAATAACCAACTGCTGTTGCTTGCTTAGCTCGCCATGATTGTATTGCAAGGCCTCAATCTGTGACTCCATCTGAGACAGGCTTGTCCCTGAAAATGACTCGACATATGTTTGTAGCTGTTGCGTTAGATCTTGCACCTGCTTATGTTGTTGCTCTAATTCTTTATTGGCGTCAATCAACTGGCTGGATAGTTGCTGTTGCGCTTGTTCATCTTGTGCTACTTGCTCTTGATACTGTTGATTATTTTGCTGTAATTGCAAGTAATCACTCATTGCTTGCTCGATGGTGCCAAGCTGATTGACCACCAATGACAAATGCTGATGCTGCGCGACATAGCCATTAAGCTGGTGTGTCACATGACTATTTTGCTCGATTAAGCTTTCATTGCCCTGTAATTTTCGCTGCAGCGCTGACTGTTGCTGCTCAATCACTGAAATTTGCTGCTGTTTCTCTAGCAACTGCTCTGCTAATTGCGCTACCTCAACACTTCGCCTAATGGCCAATTCCAATTCGGGCAATTGCAGTTCAAAGTGAGTTTGTGCTTGGGTTTTACTGTGCTTTAGTTGCTCGACTTGATGCTGCGTCGTGACATATGTTTGCTCTTGCACAACGATACTTTTTTGCTGCGCCGATTGTTGTTCGACCAAAGATACTTGCTCTTCTTCACGCTGCGCCAATTGCACTTTTACAACATTTGCACCTTGTGCTAATTCAACCTTTTGAACTAATTGATTGTTTTCTTCCTGTTGCTTAATGTTGTTTTGCGCCTGTTCTATTTCTTGCTGGCCATCGCTCATTTGCTGTGCGAGGCTAGTTTGCTGCGCCAGTTGTTGATCTAACCATTGCACTTGTTGTTGTTGCTGTGAAATTTTTGCCAGCGCTTCATTAACACCGCCAATATTTTGTGCCAATTGTTGTTGTTGTTCTTGCGACAATAAACTGACATCCCCCTGCTTTGACTGCAGCAGTTGTAATTTATGCTCCTGCTCTTTTGCCGTAGTAAAAGCCATTTTAGATAGTTGAGAATAAAGCTGCGTACCAGTAATGCGCTCAAGTAGATCTGAACGATCTTTAGCCGGGGCTTTCAAAAAGGCAGCAAAGTCGCCTTGCGCCAATAATACTGAGCGTTTAAATTGCTCGTAATTAAGACCAATAAGCGATTCAATGATCGCTAATACTTCGGTTTTTTTACTGGCAATTACTTGCTCTTTTTGACAATCAAACAATTGCATTTCTTGCGCTTGGAAACGGCCACTAGCACTGCCTCTAGCTCGTTTAACTGACCAACGAGCACTGTATTGCTGACCATTATCTAATTGAAAAACCACTTGTGCAAAACCGCTGGCCGCACCACGGGTTAATATATGACGTACGTCATTGCTTTTTAGACGTTCATTTTCCTGTGTGTCCACATGGCCGATTGAGGGACCGCGACGATTAGCACTAAAACGAGGCATCGCGTCAAACAAACTCAGGCAAATGGCATCCAGTAAGGTACTTTTTCCTGAGCCCGTATTACCACAAATGGCAAATAAACCGGCGTCAGCTAAGACACCTTGCGCAAAATCAATATGAAACGGCGCCGCTAAACTCGCTAAATTCTCACCGTCTAAGGAAATGATTTTCATTGAATGGAGTAATCCCTATTTTATTCTTCTGAGTTATTGTTCTGAGTTATTTTGCTGACAATCGCTAAGCAGTTGGCTAAACGCCGACAAATATTTTGCGTCGGGCTGCTTATTGTATTGCTGAAAATACTTTAATGAAAAAACATGTTCCGGCTGTAATTGTTCTAAACTTTCGCCATCAAATGCCGGTGTTTTAGCATCTTTTCCATGATATTGGCTAGTGATCTTAACTAATCGCACTGGCTTGTCTTGCAGTGCCTGGTTAATTTTCTCACGTAACATCGCTTGAGGTTTGTCTAGCAAGATCACCACCTCTAACAATGGTTGTAAATGTGGGTCAAGCCAAGGCAAATCAATGTTAGCAAGCAACGCTAATACTTCATCTAACGGCTGCGCTATACTTGGTATTTTCATTAACTGTACGGTTCTTGGAATGTGCAGGCTATGCACCGCGCTTAGTTTGCCCGCAGAAAAATCGACGACCTTCACTTGGTGTTTATAATCTTTTTCAGCCAATGACATTGGGATAACGGATCCCGAATAATAAACGTTTTGTCCACCCAATTGCTGTGGTTTGTGCAGATGCCCAAGTGCCGTGTAATCAAAACGCGTCGCGAATATATCAATAGGCAAGGCATGTTGATTACCCCCCAATATACGCCGCTCGGACATTTCACTAATTTGACTCGACACTAAATAAGCATGAGCCATCGCAATGCTGGCCTGATCATCGTTATTTCTCTGCGCGATTTCGTCGCTTATTTGTTGATAAACTCTTTCGACTCCTGCCACCAGCTTGTCATTAACGTCCTTGTCTAAAGTGCTTAAGTCAAGATCTCCAGCACGTAGAAACGGTACGGCGGCTACTCTTGCGGCGACTTTACCCGTTTTATCTTTTAACTCAATAATTAATTTATCAAGATCTAGACTGTTATCGTCATGGCGAGGTAACGCGCCGATAAGGTGAATATCAAACGCCCTGAGCAAATGGTCTGGCGCGTCAAGTTTACTTGGTGAGTCATGGTTGCCTGCCATCAACAATAAATCAAGGGAAGGCAGTGACTGCTTCACCTTGGCTAAGAATTGATACAGTAAACGCCATGCCCATGCGGGCGGATTAGCGCTGTCAAATATATCGCCAGCAACAATCAATGCGTCCGCTTGTTGTTCTTTAAGTTGCTCAAATAACCAGTTTAAAAATGCTTGTTGCTCAAACTCACGTGAAATACCTAATAATTGATGCCCGAGGTGCCAGTCTGATGTATGAAAAATCCGCATAGTGCTTTGTCTAATTCCTTGCGATAAATTTTTGCTATTTAGATAAGATTCAACTATTTTAAAAGCTAATCACATCATAATTTCAATATTTAGACGCGTTATTTTAACGTTATGGCGTTGACTATACGCAAAGTGAATACGGTTGCAATAATTGCATGATGATTTAACAAAATCAGTGAGTTTTTATATTTTCACAGATAACGGAGATTAAGCAATGGCGACAGTGAGCATTTCGAAACGACTGCTAAGCAGGGTTCTGTCATCATATATTATTCTGTCATTTAGCGTCACGTTATTGCAAGTCGCATTCACTTACATCTCAGTTAAAAACGAGATGTATAAAGAACTTCAGCAACTAGAGCAAACAATTAGCGTTAGCCTTAGCCAGGCAATTTGGGAGTTAAATGAAGAGCAAATTGCCGCCATTGGTAATGGGCTAGTTGAAATGTCTTTGGTTAAAGCGGTTTTAATTAATGATGAAGTAGACAACGAAATTTTTGTCAGTGGCCCTCTTAATGGTTTTAAAATACCAGAATCACCATCGCAACACGATATTAAAAAAGTACAGTATAACGATTTGTTTGGCTTTAAAAACAAACTCTCTTTTAGTTTGTCGGGTACGCCAACCCACGTGGGAAGGATCGTTATTTTCTCTAGTTACTCGAATATTTACAACAAAGTATTGGTGCAAGTACTTTTCCCAATCATTGGTTTACTCATCAGTATTTTGTTGTTGAGTTTTTTGATTAAACGCTTATTTCATCGCCTGCTTACCAGTCCTCTTGAACAGTTAAGTTTTGGCATTGCACGAATTGATTTAGAAAACCTCAGCCAATCACAACTAACACCGCCAAGTGAGCAGCAAGACGAACTCAACATGCTGACCCATTCCTTTAATTTAATGTTAGTTAAATTGGAAGAATACAAACTCAATCTAGAAAAAACGAAATTGGAACTAGTCAATGCCAATAAAAAGCTCGATTTACAAAACATGTCACTTGAGCAAGAAGTCAGTAAAAAAACCGCGAATCTTAGTCTTGCGATCTCAGAGCTAGCACAACAAAAAACCGAATTAGAAGAAAGCGAACGTGAATTAATTAATTCGCTTTCACGCTTAAAGCAAACACAAACGCAACTGGTACATTCAGAGAAAATGGCGTCTCTAGGCAGTTTAGTTGCTGGTATTTCACATGAAATAAATACTCCAGTGGGTATTGGCGTCACCGCGGTCTCCTATTTAACCGAATGTGTTGGCAACTTAGATATCGCCATTAGAAACAAAACGTTAACTAAAACCCACATGGGGAAATTTATTGATGACGCCAACAACAGTTGCTCGTTATTAACCACCAACTTAAATAAAGCGTCGCAACTCATTCAAAGTTTTAAAGACATCGCGGTTGATCAAACAAGCGAAGCGATTAGAGATGTTAATTTGTTTGACTACCTCAACGAAGTCATCACCTCATTACAGCCTAAATTAAAACGCACACAGCATAGAATTATTGTCGAAGGGGATAAAGATATTGTGATCCATTGCCGAGCGGGTTCATTATCACAAATGTTCACCAATCTTATCCTTAATTCACTGGTGCATGCGTTTGACGATATTGAAAAGGGCGACATGACCTTTCATTTGAGTCGTGACGAGACGCTGGTCTATATCACCTACCAAGACAATGGTAGCGGTGTTAGCCAAGATAACTTGAAGCAACTTTTTGAACCATTCTTCACCACTAAACGTGGCCAAGGTGGCAGCGGGCTTGGCACTCATATTTTGTACAACATTGTGAACCAATCTCTCAATGGTAAAATTAGCGCGCAAAGCGAACTCGGTGACGGACTAAAATATTCAATTCAATTTCCATTATCTCAAATTAATAGTAAATAAAAATCTTCATTAAATTTGCCGAGTAAGTTGTGATTGCTAACTCTGAAACTTTTCCCTACACTCTATGCCATTCTCCTTTTAAACGATTTACGGATCGTTTTTCAACCAATTGTATTAATGAAGTGACCAATTTTGTAGTGAGGATAAACGGATTAGAGCACATGTTCATAGTTCCAGACTGAACATAAGCACCCTCATCCTTGTGGGCGAGGCATTTATTTCTTATTGTAGTTATTCTACAAAGAAAATAAATAACGCCGCTATTATTCGTTTATACCAATTCCATTAATTATGTGATCTTGTTGTACGACGAAAAAATCATCTAGAACAAGGCGTTCGATTGACTAATAGCTGGCTATTAGGATAGAGAGCAACGATGTAATAGTTGATTTTAACAAGCACAAGTTATCAGATCATTACTGGAATTAGTATTTCACCATGAAAATGATCAAAGCGTTTGTGCAATTGGTATTACTTATAAAGTGACTATTATGTGGTTTAAAAATTTAATTGTTTATCGTTTATCCAAGCCTATTGACCTAACACCCGATCAACTTGAAACTCGTTTAGAAGAGTTTTCATTCCATCCCTGTACCAGCCAAGAGCAAAGTAAATATGGCTGGGGCAAGCCAATGGGTAAACACGGCGACTCATTAATTCATGTGACTGACGGTAATATCTTATTGTGTGCTCGCAAAGAAGATAAGATGCTGCCGGCGTCTGTAATTAAAGAAGCACTTGACGAGAAAGTCGAAAAAATAGAGCAAGCGACAGCGCGTCCGGTCAAGAAAAAAGAAAAAGACGCGTTAAAAGAAGAAATAATTCATACGTTGTTGCCTCGTGCATTTTCTAGATTGGGTTCGACTTTTGCCTATATTTCGCCAAAGATGAATTTAATCATTGTTAATGCATCAAGCCATAACAAAGCTGAAGATTTACTCGCTTTATTACGTAAATCAATAGGTTCATTAGCGGTGCTACCTGTGCAAAGTAAATCACCGATTGATCAAACTATGACCCAATGGTTAACCGATGATGTATCGACCCACCCTTTTAGTCTGCTAGAAGAAGCCGAGCTGAAAAGCCCATTAGAAAATGGCGCGATAATTCGTTGTAAAAATCAAGATTTAATATGTAACGAGCTAAAAGCACATATCGAAAACGGCATGTTTGCGGTCAAAGTAGCGATGCAATACGGCGAGTCGATGAGCTTTGTACTGAGCGAAGATTTGACTATTAAACGTGTTAAGTTCACTGACGTAGTGACCGAGCAGCAAGAAGATCAAGACAAGGATGATAGAGCGGCCTGTTTCGATGCCGACTTTTCGATTATGGCGGGAGAATTTGAGACCTTTATCCCAGCATTAATGGAATTACTTGGCGGTGAAGAAGTGTCTAACGCAGAATAATTAACAAAGCCTACAGGCTTTGTAAAAGGGCGTAGATAATATTATCTACGCCCTTTTTAGATCATGAGTCTTTGCACCTAGAATCAGTAGTCGAACCACGGATAATAGCGCAGCTCCTTGATTCGCGTCTAACCGCTGAATCTAGGTTGAAATCTAATCTTTCTTTTCTTTTTTCTCTGGGAAATCTACCCCTAACCACGCCTTAAAGAAGGCTTTTTGCGCTTTAGTCGCATTTTTAACGGTTTTCACTTGCGGGATCTTGTCCATTTTTTCAGCGAAGGTTAGGCTCTTTTCTGCTAAACGATCACGTCTAAACAAACTTAAGGTGACTGTTTCACCCGCTTTATATTGCGCCAAACGTGTTTTAAGACTCGTTTGAGTTATCTTAAGACCATTAATCGCGACGATTTGATCGCCTGTTGTCAAACCGGCCTGCCATGCGACAGAGTCTTTAACAACGCGGGTAAGCGTTACCAAACCGCCGCTATCACGACTAGAGAAACCTGTGTCAGCAATGCCTTTACTTTTCTTAGGGTATGAGAAAGTTAATCCTGCATTTTCTAATAACGCATCAAAATCAATCGATAACGGTGTTTCAATATTTTGCTGCCACCAAGTGCTGTAATCTTTACCGGTTAATGATTTAACCAAATTTTTAACGTCTTGTGCATTAAAAGATTTTGGCAAACGATGTTGCTGATATAATTCGTTATGCAGCTCGCTATAACCCGCTTTAAGGTTACTGTCTTTAAGCATTTGAAAGTCTAACGCCAACGACGCCATGAAACCTTCCGAATAAATATTTACACTGTGATTGTTAGCAAAGTCACCGCCTTTTGCAATCCAGCTTTCATGGCTCGATTCGTTAACCGACTGCACTTTACGGCCAGGTTTACGGGTATGACCATCGATTCTTTTAGCTAACTGCTCAAAGAACTCTTTTTGCTTCATTAAGCCAGCTTGCAACAACAAGTGACTTTGGAAGTAGCTTGTTGAGCCTTCCGAAATCCATAACAAGTCGGTGTAGTTCTCTTTTTGGTAATCGTAAGTCGCCAAGTCACCCGGACGGTAAGCTTTAACGTTCCACGTATGTACTAATTCATGTGCCGCAGTGCCTAAAAAGCTAAGGTATTGCTTACGCGGTGCAAAGGTAAAACGCTTACGTTGAATAATCGTTGAGTTTAAATGCTCAGTCGCCCCACGCGCCCCTGTTGTCGCGTGGACCATAAATACGTATTTGTCGTATGGATAACCCTGCCAAATGTTTTGGCTAGTCGAGACTAA
>SPKZ01001594.1_pt1 | contig 10746 bp, 8 predicted proteins | sample 2456571 | NCBI WGS metagenome assembly SPKZ01 (sample SAMN11192286, study PRJNA482655) | marine metagenome | biome: ENVO:00000447; feature: ENVO:00000244|ENVO:00000211|ENVO:00000569|ENVO:00002023; material: ENVO:00002151; isolation source: ocean water from marine abyssalpelagic zone ...
AAAATTCCAGATCCATCCGCAGGATTTGATCATTGCCACCGAGGCCCCGATTAATGATCTGGTTAAAGTAGCCAATATCGTTGGACGGATTGTCGGCCTTGCCGCAAATATCGACCGGCTCGCAGATTAGACCCTGTAAAGGAGCGGGAGGCGACTCCGTGGGGACACAAGGGAACAGACCGGTGGCTGCGGGGCAGTTGTGTGACATATTCCACATGCCATATCAGCCGCCACACAGCCATGGGCCGGCAACTGGACATGGCTGCTGTTGTGTGAAAAGAAGCCTGACACCAAATATTTGGAACACCGATGGCACTGACACGTAAGATATATGGCCGCGAGGAGCTATTGGCCGCGCGCCGCAAAAACCGCGCGCTGTTCTGGTTTGTGGGTCTCTTCAGCCTCTTTGTGAACCTGATGATGCTGACCGGGCCGCTCTATATGATGCAGGTCTATGACCGGGTGCTGGGCAGCCGTTCTGAGGCGACCCTGGTGGCGCTGTCACTGCTTGTCCTATTCCTTTACACCATGATGGGTATTCTAGATGCGGTGCGCGGCCAGGTGCTGCGCCGGGCTGCGGCCCGGTTCCAGTCAGATCTGGACGAGCGGGTTTTTGATGCCATGGTGCGTCGCTCGGCAGTGAAAAATGACCCCGTTGCCCAGACCGGGCTGAGCGATCTGGGAGCGGTGCAGCGTCTGATGGGCTCGCCGGTGCTGATGGCCGCCTTCGATCTGCCCTTTACCCCGGTATTTCTGGCTGGCATCGCCCTATTCCACCCCTATCTGGGGCTGCTGGCGCTTGGCGGTGGTCTGGTGCTGGTCGGGATTGCGGGGCTCAACCAGATCTGCAGCAAGGATCCGGTTCAGAAAGCCAATGCAATCTCCCACCAGGCGCAGCTACGGTCTGAGGAGATCCGTACTGAGGCGGAAATGATCCAGGCCATGGGCATGCGCAAGGCGGCCTTTACCCGCTGGAAGCAAATCCGGGATGACGCCCTGACCGCTGGTGTCAGCGCAGCCGATACCAGCGGTGGCTTCACCACGCTGACAAAATCGCTGCGGCTGTTTTTGCAATCGGCCATGCTGGGCATGGGCGCCTATCTGGTGCTGCAGAACGAGGTCACGGCCGGCGCGATCATCGCAGGCTCGATTCTCTTGGGCCGTGCCCTGGCTCCGATCGAACTGGGTCTGGGCCAATGGGCTAGCGTTCAGCGGGCCCGCAAGGGCTGGCAGAATCTCTGCGAGCTGCTGGAAAGCACCCCGCCAGAGGAGGATCGCACCGCCCTGCCCAAACCCCAAGCCAAACTGGATGTGCAGGCCCTGGCCGTTGTCGCCCCCGGGGAGACAACAATGCAGCTGCGCGGCGTGACATTCAAAGTTGTGCCCGGTCAGGCCGTGGGCGTGATCGGTCCCTCCGGGTCGGGCAAATCCACCCTGGCCAAGGCGCTGACCGGCGCCTGGCGGGCCGCAGCAGGCGCCATCCGTCTGGATGGGGCGGCGCTGAACCAATATGCACCCGATGTTCTAGGCCAGCACATTGGCTATCTGCCTCAGCGGGTGCAGCTGTTTGAGGGCACCATTGCACAGAACATCGCCCGCCTGTCCGACAACCCGGACCCCGAACAAGTGGTTGCCGCCGCCAAGAAGGCCGCTGCCCACGACATGATCGTGAAGCTGCCTGATGGCTATGACACCCATGTGCGGGCCAATGGCGGCCGTCTCTCCGGCGGCCAGATTCAGCGGATCGGCCTGGCACGGGCGCTGTATGGTAGCCCAGTCATTGTCATTCTGGATGAGCCGAACTCGAACCTCGACAATGAAGGATCGGTGGCGCTGAACCATGCGATCAAGCAGATGAAGGCCGAGGGCTGCTCGGTCCTGATCATGGCCCATCGCCCGGCCGCCATCCAGGAATGTGAAATGCTTCTGGTCATCGATCAGGGTGTGATGACGGCCTTTGGTCCCAAGGATCAGGTCCTGAAAGGGATGGTGGCCAACCATAAGGACATCACCAAAAACGCGGCCGCTGGTCACATGGGTCACATTGGCCAGCGACCCGTGCAGCCCGCCCAACGCCCTGCCCAGACGGCCCCAGCCCCGGCCGGAGTCGGCGGCCAAGCACAGGCCACACCAGCTACTCCTGCCGCACAAGCCTCTTCTAATCAGAAAGTCATCGGCCGGATTGCTAATGATCGAAGCGCCCAGAGCCAGCCGCAAACGCCGCATCAGACCGCACCGAGCGCAGAGGTCGGCACCACCGCAACCAAAAAGGCGGATTCATGAGCACTGAAAGCCTGAACCAGAAAAAGCGCGACAATTCATGGTCCGTGCGCGGCTCCATGATTATCGGCATGCTGGGTATGGCCATCCTGGTTGGCGGTTTCGGAGCCTGGGCCACTCTGTCCCAGATCGCCGGCGCCGTGGTGGCTTCGGGGAGTATCGAGGTTGATCGCGACCGGCAGGTCGTACAGCATATTGACGGCGGTATTGTTGCTGAAATTCTGGTGGATGAAGGCGATAGCGTCACCGCAGGTCAGGCCCTTTTGCGGCTGGACGACACCCGACTCAGCTCAGAACTAGTCATTACCGAAGGCCAGCTGTTTGAGCTGATGGCCCGTCGGGGCCGGCTGGAAGCCGAACGCGATGATCTGGATGGGATCACCTTTGACCCAGACCTGCTGAGCGCCGCCGCAGACCGCGCGGAAGTGGCCGAACTGATGACAGGCCAGGAACGTCTGTTTCTGGCCCGCCGGGACTCGGTCTCCAAAGAAGTTGAACAGATGGCCAAACGTGCGGGCCAGATCCGGCAGCAGATCATCGGCGTGCAGGCCCAGCAGGCCTCGCGGCGGGAACAGCTGGAGCTGATCTCCCAGGAGCTGGAAAATCAGCAGACCCTGCTGGATCGCGGGCTGGCACAGGCGTCAACCGTGTTGAATCTGCGCCGCACCGAAGCCGATCTGAAAGGCTCTCTGGGTGAGCTGATTGCCTCCGAGGCGCAGGCCGAGGGTCGCATCACCGAATTGGACATCGAAGCGCTGAAGCTGGAAAGCAACCGCCGCGAACAGGCGATCACGCGCCTACGGGATCTGCGCTATCGCGAACTGGAGCTGGCCGAGAAACGCCGCAGCCTCATCGAGCGGCTGAACCGCCTGGAAATCGGCGCACCGGTGTCGGGCATCGTCTATGGGCTGGAGGTACAGACCCCCCGGTCGGTCATCCGCCCCGCAGACCCCGTGCTCTATCTGGTGCCGCAGGACCGGCCGCTGGTGATCACCGCCCAGGTTGCCACCACCGACATCGACCAGATCTTTTTTGGCCAGACCGTCTCTCTGCGCCTGCCGGCGCTGGATCAGCGACAAACACCGGAACTGTTTGGCACCGTGTCGCTGGTGTCGGCCGACGCCTTTGAAGATCCGGCCACCGGAGCCGCGTTTTATCGGGCTGAAATTGAGCTGAACCCCGGGGAAACAGACCGCTTGCCCGAAGGCTCAGTACTGATCCCCGGCATGCCGGTGGAAAGTTATATCAAAACGGCCGACCGTAGCCCGCTGTCGTATCTGATACAGCCTTTGACAGATTATTTTGTCAAAGCCTTCCGCGAAAGCTGACGGAACGTCCACCAAACGACTTTGGAGGGCCCTCTGGCGGCCGATCACCAAGCAGGCCGCCATTGCCTCATCATCACCGAGCTTATCAGTCTCTAAACCACTGCCTTGCTTCAATTTCAGATCTGCACGGGATCTGCGGTGGTGACCAAGGCGTTGATCTGAGCAATATGCTCGGGCAGGCAGCGGGTCAGGAAATCATATTCCTGCACCACATGGGCCCGTGCCGCAGGCCCCAGATGGGCAAATTTTTCCGGCTGTGCCAACACCTCAGCCACCTGTGCCGCCAGTGCCGCCGGGTCAAAGAAATCCACCAGAAGACCGGTTTCGCCATGGGTGATCGCCTCGCGCACCGGGGCCACATCAGCGGCCACAACGGTGGCCTGCATTGCCATGGACTCCAGCAATGACCAACTGAGAACAAAAGGCATGGTCAGATAGATATGGCAGCGGCTGATCTGGATGATCTGGCACAGGGAATCATAAGGCACCCGCCCCAGGAAATGCACCCGGCTCCAGTCGACGCGTTCGCCCAGTTCGGCCTCCATCTCACCGCGCAGCCCACCGGGGTGTTCACTTTCGGCCCCATAGGAGGTCTCACTGCCACCAATCATCAGAATCCGTGCATTGGGCCGGACTCTCTGAATATCCGGAAGGGCGCGCATCATGATATGGAAACCGCGGGCGCGCTCCATGTTGCGGGCCACATAGGTGATCACTTCATCCTCACGGGTCAGCGAGCGGTCCAACCGCCCCAAGCGCAGTTCTGCCTTGGGATCTGGGCCCAGCTTGTCAGTGCGGATGCCATCATGGCAGACATACATCGTGTCATGATACAGTTTCGGGAAACGGTCCCGCTGCCAATAGGTGGGCACGTGGCCCCGGTCAACAACACCGAAGTTCAGGCAGGGCACCGCATTGCGACCACGGTTGAAATAAGGGGTCTGAGGATTGGGTGGGCGTTCTGGATCAAACCCCACCAGACCACCCGTCATATTATAGTAGTATTCAAAGAAACCGATGATCGGCACATCGGGCCATAGATCCTTGAAAAAAGACAGCTCACCCCAACCGGTATGACCCAGAATAATATCGGGGCGGAAGCCCGTGTCTTTCTCGTATTTCTGCATACCCCGCACCGCGCCATATCCGACTCCGGCCGCCGCTTCCCAATCCTTTGACAGACCAAAAGCGTCCTTCTTTGGCTCATGGAAAGGCTGATAGCTCAGGGTGGTGACCCCCGGCAGCCTTACATCCCGGCGCTGGGTCAGGAAAACAATCTCGTGGATAGGTTCCGCGGCGGCCGCGTTCTGAGCCGCCAGCCACTGGATCAGCTCCCGATACTGACCAGGCATGTTCTGATGCACAAACAAAAATTTCACGGCGCGTCTCCTTCCCCTGTTCAGCCCCGCCTGTATCATGCGTCAGGCAGACCTTCCAGATAGGCGCCATAGGCATTTTTGGCGAATTTTGCGGCCTGGGCCTTCAGCCTTGCCGCATCGATCCAGCCCTGTTCATAGGCAATCTCTTCGGGGCTGCCGGTCTGTAGACCCTGACGTTCTTGCAGGGTGCGCACAAAATTGCCTGCATCCAGCAGGGAGCCATGGGTGCCGGTATCCAGCCAGGCATACCCCCGGCCCATGGTTTCCACCTTGAGGCACCCCTCATTCAGATACATCTGCAACAGATCGGTGATTTCCAACTCGCCGCGCGCACTGGGCTGCACCTGTCGCGCCCGCTGAGGCGCGCTGCCATCCAGGAAATACAGGCCCGTCACCGCATAATTGGACGGCGGCGTGGCGGGTTTTTCAATGATTTCCTGCGCCGTGCCATCGTCGTTGAACGCCACCACGCCATAGCGCTCTGGATCTGCCACGTGATAGCCAAACACCGAGCCCCCCACCCTCTGCTGATCCGCGGCCGCCAGCAGTTTCGGCAGACCATGGCCAAAAAAGACATTGTCCCCCAGCACCAGCGCCGAAGGCGCCCCGTCCAGAAAGGCCTCAGCCAGGATAAATGCCTGTGCCAGACCATCGGGGCTGGATTGCACCACGTAGGTCAGCTCAATCCCCCACTGGCTGCCATCGCCCAGGAGGCGGCGGAACTGTTCCTGATCTTGCGGGGTGGTGATCACGCAGATCTCGCGGATACCCGCCAGCATCAGCACGGATAACGGATAATAGATCATTGGTTTGTCATAAAGCGGCAGCAGCTGTTTGGAGACCGCAATGGTGATCGGATAAAGCCGCGTGCCGGATCCACCGGCCAGAATGATGCCCTTACGTGCTGTCATGAGAGCTCTCCCAAATCCTTCAATATATCGCGCAAGCCTGCCCGCCAGTCCGGCTGCGAGATACCAAAAATATCCTCTAATGTGGTGCAACTCAGCCTAGAATTCAGAGGCCGCGCCGCCGGCGTGGGATAGGTTGAACTCGGAATATCTACCACCGCACAGGCCAGGCCTGCCTGTTCAAAAATCGCACGGGCAAAACCCGCCCAGCTGGTCTGCGGCGCACCCGCCATGTGATAGATGCCGGATTTGCCCGGATCCTGCGCCAGCTGCCGCGCCATGGCAATGCAGGCGGCGGCAATCGCGCGCGCGGGCGTTGGCGCGCCAATCTGATCGGCAACAATGGTCAGCCGCTCGCGCTCTTTACCGAGGCGCAGCATGGTTTTCACAAAATTATTGCCGTAGGCTGACACCACCCAGGAGGTCCGCAGGATGGCATAGGCCCCACCCACCGCACGCACCGCGTCTTCGCCCGCCAGTTTGGAGCGGCCATAGGCATTCAAGGGCGCGGTGGCATCCCCGGACTGCCAAGGGGCAGTACCGCTGCCGTCAAAGACATAATCGGTCGAGACTGTGACAAAGGGAACGCCCAAATCTTTACAGGCCTGCGCCATCTCGCCGGGGGCTTTGCCGTTGACCACCGTTGCCAGGGCTTCTTCCTCTTCCGCCTTGTCGACGCCCGTGTAGGCGGCGGCATTGATCACGGCACCCGGCCGCGCCTGCCGGATCGCTTCTGCACAGGCGTCAGGATCACTCAAATCCGCCCGCGCTCGGCCCAAACAGATAACGCACTCATGCGCCGCCAGTTCGCGCGCCAGCTGACCGGTCTCGCCAAACACCAGGATCGTCATGCCCACCCCTTCTTCTTTGTCACAAACACTCCCTGCCCACTGCCCGGCAGGCGGCTGTGCTGCCGGAAGGGGAGGCAGGCTATACACCCGGAAAGCCTCTTCACTTTCCTGTCCCCAGCCGCTTACCCACCCCGTCGCGGTCCTGCAGGGCGCGCCACCAAGCCTCGTTGTCGAGATACCACTGTACGGTTTTCTCCAGACCTTCCTCTACCGTGACGGACGGGCGCCAGCCCAGCTCCTCGCGCAGGCGGGTGGGATCGATCGCATAGCGCGCATCATGACCGGGGCGATCGGTGACAAAGGTGATCTGGTCACTGTAGGGTCTGCCGTCTGCGCGCGGGCGTTTGGCGTCCAGAATGACACAAAGCGTCTGCACCAGCTCCAGGTTAGACCGCTCATTCTCGCCGCCGATATTATAGCTGCGCCCCAGTGCCCCCTTTTGCACCACCAACAAGAGCGCCTCCGCGTGATCCTCCACATAGAGCCAGTCGCGCACATTGGAGCCGTCACCGTAGATCGGCAGCTCTTTGCCGGCCAGCGCATTGAGGATCACCACCGGGATCAGCTTTTCCGGAAAATGGAAAGGGCCGTAGTTATTGGAACAGTTGGTCAGCACCACCGGCAGCCCGTAGGTCTCGGCCCAGGCGCGGACCAGATGGTCGCTGGCGGCCTTCGACGCCGAATAAGGCGAGCGCGGATCATAGGATGTGTCTTCGGTGAACTGCACCGCGGGGTCGGCGGGCAGGCTGCCGTAGACCTCATCTGTTGAGATGTGGTGGAAACGGAAGGCATCCGGTTTGCCCGCCTGCATCCAATATTTGCGCGCCGCCTCCAGCATGTTAAATGTGCCGGTGATATTGGTCTCGATAAAGTCGCCAGGTCCGTCGATCGAACGGTCAACATGGCTTTCGGCCGCCAGATGCATCACTGAATCGGGTTTGTGACGCTCAAAAACAGTGTCTAATGCGGCGCGATCACGAATATCGACCTGTTCAAACACATAATCCGGGCTAACGGCCACGCTGGCCACGTTGTCAAGGCAGGCGGCATAGGTCAGCGCATCCAAATTGACCACCTGATGGCCGCGCGAGATGGCCAGCCGCACCACGGCGGAGCCGATAAAGCCGGCGCCGCCGGTCACAAGCAGTTTCATCCCTCAATCCTCCCGGATCTTAATCTTGCCACGTGAACGGGCTATCGATTTCAGCAAGCCGCAGGGCTGCCGCGTCTTTTTCAGACAGCACCGGCCTGCCCTCAAAGCCCCAGTCAATTCCGCAGCTGTCCCAGGCCACAGCACCATCGCAATCGGGCGCATAGTAATCGGTGCATTTATAAATCACCTCGGTATCCGGCACCCGGGTGATAAAGCCGTGCAGGAAGCCTTTGGGCACCAAGAGCTGCTTACCGTTTTCTGCACTCAGTTCGATACCGAACCACTGGCCATAGGTGGGCGAGCCCTTGCGAATGTCCACTGCTACATCAAACAGTGCGCCCTGGCCACAGCGCACCAGCTTGTCCTGGGCGGCGGGCGGCGCCTGGAAATGCAGCCCTCGCAGCGTGCCCACCGCTGCCGACATCGAGTGATTGTCCTGCACAAAATCCAGATCGATCCCCTGCTCTTGCAGCCGCCGTCGGTTCCAGCTTTCGCTGAAAAAACCGCGCGCATCTCCAAAACGGGCCGGTGTCAGCACCTTCAGCCCTGCCAGACCTGTCTCTTCTATCTGCATCGCTCTCGTACCCTGTTCCTCTCCGGCGCCTCTGACTTAGAATCTCCACCGTCGGAAATCCACCCTCTGCCCCCTCAGCGCTACCGTTTCGGTCACTCTCTGCGATCGGTAGAGAGATCTCCTGAATTTATTTGGTTTTCGGTATAGAGACTATGGCCATACGAGCAGTACTTTCCCCAGTGTTTTTGTCAGCCTGACCACTGTTGCTGCGGGGGATCTTCTAGGCCTGCCACTATTGACCTTGGCCATTGTCTATCCAGCCGCTGGCATGACCAGCTGTTCCCGGTGTTAATGGACCCTGGAGCAAAAGACCGCCTGCCAACCGTCCTCCTTCTAACACAAGCTCTCTATCCTAGGTGACATACCCCTGGCGGCACCAGCGTCCGTTCAGCCCTCCTCCGTCCGCTTCCTGACCCAGCCCAAAAAGGCCGCATCGGGTTTGCGCAGCTTCGGCGCGCCTGAGCGGGCCCACATCGCCCGCCAATCCGCTTCCAACGCATAGACATCTGAGCCCGGCATCAGGCGGCGGGCCTCTTCCCGGGTGGCCTCGCTCAGACTTGGCGGCGGCTGATCCACCACCGGGGTCTTTTGGGCAAAGCGAATAATGTCACCCGGTAGCTCTTCCATGGCATAATCCGGCAAGGGCTGCACCGCGATCATGTCGCGTACCATCTTGCGAAACACCCTGCGCGGCGACGCTGATCCGGATTTCTTCAGCAGCGTCTCCACCGAAATCTGCCAGCTGCCCTGGCGACCGCAATGTTTGCGCGCCAGCTCATAGATCCGCCGCTCCAGCGGTTTGCGCAGGGTGAAATACCCCCGACTCAGCGTCAGCACCGATTTCGACAACACCGCCCGGTACAACCAGTCCGACAGGGTGACCGCTACCGAGACCATCCGCCCGCCGCCCTTCCTGCCCGAGGGGGCTTTGCGGACGATTTCCCAGCTTTCGATCAGGCCAAACCCGGTGGTCACCTCCTGCCCGCCGGTGGCAATATTGGTGGTGATCCGCGTGCCCGCCAGACGCTCAAACGCTTCACGCAAACGGCGGTAAGCATCGCCCGAGGTTTCCCGGTTGGTCGCCACCAAGAGATCATGCGCCTTCAGATGCAGAACACGGCTCACCTGCCGACCTGCATTCAGCGCCGCCATCAGCTGGCTAATGCAGAAGATCAGAATGTCCTTGTCATGGATCGTCGCCAACCCTTTGACGCTGGGGGTGACAGTGATCTCAGCCCCATTGTGTTCGTAATTTAAAATCCGCAAATCCGGCCGGGTTGCCAGGGAAAACAGCGGGTGCTCCATCGACGCCAGATCGTTCTTGGGGATCGCGTCAAAGATATCGCACAGGAAATAATCCCCCTGCCCCTCCGGCGGATAGCTTGCCAAGGCCCCACCTGCCGCATCGGTCCCAATAGAAGTCATCTTGTAGATCAGTCCCGCCTGCCTGTTTTCTGCCAGTATCCACATCCTGAGTAGGCGTTTCTACCCGACTCATTTTTCGTGGTTTTGATTACGCTCACCCTAAAGTTATCCACATAGGCGCACAACCTCCCCCAGCCTTCTGACATCGTGGGTTCGGAATCACTCCATCGTGGGTTCAGAGTCATTTCATCGGGGTTTCAGAGTCACTTCAATGTCCAAAGCTGCCCTGAAAGCCAATAAAAAAAGGGCTTTGCTAAAGCGCATGTTCGCCTTTAACTTATAAATAACTAGAAATTAACAGCACAAAAAAAATACAACTGGATTCCGACCGGATCACATAGCACCTATCCTTTCCTACAACTGTTGGATTTTCTAAGAAAATTTAGGGTGCGATATCATAATGCTTTCATGTGATGTGTTTTGTGGTATATGTAAAAAAAAGCATCACATAGACGATATTTCCTTAAGGATCCAACAGATCGCAAACAGCGCTTTACCAGCGGTCAGCAAATTGGATAGCTGGAACCTATCGTTCCCCAATCAGCAAGAGGCGCAGGATGGCAAAAGATATCCACAAAACGGCAGGCCAGAAACCCAGCGCAGCCCTGCCCCCCTATTTCAATATTGACCCGGATACCGCATTGGCCGAATTAGACCAGCCAACCGATACCGCACACTTCTCGGCGATTGCCGATGCCTGCACCCGGGGGCGCGCTGATCTGGCCAGCCGGGGGCTGGATGCAGAAGGGGGCAAATCGCTGCGACTGTTTTCCACCTGGGAGATTACCCGCTATCTGATCCCAGTCGCCCAGGCCCATTTTCGCCGGGTGCTAAAACAGAACCCGGAG